>FWWL01002061.1_pt1 | contig 43964 bp, 36 predicted proteins | sample 2228331 | NCBI WGS metagenome assembly FWWL01 (sample SAMEA103939775, study PRJEB20133) | metagenome | reverse complement strand
TTTATCGTGTTTTTTCAGTAGAATATTTCAGAATTTTATGGAAATTCTTCCGGAAGGCATACCCCTTTATTTTTACTTTGCTATATTTTTGCCATCACTGAAACAGAAGACTTTTTAATAACTCTACATCTTCAAATATTCCCTCTATTTATAATATTTTTTTCCTATGTTTGAAGCATAGGTCTAATTTACCGGGTAACACCCTAAAGGCTGTCCCGTGGTCGTGAGGTCTGCCATCTGGATATTGCCCAATTCTTATATCTACTAAAATTGTTCCTTCTTTGAGTAAGTGGACAAAATTTTCAAAATCAAAACCGCTCAATAAGTAAGCCTCATTAAACCAGAATTCTTCATCGGAACCGCTACCACGCGAATCCGCTTTAACATATAATAATTTAGGCATTTTCATTTCAAATGATTTTTTTAGGGTATCTTTATCCCAGTAACCCACAATCTCATTATTAACTGTCACAAGATTTACGCGTTCTTTTTCAATAACAATTTTGAATCCTGGTCTACCTTTTAGTGAGTTAAACTCTCTCGCAGAGACAGTTGTATGCAATTCTTTCATACGATCACCGCTTCTGGATTCATATCCAAATTTTTCCAGCAAAATAGAATTTGCTTTTGGCGGCAATGGTGACTTCGTGAACATTGATTTTTTTCTTTGGATATTACCTTTACACTTTGCATTAATTAACTCCTTCAATATTCACAACCAATATTAATGATAGCAAATAAATTAAAATTAAGCAAAGAGAATAAGAAAGGAACAAAGAGAAGGACTTTTTACCGACTGGCGGAGAGGGTGGGATTCGAACCCACGGTACACCTTTTGGGCGTACACACGATTTCCAATCGTGCTCCTTCAACCACTCGGACACCTCTCCTTTTGGAGGTTATGGAGGAAAATAATTATGGCGGAGAGGGTAGGATTCGAACCCACGAGGGTCTGGGAAGACCCTAGCGGTTTTCAAGACCGCCGCCATCGTCCACTCGGCCACCTCTCCGCTTATATATATATTATGAACTCTTCCGGATGCGGAGTCAATACTTAAGTTTACTCAGTAAGTAGCAAAACGTAAGTGTGGTCCTACTATAGCCATCTGTTTGACCTGCTTTCTCCCCTCCCCTGTGGGGGGTATATTATCAGTATCAGTGCCTTGTAATTCTCCCTACCTTAAGCCCAAAATAATGAATATTTTAAAGAAAAAAGTAAATATAGTTTTTAAAACAATATCCCCTGAAGATTTGCTACTTCCGTTTACTCATCAGGAATTTCCTGCTAATTCCCTTAATTTCCTGCCAATATCCTTTGCTCTGAGGAGGGATTCACCAATCAAAAAGGCGTCCACACCAAGCCCAATTAATTCATCAATCTCTGCCCTTCGGGATATTCCGCTTTCAGCAACCGTTATAATTGATTCAGGGATAAGGGATATCAGCCTTTTTGTTATATTTATATCCGTTTTTAATGTTTTAAGGTCTCTGTTGTTAATGCCAATTAGTTCTGGCTCAAGTTTCAATGCGGTCTCAAGCTCTTCCTCGGAGTGAACTTCAATAAGAGGAGTTATTCTGTATTCTTTTGTAAGTTGATAAAAATCCCTCAGTTGCTTTTCATCAAGAATTCGAACAATCAATAATAATGCATCCGCAGGTAGTGCAGCGCTCTCATAAATCTGGTATTCGTCAATAATAAAGTCCTTTCGGAGGACAGGAATCTTTGTGATCTTCCGCGCTTTCTGAAGGTCTTCTATTGAGCCACAAAAGAAATCCTCTTCTGTGAGGATTGAAAGGGCAGAGGCCCCATTCTTCTCGTAAATTTGTGCTATTCTTTCAGGATTTCCATCGTTAAGAATTCTGCCTCTTGATGGCGATGACCTCTTGAATTCTGCTATTATGTTCCTTTTGTTTTTACAATTTATTGCTTTCAGAAAATCCCTGCGGTCCGTTATTTTTTTATTCACTACTGGATATAGATTTTTAACGGGGAGTAGTTTTTTTATACTTTCAATACGCCTCTTCTTTGCCTCCAGTATTTTTTTTAAACTCATTTCTGGTTTGTGAATTCTATGAGTTTGTTCAGTTTTTCCAGTGCCTTTCCGCTCTTAATTGACTCCCTTGCCCTTTCTATTCCTTCCTTCATGTCAGAAGCCATTCCTGCAATCATAATTGCAGCACCTGCATTGAGAAGAGTAGCATCAGTCACCGGTCCTTCCTCTCCTCTGAGGACGCTGAGCATAATTTTTGCATTTTCAGCGGGGTCTCCTCCTTTTATAGAATCAACAGGATATCTCTTAAGTCCAAATTTTTGAGGGTCAATGAGATAATTCAGAACCCTTCCATCCTTCAGTTCGGAAACCTTTGTTGTGCCGGTTATGGTGATTTCATCAAGCCCGTCCCCATGAACTACCATTGCTCGCTTGCTCTCAAATCTTTCTAAGACAAGGGCAAGTATATCTGTGAGGGAGGGGTCATAGACACCAAGCAACTGGAATTTTGCTCCTGCTGGATTGGTAAGGGGTCCAAGGATATTAAATATTGTTCTTATACCTATTTCCCTTCTGGGACCTATTGCGTGTTTCATAGCAGGATGGAAGAGGGGAGCAAAGATAAAGGCAATGCCAATCTCATTGAGACATCGCTCTGTTACTTCTGGCGTTGTCTCTATGTTAACATTTAATTCCTTCAGGACATCAGCGCTTCCGCACCTGCTTGAGACGGAGCGGTTTCCATGTTTCGCCACAGTAATTCCTGCACCTGCTGCTACGAAGGCGGATATGGTGGATATGTTTGCTGTGTGTTGAGAGTCACCCCCCGTTCCACAGGTATCAAGGATTACCTCACTTGTGGGTTTAATTCGGATGCATTTTTCTCTCATTACCCTTACAGCGCCTGTGATTTCGTCCACTGTTTCGCCCTTCATACGAAGGGCGGTGATAAAGGAGGCAATCTGGGCAGGAGTGGCATTTCCTTCCATTATCTCCCTCATGCAGTCTATCATTTCTTCTTCGGTAAGGTTCTGTCTTCCGGTTACCTTTTCAATTCCTTCTTTTATATTCATAATCAAGATTCTAATAGATTCTTAAGAAATTATCCAGTATTTCCTTGCCGTGCTTTGTCAGTATTGATTCGGGATGGAACTGGACCCCTTCAAGGGGCAATTTTCTATGCCTTACACCCATTATTTCCCCGTCTTCACTTACAGCGCTCACCTCAAGGACATCAGGGAGAGTCTGTTTTTCAATGACCAGGGAGTGGTATCTTGTGGCTTCAAAGGGATTTGGAATATTGCTGAAAATTGTTTTCGTATCGTGTGTAATCATTGATGTCTTTCCATGCATTATTCTCTTTGCCTTTATGATTTTTCCCCCGAAGGCCTCGCCAATACACTGGTGTCCCAGACATACGCCAAGGATGGGAATTTTCCCTGCAAAGTGTTTCACCACACTCAGTGAGATGCCTGCGTTTTTTGGCGTTGATGGTCCTGGAGATATGATTATTCTCTGCGGCGATAGTTTTTGAATCTCTTTGAGCGTGACCCTGTCGTTTCTGAAGACCTTAACATCTTCATTCAATTCACCCAGTGCCTGGACGAGGTTATAGGTAAAGGAGTCATAATTGTCTATTATAACAGTGAGTCCCATATCTTAAATTTTAAACCCCTGTGATGCCATTTCAACTGCTTTTAACATTCCCTTTGCCTTATTCACTGTCTCTTCGTACTCCCTTTCAGGAATTGAGTCATATACAATGCCAGCGCCTGCCTGAATGTAGATCTTACTTCCCGCAAATATAACGGTTCTCAAATTTATTGCCATATCCATATTGCCATTAAAACTGAAGTATCCCACTGCTCCAGCATAGGGTCCCCGCTTAGTCCCTTCAAGTTCCTCTATAATCTGCATTGCTCTTACCTTTGGTGCACCAGTCACTGTCCCTGCCGGGAAGGTTGCCCTTAAGAGATCAAAGCAGTTCAATCCTTCCGATATTGTGCCGGTAATGGTTGAAACAAGATGCATTACATGAGAGTATTTTTCTATATGCATTAAATCATTTATTTTTACACTGCCAGGGACTGCCACTCTTCCAAGGTCGTTTCTTCCAAGGTCTACGAGCATAATATGCTCTGCCCGCTCCTTTTGATCACTTCGTAATTCCTCCTCAAGTTTTTTATCCTCCTCTGGAGTTGCACCACGTTTTCTTGTTCCAGCAATGGGTCTAAGGGTCATCTCTTTTCCCTTGAGTTTCACAAGCAGTTCTGGAGAGGATCCGGCAATTTTTATGCGGTCAAAATTTAAATAGTACATATAGGGAGAGGGATTGATTAGCCTCAATGCCCTGTAAACGTCAAGGGGCTCCACCCTCGCATCTGTCTCAAACCGCTGGGAGAGAACAACCTGAATGATCTCGCCCTCTTCAATATATTTTTTTGCCCTCTCAACAATTTTCATGAATTTTTCCCTTGTGAAATTTGAATTGAAAAGTATTCTTTTGTGGGTTTTACTCTTTTTAACCCGGTATTTTAACGGTTTTTTGAGCAGTTTCACAATGTTCTCAATTTTTGTCAGGGCTCTCCGGTATGTTTTTGCCTGACTTTCGTTATTCATGTGAGCATTAGCAATGACAATAATCTTATGTCGCAGATTATCAAAAACAATGCAGGTATCAGTGATGGTAAATATCGCGGAAGGGAGTTTCAGATCATCCCTCGCCATATCAGGAACCTTCTCAAACTTTTTTATCCAGTCGTAACTTATGTAACCCACTGCACCGCCGGTGAAGTCAGGAAGAGATTCCTCAATTGCGGGTCTGTAGGTCTTCATGAGATCTTCAAGCAGTTTCATAAAATCAGGTGAGGTGGACTCCATTGTCTTTTTCTTATTCTCAATGAGATATGCAGAATTATCAGTGGCAACAAATATCGCTTGAGGATTGATGCCTATGAAACTGTAACGGGCCCACTTTTCTCCTCCCTCAACGCTCTCAAGTAAAAAGGAATAAGGGGAATTCCCTACCTTCATGTATGCAGAGAGGGGTGTCTCAAGGTCAGCCATCAACTCTGTATAAACAGGGATAAGATTCCCTCTATCTGTTAAGCCCTTAAAGGTTTTAAAATCTGGGTAAATCATCATTAGGAAGTATATTTTAATAGAGTTTTTTCAAATGTCAAAGGGTATTAAAAGTTACCTCTTTTCAGTGCCTCCAGATTTTCATAGGCGGCGGTATTTTTTGGGTCTACCTTTAAAGCCCTCTTAAATATCCTTTTTGCCTTTGAATACTCCTTTACCTGAATATGAAGGAGCCCGAACTCGTTCAGGATGTCAGAGAGGTTCTCCCATTTGTTAAATTCCGCACACCTTACCAGTTTTTCAAAATACGGGATTGCCTCCCTGTAATTTCCCTCTGCCATCAGGATTTCAGCCATCCTTTTATTAGCGTATGGATAGAGGGGCATTATGTCTAATGATTTTTTGAGTTCTGCCTTCGCTTCAGCGATGGCATTTTTGTCCCCCCTGCTCTGTGAAAGGAGGGCACCGAGGGCGTAGTGTAATTTATATGAATCTGGTGCAAGAGTGAGTGCCCTTCTTATCTCATATATAGCATTCAGTGGTATTATTGAGTTTTCCAGAGAATACTCTACCATATCCTCTATTCTTTCCGGGTTAATTGCGAGGAATTCCTTGCCCTTGTATAGGTATTCATTCTCAGGTGTTCTCTTTACAAATATTTCTGAGAAGTCATCAAAGTAAACAAGAGCCCAGTTTTTTCTCATATCAGGGTAGTCCGAAAGGATTGAAAGGTCCGTGTCAATTATGGTGTAATTGACATCATAGAACTCAACTATTTTGGGGAAATCAGGTTTCTTAATAGATGTTTTATATTTCAGCATTATCTCATAAGAGATGAGCCGGGTATCCTCAAAGACCTTCTGCTCAGGGAAGAAGTAGAATATCATTGCGCCCCCGAAATTTGCACTGTTGTAAACATTAGGTCTGATCTTGTTTCTTTCAATGAACTCAAAGGCACTTTTTGGAAAATATTTCTGATGAAGGCCTATGCCTTTAAAACTATGGAAATCATAATAATATAGTTTATGAATTGAATAAGAGAGAAGAACAAGATAAAGGACAGTAAATCCTCCATTTATTATCCTGAATGAAAAAGAGGGGGCATATCTTTTTATTAAATTTTGGGCAACATCTAAGTAAAACTGAATCGCAATGCCTGCTGCCGGGATGGCAAAGATAAAAAACTCCGTAAGAAATCGCCTGAATTTAAATGTAAGAAATCCAAAGCCAATGGCGAGATGAATTTCATGAAAATTCTTCCTTATCCCCAAAAGGGCAATTGACATAAATATAACAATGCTCAGGAAGGTCTTTGGAAAATCAGCAAACTTGAGTGGCATAAACTCATTTATCTCCAGTTTTGTTATGACATCGGGATGCCGAAATAGAAAATCAAAGACCCTGTAACCCTGGGGATTTATAAAATTAGCAATCAGGGTAAGGAAAAAAATTATCAGTAAAGTTATAATCTTACCTATGGATTGCTCGTCTTCAATACGGAGGAACGAGTACTTCTCTGGCATGTATTTATTCAGGTATATTTTTATCATCTCCATAATGATTATTGAAAGGAATATAAAAACAGCCACTGCAGACTCAGGGTGCAAGTTTATCCAAAGGATGGAGATAAGCGGGAGAAACCATATATATCTTTTGCCTTTCAGGCGATATTCATCAATGAGGAGTATCATCAGCGCCATGAATAAATATGTGAATATATGTGGTCTGGCTTGAGATCTCTCCCAGGAAGCAATTGCACCAACTGTTACAATAGTTGAAGATATCAGGGTTGTGACCCCCCGTTGAATCAGGATATAGAACAACAGAATAAAGCAGAGTCCATAAGTAATAATGAAGAATATATTAAGGAGCACAAAACCCCCGGCTTTATAGACAAGATAGAAAATGACATCTGATAGCCATTCCGGAGGGGTCCAATCCTTTCCTTCTGTGACAAAGGAAAAGACATCCTTGTGGGGTATTGCCTTTGTTTTTAAGATGATCTCACCGGTCTTGATATGCCAGAAGGTATCTGGTTCAAAAATCTTTTGAAGAAGAATTAAAAACAGAGATATTATGAGAATGACGAAAATAAATCTTTTCATCAGGAACTTTGCTTTATTTTACTATACTCAGCCAGTGGTTGTATTTTTTATTTTTTCCGCGGATTATTTCAAAGAATGCATTCTGGAGTTGTCTTGTTATCTTTCCCGGCTTGCCGGTACCGATCTTTCTATCATCAACGGAGACAACAGGCGTAATCTCAGCAGCTGTTCCGGTTAAAAAAACCTCATCTGCAATATAGACCTCGTCTCTTGTAAACCTCTCTTCCTTCACCTCAATATTCATATCCTTTGCAATTTTTATGATGCTGTCTCTTGTAATACCAGGGAGTATTGCTGTTGGCGGCGTTGTTTTTAAGATTCCGTTCTTGACTGTAAAGATGTTCTCACCGCTTGCTTCTGCCACATATCCCTCGGTGTCCAGAAGAATTGCCTCATCGTATCCCGCCTTGATTACCTCTCTTTTTGCAAGGATGGAATTTACATAGTATCCGCATATTTTTGCCTTGGTCATGGATGCATTTACATGGTGTCTTGTGTATGAGGAAATCTTTGCTTTGATGCCTTCTTTTACGCCTTTGTCTCCGAGGTATGGTCCCCATTCCCATACAGCGATTGCCACATGGATTGGATTTTCAACGGCGTAAAGTCCCATGGCACCATCCCCGATGAACACAATTGGCCTGATATAGCCGGAGGAGATGCCATTTGCAATGATTGTCTCCTTGATTGCAGAAGAGATCCTCTCCCTGCTGTAAGGTATTTCTATATTCACAACCTGTGCGGATTCAAACAATCGGTTGACATGCTCTTTAAGGCGGAATACAGCAATTCTCCCATCATCACATTTATAAAATCGTATGCCTTCAAACACACCAAGGCCGTAATGAAGAGTATGTGTTAATACATGAACCCTTGCATCATCCCATTTTACAAGTTTTCCATCAAACCAGATTTGTCCCTTCTGATTCACCTTCTTCTCCTTTCTAATTTTACTTGTTAAATATTTTTTTGAACAGTCCCTCGGACTTTTTCTTCCTCATATTTATAAGCCTGACCTCCCTGATAGCATCCTGATTGTTTGGATTGCACTCAAGGGCTTTTTTAAAGTATTTCTCTGCCTTTTCCTCATCCTTTTCAACCCTTGCAAGATAGGCAAGAAATATATACCCCTGGTCCCATTTCGGATTCATTTGGAGGGCATGATTTATGGCTTCCTCTGCTTTTTTTCTTATAGCAGAGTCTGCGGGCTGTTTCTTGTAAAGGACCCAGCCGAGCCAGCCAGCGTATTCCGCCTCATTCGGATTCAACTTCACAGCCCATTTAAAGCACTCCTCCGCATTAACGAAGTCCTGTGACTTGTAATAGACCATACCCTTCTGGAACTGAATCTCCGCATTGACGAGTGACTGGACATCCTCGCTCTTTTTTTCCTGATCCTTCCCTTTTAGTGATTCAAGATACTTCTTCCTCAAATCCTCTGTCATAAGAGCGTTGTATGCGGTTGTAAGGAGTGTAAAGATTTCCTCAGCAACATCTCTTATTGATTTGTCCTTATTGTAGAATCTGTCAGGGTGGTATTCCCTTGCCATGAGGAAGTATGATTTTTTCACATCCGCATCTGTTGCTTTCTCATTAACTCCAAGCACCTCAAAATAATTCTTCGTTTTCAGTTCCGTTAGATATGTGTTAAGGTCGTTATATAATTTTATATCTTCCTCACTTTTTAATCCCTTCTCTTCAAGAGTCTTCCTTGAGCCATCTATTTTCTGCGCTCTGTTTTCTGCTACCCCCCCATTTTTTATCTCAATCATTCCAAGGATAATTAAGGCGAGGAGAAGTTTTTTAGTCAAGTTTTTTTCTAATGGAGAGGAATCAATCAATTCCTGTAATGTTTTTTTGCCATCAATCTTTAAGAAGAATTTCTCTTCTTCCTTTGATAATCCCAGTTCCTTTAATGAATAATTCGGCTTTCCCTCATATACAGGATAGGGCAGAAATTCAGCGAGGTATCTGTCACAGGTCTCTTCATTTATCCGGGTCTTTATTCCCTCCAGAATAATCTCTGCAGGTTTGATCTCGCTTTCTATGTCAATTTTAACTTCTTTTTCAGGAGCAAAATAATATGTGCCGCTTTCCCAGGAGAAGGTGTTGAGCAATTTTTGTTTCAATTGAATCTTTAAAGCCTCTTTTAAATTTATAGGCAGGACCCCCATTTCCAGAAGGACTTCACCCTGTTTCTTTTTTTCCTTCAACATCTGTCTTATTGACATTTCATAGTCAATCTTTGAAATTAATCCAGTATCAAGAAGAACCCTCCCAAGTGTCTCATGGATAAGATTTGATTTTGCAAAGACAGGGCATCCGTTTTTAAACAGGAACTCTTTAATCATATTGCCCGACTGAACCCGGAGTCGGCCTGTTGCCCTGCTAATATAGAGTTTATGAAGAAGCGTCGGAAATAAAAGAGGAACTATCTCCCCGCTTGCCTTCTTTACACCGAAGGACTCCTTTCTGCTCATCTCTCTTGCGGATTCCCTTTTTAAAGATTTTATAAGGGAGTAGACCCTTTCAAACTGCACAGGTTTTATGAAATAGCCGGAAATACCGTATCTGTTCTTGAGGTCTTCAAAAAATGCCTCGTCTCTGTAAACGGTGCTGAAAACAATGAGCGGGATATCTACGCTTTTGTGGCGAGCCCTTCTTATTACTTCAAGCCCGCTTACCTTTGGCAGTAGTAATTCAGTTATTATAATATCGGGCGATTCAGCAAGATATGTAATCCCGTCCTCTCCATCCTTTGCAGTGAGGACATCAAATCCGGCTGCCTTAAATTTTTCTACAAGACTGCTCTGAACAAAGGGGTCATCGTCAACTATGAGTATTTTCTGGGGCCTCATATTGCTTTAAAAAATTTATTATATAACAAATTAACCTTTTTTGTCCAATATAAAAACATTTCTATAAGGTCATTTCTCTCATCCATTATGTCCCTGAGAGCAATCCCCTTTTTGAGTTTCAATAACTCCCTTTCTGATTCAGGTAGATTATCATGGGCATAATCATATAACAATCTGAGACGGTTTTCAAGTCTTCTCAGAAAGGAATGGCTTTTCAACAATACCTCGCCATCTTCTTCAGGAAGAATGCCCCTTGAAACAAGGGTTTTTATGGCTGGAACCGTTTCCGGGGTCTTAAGTTCTTCTATATCTTTTCCATATTTCATCTGGTAGCCCTGGACTGTAAATTCCAGTTCAATCAAGCCCCCCATGGAATATTTCAGATTATATTTATTCTTATCCTGCCTGTGCTCTGAGAGTATGCGCTCTTTCATCCTGTCCATTTCCTGTTTTTCATTATCAGTTAAGCCCCTGCTGAATACAATCTCTCTGATAATGCTTTCAATTTTTTCCCCGAATTTTGGATCACCAGCCACATATCGTGACTTAATCATTGCCTGTCTCTCCCAGAGCCATGCTGACTCAGCGTGGTATTTTTCAAAAGCATCAAGTGATGTGACCATTGCACCAGCGTTGCCGGATGGCCTGAGCCGGGTATCAACTTTAAACACATAGCCATCCGCAGTGTATGTAGAGAGGAGTGAGATGACGCGCTGAGCCACATAGGTGAAGTATTCCCGGAGCGTGATGCTTTTCCTGCCGTTTTTTGTATAACCATCGTGGGAATATATGAATATTATATCCAGATCCGAATTGTATCCAAGTTCCCTTCCGCCGAGTTTACCGAGACCTATGATGGCAATTTTTGACTCACCGGGTTCGCCAAATTTTTCCCTGAGATTATCCATGGCTATCCGGAGAGATCTTTCAAGCATGATTTCCGCAAGGGCTGTAAATTGTTGAGAGACATCTTCTATAGTGATTTCGCCATAGAGGTCATTTGAGGCAATTCTCAGGATTTCTGTATTCCTGAATCTTCTCAGGATATTCATCTGTATCTCATAATCATTGGATTCTCCTAATAACTCATCGAGTTCAGATGCCATTCGCTCTTTAGTTTTTACAGGGGAGGCGTAGCTTTTCAAAATAAGATAATCCAGGAGTTCAGGATGATTGATGAGAAATTTAGAGAGGAATTCACTGTGTGCAAAGAGGGAGATCAGGTAGCGTAAAGTTTCCCTGTTTTCCGCTAACTGATAATAGGGGACAATTCTCCCGCCCACGCGTTTTAAAAATCCAGAAAGATAATGGAGGGCGCTATCCGGGTCTGCGCTGAGTGATGCCTCATTTATCATAATTGGAAGCAATTTATGAAATATTTGTTTCGCCCTTGAACTGAACCTTTTTTTGATGGGTTCATCTTTTAGTTCTCTTAAAATTTCAAAAGCCTTTTCAGGATTTTCAAATCCCTGTTCTTTTAATTTGTGAAGGATTAAGTCCCTGTCAATTTCTTCTTCAAACATTTCAATATAAGTGGGCGAAATGCTCTCCTTTTCCTCCCTGTAAAAAAGGGAAGAGAATGCATGGTTAACAAAATCCTTATGCTGATTGAGAACAGTGAAAAAATCCTCCCGTACTTTCTGGTCCTCGCCGCTGAATCCCATCCGCAATGCAAGATGGATGAGTTCATCTCCCTCAGGCAATGACTGATTTCTTCTCCCGTCTGCAATCTGAATGCGGTGTTCAAGTTCTCTCAGGAAGATATAAGATTCCTTCAATCTCATTTCATCATCGGGGCTTATCAATTTTTCTATTGCAAGGGACTCTATGGCCTCAAGCGTATTTGCCTTTCTGATTCTTTTGATCTTTCCTCCATTTATCAACTGTAGTGTCTGGACGAAAAACTCAATTGACCTTATCCCCCCTGTCCCGGTTTTAACATTCCATGAACTCAGAACCCTCTGGCTCATGCGTGATTCTATGCGGCGCTTGATCTCCTTCAGTTCCTCTATTGTTGTATAATCAAGATACTTTCTGTAAACAAAGGGCTCTATTCCCCTTATAAATTCCATCCCGAGGGCAATATCACCCGCCACCGGCATTGCCTTAATCAGAGCACACCTTTCCCAGGTTTCGCCCCACTGAGTGTAGTAGTCAAGTGCGGCCGGGATGGAAATTACAACAGGTCCTGATTCACCATCGGGCCTCAGGCGGAGGTCAAGGCGGAAGGCAAAACCATCTGCTGTTACATCACCTATCACTTTTGTAAGTGTATTGGCAAGTTTCGTGAAATATTCATTTCTTGTGTTCTCTGACGATAGGTATATGAGGTCAATATCTGAAAGGAAATTAAGTTCACTTCCGCCCAGTTTCCCCATTCCAATCACAACAAAATCTGAGATACTTCTATTCAGGTCAATCTCTACTTTTCTTAGATAACAGTCAGAGAATCTCAGTGCTACCTCAAGGGTGGCAGAGGCAAGGGATGAGAGTTCTGCAGTTATCTGCCTCAGATCTGCCATTCGTAAGAGATCCATCATGCCTATTCGGAAATATTCCTTATCCCTGTATCTCCTGATTAATGACATAAAGTTTTCAATATCCTTTTCTCCATTGCACCACGCGATCAATTCGTTAATGAATTCTGTAGTCTTCTTTTGTTCTATCCGCGGAAGGGACCTGAATAAGTTCAGGAGTTCAGGATATTTGAGGAGAATTTTGCCAAGATATTCACTTGCGCCGAGAATCCACAGGAGTTCTTTAAGATGTGGGACCAGTCCTCTATCTATGTAATTTCCAATTTTTGCAAATGTTCGGAGAGAGAGGTCTGCGTCCGGTGAGGATGAAGCGAAGTTAATGATGTCATAAATATTGTATTCCGGAGGAAGGTTGTTTTTTAAATTAGAGATGGCGCTTTGTATCTCTGACTTCTGTTTAAACCTTGATGAGTCAATGAGTTTTTCTAAATCCATTATCCGGATATTATTTTCTTAATATTTTCTCTAAAAGGCGGTTTTATGATGCCCCTGTTTGTTATAAAGGCAGTTACAAATTCTGCAGGTGTTACATCAAAGGCAGGATTCCAGACATCAACCCCATCTGGTGCTATCCTTCTTCCCTTTATGCTCAGGACCTCCTCTTTTTTTCTCATCTCTATTATTATATCATCCCCTGAATCAAGGGTTAAATCAAAGGTGCTTTCAGGGGCAGCCACATAAAAGGGAATATTATGATGTTTTGCCAGAACCGAGAGAGAATAGGTGCCAATTTTATTTGCAAAGTCGCCCCTCATGGTTATTCTATCAGCGCCCACAATTACGAGGTCAATCTCGCCCTTCTTCATTAATGCCCCTGCCATATTGTCCGTAATTACCGTAACTGGAATCCCATCCCGCTTGAGTTCCCATGCAGTGAGGCGTGCGCCCTGAAGGACCGGACGGGTCTCATCTGCATATACGCGCATAATCTTTCCCTTCCGGTGGGCGCTTCTTATTACACCCAGGGCTGTTCCGTATCCGCAGGTCGCAAGGGCTCCGGCATTGCAGTGGGTTAATACCCGGGCATTTTCAGGAATCAATTTTTCGCCATATTCACCGATCTTTAGATTTGCCTCTATGTCCTCCTGATAAATCTTTTCTGCCTCCCTGCAGATTGATATCTTTAGATCATTTACACTTCTCCATTGGTTCCTTTCAAGGACACATCGTACCCTGTTGACTGCCCAGGAGAGGTTAACTGCAGTGGGTCTGGCTTTTATAATTTCATCACAGATTTTATTGAATTGAATTCTGAATTTTGTAGCATCCTCCGTCCTTATCTTTAATGCTCCGAGGGCACAGCCAAAAGCACCTGCAGAGCCAATTGCAGGGGCACCGCGAATGGATAGATTTTTGATTGCCCTGATTATATCACGGTAGGTTCTGAGGTTAATGTAGACTTCCTTCTCCGGAAGTTTTCTCTGATCAAGAATGCTCAGATAATTCCCGTTCCATTTGAGTGCATAAAATTTAGCCATCTCTTATTCTGTTATTTAAAGAGCTTCTTTAATTTTTCTTTGCCCTTTTTCTCTAATTCCTTCATCTTTTCTGACTCAATATTCTTCTTGATCTCCTTATTTATCTCCTCCTGAATCCTCTTTTGAACCATCTTTTTCGCCTTCTCCTTTGCCACAGCAGTATCCAGTGAGAATTTCGGCGACTTTATTGTCCCCCCCAAAATAAAGGGGACCACAATTCTTCCGTTTTCGTCCTTCAGTATTCCCCCGATTTCCGGTATACCGTATTTCCTTCCTTGAGAGGAAGAGATGAGTTTATCAGATATCTCCTTTGATAAAGTTGCCTCTCCTTTGTAATCAAGGGTGGCATCCAGCCCGAAGGAACCATCCATTTTAGCGTTAAACTCCTCAGAGGAGAGGGACATCTCCTTTGTATGGATCCTGCCCTTTTCTATCTTTACACTGGCTTTAATTTCCTTAATTTTTGTCTCAGATGATTTCTTGAATTTATCCCCGGGCAGATTTGAGATATTGACTATATGATTGATCGCTGAGAATGTGTTTATTTTGCCATTCTCAAGGGTTAAGGACCCGCTCCCTGTCATCGTGGATTTAATCTTTTGCGCATCATCGCCCTTTGCTGATATATTCAGGTCGGTTGAGATGAGACCGTAGATAGTATCCCTGTAAGTGCTTAATGTGGAGAGGAGAGAGTTTACATCTATGCTTTTGATATGGAGTTCACTTACAATAGAGGGCTCCTGTGATGATATATCAACCCTCATCCCTCCATTAATTGTGCCGTTAAAGGTCTGCAATGAAAAATTGCTGAGTTGCAATTTATTGTTCTCAAAGGAAAGGTCTGCTCTCAGGTTTTTGAATTCAACCTTTCTTATCAGCGCAGAATCAATGCTCAATTTTCCGTCCACAGTATATTTTTTGAGTGCCTCCCGATCTGAGGGCTTTTCCTCTTTCTTTTCCTCCACTTTCTGAGCAGATGGAGAGGGTGGCATTAACTCATCTAAGTTCAGGCGCGGAATATACAGAAGGAAATTGACCTTCGGTCTCTTAAAGTCCTTAATATTCATGTCAACTCTGAGAGATGTCTCTCCCGCAGTGGCTTTTAATGACTGAACCTCAAGGGAATTTTTTGTAAAATTAATTTTTCCTCCTATGTTTTCCAGGGGCTTTGCAATTTGAGATACCTCACCGCCGATATTCTTGAGGACAATTGAACCCGTAAGGTTCATCTTTTCTTTATCCCTGAGTGGGCCATTTACATCTACTTTGAACTGAATGCTTCCAGAAGGGTTTTTAATAGCCGTGGGCGGTATAACAGGAGAGAGGGACTCAAGGGATATTTCACTGGTTGAGAGATGAATTTCTCCATCCTGTTTTTCAATGTTGAATAAACCATTGATTTTAAATTGTGCATCCAGGATTGCAAGGACTATTGACTTTATTCTCAAGAGTTTCCCTTCTGATGTAATATCCGCTGTTAGATTTAATGTCTTGCCCGCTGGTTTTTTAAAGAGGTCGCGGTATTTTATTTCTGCGTCAGACATATCAATGGTTGCATTAAAAGCCAGGTTATCCTTTGTCCCCAGGAGTTTTCCGCCAATCTTCATATCACCATCAAGGGATGCCTCTCCGGGAATAGATTTTCTAACGATCTCGTATTCAGCCATCTTCTTGAGCGGTATTGGTGGGGAACTTAATGTCAAATCCATGGATGGGTTGCTTTTGAATTGAGATAGGCTCCCGCTGATGTGGAGAAGGGGAATGGATGTGCCCAATTTTATGCCCTTTATGTTTATTCTTTCATTTTTAAAATTAATAGACATTTCCTCATTAATTGTTAATTTATCATTCAGTTCCTTAATAAATTCTGAAAGAGAGATTTCTCCGCCAGTAGCAATCTCCTCCTCCAGATTGCCTTTTATAAAGAGATTTACATTAAGGAAACCCTGTATGGATTGATTTCTGGCAATGGCTCCGAGTTGCTTGAGATTGAGTTTTGTAATTAAGAGGGAGAGGTCAATCTTTGCTCTCTTGAAGTCATCTGCCCAGCCTGGACCTACAGTCCCCTTTATTGATATGCTCTGTTCCCTCTCCTTATTTAAAATCGTTGTAAAATTCAACTTTGCAGTCCCTGTATTTGAGAGGTCCTCAATGCTGAGATTGAGGTTATCCAATGATAACCTGTTCCTGGTTGTACCACCCTTATCCATCTCATTGTAAATGATTGTCCCGTTTATGAGTTTAAACTCGTCAAGGGAAAATTCCTTAAGGAATGGCTTTTCTTCCTTTTTCTCCTCCTTCTGTTTTTCAGCGGGTTTTTCTTCGGAGGACCTGGTGAGGTCATAGAAGTTGTATTGCGCTCCCTTCTTTTCAATAAGTATTTCAGGAGAGAGTATGGTTATTTCCTTAATCTTTACCTTTTTGAATATCAGCGGGAAAAATTTAACCTTAACCATGATTGATTCAAGTTTTATCTGCGGTCTCTTTGAAAAACCTTCTGCATTGGATAGTTCCAGTCCATTAAGTCTCGCGCCGAGCCATGGGAGGATTGAAAGGTTTATTGATTCAAGGTTTGCCTCCCTTCCTGTTGCCTTTTTCACCTGCTCTAAAATCTGCGGTTTGAAGCGATTCAGGTCAATAAAATTAGGCGCCAGAATAAGCAGGAGGATCAAAACTGCAAGAAATCCTGCCAGGTAAAGTGCAATTTTCTTTTTGCTCATTTTATTTACCCCCTTTTAATAACTTTAAGAGAATCTCGTTTACCTTCTGTGGATTTGCCTTTCCCTGTGTCTCCTTCATAACCTGTCCCACGAGAAAGCCCATAATCTTTTCTTTACCTGAACGATATTCCTCTACCTGCTTCGGGAATTTTTCTATTACCCCGGAGATTATTTTTGTCAATGCCTCCTCATCGGAGATCTGGACGAGCCCCTTTGATGTAACAATCTCTGATGGCTTTTTTCCGGTATTAAATGACTCCTCAAATACCTCCTTTGCAATCTTTCCGCTTATTGTTCCATCATCAATCAGTTGAAGCAGTTCCGCGAGATGTTCAGGCGGCAGAGGGATATTGAGTTCCCTGTCTTCTAAGTCAATGAAACGCAATAGTTCCGTGAGTAACCAGTTTGCAAGGATCTTTGGTTTTGGATACAATTTTACGCATTTTTCAAAGTAGTCAGCAAGCGTTTTTGATGAGACAATGATATTGACATCATAATCACCAAGGCCATACTCCCTTTTAAATCTCTCTATCTTTTTATCAGGCAATTCAGGAAGGGTTTTCCTTATCTCCTCAATCCAGTTTTCCTCAATTATCAGCGGAAGGAGATCCGGCTCAGGAAAATACCGGTAATCATGGGCATATTCCTTTGAACGCATGGAGTAGGTTCTTCCTGATTTTTCATCCCAGAGGCGCGTCTCCTGGACTATTCTCTCTCCTCTCTCTATTAATTTAATCTGCCGCTCAATCTCATAACTTAAAGCGCGCTCAATAAATCTGAAGGAATTCATATTTTTAATCTCTGTCTTAACGCCGAGTTCCCTTTCACCCTTTCTTCTTACTGAAACATTTGCATCGCACCTGAAACTGCCTTCCTGCATGTTGCCGTCGCAGATGCCAAGATATATCACAATGTTTCTCAGTTTTTTTAAATACTGAACCGCCTCCTGAGGTGTATTGATGTCCGGCTCACTGACAATTTCAAGAAGCGGCACCGCCGCCCTGTTGAGGTCAACAAAACTGTAGTTCCCGCCGGTGATTGTCTCGTCATGGATATTTTTCCCCGCGTCCTCTTCCATGTGAATCCTCTTTATCCTGATTTTCTTTCCATTGTTAATCTCAATAAACCCATGTTCTGCAAGAGGCAGTTCATACATTGATATCTGATAATTTTTTGGCAGGTCAGGATAGAAGTAATTTTTCCTTGCAAATTGACTGAATCTGTTTATGGAGGAATTTGTTGCGATTGCGAGGCGGATTGCAAATTCAGCCACTTTTCTGTTAAGGACAGGAAGCACTCCAGGCATGCCAAGGCAGACAGGGCATGTCTGGGTGTTTGGTTCTGCTCCAAATTTTGTGGAGCATCCACAGAATGCCTTTGAATCCGTCAGCAACTGTGCGTGAACCTCAAGACCTATGACCGCTTCGTATTCCATATCTGCATTCTATCTCTCTTCCAGCACCGGGGGCTGTTTCTTGTGCCACTCCGTTGCCTTTTCATAATTATTCGCAATCCTCAAAATTGTTCCCTCATCAAAGGGCTTTCCAATAATCTGCAATCCAACCGGCAGTCCGTCCTTTGAGAAGCCACAGGGAACTGAGATTCCAGGAAGTCCTGCAAGATTTACAGGGATTGTGAAGACATCGGAAAGGTACATTGTGAGCGGATCCGTTGTCTTTTCACCAAACTTAAAGGCAGGCGTTGGACTTGTGGGCGTGAGGATGGCATCCACCCTCTTGAAGGCACCTTCAAAGTCCTCCTTTATAAGTCTTCTCACCTGCTGTGCCTTTCTGTAATAGGCATCATAATAGCCAGAGGAGAGGGCATAGGTTCCCAGCATGATTCTCCTTTTCACCTCTGCGCCGAATCCCTCAGAGCGTGTCTTCATGTACATCTCCATAAGATTATTTGAATTATTTGTCCTGTATCCATATTTTACCCCATCGTATCTTGCAAGATTACTGCTTGCCTCAGATGGAGCTATGATGTAGTAAACTGCCAGTCCATACTCTGTGTGGGGCAGAGAGACCTCCTCAATTATGGCTCCATTTTTTTCAAGTAATTTTATAGCATCTTTTATTAATCCCTCAACCTCAGTGTCAATCCCTTTAATGAAATATTCCCTCGGAATACCTATTTTTAATCCCTTGATATCCTTTTTTAATTCAGAGAGATAATCAGGAACTGGAATATCTGCAGAGGTGGAATCCATCGCGTCATGCCCTGCAATTATTGAGAGGAGTATGGCGCAGTCTTCAACAGTGCGGGCGAAGGGACCTGCCTGATCAAGGGATGATGCAAAGGCAATCATGCCATATCGTGATACTCTTCCGTATGTGGGCTTCAGCCCCACGACTCCGCAGAAGGAGGCGGGCTGGCGGATTGAACCACCCGTGTCAGTGCCCACAGAACCAAAGCCCATCAAGGAGGCCACCGCTGCTGCAGAGCCTCCGCTGGAGCCCCCGGGCACCCGGGATAAATCCCATGGATTCTTTGTCTTCTTGAAGGCAGAATTCTCTGTTGATGAACCCATGGCGAATTCATCCATATTTGTTTTACCAATTATTATTGCTCCTGCTTCTTTGAATCTTCGGACAACAGTGGCGTCATAGGGTGGAACAAAATTATAGAGAATCTTTGATGCACAGGTGGTAAGAACTCCCTCCGTGCAGAAAATATCCTTCACTGAAATGGGAATGCCTGTGAGGGGAGTCAGGTTTTCCCCTTTATCAATTTTATTCTGAATCTTCTCCGCCTCTCTGTACGCCCCTTCTTTAAGTATTGTTATAAATGCCTCAATCTTTGGTTCATATTTTTCAATCTGTGAGAACACAGAGTCAAGCAATTCCTTTACGGTAATATCACGATTGAGGAGCATTTTATTTACCCTGGTTATTGTTAATTCAAAGAGATTCATTCTTCTATAATCTTTGGAACCTTGAAGAATCCCTTAGCCTTCTGCGGTGCATTCTCTATTGCCTTCTCCTGAGAAAGCGATGGCTTTACAATGTCATCGCGGAAGACGGTCTTTGTAAAAAATGGATGGGAAAGGGGCTCTACTTCCTCTGTCCTTACCTGATTAAGTTTCTCCATATAAATCAGGATGTCATTCAGTTGCTTTGTGTATTGCTCAATCTCGCTCTCAGAGAGGTCCAGACGTGCAAGAAAAGCAATATGTTTCACCTCATCCTTTGTAATTTTCATGCAATTAAGATTATCACAGGAATAAGAAGGATTCAAGGGAAATACTTGCTTTAAGAAAGGAGTGAATTTATATTATTAAGGTAAAATATACCGACTATCATTGTGATTTATAATTTAATCCAGGAGGAGGAAAAATGGTTGAGGATAGGAAGAAGTCAGATGAAATATTCAGAAGGGATATTTCTGTTTCTGCGAAGTGGATGAGTGATGAAACCATACTCATCAGCGGACATCTCAAGGATACCTACCATGAAATGACATCAGAAATAAAATTCTCCTTCCCGGCACTGGAAATTCTTGATGTGAAGGGGGCATTGATAAAATACCCCCATAATGAGTGCGTTGATTCAGTGAAGTTCCTTGAGAAATTGAAAGGTGTCAGGGTCAGCAGGAATTTCTATGCGAAGATTATGGAGAGGACAGGCGGCCCCTTCGGCTGTGTGCACATTAATAATCTGATTTATGAAATGGGAATGTCTGCTGTACAGGCGAGGTTTGCAAGATTTGATGAACTTAGGCCGCCGGACTTTGAGAAGATTCCGAAGCCCCGGAGGATTAAAATCTACCTTGAGTGGATGCCCGGGATTAAAAATGGTTGCACCGCCTGGGCAGAGGATAGCCCCATGGTGAAGGAGGCAGAGGCATTAAAGGATTAATAGCAAATTAAAATTTTTTTCTTGCCTTTTATTTCTTAATGTGATATTTTCTGGCATAAGAGGGAGGCAGAGATGAAGGATAAAGGTTCAAGGGGGAATTATTATTTTCTTATAGTTTCCATTACAATTCTATTGGGTGTTTTTATCATATTGAGGTGTGGTAATGAGGGTGATGTTGTTGATGATGGAGGGTCTGGAGCGGTTTTGATTGATGAGGTTGAGGTGATTCAGGAGGGGGGTGTATTGCGTATAGGTTCCTTGGGGTCTATACAAAGAGAAAATAATGGAGGGGCGAGCCGTGGGGCCCCCCTATTACCCAAAGCAACAGAGGTAACGAGCGGGATCACATATACGATTGTTGGGATACCTGGTGGTAATCCCTGCACAGCGGTTCAGGTTGATGGGTTATGGCGGACATGCTGTGATTTGAGGATAACGAACAACACGGGGGCGGACATAAGGGGAGCAGTGCTGATTGGGTGGCAGGCGGGGGACGGGAATCCGTCAGTGGGGAGGACAGGAGGGAACAACAGTGGTTATGATGGCTCAGGGACTGGGTGGCGGACGACGGATGGTGTGACATTAAATCCCTCAGCGAATGGAGGGTGGGCATTGTGGCTCAAGGGAGCGACAGGGAGCGAGGTAATTGTGAACGGAGCCACATCAGCGAACAGGCGAATATGTCTGCAATCGCCAACAGGATACTCTGTGTCCTACTGGAGGTTGTACAAAGATTGTCCCACAGGAAGGATAAGAGAGGATGGGAACATGAGGGCTATATCAGGAGAGGCACGGCTTGGAGACACAACACCTGATTCTAGTTATCCTGATTTAGGGAGCGGGAATTATGTAACAACAGACCCTGATGGCTATTATGCATTTCCAGAGATTACAGCAACGAGTTTTATTCACAATGCTTATGCCTATTGTCATCAGAGCGTTAGGACAGAGACGGGCAATATATATCTTGAATCATACCTTGTGCCAGGAGGTAGTGATTGCTGGCTGCCAACCTATGATGTGCCGCTCCATCCACAAAGTGGACACACAGCAGTTTGGACCGGGAGTGAGATGATAGTGTGGGGCGGGGGTGATTATGGTTGGTCTAACTCTTCGGACCAAGGAATGCGGTACAATCCAGTAACGAATATATGGAGTCCAATCTCCAGATATGGCATCCCTGATTACGAAGAGGGGTTTGAAACAGGCGATTTTAGCGCGTTCCCTTGGGTTACAGGTGGTAATGCTAATTGGTATGTGGAGAGCATATTTAAATATTCAGGAACTTATGCAGCTGCATCTGGCTCAATTGGAAATAATCAGACTACCTATCTTGAGGTGACTCTTACTTTTTCCCGCCCCGGTGCTATATATTTCTACCGGAGAGTTTCTACTGCGTTTTATCATTATCTTACCTTCAAAATAGATGGAGTGGAGCGAGGTAAATGGTCACATGAAGTTCCATGGGGTGAGGTAAATTACTATTTTCCGGCCGGGACGCATACATTTCGCTGGGAATACACTAAAGACAGCAGGACCCTGGGGGGATATGATAAGGTTTGGATTGATAACATTAGATGGACTACATCTGGTAGTCCCTCGCCGCGGGAGGGACACACAGCGGTGTGGACCGGGAGTGAGATGATAGTGTGGGGCGGGTATGATGGTGCTACTCGTTTAAACACAGGGGGGCGGTATAATCCTGTAACGGATAGTTGGGTCGCAACCACAACAACGAATGCCCCTTCTGGGAGGGATGAACACACAGCGGTGTGGACCGGGAGTGAGATGATAGTGTGGGGTGGAAGTGGTGGTGCTACTCGTTTAAACACAGGGGGTCGGTATAATCCAGTGACAGACAGTTGGGTACCCACCTCTATCACAAATGCACCTTCCCCGCGGTGGGAACACACAGCGGTGTGGACCGGGAGTGAGATGATAGTGTGGGGTGGAGGGGATGTTTTTAGTGTTTTAGACACAGGTGGTCGGTATAATCCAGTGACAGACAGTTGGGTACCCACCTCTACCACAGGCGCACCTTCCCCGCGGTGGGAACACACAGCGGTGTGGACCGGGAGTGAGATGATAGTGTGGGGTGGATGGGATCTGAACGATGCCCTTAATACAGGTGGAAGATATAATCCCTTGACCGATGAGTGGGTGAAAATACTTGGTGGTCCGCCTGTAGAAAGGTACAGGCATTCTGCTCTATGGACGGGTTCCCATATGCTGATTTCTGGAGGGGAGGGAGTATATTATAGTGTACCTATTGGGGCAAAATATGATCCAGTAAATGATGGCTGGGAGTCAATAGCAAGCGTTGGAGCTCCTGGGGCTTCATCTACATCTGCACATACAGCGGTGTGGACAGGGTCTGAAATGATTGTATGTAGTTGTTTTGGGTATTCATATTGTTGTAGGTATGATCCAAACTTAAATAGCTGGTTTGATATTGTTAGTGTCCCCCCTCTATCATGTAGTGGACATACCGCGGTGTGGACAGGGTCTGAGATGATTATTTATGGCGGTGAGTATCCTCAAAATGGAGGAAGATACAATCCAGTTACGGACTCCTGGATACCTACTTCAATTCCAGAGATTCCTTCTGCAAGGAGTCACCATACAGCGGTATGGACAGGTTCTGAGATGATTGTCTGGGGTGGACTGGATAGCGGGAATAATTTATTAAATAGCGGGGGTATCTACGACCCAATAGTAGGGAGCTGGTTCTCAACCTCTACCACAAATGCACCTTCCCCGCGGTGGAGACACACAGCGGTGTGGACAGGTAATGAGATGATAGTGTGGGGTGGAATAGATGGTATTGAGTTGGACACAGGAGGCAGATATAATCCTTCTACAGATACTTGGGTAGCCACCTCTACCACAAATGCACCCTTGCCGCGGTGGGGACACACAGCGGTGTGGACAGGTAATGAGATGATAGTGTGGGGTGGGGTGGGTGGTGGTGATACTGGTGGCCGGTATAATCCAGTAACAGACAGTTGGACAGCCACCTCTACCACAAATGCACCCTCGCCGGGGGAGAGACACACAGCGGTGTGGACAGGCAGTGAGATGATAGTGTGGGGTGGTTGGAGTGATACTGGTGGCCGGTATAATCCAGTGACAGATAGTTGGACAGCGACCTCTACCACAAATGCACCTTCCCCACGGTGGGAACACACAGCGGTGTGGACAGGCAGTGAGATGATAGTGTGGGGTGGGCAGGATGATTGGTATAAATTAAATACCGGTGGAAGATATAATCCAGCCACAGATACATGGAGCCCTACTCACTCAACTGCACCTATGAAGTATGGGCATGCAGCAATATGGACCGGTAATGAGATGATAGTGTGGGGTGGGCGGGATGATTTAGGAGGCTCAAAATATAATCCCTTAACGGATACCTGGCTTCCAATATCTCTTCCTCAAGACGATAGACTTTATAGTATTGAATGTGAGAAGCCTGTAGTAGTTTGGACAGGTGTAGAAATGATAGTTTGGGGATGTGAATCGATAGATCCAAGTAATTACAATGGAAGATATAATCCAATAACAGACACCTGGCTCCCAATCTCCCTATTAAACGCCCCCTTGTATCTACATTCCACAGCGGTATGGACCGGCACAGAGATGATTGTCTGGGGTGGGACAGATGGTTCTAGTTGTAGAGTAAACTCAGGGGGGAAGTATAACCCTGTTACAGATTCATGGAGATCTATCTCAACTACGAATGCACCAGAAGGAAGATGTTTCCATACAGCAGTATGGACAGGTTCTGAGATGATTGTCTGGGGTGGAATTAAGGAGGGCGAAATAAATTTCCCTATCATACCTCTCAACACCGGGGGCCGTTACTGGCCCTGAGTTTTTCCAGTTGAATATTTTTATGCAATTCTCATATATCAAGAAAATAAAAAAGTGAAAGTCGGTGAATTTTCTTGACATTTTATGCAAAAATAGTTATACTAAAATTGTAATTGATGCAATAATAGTATGATTATACAGAGGGACCTGATTCAGAGGATAGAGCCATTTATTAGGAGGGATGAATTCATCTCTATTATAGGGCCCAGACAATCGGGTAAGACCACTTTTCTCCAGATAATAAAAGAGTATTTAATTAATAAATTAAAGGTTAAAAAAGAATTAATTCAAAGCATTACCTTTGAAGATAGAAAATTGCTTATGGAATTTGAAAGAGACCCCGTCTCTTTTATTCGCTCTTTTGTTCACCATAATCCAGGGGAAAGGTCATACCTTATGATTGATGAATTTCAATATGCTGAGAATGGAGGACAGAAACTGAAATTAATTTATGATACTGTTAAAGATATTAAGGTTATTATTACTGGGTCATCGTCCCTGGATATTAAAGCAAGGGTAGGGAAATTCATGGTTGGCAGGGTCATAAACTTTTTTCTCTATCCTTTCAACTTCCGGGAGTATTTGAGGGCACGGAATGAGAGATTAGAGAGGGTTTATGCTGAAAATAATACAGAGGTTCTTAAGTATCTTATTAAGGGGAGGCAAATAAAGAAAAAGCGAGGGCAGGACATTTTGTATGAAGAACTTCTAAAGGAATATGAGGAATTTGTTATCTGGGGTGGCTACCCAGCGGTTGTGCTGTCAGATAGCAAAGTGGAGAAAAAAAAGGTTCTTTCAGAAATCTACAATAATTACATATTAAAGGATATAAAGACACTTTTAGAACTCGCTACTGAGAAAAATCTTTTCTTATTATCCCAGTATCTTGCCACACAAATCGGGAATATTGTAATATATCAAAATCTATCCCAGATATCGGGGCTTAACTTTCGTCAGGTCAAAAAGCATCTTAATATTTTGAAGGAAACCTTTATCCTGAGAGAAGTAAAACCATTTTTCAAAAACAGGCAGAAAGAACTCACAAAAAATCCTAAGATATATTTTTTAGATATGGGATTTAGAAACAACCTTATGGAAAATATGAATAATTTGGAAAAACGCTCTGATGCAGGAGCAATGATTGAAAACTCCTGCTTTATAAGGTTGAATGAATTGTTAGAGGGGATAAATAAGATAAATTTCTGGAGGACAAAATTAGGGGCTGAGGTTGATTTTGTTCTTCATTTTGGAGATAGCATTGTTCCTGTTGAGGTAAAATATACACCTTTGAGCGGAGAAAAATTGCCAAAGAGTCTGGCAAGTTTTATTGACTCCTTTAAACCAGAGCGGGCAATTGTTCTCACCAAAGGTTACTGGGGATTTATGAAAAGGGAGCAATGCAGGGTTTACTTTATTCCTATTTATTACCTGTAAAAGGTAGGCGGGGTAGTACCGGTTATTTTAACACCGGGGGCCGTTACTGGCCGTGAGTTTTTTCAGTTGAATATTTTATGCAATTCTCGTATATCAAGAGGGTGAAAAAGTGAAAGTGGGTGAATTAAGTGTAGAGGAATTTGAATCAATAATTAAAAGGGTGTTTGAAGAAAAAAATTGAGGAGGGATTGAAAGATATACAGGAAGGAAGAACAAAAACCCTTGATGAAATAAAAGCCCGGAAAGGGGTCAAGGGTGGGTAAATATAGAGTTGCTTTTTCCCGGAGGGCAGAAAAAGACCTTGATGTTCTTTTGCTGAATGCCCCTACTATGTGCACGCTGCCCTTATCAGATTTGTAAGCGTCTCATTTACTGGCACAGGTAAGTTCAGTTTTTTTGCGTATCTGACAACGGCGCCATTGATGGCATCAATCTCTGTCCGTTTTCGCTTCAAATCCTCAAGCATTGAGGCATAGTGGCTTGATGTTGGTGGAACCAACTTATTGTAAAAGTGCCTTTTGTATTCATCTGATGTCTTCCAGAAGAGCTTTACCTTCAACCCCTTTGCTACGGAGAATGCCTCATCAATAACCCTGTCCATGATACACTTTGTGCAGGGGTTTTTAGCCAGTTCTCCGTAAGACGTGTTGAGCAGGGCGCTCAGTGGGTTGAGGGCAGAGTTATAAAAAACCTTCGCCCAGAGGTAGGGACGAAGGTCATCCACATACCTTGAGGGAATGCCGGCTGAATCCATCGTCTCCGCAAGTGATTTGAGTCGCTCTCTTAAGTCCCTGCTGGAATTGCTTTCTCCCGGACCAAAGGCAGTGGGCTCTGCAATGACAGTTACTGTTACTTCTCCGGGATTATTTATTTTTGCACCAAAAATTACCCTTGCACCTGCCACATTGTTTTTCCCTAATTTTTTCTGAAGGGCATCAATATTGCCAATTCCGTTCTGCATGGAGACAAAAATAATGGGATTTTTCTTCAGGTAATTCTTGAAGACCTTTTTAAGTTGTTCTGCAACCGCATCTGTGTCGTATGCCTTGACAGTTATGAGCACATAATCGTAATCTGGAGAAACCGGCTCTGTTAACAGCTCCGCGAACCTTTCGGGGGGTATAAAGTGTTCACCCCATATACCGTCTATTTTTAATCCATTATTTCGTATTGACTTTATGTGCTCTTCCCTTCCCACGAGGGAGACGCTGTGACCTGCTTTTGCAAGGAAGCCGCCGGTGACGGAACCGATGGCTCCAGCACCCATAATGAGGAATTTCATGATTATCCCTTTACGACGCCCATGGGGTGGAGTTTTGCCACCTTTTTTGCAAGGCCCGCCCTGACAACAATGTCAACCACACGGGAGACATCCTTGTATGCCTCAGGTATCTCTTCCCTTATTGTAGCATTCGTAGCGCCCCTTACAATAATGCTTTTTTCCCGCAGTTCCTTTATTATATCGCGATTCTTTGATGTCCGGATTGCCTCGTTTCTGCTCATAATCCTGCCTGCTCCGTGGCAGACGGTTCCAAAGGTCTCACTCATAGTTTCTTCCGTGCCGATGAGAACATAGGAATACCTTCCCATATCCCCGGGAATCAGGACCGGCTGGCCAATTTCACGGTATACCTCTGGAAGTTCCTTTCTGCCTGCAGGAAATGCTCTTGTTGCACCCTTTCTGTGAACTATAAGTTTGACCTCCTCATTTCCGATTCTGTGAGTTTCAACTTTTGCAATATTGTGAGCCACATCGTAGATAAGTTTCATTCCTAACTGCTCGGGCTTCTTCCCGAAGAGATTGCTGAAGGACTCCCGCACCCAGTGTGTAATCAATTGCCTGTTTGCGAAGGCAAAGTTTATGGCACACTTCATGGCGGAGAGATATTTCTGTCCCTCGGTGGAATCAAAATATGCCCAGACAAGCTGTCGGTCCGGAAGAGCAATCCCGTGTTCTTTTGAATAGTTCTGGAGAAGCCGGAGATAATCATCGCATATCTGGTACCCGAATCCCCTTGAGCCAGTGTGAATCATTACAGTTATGGTATTTTCGGATAAGCCAAGTTTCTCTCCCAGGTCCTTATCATAAATCTCCTCCACAAACCCCACCTCAATGAAATGGTTCCCGGAGCCAAGGGTTCCCAGCTGGTCTCTTCCTCGCTCCATTGCTCGCTGGCTCACACATTCAGGTTCCGCACCATCAATTGCTCCACCCTCCTCTGTCCTCTCAAGGTCCTCTTCTGTTCCAAAACCCATGGATACAATTTCCCTTGCTCCGTTGATGGAGATTTTTTTGAGGTCCCTGTCAGTAAACTTAATATCCTTTCTGTGAGAGCCAACTCCTGAGGGGACATTTCTGAAGATTTCATCTACAATTTTGTTGATCATTCCCTCCACATCGTTCCTTTTAAGGTCTGTCCTTAAGAGACGGACGCCGCAATTAATATCATATCCCACCCCGCCGGGAGAGATTATACCATCTGTAAGCCTGAATGCAGCCACTCCGCCAATCGGGAATCCATAACCCGCATGGATGTCAGGCATGGCAAGAGATGCCTTCACTATTCCAGGGAGTGTGGCTACATTTCTTACCTGTTTCAGCGATTCGTCCTGCCTGATTTCTCCTAACATCCTTTCATCAGCATAAACAATGCCAGGGACATTCATATCGGGCTCTTTTTCAATCTCCCACTTATAATCATTTATTTTTTTGATCTTTATATCGGACATTTTTACTCCTCCATTATATATCAAATACAATCCTTACTGAAAAACCATCCGGGGACCTGGTGATATGCACATCATGATGGGTCACTGCCTTGATTTCCTTCAGGGGCTGGAACGACGCGGGGGTAAATTTGATGAAATCTACATCCGCAGAGAGCTCCTTTTCAGTGAGTTTCTTTATTTTTCCATCAGCAAAGAGTAAGCCCTGGACATAGAAATTATAAAGCAATTCCTGGAGCCAGTTAATGATAAGGGATTCCCTGTCAATTCCATTTACTTTCAGCGTCTTTTTCTTTATCCTTCCCTTTTTCTTAATTTTCCCTAATTCAGAGATAAGTGCGCGGGCAGAATTTAGAAATAATTCCTTCAGGTTCTTTCCCTTTACTTCAATGCAGATATCAGCAGGGTGCGGGATGGTTCTGTAGAATTTTTCTTTCATAGCGTCTTCCAGTATTTCTTATTAAATTTAATCACTCGCTCAATAATTTCAAGTGCCTGAAGAGAGGGAGAACCCTTCACTTCTGTCTTATTGCCGAGAAGTGTTTCAATGACAGCAACTACTGAATTTTTTAACGCTTCAAGGTGGTATCCGCCCTCAAGGGTAAGAATCAATCTGCCGTCGGCAAATCTCTCCGCAAGCGAGAGCAATATTTCAGTCATCCTGCCATATCCCTTTTCTGTTAATGCCATACCGCCAAGAGGATCATCCCTGTGAGCATCAAAGCCAGCAGAGACAATAATAAACTCCGGCTTGAATTCATAACATACAGGCACAAGGATCCTTTTGAATATTTCAGAATAGTCACTGTCGGTCATTCCGGGTTTAAGTGGAACATTGATGTTAAATCCTTCTCCCTCACCGGAGCCACATTCGTTGATTGCACCTGTTCCAGGATAATATGGATATTGATGTGTTGAGAAATAGAGCACAGATGGGTCAGAATAAAAAGCCCACTGAGTTCCATTTCCATGATGGAGATCCCAGTCAACAATGAGGATCCTTTTGATCCCGTGCCTCTGCTGAGCATACCTTGCAGCAATGGCTACATTGTTGAATATACAGAATCCCATTGCTCTGTCTCGTTCTGCATGGTGTCCTGGAGGACGGACAAAGGCAAAGGCGCTCTGAACATCTTTTCTCACTACAGCGTCAACTGCATTGAGAATAGAACCCACAGCAAGGAGGGCTGTTCTGAAGGACTTTTGAGAATAGTAGGTGTCAGCATCAAAGTGCCCTGATGTTCCTTCAGTGCCTTTTACCTCATCAAGATATGTCCGGGTATGTATGAGGAGAATCTCATCATCAACCGCTTCCCTTGATGGAAGGTCAAGAAACCCGTTGTTCCAGTTCTTCTCAAGATACTCATAGATTACCTTGAGCCGCTGGGGATTTTCTGGATGATAGCCTGGCGGTCTGTGCTCCATAAATCGCTCACTTCTTACTATTCCTGTCTTCATGATATTATTTTATCACAGAGAGAAGGAGATTCGTATTTAAAAACTCTTGACAAAACCACGTGCCCTTGAGAAGGGTAAACTCGGTGTGGGGCTGAGCATCGGGTACGGGAGCGCAGATAAGGTATTTGATAATGAAGGCGAGAGTGGAGAAATTGGGGGTACCTACTCTACACTTCCCATCAATCTTACTGCGGGCTATGGAATTATTGATGGACTTGATGCGGGTCTGGATATTTCCATTGTAAGGAATGCCTTTTCACCTGATGAGGGAGATAGCAGGAGTGGTTTTGGACTGAGACAGATTACAATTGGTGCAAAATATGCAATAATTCCCGAACTTGCTGTTGGTGCAGGCTTTATTCTTGACCTCGCTACCAAGCCAGAAGAGGTTGAAGAGGATGAGGAGCCTCTTTCTGATGGCTCTCATGGTATTGCTATTGGTGTTTCAGGCAAGAAGGCATTTGATAAGTTAGTAGTGAATGGAGGATTAAGATATACGCTTGTCCTCAGCAGAGATGTAGAGGGTGCAGACCTTAATCTTGGAGATTACATTGACCTTTCAATTGGTGGTGGTTACCAAATTCTTGATAATCTCTATGCAGGTTTGAGTATTATGTATGCCTTACAGATTTCAGATGATGAGGTTGAAGGAGAAGCATTTGTTCCTGACCCAAGTTTAGAGGCAGCAAAATACTCTCTTTTGAGCCTTGGAGTCAAAGTTGTTTACAATATTAATGATAAAATATCAGCATTTTTGAGTTTAAGTGAAAATGATGAGTATTTCCGTATTGGAATTCCGTTGACAGGAAAAAGCAGCTGGCTAAGATTTGCGCCTGCGACGGGGGTTCCACCTATAACAGTCGGCGTAAAGGCAACATTACTGTAAGTAAAATTAGCAAATTTTTTGAATCCAGGATTCCCCTGCGAAATCAGGGGGCTTTTTGTTTAGGGCTTATTTTTTGAAGAAAATTTATTATAAGGCGTTTAGTTGCTGTTTCAGCAGCCAGAGGAAGTTCATCAAGTTCACAGTAGCATGATTCTTCGGCGGTACTCTCTATAATATCACTCTTAGTATCAGTTATCTGAAGGTTTATAAAAAATTTTTCACCCAGTTTGCTTATATTGGCAACCAGTAATTTCTGTACATTTGTCTTTTCAGCAACTATGAAAATACCTGAATGGACAAGGGTGGTTTTGATATGGTCAACTATAAACCCGGCAAGTTCATCGCTCAGTCCTACACCCTTCTGGAGGTTTAAAACAGCAACAGATATGGGTTCTCCAGAATATTTTGGAAGTGTCAACTCAGGAGGTATGTATTTCTTACTTGTTTGTAGTGCCGGTGTGGTAGTGCTTTCAAACGAAGCATTAATTATATCTGGTTCAAGCTTCCACATAGCTCCATCTGCAGCATCAACTATCATTCCTATCCACCATCCGCCAAGAAATATAAAGTTGCCGAAGAACCAGCCAGAGAGTGAACTCTTTATTGTTACTCTATATTTTTCCTCCCCCGGATTATTAAACTCAACCACGTAATCTCTATTCCTCTTCAATCTTACCTCTGCCGGTGTCGTTACAGTGGTTCCGTCGTCAATAGTCACTAAAATACCAGGTGGGGTTGATTCAATCTTTATGTTCTGACTGGTTCCATGCATTATGGTGGCACAGGATGTTGAAAGAATTATAAGAAGACCCAACAGCGCCCATTTTTTTAAACTCATAATTGCACCTCAATTTTATATATATTATACACACTCACAAAAATAATGGAAGAAAAATTTTTCTTGCACTCTTGACAGCAATTTTTTTAGTAGTAAAATAAAATTTATGATAAAGAAATATGGTATTTTCTTTATCGCAGTTTTTTCCCTCTCGGGACTTTTATTTGCCCGGGAGAAAGGAGGGGACAAAATGAAGGATGTATTAAGTAAAATTCACTGGCTGGGGCATGCAACAACCATGATTGATGCGGAAAAGGTAATCTACATTGACCCCTGGAAGTTGAAGGAAGGAGCAAAAAAAGCAGATATTATTCTGATTACCCATGACCACTTTGATCACTGCGTTCCATCTGATGTTAAGAAAATCCAGAAGGATGACACGACAATTGTCACTGTGAAGGACTGTGCAGGAAAACTTAATGGAGATATAAAGATCGTCAAGCCAGGAGATAAGATTAATGTCAAGGGTATTGATATTGAGGCAGTGCCAGCCTACAATGTAAACAAGGACTTTCATCCTAAATCAAAGGGATGGGTTGGCTTTATCGTAACCATTAATGGCGTGAGAATTTATCAGGCGGGTGACACTGATATGACCGAGGAAATGAAGACCCTCAATGTTGATATTGCTCTGCTTCCGGTGGGGGGCACCTATACCATGACCGCAAATGAAGCAGCCACTGCAGCAAATATATTCAAACCAAAGGTCGTAATACCCATGCACTGGGGCGACATTGTTGGCAGCAGGGCAGATGCGGAAGCATTTAAGAAGGCATTTACTGGAGAGACCGTAATTCTTTCGCCGGAACAATAGAATTATCAGGATTTTTTGAATCCCTTTTCTTCTCCCCTGAGGAGACGGACTATGTTTTCCCTGTGGGTATAAAAAATAAGGAGGGGCAGAAAGACTGTGAGAAAGAAGAAGGTCTTTGTCTGGTAAAAATAGTATCCTGAAAGGGGCATTAATGCAAAGGCACTCAGTGCGCTCAGAGAGGAGATTCTAAAGAGGAGAAAAACAATAACCCAGAGGACAATAGTTATTCCAGCCACTTCAGGCATTAAGGCAAGAAGAATCCCCAGCGCTGTTGCTACACCCTTTCCGCCCTTAAATCTGAGGAAGATTGAGTAAATATGCCCGAGGACTGCTGCAAGACCTGTAATACAGAGAATGAGTTCGTAATTTGCTGTTCCTTCTGGCAGGAGTTTTTTAACAGCAAGGACAGGTATTATACCCTTCAGGGCATCTCCCAGGAGTGTGATTGCACCGAACCCCTTGCCGAGAGCCCTTGTAACATTTGTTGCTCCGATGTTCCCGCTCCCCACTTCACGGATGTTAATTCCCCGTAACCTTGCTATGATGTAGCCTGTAGGGATTGAGCCCAGTAAATATGCCAGCGCGGCTGAAAATATATAAATCATAAAAATTATTTTACCACAGATTTACATTTGTTGTTAAGGGTTTCAATCGGGGCGAGAGGATTTGCAAACCGCAGCCCCACTCTTTTCTTCTTTGTAGGTTTCTGGAGAATATCTCGGACATCAGTGCTCCGAACCTCCCAAACCTCCGACAATGCGCAGGCGGTTAGTTCCTCATCGTCTATTTAAGTTTCAATCGGGGCGAGAGGATTTGCAAACCGCAGCCCAACTCTTTTCTTCTTTGTAGGTTTCTGGAGAATATCTCGGACATCAGTGCTCCGAACCTCCCAAACCTCCGACAATGCGCAGGCGGTTAGTTCCTCATCGTCTATTTAAGTTTCAATCGGGGCGAGAGGATTTGAACCTCCGACACCCTGGTCCCGAACCAGGTGCGCTTCCGGGCTGCGCCACGCCCCGTTCTAAATTATCATAGCAGAAAACCTGAGAGTTTTACAAGGGAAAATAAAATCCCGGATTTGTAGTAATAATGCCAATTCGTGTTAGAATATTTTATTGTAATGAAGCAAAATCTATTCTTCAATCTACTCTTTTCTCTTCTGGGCGCACTTATTCTGCTTTTTATACTTCTGCCAGTTTTGGGGCTTCTTCTCACGACTGAGCCTGGACTTCTTATAAAGACAGCCCTGGAGAAAGAGGTTATTGATTCAATAGTCCTTACCATTACCTCTGCATTATGGGCAACCCTTATTGTTTGCATCTTCGGAATTCCGCTCAGTTATCTTCTCGCAAGGAGAGATTTTTTTGGAAAGGCGATTCTCAACGGACTCATTGACCTTCCTGTAGTGGTGCCACATACATCAGCAGGCATTGCGCTTTTGCTCATCTTTGGCAGGCGCTACTGGGGCGGAAAGCTCTTCGAGCTCTTCGGGATACAGTTTGTCGGTGCAGTTCCTGGAATTGTTATTGCAATGATGTTTGTGAGTGCCCCCTTTTTAATTAATTACGCAAGGGAAGGCTTTTCATCCATTGACATTAAGCTGGAAAACTCTGCACGCCTCCTTGGGGCAAGTCCATGGCAGGTCTTCTGGCGCATCTCCCTCCCGCTTGCGAAAAAAAGCATCCTTACCGGAATGCTTATGATGTGGGCACGGGGGATAAGTGAGTTTGGTGCAGTTATAATACTTGCCTATCATCCCATGGTGGCGCCAGTGCTTGTTTATGAAAGATTTGAGTCCTACGGACTTGACTCTGCAAAGCCGGTTGCAGCCCTCCTTCTTATTATAAGTTTAGTTATATTTATCATTGCAAGGACGCTTTTATGGAGTAAAAAAGATGCTGAGAATTGAAAATTTAGAATACAGGGCAGGGCATTTTACTCTGGGACCGGTGAGCATAAAACTTAATGGCAGTGAATATTTTGTCCTCCTTGGACCAACAGGTTCTGGCAAGAGCATGTTGCTTGAACTCGTCAGCGGATTGAGAAAGCCCGTGAGGGGAAACATATATTTTAATGATATTGATATTACACCGCTTCCACCGGAAAAACGAAGGGTTGGCTTTGTGACACAGCAGAATTTGCTATTTCCCCATTTAACTGTTAGAGAGAACATTGCCTTTGGTATGACTGTAAGGGGATTCAGAAGAAATAAAATCAACGAAAGAATTGAATATGTTTCGGAACTCACAGGAATAAAACATCTTCTTAGAAGAAGCGTACAGAACCTCAGCGGAGGAGAGGCGCAGAGGGTTGCAATAGCAAGGGCAATTGCGGTGAAGCCAGATATCCTTTTATTTGACGAGCCCATGAGTGCCCTGGACCGGTTGACGAGAAGGATTATGCAGGCGGAACTAAAGAAACTCCAGAAGGAACTCAATATTCCCGTTATTCATGTAACCCATGATTTTGAGGAGGCAATATATCTTGCCCATACCCTGGCAATAATCCACAACGGGCAGATTGTTCAAACTGGATTACCTGAAGAGATCTTCAGAAAGCCTGATTCCAGGTTCGTTGCTGAATTTTTAGGCATTGAAAATATCTTTAAGGGCATTGTTAAGAGAGTACAAGATAATCAATCTACAAACGAAGAATTCAATGGAATTTTTGAGACAGGAAACATAAAATTCCATGTGCTTTCTAAGCACGAGGGCCCTGCCTTTGCCACAATCAGGGCAGATGAGATAATGTTATCAAATGAAGTCCCTCATACCTCAGCCCTGAATAATTTTAGAGGGAGGATTACAGAGATTATATATGAGGGGGCTTCCTGCAGGGTGACAGTTGATATAGGAATACCGCTTGTGGCTCTGATAACGCGCATCTCAGCAGAAAATCTTGGATTGAAAATTGGTATGGAAACACATGTAATATTTAAAGCCTCGTCCCTCCATATCTTTTAGTTTTACTTTTTCAATTTCTTCCAGTCATCAAGGAATCGCTGGATGCCTGTATCGGTGAGCGGATGCTTTGTGAATTGTTCCAGAACCTTGAATGGCACGGTTGCGATGTCAGCGCCCATAAGTGCCGCCTCAACTACATGTAAAGGATGTCTGACGCTTGCAACAATAATCTCTGTCTCAAATCTGTAGTTATCAAATATTCTGATGATTTGCTGGATGAGGTCCATGCCCGGATGCGATATATCATCAAGGCGACCCACAAAGGGGCTCACATATCTTGCTCCTGCCTTTGCTGCAAGGAGCGCCTGCAGGGGGGAGAAGATGAGGGTCTCATTCACCGGAATGCCCATGGCATTTAATGCCCGCGTTGCCTTCAAGCCCTCCTTTGTCAATGGAATCTTAATAACGATATTTCTGGCTAAATTAAATAACCTTTCTCCCTCCTCAATCATTCCCTTTGCATCAGATGCAATTACCTCAGCGCTTACAGGACCATCCACCTCCTCGCAGATCTCCTTCAGGAGTTTGTAGGGGTCTCCTCCCTCTTTTGCAAGAAGCGATGGATTGGTTGTGACGCCATCAATCAATCCCATCTCATTTGCTTCCTTAATTTCCTTCAGGTTTGCTGTGTCAAGAAATATCTTCAATGAATGCCTCCTTGATAAGATTACAATAAGAAACCCACGCTTCCATAGATTGCATCCTGGTCAAAGTTGTGCATCTCCGCGCCGAAGAAGACATCTGGATTGACAAAATACCGGATGCCAATCACAATTCCTAACTTCCATTTGCCTTCCCATTCGTCATCGTTATCTGTATTCTTTACGCTTGTTTCAGAGAACTTAACCCCTGCATAGGGGATCACATTGTTATTCCGATAGATATAGGTCGCACCAAACTGATAGTCAATAACTCTGTAATTTCCCGGAGCAAAATAATCCATCTGGGCATCTATGAGCACATTATTTCTCTCAGCGGGATGGAGAAGCGAGACAGTTAATCCGCCACCCATCGTGAATGACAGGGGTGTGCGTTGAGAACCGCGGAATTGCATATCAGAATAGCCAAATTTTCCGAATATGCTCAGATGGTCAAAGGGATTGAAGCCACCGGTGAAGAGAATCTGGAGTGAACCATAATCATCCTCGCCTCCGCCACCCTTTTTCAATTCCCTGATGGTGTAGCCCAGCCCTGCCTTGAGCATCACCTTTTTGCCACGGGGCGGGAGGGATTCTGTTTCAATAGCAAAGGCGGGCAGATAGGTCAAGAACATAATAATAATCATCATTTTCTTCATAATGGCAATAGCATACTTGTTTTTTAATCATCAGTCAAGGTTTTTTGAGCATGGAAGCATCCTGAATTTCGTGATGAAGTTAAGACTAATTTCATCGAGAGGCAGGGTGTGGGGATGGTTCAGCAAGACCCACAAGCCGTGATTCACTCCCGCACTGCAATCCCCCAGCCCCCTTAATAAAGGGGGGAAGTGAAGGGGGGATCTAGAAATAGATAGTGGAGAGTCATCTGCGGGAGGGCTACCACACCCTGCCTCTCCTTAATGTTATAACGGAAAAGAAGATGCTTCCTTTGAGCATCCATGATTATGGAGCTGTGAATATCTGTGTTATAATGTGATAAATGAAAAAACCAGGAGTGGGTTTATTCTCCATTGTATTAAATAACCTTGAGACAGGAATAGCCCTCTGCGACCTCAGATTACAATTACTTCTTTTCAATGGTTATTTTGTCCGCACATGTGAAGAGTTTCTAAAGAGGAGGATTAGACTGAAAAGGGCTCTGCCAGGGCGAATAAAAAAATACCTCAAAGGGATCATTAAGGGCACCATGAGAGGTAAAATAGTAAAAGCTGTCACCTCACCCTATGGAGAGGAGTTTTTCTTCACCGTGAAACAAGTATCCTATGGCAAAAGGTCCTTCCTGCTAATTACATTCCATAAAAAGGTTTTGAGGGAGCAGGAGCTCTTTAAGTTTTTGAGAAGGGAATACAGAATTACAGAGAGGGAGTTTGAGATAATTAATTACATAAAGAAGGGACTCCATAACAGGGAGATAGCAGAACTCCTGAAGGTGAGTGAGAACACCGTTCGTTCTCATTTAAGAAGGGTTTTCAAAAAGGTTGATGTCTCCAACAGGACCGAACTCATTGGATTAATTGAGGAAATGCCCCCGTAGTCCGAATGGAGGATTGACTTAACTGTTAGAGAGATTCATAATAAAAATGTGTGAGGATGGTAAAAGTGGTGTAGTCCCTTCGGACTACAGATGCTGTGGTAATATTATATGAAAAGAAGCGTCTTTATATATAGAGAGGTGGATTATGAAGATTAAACGTGCGGGGATGATTATCTTACTGGGGATAGTGGCAACAGGATGCCCGCACTTCAGGCAGATTGCCCTTTTCTCCAACAATCAGGACTCATGGGCTCTCTTCAACAGCAGGTCAATCATTGGGTTGAGTGGTGAGCGACAGATAGGTGCCCTTCCGCCCTCTGCCCTGTTGAGAATCTATAACAATCTGGGCACGCCTGATGCCCACCTTGAGGTCTGTAATAACCCAACGACTACTGCCTGCGTTTGCGACCCTGCAACAGGCGCAGGTTATGTTCGTGTTGATGCAAATCCCACACTCACAGCAAGTATTATTCGCGACCAGCATATCGTCTATCGGCCTGCCTATTCAGACTTCGTAATCAGAACCACAGGGGTTGACTGGGAGCCAGGAACTGCCACCACACAGTTCCCTGTTTACACAATCAACCTTTTCCCGAACAGACAGGCAGGTGAGGGTGCAATTCACACATTCAGGCTCAGGGCATTTCCGGTTGGATGCCCTGAGACAGTCCCATCCATAAGGATTGTGGATGGCACAGGTGCAGAGGTTTACAGGATAGAGCCCGTTGGCAGGGTGATTGCTGTGAGGCAGGCTAACTTTGGGATAGCGGGTGATAACCCTGCTCTTGGAACGGGTCCCTTTGCGCCCACCATTCCGCCAACCATCAATGGCGTGCCAATGGACCTTACCCCGCCAGGGACAACAATTGTTACAGGCACTGGTCCCGTTGAGGTTACAGTAAGCAGGGAGTTAGCAACCCTTTCCGCTGAGTTCTATCAGGATATGGACTTTGATGGGTTGTTTGAATCCGGTCCAGTAGGGGTAGTTGTAGACCTTGTGAGAAAGAATCCTGATGGGACCTTTACCTATACCTTATCTACACCTGCGCTTCAGAAATCAGGGGTTCCAGGGGTTACTATCAGCACCATGTTTGTCATAAAATTGAATATTATAGAGAACAGTGGAGGGTTTAACCTCCTCCAGCCAGCGCGCTATCAGGCGCAGACCCAGGATATACACGGGAACCTCCTCTGCGATTTCAGAAATCTTATGGTAGATGTGGGATTGTTCTGTGTTAATTGCTCCACCTACTATGGGGCTGTGTTTCCAGGAGGGCCAAATGACATAGGTGGTTGTCCTCTGGGTTTCCTTACAGGCATATCAAATCAGTTTGTCAGGGTTCTTCCCTACTTCTTCCAGTTTGACCCGCCTCCAACAGGAAATCCACCGCCGCCTCCACCTCCTGTGAATCCTCCAACGGTTGTTGATCTTGAAATCAAGCCCGAGGTCTTCCATCCGAATACAGGAACTTTCACTGCCTTCATCACATTCCCGGATGAGGAGCGCTTCAATGGCGCCGGCGCGGATATTGCAACCTGTAATTGCAACGGCGCTGATGCCTACAGGATCATAAACGATATTGAGGAGAATGAGCATCACTACTCTATCTGCAAGTTCCGTCGCAACGAAATTATTTATAACATGAGCACAAACTTTGTCTGCAGAGGAATGACGACAACCGGGATTGAGTTCATCGGATACGACGAGATAGAGGAAATAAAAGAGGAATAAGCGAATAGCTCCTTAAAAGATATTATGCCAAAAGCAATAAAATGGGGGATGGGATTTATTGTGCTCCTTGCAATTTCTCTGGCAGGGATATGGGTATACAAGAGAGAGGGTAGAGATGTTTCGGAGAAAAGGGTTGAATTAAAACCTTCAGGGACGAAACTATCCCGGGAGAGGAAATTAACCCTTCCCAAAAGGAGGAAGATTTTAGACGAGGATGGTGGAAGGCATGCTCGCCTCCTGAGGGATCTTCTTGCAAGTCCTGAGAGACCCCTCAGTTATGGGATGATGGATGCAGTGCTCTCCCTCTATCTTGTTGACCTTGCACAGGGGGTCCTTGATGAGTTGCTTAGTCATGGGAACGAGGAACTTAAAGTCAAATCAGCGATGTTACTTGCCATTTCGGGAGATGACAGGGGAAGGCATATTCTTGAATCAGCCCTCAGGCGTCCGGCGATTTTACCACAACTTTACGCATCTGCAGGACTGGTGGCATTGGGGGAGGAGGATGCAATTGAGATATTTGCCCGACTTTTGAAATCAGAGAGCTGGGGCCTTAGACTGGAGACGGTGAGACTCATGGGATTCACAGGACAACCTGCTCTTCTTCAACTCCTGAAGCCCATGCTCAAGGACCCATCCCAGAATGTCCGTATAGCAACTGCTGGAAGCATGCTCCGGCTTGGGGACGATTCTGCAAAGGACCTCCTCTATAAGGCACTCAAAAGCGATGACTCAGCCCAACGCTATATGGCAGCCTTTCCTTTAGCAGAGTCAGGAGACCCTGCGCCGCTGGAGTTTTTGAGATATGAATTTGACCACTACGACCTCTCTGTGAAGGCCCGCTGTGCCTACTATATGGCTTTGCTCGGTGACCTTTCAGGAATCCCTGCGCTCTACGAAGCAAAGGAGAAGGGCGATGATGAGACAAGGGCGTTCGCAATCGCGGCGCTCGCTGCCCTGAGCAACCCTTCATCGGAGTAGGTAATTCTTCTATCACGGGGAGCCGCCGAATTCTATGACGAAGTATTGATCTCATTGAGAGGGGACTATCACAAAGAAGAGGCTTACCTTATTCTCTTTTATCTTGACACCTTCAGGCCATATCTGCTATCATAACTATTATGGATGCACATTGTCCAGAATATGAGTTATCCAGGAGATATTATTTTATAAGAGAGGTTGACCTGTCATGCATGTAAGCAGGACCCTTGATTACGCCCTCCGTTCTTTATCCTTCATTGGAAGCAAGGGAGAGGGAAAGGTCTGTTACATGAAGGAGATATCTGCCTCCGAAAACATACCCCTCAGTTATCTCGCGAAGATTATGCGCACCCTTGTGAGGGATGGCGTTGTGCGTTCAATCGTAGGACCTGATGGCGGATATATGCTGGCTAAGAAACCGGAAGAGATTACTCTGATGGAAATCTACGAGGCAGTCATGGGCAGGCTGAAGATAATTGATTGCCTTGATGAGGGATTTAAATGCTATTTAGAAAAGAATTGTGCCCAGATTCTGTTCTGGCATCGCCTGCAGAATTCAATTGCTGATGTATTGAAAAATACAAGATTAAGTGAAATAATTAAAAGGAGGAGATTTAAAGTTGAAAGAGAGATTAAGCATAAGAGAACTAAAAGCAAGCGTTGAAGGGAAGATTATCCTGAATGGTGTGACCCTTGATGTGGAAAAGGGCACTGTCCATGCAATTATGGGACCAAACGGGTCCGGAAAGAGCACGCTGGCAAATACAATTATGGGTCATCCAAAATATAAGGTGGAAGGGGGGGAGGTTATTTTTAAAAACAGAAATATCCTTGAGATGAAGCCAGACGAGCGAGCAAAGGCAGGAATATTCCTTGCCTTTCAGTATCCCGTTGAGGTTCCGGGGGTTCCCCTGAACCGGCTCCTGTGGGGCGCAGTGACGACGAAGCAGAAGGCAACAGGCAATGGCAGATTCACCACTCCCCTTGAATTCGGCAGGGAACTGGAGGGAAGGTTCAGGCAACTGAATCTGGACTGGTCCTTTGCAACCCGCCATGTGAATGTTGGATTTTCAGGTGGTGAAAAGAAGCGTGCAGAGATTGTCCAGATGCTGGCATTAAATCCAGAGATAGCGATTCTGGACGAGATTGATTCCGGACTTGATGTGGATTCTGTCCGGATTGTAGCAGAGGCAATCAATTCTGCAAGGGGCCCTGACCTTGGCATTCTCATCATAACCCACTATCCCAGGATTCTGAAGTTTTTAAAACCAGATTATGTCCATGTAATGGCAGGCGGAAGGATAATTAAATCAGGTGATGCAGAACTTGCTGACATCATAGAAAGGGATGGCTATGAAAAGATTGTATTATAAAGACAGGAGTTGAGATGGCTGAAAATAAGAAGGAATTGCTTGATATTGATTATTCCAGGTACGATTTTAAGGACCCGGAGAGATTTGTATATAAAATTCAGCGTGGCCTGAGCAGGGATGTGATTGAGGAAATCTCTGCGATAAAGAATGAACCACAATGGATGCGGGAATTTCGCCTCGCCTCCTATGAGGAGTTTATAAAAAAACCCATGCCTCTCTGGGGGGCAGACCTTACGCCCATCAATTTTGATGAATACATATATTATATGAAGACAACGGACAGGGTGGGAAAATCATGGGAAGAGCTCCCTGAATATATAAAGAATACCTTTGACCGGCTCGGGATTCCAGAGGCTGAGAGAAGGTTTCTCGCCGGCGTGGGCGCCCAATATGAGTCTGAGGTGGTATACCACAGCATAAGGGAGGATCTGGCAAGGAGGGGGGTTATCTTCCTTGATACTGATTCTGCCCTCAAGGAATATCCTGAAATATTCCGTGAACATTTCGGCACCGTTGTTCCTCCCGCTGACAACAAATTTGCTGCCCTGAACAGTGCTGTCTGGAGCGGAGGCAGTTTTATCTATGTTCCAAAGGGCGTGAAGGTGGAGGTTCCACTCCAGGCATACTTCAGAATAAATGCCAAGGCAATGGGACAGTTTGAACGCACCTTAATAATTGCAGACGAGGGAGCAAATGTCCATTATGTGGAGGGTTGTACCGCGCCAATTTATTCGAAGGATTCCCTTCACTCCGCTGTCGTTGAGGTGATTGCAAAGAAGGGAGCGAAGGTGAGATATACAACCATTCAGAACTGGTCAAAGAACGTATATAATCTTGTGACAAAGCGGGCTGTTGCATACGAGGACGCAACTGTTGAGTGGATTGACGGAAATTTAGGAAGCAGGGTGACAATGAAATATCCCTGCGTTTATCTTCTCGGCAGGGGCGCAAAGGCAGAGATCCTGTCGGTCGCTTATGCAGGAAAAGAACAGCATCAGGATGCAGGAGCAAAGGTGATTCATGTTGCACCCGATACAACCTCAACGATAACATCAAAATCCATCAGCAAGAGCGGTGGGCGGGCTACATATCGTGGTTTACTTAAAGTCCATAAGGGTGCCACCGGGGTAAAGGCGAATGTCAGGTGCGATGCCCTGTTGCTTGATGAATACTCCAGGTCTGACACCTATCCCACAATGGAGATTGAGGAGGAGCAGGTCTCAATCGGGCATGAAGCCACCGTGGGTAAAATCAGCGAGGATCAGATATTTTACTTAATGTCAAGAGGACTTTCGGAATCAGAAGCCCTCACAGCCATTGTCCTTGGGTTTATTGAGCCCTTCTCAAAGGAACTTCCAATGGAGTATGCCATTGAACTCAACCGATTGATCCAGTTAGAGATGGAAGGGGCTATTGGCTGATGAATATCTCCATTGAATTAGTGAAGAGAATCTCGGAGGAATTAAAGGAGCCCGGATGGGCAAGGGAGCGGAGGATAGAGGCATTTAAAGAGGCAGAGAAATTGCCCGTTCCACAGTCAAGATATTCAAAACTGCCCGGGTTTACAGTAGATAATTTTAAAGTTGTATCAGAGGTTCGGGAAGAACTTTTTCTGCCCGCCAGGAATGGAGATTTTATCCAGGTAAACAATCATATTACGAGGATACCGGCAAAAAGAACTGATAGGATAGTCATCACAGGCATTTCTGAAGCAATTCATACCTATCCCGAACTTGCAGAGAAATATATTTTTTTTAATAATCTCAAAAAGGATAGGGTTAATCCGGATAAATTTGAATTGCTTACTTTCGCGCTTTTTAAATCCGGTATGTTTGTATATGCCCCGGAAGGGGCACAGGCAATTGAGCCAGTATATTCCAGTTTTATTCTCTCCGAGCCATCGTACTTAATGCTTGCCCCTGTTTTAATCGTTGCTGATAAAAATTCCAGAATAAAAATCATAGAGACCTACGATGCAACTCTTAGTTCCTCGGCATCAATCCTTTCTGCCAATGTTTATGTATTCCTTGAGGAGAATGCTCAGGTGGAATATATCTCTGTG
>FWWL01000401.1_pt1 | contig 43971 bp, 50 predicted proteins | sample 2228331 | NCBI WGS metagenome assembly FWWL01 (sample SAMEA103939775, study PRJEB20133) | metagenome | reverse complement strand
AGCACTGGGAAATTGGCTGAAGATAATAGAGCAATGTCAGACCACAATTTATTATATGTGTTTGCAGCTGAAAAAACATTTGATATCCCTACAGCTTTGGCACTTACATTAGCGATAAATCCTGATATTTCTCCATCTTTCTGGTGTTTAAACATTTTTACATCTTGTTTTTTTAAAAGCTCCGGTGTAATCACTTCTTCCGATCCATGGGCATAAGTCCATTGCGCTAAGTCGTATTCTGTTGAAATTACACTCCATAATGATTCAACTGGCTCAATGTTCTTGATAGGTACATGATAAATCCATTCCGCCTCAAATAGTATTTTAAAACCAAAAGAGTTCATGTCGAGATTTGCAAAACTATCTTTAATACTAGTGATTTCTTTATTTCCGATGAAGTCAATTACTTCTTCTGTCGTTACGTTCCTACTTGACGTAATGATATCTGGGTAATAAGTAGGCGGTTTTGAAAGTAATCCCCACACGTTCTTTCTCGAAGTTTGCTCAACACCATGCGTATCACATACGATTCTACACCAGTCTATATTATTTAAAACGGCAGTGTCTACTTGTGTATTCAAGCGTTATCCTCCATATTCAGCATTCGACGGTAATGTAATTATCCAACATTATATCAGTAAATTTACACTTCATGGAAAAATTCATCCTATTCGCTCCCGACCAATGCTCGATGCTCGAGTAGCAGTTGAAGCCATTGAGAAGGTCTCTTGAACGATTCTGCTTTATCCTCACGACTTGGTGTTAAGTACAGATGCCAGCTTAATGCTCTTACTACACAAGCAAGTTGATCGGAAATCTGTAGTGCTTTCTCTAATTCATGCATAGGTGCGAATTTCGTCCATGGTTCTAAATAATAAGGACGGAACTCATTCACCATAGCCAACCATTCAGACTCAGATTCGATTAAGTCATCAAGTGCATGCCAGAAAACCCGCGTACTGAAGAACGGATGCGTAACTGATGCATCACCCCAATCGAAAAAGACGATGTCGCCTCTTACAAGTCGAATGTTGGCAGAATGGAGATCTCCATGGTCAAGGGTTGCCGGTAAGATCTTATCCATTTCATCACACATACGGAGAAGCTCAGGTTGAAGCGCCATCACTTTAGCCGTTTCTTCTTCGTTCAATCCTGTTGCACACATTCCCGCCAGGTGTTGCGCAATCTCACCCTTGATTACGTGCATTCGTCTATCTGTAACACCGATTGATAACAATGTCTCTACGTTTTCGACTTCAGATACTTGCAGTTCAGCGTAATGATGTATTGCACGCATCCACAGCTCTTTATCCTTTAGGCATCGTAAAGGCTCTCCTTCTACGTCCTTCATCAAAAGCCAGCCTTCCGATTGATTAGTAGCAACAATAGCAACTGATTTTCCAGGATAGGTGTTATCCAAATGTTCACTTAGTGCAGCCTCGTGACTAGCAGCGGATCCTGTAGCCTTAAAGTAAAAATCTCCTTCGGTGGTCGGAACACGGACGATGAGGCAGAAATCCGATTCCTTAACTTGCTCAAGCATTCCCGTTAATGTATGTCTTGCTTTCACGACTTCTGTTTGTACCCATTCCTCCATCCGTTTATGGAAGTTCTGCAGAAACCAAGGTGCTCGATGTACGTGCGTATTGTTTACTTGTTTTGTCATAATGAATGACCTCCTCTTAATGTTATGAATCCAAATAAAAAAATCGCAGATTTCTCTGCGATTCGTGAATATAGGGCAAATGATATTCATTGACAGCGTAAATAAATATGGATAACTCAAAGGGAAATGGAGCACAAAAAAGCCCATTGTACGTGGAGGTATCGATATTCGTATATCTGTATCATGACATAGCAATCCCGTTTACTCATCAGCAGAGAGTGTAAATGGTTCGTATAAACGTCCATATAGGGATTAGATTATCATTTCTACAGATGACCTCCTTGTGAAAAACTATCATCATTATATGAACGAATGGAATATGTTGTCAAGACTATTTTGACGGTTGTTATGATCATACCTCGGCAAATTTACGACCTTTTCTCGAATCGTTTTCCACGTACCTTGTGCATCAACAACCCATCTACTATAATGATAAATATTATTGATGTACATAGAAATGTGAAGGCTTACGAAGTATATTTGCTTCGTAAAAATTTTAGGGGGCAATTGATATGAAACGCGTACTATCTGGAATTCAGCCGAGCGGCGTGCTTACACTCGGTAATTATATTGGAGCCATGAAGCAGTTTATTAAACTACAGCACGAGGCGGAATGTTTTTTTTGTATCGTTGATCTTCATGCGGTCACCGTTCCTCAGGACCCAAACGATCTTCGTAGACGCACACGAGAGTTGGCGGCGCTTTATATAGCGGTCGGTATTGACCCGTCTAAAGCAGTGATCTTCGTTCAGTCACAAGTCCCACAACATGCTGAGCTTGGGTGGTTAATGCAAACCATCTCCTATATGGGCGAATTAGAACGAATGACGCAATTCAAAGATAAATCGAAGGACAAAGGTCAATCCATCCCTGCTGGTCTTTTCACCTATCCTGCACTCATGGCAGCTGACATTCTGCTCTATCAAACCGAACTCGTCCCGATCGGTGACGATCAAAAGCAGCATTTAGAATTAACACGCGACTTGGCGCATCGCTTTAATAATCGTTTCGGTGATACGTTCAAAATACCAGACCCCCTCATCGGTAAAGTCGGAAGTCGCATCATGTCGCTTGACGATCCGATGAATAAAATGAGCAAAAGCAATCCGAACGAAGGTAGTCGGATTGAGCTACTCGACACCCCAGATAAAATTCGCAAGAAGATTAAGCGTGCCGTAACAGATTCAGACGCTTCCGTGAAGTACGACCCTGAGAATAAAGCAGCAGTTAGTAACCTTATGTCGATCTATTCTCTTCTTTCAGGAGAAGGCATCGAAGTGATCGAAGCGAGATATGAAGGACTGGGTTATGGACCATTTAAAGGTGATCTGGCAGAGGTTGTTGTTAATGCACTCGAACCGATTCAAGCAAGATACAATGATCTTCTTCGGTCAAAAGAACTAGATAAGATTTTAGCTGAAGGTGCAGAAAAAGCTCGTAAAGTTGCAAATGAAACGTTGGTGATTGTGAAGGATAAGATGGGGCTGCTAACAAAATAACTGCAATAGTTCGACTTCTCAAATTATCGTTATATATAGTCATTCCGTACTCTTTGTCTTTCTCAGTCTTATCTTTCGTCCAATATATATTGTCAATATCATTACTCCTAATACAGTTAAAGGTAAAAGGTACTGATTAATTGTTTGATGATACTTTTCCCATGCTACTTGAACATAACGGCCAAAAAAAACAAAAATGGTAACCCATAGTAAAGTACCGATTGTATTGTAAATAGAAAACATTATAAATGACATTCGTTCTATACCTGCCAAGTAGGCAATTAATTCCCTGAATCCTGGGATAAATTTAGCAAACAATATAATGGATACTCTATACATTCGAAACTTTTTTTCCGCTTTTTCAAATTTCTTAATCGTGATACCGAATTTTTTTCCAAAACGCAGAATGATGGAACGACCAAAAAAACGACCAATAGCATAAGCGATAGAGGACCCCACGATGTTTCCTACAATTGCAAAAAAAAGTAAAGGTAACAGTGAAAAAGTACCTTTTGTCCATTCAATTCCAGACAATGTTAATATTGTTGATCCAGGAAATGGGATACCGATCATTTCCAACAATAGAGTAATAAAAACTCCAAAGTAGCCATATTGTTGAATCCAATAGTGTACATCAAAATGCATGTCTTATTCCCCTCAATAGTGATCATTATTTAGTTATTGGCTATTTTGGTAAAAACCATCCTTTTCTCCGTATTGAATACTCAATCATTAAATAAACAGCTCAAGTGGAGTTGCATATTAGGTGAAAAACAAAAAAAATAAACCATTGGCGAGAAACATTCACCAATGGTTTATTTGATTCTTCTATTATTGAAGGGTTTACCACCCTTAATTAACTCCCCATTTTCTGTATCATAGGGAATAATGGACATGTGCCCATTTTTCATCTTATTCTTTACAAGAATGCTCTTTCACCATGTCTACAAGCTTAACCATTGCACTTGTCATATAAAAATCATTTCTTCGTATGTGTACGGTGGACAACCGACCGAACCTTTCTGGAATAGAAAAACACTCTATAGAACGATCGATCTCGATCCGCTGTAAAAAAGATTTCGTAATTAAAGAAACTCCCATGCCTGATTTTACACATTCCAATATCCCCTCTAAAGCTCCTAGCACCATAATTCTCATTGGAAGTAAACCTTCCTGCTGGAGCCAACTTTCCATTTTTTCTCGATGCGTACATTCCGCATTTTCTAGAAGCAATGTTCTGTGCTGGATATCGTTTAACGATGTAAAAGGGATTAAGGAAGGGTTAAAAACGAGAATTAATTCTTCATCTACAATATGTTGTTGAATGAGCTCTGGATGATCAATCGGTCCATCAACAAACGCCCCATCAATGTTATATTCTAGTACCTCTTGTACAAGCTGCTTCGTCCTATCCGCCACAAGATTGAATTCTACGTCAGGATATTCCCGATGATACGCAGATAAAATCGACGGAAGTCTAACAGCGGCTATCGTATCTACGACTCCGATTGAGATCGTTCCTCGAGGTACCGGAGAATCTTGTACAGCTTTATAGGCCTCATCAAGTAAATATAAAATTTTGTCGGTATATGTGAGTAATGTTTTACCGGCCGATGTCAGGGTAATACCACGGCTATGGCGATAGAACAGCGGTGTTTTCAAGTCTTCTTCTAATTGCTGTATTCTAGTCGTCACATTCGATTGAACGTAGTTTAAGCTTTGCGCCGCTTTAGAGATACTGCCTTCTAGTGCAACGGCCCTAAATACTTTCAGAATATTAGTGTCCATAATAAATACCTCCCCATTTCCTTATACACTATATATATCATAAAAAATGATGGATAGTATCATTTTTGTTCATTTTACAAGATAGCTCATTCCTCATATGATGAGATCAAGATAGTAATGAGGAGGGAATAATTTTTATGAAAAATAATGTGTGGATTTTTCGTTTCGTAGACTCCTGTTTACAAGGACATGAATTTCGTGTTGACATCAATAGTCATAAGCTTGTTAGAGGGGATAAACAGGCAAAATTCAATGGAGATTCATTTTTACAGAGGGTAGTAATGCATGGATTAACGCCGGATAAACCCGTACAACGAATAGAGAATACAGTTTTATGTGCAGGATGTAATTGAGATTAAAAAGAGGAGCATCCCTATTACAATTAGGAGTGCTCCTTCTTTTTTTATAGAACTAGTAGTTTATTTATTCGATTACTGACGCTGTAAGGCAAAGGTTCCAGTAAAGCTCGTTCCAGCAGATGCGGATATTGAATTCCCTTCTCTCTGAAATAGCTTTCGATATGGTCTGCCTTTTCTTTTTTCGCATGAAACAATTGATATAGCACGAACCAGTCTTCCAATGCGGTAAGTGGAATTTGAATATGTTCAACGGTTATGTAACCTGTAATAGATGAAGAGTCCAATTGAAGCTCGTACATTCCTTTTTCATGTTGTATACGGAATCGGCTAATTAAGTCGACGTCCGTGTCATTTATACTATATTGATAAAAGAATTCAGAATGGAACGGCTCCTTTGATACCCCTTGTCCGCCTTTGCCGAGTTTTTCAATAATTTCCTTAGCGTGGATAGCATCGTCTGCAGCAATGAGTAAATCGATATCATTGACATGCTTTGTTATTCCGTAGTGCTTTAGTAAAACAGAACCACCTACACCCCAGAATATCCTAGTTTCATTAAACTGTCGGGTAAACATCTTAAGTGTTGAATCGATCAAGTTCATTCACTCTCCTTAAACCTCGCTTGATAAAAATCTCTCAAGAAGTGTTGAAAGACTCGCTCTGAAGGGGTTAATTTTCTAGTTCTAGATGTAACAAATCCAACCGTTCTAGATACAATTGGCTCGCTAATTCTCACAGCAGCTGGGGAGAAAGGTCCTTTCTCAACTAAGGCAACTTCAGGCAGCAATCCAACTCCCAATCCAGCAGCAACAAGCCCTCGAATAGTTGCTGTTTCTTCCCCTTCAAAGGCAATTTTCGGTTTGAATCCCGCCTTTTCACATGCATCGATTACAATGTTTCTTAATGTATATCCTGATTTAAATATGACAAATGGTTCCTTCTCCAATTGAGCCAAACGAATCGATTTACTTTCTGATAGCGGATGATCAGGTGGTAGGATTGCCAGCATTTCTTCCGTAAAAAGAACATGACCCTCAACATCAGGATGATCATGAGGAACAGGGGAAACGAGTGCTAAATCAATTTCTCCTTTAACAATATGTCCGATAAGATGATTAACCGTGCCCTGCTTTAATTCAAATCGTATATTAGGGTGTTCTGCACGAAAAGCAGCGACGAATGTCGGTAATGTGTAGGTGGCTAAGCTGTGCGGGAAGCCGATCCGAATTTCTCCTGCTTCAGGGTCAAGAAACTCATTCACTTCTTCTCTCGCTTTATCTAATTCCTCTATTGCTTTTTCAACACGTTGTAAAAAAACACGTCCAATCGGAGTCAATATTATATTACGTCCTTCTCGATTAAATAATTGTACACCTAATTCCGCTTCCAAGTTGGAAATTTGTCTGGAAATTGCCGACTGTGCGACATGAAGCTTTTCCGCAACGCGAGTAACATGCTCTCTTCTTGCGACTTCAATAAAGTAAATAAGTTGTCTTAGTTCCATAAGTAGTGCATCCTCCTTTCATCTCAATAATAGATTATTCTTATCTATATTATATATTAGAAAGAATGATTATCGTTACATACAATAGTAAACAAAGAGTAACATCGTTAACAAGGAGTGTGTCGAATATGATGAAACATGTAACTTGGATGGTTGGAGGACAACAAGGGGATGGTTTCTCTTCAAGCGGAGAAACGTTTGCACTAGGTTTAAATCGATTGGGATATTTCATTTATGGTTATTTTACAAATTCATCACGTATTTTAGGTGGGCATGCCAATTATCGTGTCCGTATAAGTACTGTACAAAGATTGGCAAATGCAGATGAATTGGATGTTCTTGTTGCTTTTGATGAGGAAACGATTAAGTTGAATACTTCCCTTCTTCGTCAAGGTGGTTTGGTTCTATGTGACGAATCGATGAAAGCCGATCTGCCTGAAGAAAAGGAATTACTATTATTAAAAATTCCAATGTACGCAATTGCCGAGCAACTAGGAACGAAGCTTGTAAAAAATATGGTTGCGGTTGGTGCATCTGCTGCTGCAATTGGAGTCGACCCCTATATTTTTACTGAGTTAATGGAGCAACGCTTTGCTCATAAAGGTGAAAAAGTCGTCGCAATGAATGTGCAAGCCATTATGAGCGGATATGATTATGTAAGAGAACACTATTCGATTCGGTTTTTCAATTACAGCCAACACTCAAAGTGAAAAGAATGCTTATGACAGGAAATGATGCAGTCGGACTAGGTTCTGCCGCAGCAGGATGTCGGGCCATGTATGCTTATCCGATTACACCGGCAACAGATATTATGGAATATTTGATGAAGAAATTACCAAAGCTCGGTGGTATCGTTCTGCAAACGGAAGATGAGATTGCAGCTTTAAATATGGTGATTGGTTCTGCTTATGCTGGTGCGCGTTCCATGACAGCAACTTCTGGTCCAGGGCTATCGTTAATGATGGAAGCGATTGGTTTGTCTGGTATGACAGAAACGCCGGTCGTTATTGTCAATACACAGCGAGGTGGACCAAGTACAGGCTTACCGACAAAACATGAACAGAGTGATCTCAATGCTTGTCTTTATGGGACTCACGGAGAAATTCCGAAGATTGTTCTGGCACCCAGCACAGCAGAAGAATGTTATTACGATACAATCCGTGCATTTAATCTAGCAGAAATCTATCAATGTCCTGTCATTCTCATGACAGATTTAGCCCTTTCACAAGCGACCCAAACGGTCCACTATATTGAACCTGTTCAGCCGAAGCTTGATCGTGGCAGCTTACAACGATTACCTTCTGAAGATGATGATACCGTATCTATCCTCAATGATCCGGAACGGTTTATACCTTTTAAACGCTATGAGCTTACAGAAAACGGGATATCCCCACGCATAGTACCGGGTACTGCAAAAGGAATCCACCATGTAACAGGGGTGGAACACAGTGAAGTCGGACGCCCTTCTGAACTGACTATTAATCGTCAAGAAATGATGGACAAACGATTGAGAAAAATGAAAAATATGACGATCCCTCACAGTGTAGGTTTTTCCGGTCCTAAAAATAGCGATCTATTAATCGTTGGATGGGGTTCAACGCGAGGAGTCATTGAAGAGGCTGTTGAACGATTATCTTCGGAGTTCACAGTTTCACACGTTCATATTAAAGTACTTATGCCGTTTCCTACGGAAGAAATGAAAGATCTTATTAAAGACGTAAAACACGTATTAGTCGTTGAAAATAACAGTACGGGACAGCTCGCTGCATTACTTCGTCAGCATGTCGAATGTGGGGATAAATGTGAATCGTTATTGAAATATAATGGCGAGCCTTTCTATCCACGAGAGATTGAAAGTAAAATAAAGGGGATGACCACATGGCAACATTTAAAGAATTCCGTAACGATATAACACCCAATTGGTGTCCGGGCTGTGGACACTTTTCTATACAATCGGCCATTCAGCGGGCAGCGGCGAATGTCGGTTTAGAACCAGAGAAATTAGCCATCATTTCGGGTATTGGTTGTTCCGGACGGATTTCTGGCTACGTCAATTCTTACGGTTTCCATGGTGTTCATGGTCGTGCACTCCCTGTTGCACAAGGAGTCAAGCTTGCTAATCCAGAATTAACTGTCATTGCTTCCGGGGGAGATGGTGACGGATATGCAATCGGGATGGGACATACGATTCATGCGATCCGACGAAATGTTGATATGACCTATATTGTAATGGATAACCAGGTGTATGGTTTAACAAAAGGGCAAACGTCCCCGCGAAGTGCCAAAGGATTTACGACGAAAAGCACCCCTACAGGTGCGAAGGAAAAGCAAATACAACCGATGCAGCTCGCCCTTTCAGCAGGAGTAGGATTTCTTGCGCAAGGGTTTTCAGGTGACATTAAAGGAATTGTATCGATCATTGAACAAGGTCTGCGGCACAAAGGATTTTCCTTTATAAACATTTTCAGTCCATGTGTAACCTACAACAAAGTCAACACCTATTCGTATTTTAAAGAGTCTGTTGTTCGTCTTGATGATGACATTCATTATGACCCGTCCAACGTTAGTATGGCGATGCAAAAAATAATCGAAACAGATGGCATGTTAACGGGTATCATCTACCACGTACAAGAACCCTCCTTCACAGACCAAATACATGGATTTACTGAAAATCCAATCGTACATCAAGATTTATCCATACCAACGAATATTTTTAAACAGCTAATTGAAGAGTTTTGTTAAATTAAACAGCCAAAAATAGGCATAGCAATACCCACGATTCATTGTCGATCGTGGGTTATTATCGTTTTTTCAAATGATTTGTAATCCTATGTAGCCATGTTAATACGTATGTATTATACAATTTGAGCCAAGCGTTTATTTATTTCCTCTTTCCATTTCTCATCGCATAACGACTCCGCTAAAATCAACATGTCCAGCAATTCATTAATTCGTTCTTGCATAATACTGTCTACGTTCTGTCCGGAATCATGTTGGCGATCTGCCTGATCAAGTAAGTGTGCCAGTTCAGACAATTCATTGAAAAAAACAACTTGTTCACGAGGCTTTTCTCCTAATTTCGTAATGAGCTGCTTCATATTTCCCTTCACACTAGTCATAACTTCGTTATGATCACACATAGGACAATGATAAATTGGAACATTTTTGATTCTGACTTTATTTCCGTATAGCACTTCTTCTAGCGTAATCACCATGTCGCGTCCACAGTGACATGATTTCTCTCTCACGAAATGTACACTCCTTTTACTCTCTTACAGAAACGATTTTCATCACCTACTAACAATTCGTTATTTCCGATTGGATTCCTGCACCTACCCTGCTAGTACTTGTTTCCAAAAAGATCACCAATTGGGTATTCCGAAATATATTGTAGTTGTAGGTGTAGGTGTAGCTATACCCAATGTGAGCATGTTTAAAATTCTTGTTCGAAAGGATGTGAATTCTTGGCTGTTATAAAGGCAAATGAGGAAGGTGTCAGAACATTAGCACGTCTGATGAGGGCCGAAGCAGAAGGTGAAGGAAGACTTGGGATGCTTATGGTAGGAAACGTTGGCGTCAATCGGGTAAGAGGAGATTGCTTAGATTTTAAAAATATCCGATCGATTAGAGATATGGTTTTCCAACGCCCCGGCGGGTTCGAAGCAACAATCAAAGGTTACTTCTACCAACGGGCCCGCGATTCGGAGATTAGGTTAGCACGAGACGTGATCGCTGGTAAGAAATATCATCCGGCCTCTAATGCGCTATGGTTTTTCGATCCAAGTGGACCATGTCCGGCGACTTGGTACAATCAACCACGATCAGGTCAATACAAGCAGCACTGTTTCTACCAACCGATTAGCGGTACTTGTCCAGCCGTATATTAATGAATCCCACAAAAATGAAAAGGAGTTAAGAAATGTATAACTACAATCCATATTACCAAACTGCTTATGATACGAGGCAAACAAACTATATGTATCCAACCAGTACGGGTGGTGCTGCACCTGGGACGATGATGGCCCCTACACAGTTTCCACCTAGTTATCCTGCTGGAGCACAAATAAGTCCTACGGGTGTCGTTTCACCGGTTACAGGTGCTGAAGAGTCTTACATCGAAAACATTCTCCGTCTCAACCTTGGAAAAGTAGCGACCATTTACATGACATTTGAAAATAAAGAAACGAAAGTGTTTACCGGTAGATTAGAAGCTGCGGGAAGAGATCATATTATTATCAGTGAGCCTCAGACAGGTAGACGTATCCTTTTACTTATGGTTTACTTGGACTATATAACGTTTACCGAAGAACTGAATTATGCTTATCCATTCGACGCAACGGGACAATAATATAAAGTAAAATATAAAATATTTACCTACTTATGTTTCACATATTTGGCTGCCGCTTCATCAAGAATTAATGTTACGTTAGGATGTAGTCTTAATAAGCTAGCTGGGATGTGGGTATCTACATCCCCGTCTAGTATTTTCGCTACGATCTCCGCTTTGTTTTCTCCACTTGCGAGTAACATGATTTGACGGGATTTCATGATCGATCCTACTCCCATCGTAACAGCGTGTGTCGGCACCTCTTCAATTGAAGCAAAGTATCTAGCATTAGCTTGGCGTGTTTCTTGTGTTAATTCAACGACATGCGTTTCAACATCTAGCGATTTAGCTGGTTCATTGAAGCCGATATGACCGTTAGAACCAATACCAAGAACTTGAAGATCAATTCCCCCAGCATCGATAATCGATTGATCATATCTCACACATTCATCTACAATGTCATTCGCATTTCCATTCGGAATATGAATTCTTTCATCCACTAGGTCAACATGGTTAAATAAATGATGGTGCATATACCAATTATAGGATTGATCACTTTCAATAGGTAAGTGTAAATATTCGTCTAAATTGTACGTTGTTACCCATCGAAAGGAAAGTTCCCCATTCTTTACTTTATCTACTAGCGTTTTGTACATGCCTTCGGGTGTGCTTCCCGTTGCCAAACCGAGTACGATTGAGGGATTTAACTTCATTTCGTGAGCTACTAACGCAGCTGCTTGCTTACTAAGGTTATCGTAATCTGATGTTATAATGACTTGCATGGCTATTCCGTCCTCTCCTGCTCAACTCCATCGATGAACACTTTTTCTACGAAGCAAGCCTCGCTCACAAGAACGAGATCCGCCTTCTTACCAACTTCGATACTCCCACGCTGATGGGCAATCCCAATTCGGGACGCTGGTGTAAGAGATGCCATCTTAACCGCTTTCCACATCGGAACGTTAACTTGATTCGCCAAGTTTCGTATTGCTTCGTCTAGGGTAAGCAAGCTTCCTGCAAGCGTGCCGTCACGCAGTGTTGCTTTTCCGTTCTCTGTGAAAACTTGCAAACCACCTAACTCATATTCTCCGTTCGGCATACCAACGGCAGCGATTCCATCGGAGATTAACACCACTTTATCCTCACCTTTACTATCAATGACCAGTTTCATTACAGCAGGATGAACGTGGATTCCGTCGGCAATAAGCTCGGTAATGAGAGCATCGTTCGCAAATGCTGCTCCAACTACACCCGGTTCACGGTGATGAATCCCTCGCATCGCGTTAAAGAGGTGTGTTGCATGACTTGCCCCATACGATACGGCTTTTTGAACGATATCGAACGTCGCTTCCGAGTGGCCGATCGAAACGACGACTCCCCGTTTGACTAAATCTTGTATCAGCTTCCGTGCTCCTGGTCGTTCCGGTGCTAACGTTACAATCTTTAATAATCCTTCGGCGTGATCTGTCGCCCAATGATCGTCATTTTGTTGTGGGTCAACGATGTACGATTCATTTTGAGCACCTTTGTACGCTTTGCAAATCCATGGACCTTCGAGATGAATACCATGAATGATCGCTCCTTCGTTCTGATCTTGTTTCGCCTTTACTACGCTCTTCATCGCTTGCTCTAATGCTAGTTTCGGACCCGTTACCGTTGTAGGGAGAAACCCAGTTACTCCGTAACGAGCTAACGAACGGGCTATACTATGTACTGCTCTATCCGTTCCATCCATTACGTCGTGACCACCAGCACCGTGAATATGAATGTCAATTAATCCAGGCCAGATAAAGCCATTGTGGTGGATAACTTGATCCCCAACTCGCTCCTCAACGTTCCTTTTTTCTCCTACATAGACAATCAGATCATTCTCAACAATGAGCATGCCCTCATTCAGCATACCAAATGGCAAGACAATATTTCCTGTAATAATTAAACGTTTAGGTCTATTCATGGATTCGATTTCTCCCCTCTATCCTTCCGCATGTACTGTGAGCTTGTAGCGATCTCCCCGATAAATAGCATGAACATACTCAAATGGTCGTCCCGCTGTGTCATACGTAATTTGCTTTCTTAACAGCACAGGCATTAGCTCTCGGATTTGTAACAGTTCCGCTTCTCTTCCATCTGCTAAAGCGGCTTCAATCGTTTCCACTGCTCGTTTAGGCTTTATCCCATAGTGTTGATACAACATTTCATATAACGACACCGTATGAAAGTCCATCTCGTTCAATTGGGGAAAGCGATCAATCGGTAAAAAGGTTCGTTCAATTGCCATCGGTTTTTCATCCGCCAAACGAATACGCTCAATTAATAGCACGTCTTCCGTCCCTTTAAGCTGAAGCGCATCTTTTACAGTAGAGCTTGCTTCCCCTTGCAGCGTGAGATGAAGAAATGAACTTGGTCTTAATCCCTGATTTTTCATATTCTCACTAAAACTCGTTAGTTGTAATAATCCTTGTGACACTTTCTTATCAGAAATAAACGTACCCTTTCCTTGTACACGGTATACCCGACCTTCACGTTCTAGTTCTTTAATCGCTTGCCTTACTGTCATTCGACTAATCACAAACGATTCGCTTAATTCTCTCTCTGACGGAAGAAGCTGCCCTGGTGCTAACTCGCCGCGTTCGATCGTCTCAATCAGTCCCTGTTTTAGCTGATAATAAAGAGGGATGGGTAGTTGTTTATTCAAGTGAAAATCCAATCGGATCATAGCAGACAATGCACCCTCCTTACGTAAAAACTTATGCTTCAATTATGACACGTCTTGGTATAGTTGTATAGACCACTTATACCAAACAAAAAGCACCCTTAATAGGTGCCTGAATGTTGTATGTGTGCAATCCTTCAAGTCTAACCGTTAATGATACGAAGACTTACAGCGATGATGAAGCTTCCACCGAAAGAAAGTGTCGCTACGGCACCAAATAAAAAGGCAAATGTGTTTCCGGCTTTTTTACTGCGGATTGTACCTAGTGCACAAAGAACCGATATAATCAATAAAAAACCAATCATAATATACATGAAGCTTAATCCTCCTAACATCTCTTGAACTAGAATGGTTACATTATACCACGAACCTAGAATTAAATGCATCTACCTTTTTGTTACGAATTTGCGAAAGCGAGAAACAAGGAACATCGCAATGCTTGCCCCAATCGTATCGTTGATTAAATCCGCGATATCAGGTGTTCGATTCGGTACAAACGATTGATGCCATTCATCTGTTACACCATAAAGCAGGCATAAGACAATGACAACGATGTATATATATTTCATTCTGTATGTAGACAAAGCCCAATAATAACTTAATGCAAGAACGAAATACGCGACGAGATGTCCCCAATTAAAACTATCGAGAAACGGAAACAATCCCTGTAGCTCACTCCCTGTTTGACTGGAAAAGTAATAAATAATTGCCATAATCAGTACCGATGGAAATAACCGTACAGTTAATCGTATCCCTCTGTTCATCCCACTCCCCCATTTAACGAAAGTATAACATATTTTCCCTTGTTAACTGCAGCAAGGTTAAGGTATGCTATTCAGTAAGGAGTGATAAATGAATGATAGAGAGAGAGAAACAATTGATATTAGGTATAGATATTGACGGAACGATTACAGATCCAGGGAGCTTCATCCCTTACTTGAATAAAGCGTTTAATAAGCAGCATACATACACCGATATCGTTCAATATGACCTAACCCCTTATTACGGTGTAAGTGGGGAAGAATTCGATAAATGGTTTATGGAAAACGGCGTGCTCGTATATGGAGAATCCCCACTTGTTGCCGATGTACGAGACATACTTGATGAATTGCAGCATCGGCACAAGCTCGTCTATATTAGTGCTCGAGACCTCGCCCACATGGATACGACGGTTGACTGGTTCGCAAGGAATTCAGTACCCTATCACCATATCGAATTGATTGGAACCCATCATAAAATTGAAGCGGCAAAAAAATATAACGTTAACATCTTTTTTGAAGACAAATACGATAATGCGTGTGACATTTCGGAAGCTTTAGATATTCCTGTCCTACTTTTCGACACTCCCTACAACCAAGGACCACTTCCGGAAAAGAGCAAAAGAATATTCAATTGGCTTGAAGCAAAAAAGTTTATTGACCAATATGCACATGTACATTCATTAGAAAAAATGGCCCGATCGTAGTGATCTGACCATTTTTCTGTCTTATAAACGTGTCTGGGTACTACATTTCTACACGAATGGTTTTAACTTCACAGTCCCCTTCAACCGTCGTTTGGCACGCGAGACGGACAAACTCACCTGGTTTTAAAATTTGGAACTTCATTTCTTCTGCTTCGGTCTTCGGCCCAACACTACTACCAGGTAGGACTTCTACTTGACACGTTCCGCATTTCCCTTGCCCTTTGCAGTTACGTGCTGCTCTCTCATTGGAATAAATCGAAATATCATTTTCAATTGCAAGCTGACGGAGATTTGATCCTATTTCAACATCAAGGACAATACCCTCATTAACGAAATTTACTTTTGCCATTATTTCATCTCCTTTATCTATTATCATCTATCCACTTACATACATTTTCGTGATGCATCATCCTAATTCCTTTTTTATTCACCGTTCACTTCACCGTGTACATCTACTTCTTCTAAAGGGTAAGATTCAATCACGTAAAATTGACCAAATTCCTCGAATTGCTTTAACTTCCCAATATGATCTAAATATCGCTTAAGCTGTATCGCAACATCAGGAGAGCTCGTTTTCACCTGCTGCTTTTGTCTAAGTTCAGATAAATATTCAGCAAGTTCTAGTTGGATATTATAGTTATTTTTGCCCAAAAACAATTCCTCTTTTCAATATTTGTCGTGTTCATTAAGACACTCTATTTAGTTGTATTCCCCATTTCAGTGAATTCAACACGCAAAAAACCCTCGGCTCCATTTCCGAGGGTTTTTCATCCGTTCATTTGGTTTCTCTTTATATTTCTCTATAGTATGAATTGATCATATAGAATAATGATGTATCTTACATAAAGAAATGATTAAGTTTTCTTCATTTTCAATTTATAAAACGGTTTATTTTTCTCCTTATCGGGAAACTAATGGTATGAAAGTCTAAAGAGGTGAAAATAATGGACAAGAAGAAGGATCAATCCGAAGGTAAACAACACAAACATGACAATAAAATGGTTAGTAATATGGATGACGCGAAAAAACTCGGAAAAGAAATGGAAAATCTAAAAAACGATGAAGAAAAAGATTTGAAACAGAAAGGCAAAGTCCCTGATCCTCAAATAACAGGATGATGACATATTCTGAAGAACTTTATGACGTCGTTCATGAAGTTCTTTTTATTGTGGAACACTAGGAAGATATGACGGATATAGGAGATGATGATAAACGTGACTAATCGAACGAACCAAAACGTTGCCGAAGTAATTCTATCCCAATTAGAAGCATGGGGAGTTCAACATATGTATGGTGTTTCAGGTGATGCGATTTTGCCATTGCTTGAGCAAACCGGTAAACAAGTCAAAATCAAATACTTCGGTGTACGGCACGAATCTTCTGCAGCTTTCATGGCATCAGCGGAGGGAAAATGTACAAACAGACTGGGAGTGTGTATCGGTACGAGCGGACCCGGTCTTGCGAACATGTTAAATGGTATCGCCGATGCAGCAGCAGATCATGTTCCGATGCTGGTCATAACGGGACAAGTGGAAATGAAGAAAGTAGGTACCGAAAGCAAGCAGTATGTTGAGCAACAACAATTAATTTCGCCCCTTGCTGTCTATTCAGCAATATTACTCCATCCGGATGCTACTGTGACATTATTACATAAAGCCATCATTGAGGCGCTATCGAAACGAGGAGTCGCTCACCTAACCGTTCCGAAGGATTTGTTCTCTCTACCTTGTACTCACCCCATCCATACCCCGGTCGGTGTCATTCGAACCGAAAGACGTGAAGATTATAGTCAATTAAATGAAGCGATCGAACTATTATGTGCATCTAAGAAACCGATCGTTTATATCGGAGAAGGCGCAAGATCAGCCTCTAATGAAGTGATCCTGCTAGCAGAAAAGCTACAAGCTGGCATTATTGAGACATTAGGTGCTAAAGGGATAGTACCTTATGATCACCCTTTGTATGTCGGTGGCATTGGCGAAGGCGGAAGTGAAGAAAGCGCTGGGATTTTAAAGGAATCGGATTGCGTGGTCGTCATAGGAGCGAATTGGTGGCCGACAAAGTTCGTACCAAAAAATACGAAAGTCATTAACATTGACGTGTCTGCTGCGAACATCGAATTACACCCTAATGTTGCCTATGGTATCGTTGGGGATGCAGCTAACGTCCTCCCACACATTCTCCATCAGCTTCATGAACACGTCCGCAAAGAGTGGAAAGATAAGATTCAACAAGCTAAGAGTAAAATAGATAGTCAGTTGGATAAAGAAAGATCAAACTCTTCCACTCCAATCGCGCCCCAGAGGCTCATTGCAGCGATTGATGAAACGGCCACCGACGACGCCATTATCGTGTCTGATACAGGCGATCATACAGTATGGTTTAACCGTGTATTTAGAGCGAAACGACACTACCCGCTATTTTCTGGGAAATGGCGAACGATGGGATTTGGCTTACCCGCAGCGATCTCGGCGAAGATTCAATACCCAGACAAACAAGTTGTCGCGTTGGTCGGTGATGGTGGATTTACGATGACGATGATGGAACTATCGACTGCACTACACTATGACATTCCCATAACCGTCGTCGTCGTAAACAACGAATCGTTTGGAAAGGAAGAAAGCAGCATGAAGGCAAAAGGGATGGACACATTCGGAGTGAAGCTGACCAATCCGAATTTCGCTCAATTGGCTAAGTCGTTCGGAGCTGAAGGAATTCGAGTGGAGCAGGTGAAGGATTTGGTACCAGCGCTGAAAGAAGCGTATGGGAACAAGAAGTTAACCATTGTTGAAGTAATGACGTCGACGAATTTACCGCCGTTTGCGTAAACGGTTTATCATCATCGTGTAAACAAGTAACCCTGCCTACGTTCGGCAGGGTTACTTGTTTACCTCAATATACCAAGATTTTGTATTTGCGCTTTCGTTTGGGCTGTTCCCAGATGATAGACCCTGTCAAGCACATCAACAAGCGCATCATATCGTCCATTTTCGTCATCGAAATGCATAGTCATCGGCGTCAATATTTTTAAGTCCTGAGCAAAATCATCCGTTAGTTTTTCCATCATATAACTTTGCAAGGCCCGTGCTTCTTCTTCCGTTGTTGAAATGATAAACCCTGTGTTCGGATCTCCAAAGGATTCATCTGCCTTTACTTCTCTTGTCGGTAAAGATACATAGAATGAGCGTAATTCTTCCAAAGTAGAAATTCTCCTTTCGTCTCATAATCATCTTATTGTTTCCGAATAGGAGAGCTCTTATTAAATTCGGCAACACTCAACATTATAGAACACTTGTTTCTATTTCTTTTTATTATGGTGTATACTAAACATGTACAATAGAATAGGCTCCTCAAGGGTAGTCGGCTCACCAATTCTCTTAACGAGAGGAGGTGATGCCAATGACAGTGTTTGAAGCACTATCACTTATGATTGCTTTCGGTTGTTTAGTTACACTGTTAGTGTCTCCGAACAAAAAGAAGTAGATCACCCTTGAGCCTGCAAGCCAGGTGATCTACTTCTTAGAACAACTTGAGCCGATCCCCTTAAGGGGTGACTATTTGTACGCTGACCGCAGATGCTGATAACATCTGCGGTCTCTTTTAGTTTATAATTATTATTTTATCATTATTCGTGATGTAAATCAAAACTTCTGTTTAAATCAATTGTTTTCTCCTTATCACTACGACGAAAGCAATTCCAAAACTAGGACTAGAGAGAGTCGTGTGATGTAATTAAACAGTCACTTTTTAAACTGCATATTTACAGATGCAATAGTTGCACATGCCATAACGGCAAAGAACAATCCTAAATATGGTTTATAATAAGAAAGAAATTTCTTGAATCGGTAATTCATAGATTTTCCCCTTCACTGTTAATGTTAATTTCTATTTTTATTTGGGTAACATATACAGTCACATTCACTTTAAGAACACATCCTTAATCAATATTCTCTTAAATCCCTTCTGGCAAGTTGTAAATCCTAAAAGGAAAAATGGGCATAAAAATACCGTAGATCAACAACCCTCTTGGTTGCTATCTACGGACACGAAAATCACGACCTTACTGTCGTGCTACTTCCCTTAATAGGTACTACATTTACTTCAATAAGAAAAAAGCAATTCTTATTAAAGAATCGCTTCCGATTGCTGAAGAACCAATATGTAAGGATACTAGGATATCCTTTATTTGGCGTTTACTTCATTTTTCATCCAGTCAAGCTCTGATGATTTTTCCAAAGTTATCGTTGCATTTGGACTCCGAAAATTCTTTAACTTTCCATGGATATCTTCGATAATGCTGGGGGCTGAAAGGTGTTCGTCATCACACGTGGTGTGAGCATCTGTAATAAGGGTGACGTTATATCCTAAATCAAGGGCTCCACGACTTGTGGAATCAACACAGTATTCCGTCTGTGCACCACAAATGTAGATGTGCGTTGCGTCCAGCTCGTCGAGTGTTTGTTTTAAAGGTGTGTTAGTAAATGAATTCGGTACGGTTTTATAGATGGTGACTTCTTGATGGAGGGGCTTCTCAAGTCTTGGGTGAAACTGCCATCCAGGTTTGCCCTTAATCATTGGACCTTCTGCTTCATCGTGTTGAACATAAATTATCGGTATCTGTTGCTCTCTTGCACTACGAATTAATCGGTTAATGTTGTCAATTGTCTCATCGCGTTTATACCCGTCTTCCACGACATCCGATTGCACATCAATGACAACTAAAACTTTCTTTTCCACCGGAAACACCACCTTGTTTCACTTTTTTAAATAGTAACACTATTTAAAAAATGTTTCAATCTTTCATTTTCTATCTACCTTGATATTAACCAACTACAAAGAAACCAAAATCATTTTTGTCAGGACAATTACCTTTTTCCGGCGGAAGACGGATCGAACCACCAATTTTAGTAGCATGGATAGTGCCGTTACTTATCAATCGGTGGACTGTGTTGTGTGAAATGTACTCAACTTCCTTACTAAAAAATTAAAGGAAAAGTAAATGAAACAAAAGCTGCCCAAAGTCCGTAGACCGGTAAATACTTAGTAACGGCATCTTGGATGGTTGAAGGTCCGGTTTTGTTTCGTAGAAAACGCATATAGGAGAGCATAATCCAAATTAGATTGGCCCAGATCAGTATGTTTACGCCTAAAACAGCAAGTCTGTTGGGCGTAATCCCATAAGAAGAAAGCCTGAACACTATGGCTGATAAAGCCACACTGTCAATGATAAGAGCAAGAACAATTAGGGCAAAATTAATATAATCAGAAATGTTCTTTTTCTCGTTTGTACCGCTTTCGGTAATGGAGAATATGGTGACGGCCAATACACTAAGCAGTATTCCGTTGAAGGATAGGAGAAAATTGCGGTCCAAGAATGGATTTTTTCCGACCAAAATAACCGTTATAAGATAGACCAACAACGTGGCCAGTACAAGAGGACTAAAAATTTTGGCTATATATGGTGCAATATTTTTAGCAAGTTTAAGGTTACTTGATACCAGGTATGTAGCCACAATAGCGAGAGCGGCAGCACCAAATAAAACGACATTTTTAAAATAGAATTCAGATATATCCATGCCGACAAATCTAAATAATTGCATGGTTAAAACTGTGAGTAGCATTCCACTGATTGCCATGCTGGCGTAGAGTATGCAAAATTCCCCATTAAATTTAAGATAGGCTAATCTTGTGCTGCCTATGCCATATTCATTTCCTGTAAATGCAAGCCCTAATAATACCCATAAGAAAATGGGAAGGTGTAGATAAGCCAGGATAATACTGTCTTTATTCTCTAGTGGTAGCATATTAAGATAAAATCCCGAGATTAGGAATAACGATGCAAGGGTGTAAAGAACATTTCTTTTTGGGGTATTATTGTATACAAAATAGGCAGCAATAAAGGGAAGTATACCAAAAACAAGGTTAATAGGGGCTATTGCATGCTGTTCGGCAAAATGCAAAATGATTCTGGTGCTTATCCCAGCAAGAATTGCTAAAATGCCCATGAATAAGAAATCTTTCTGAAGCAAGGAAGCTTTTTCTGTATTGGCCGTCTCCTTGAAATGCAATCTTTCATACCAAACGGCAAGAACCTGCGAATCAGGGTTTTGTTCCCAGGCGTATGAGAATGACTTTTTAAAAGCTTCGGGTTCTTTTCTAAACATTCTCTCCAGCTCATGGGGGTTAGCAATATTTTCAATAATCTGATTGTTATTGTACATTGGTTATACCTCCCCTAATCATTGATATATTAAATCCTACTTTCCTCAACAAAGTTTATTAAGCAAACTTTATTATCCTTGACTGTCTTCGTCACTTTTGTATTCTAAAATATCTCCAGGTTGGCATTCTAAAGCCTTACAAATCGCCTCTAGAGTTGATAATCGAATTGCTTTTGCCTTTCCATTTTTCAATATAGAAAGATTAGACATCGTTATTCCAACCCTCTCCGAAAGTTCTGTAACGCTCATTTTCCTTTTTGCTAGCATCACGTCAATATTGATTATAATCGCCATGTTATTCACCTCAGATCGTTAAATCATTTTCTGATTTTATATCTATGGCATTTTTTAATAGTTTTTGAAGAACAGCAGCAAAGACTGCAATCACAATTGAAGCAAAAATAATGACCAAATCGATTACTACGATACCTGGGGCATCGTCTATCTCCGCCATGAGAAAGAAGAGTGGCATGCCTACCACATACAAGATAATGATTGTGATTGCACAGTATTTTATATTCTTTAAAGCCCTTACAGATAATTCCGAGAAAGCTTTGTTCTTGTCAATATAGCTTAAAAGTCTTAAAGCCTGATACAATGCAACGTAAAACGGTATCGCTGCTACATACACACTTATTAAAACGGGATATAGTAAATAAGCCGGAAAATGTTCTGCTGCTTCATTAGCTATCCAAGGCAACCAAAATATACACAAAGCAAGAATCAGAATTCCAATAAGAAAAACAGTTACCTTTAAAAAGAGTGTTGTTCCTCGTTCCATAAAATGCACCTCACTTAGTTATCGTCAATTTGAATTTAACACTAAATTTATCGAATTACAATATATTATTATTGAATTAAATTACATTGTTATTGTTATGCACATATTCTTTTAGTTTTATACAAAGATAAACTATTCTATTTATAACTTGTTCAACTAACCTGCCCAATCGCTCTATAAAAAAAGGAACTGATTTTCCGTCAGTTCCTTTACTATTTATCCCCGATAGAATAATTCTTTACAATAAACTGAGGGTCTCGGAACAAAATCCGAGACCTTTTCTACATTCATTCTATATCTTTACTGCTTCAACAGTGTAGATTTATTGAAAGAAAGATTAAATTATTTCCTAAACATTATTGGTATATCATTAATCCTTCTTCTCCAAATCATATGATCATATCCTTCTCCCCAAAAATCTTCAAACAAATAATCAGGTTCTCCAAATTTCTTCTTCCATATCTTCTGTGCATTAGTATATCCACTATCAAGGCAAAATTCATCTATACCCTTATTCTGTAAGGTAAGATACATCACATTCAAAAGCAAATTCCCTATCCCATGTCTCTGATAGTTAGGACGAACAAATACTGTCCCTACCTCAACCAACTCCTTCAATTCTCCATCTGTGCAATCATTAATTAGTTTACTAGCAGGACCATATTCAATCGTACCAATAACTTGGTCATTATCTAATGCTATAAAAAAAAATCTATTGTCTCCATTACTTTCAAAATCTATATTGAGATACTTTATTTTATCTTCAATTTCCTTCTCTATTTCATCCAGTAAATCTGTTAAACCTTCTTTAGCAAATGTATCTGTAATCACTATCCTGAAAAAATGATGCAATCCTTCTAAATCATCAATTCTTGGTCTCCTTATCACTACATTGTGCACTAAGGAAAACCTCCTTAACTTTAAATTGTCTCGCGATGTAAATCTAAGTGCTCAAATTAAATCAAACATATGTTTGTATTATCTGCTATACATGTTATACTAATATCGCACATTAGATGTACAACGTGTTTGTAAAATAATACATACAAGTTAGGGGAGTTTCTATGGCGAAGATTTATCCGTATTTTCACTGTGTTGATGCACGAGGACAGGCTGAATTCTATGCAAAAGCGTTAAACGGTCACATTGTTAGTATTCAGACATTTGGCGAAGCACCTCAGGTAGATGAAGCTATTAAAGACAAAGTGATGCACCTTGTTCTGCAAGTGCAGGAACTAACAATTTTCATGGCAGATTCTGTATTTGAGACAATCCAACGAGGTAACGGATTGGATTTATGTTTAGAATTGCAGACTGAGGAACAAGCGCAAATAGCATTCGAAGCATTGGCAGATGGCGGCAACATCCTCATGCCGTTCGAAAAACAGTTCTGGGGAGCAATGTTCGGACGTCTCCAAGATAAGTATGGCGTACACTGGCAAGTTGTCACTCCACACTAGGCTAGCATATTTAGCACCAAACGAATAAAGTAGATCACCCTCGTTCTTCCAGGCGAGTGATCTACTTTTTTCGTTATTCTTTTTAAAAATCCACTTTAATTAGCTCAATTAGTTTATCATGTATCGCGGGATGGCAAGCGAGTAAGGTTCCTTTTTCCCTTGGATTGATCGCTTCACCGTTAATACGAGTGACCTTTCCCCCAGCTTCTTCAATAATAATCTTCCCTGCACCATAATCCCATGCGGCAAGCCCCAATGCACAATATCCTGATGTTCGTCCCGCTGCAACGTAAGCAAGTTCGAGCGCTGCTGAGCCGATCGAACGAATACCACGGCAATGCTGGATAATTTCACGAACGCTAGACTCTAAGCCCCATTTCAATAGCTTCCTATCCCACAATATATTCGTCCCAATCACCGATTCTTCGAGGTCGATTTCACCGTCAAGTTTAAGGGGAATCCCATTCAGCGATACTCCATTCCCTTTACTACCGACAAACATCTCATCCCTTGTCGGATCATAAATGACACCGACCAAGCCTTCTTCCTTATCGTATAAAGAAATGGATACGCAGAAGTTAATTCCTTGATGGACGAAGTTAGTCGTTCCATCGATTGGATCAATAATCCAAATTGTATCATAATCTTCATGATTGCCAGCAAACATACCTTCCTCACCTAATATTCCATGATCAGGGAAGTAGGAAAGTAACCGTGAAACGACGAATTGTTCCACCTCTTTATCTACTTGCGTTACCAAATCTGATGATGATGTTTTAAACGATACTTCGATTGATCCACCCAATCGTTCCATAATTAGTTGACCTGCATCCCGCGCACATTGTGTTGCTACTTCCATATATGTAGAAATCGTTGACATCTATCTTTCACCTCACGCATCTTAAACGCTGTTACCGTTATTGTATCATGGGGGAGAAGAATGTACCAAACAGATTGATATTATGGTACATTAAGAGAAAAATCAGTTTTTTCATCCGGAGGAAATTACGTTGTCAGCATTACTTATAGGAAGTTTCATTTCTGCATTTGCCACCGTTGTCGGTGCAATTCCCATCCTTTTCTTTCGAAAAATATCCCATCTTTGGAGAGACATACTCATCGCTTTTACTGCAGGTGTTATGGTGTATGCGTCTACGTTCAGTCTTATCCCTCAAACGAGTTCACTAGGGACGGTATGGGAGGTTGTTCTAGGTGTTCTTTTTGGCGCACTCTTACTTCAATTCATTATTAGTCTCATTCCTCAAACGAACCACGTTGATCCATTTTCTGACGCGAACCCGATACATCAAATCGGCACAGGTGCTTACATCATTGTCATTGGTTTGACACTACATAATATTCCTGAAGGCTTCGCAGTTGGCGTCAGCTATGCGAATCAAGCCGACAGTTCCTTAGGCTCCATCATTGCTCTGGCAATTGGAATACAGAACGCTCCCGAAGGGTTAATTATAGCTCTCTTCTTTGCGAAGCATTTCTCTAAAATGGCCGTAATCGGAATCGTTGCATTAACAGCAATCATTGAACCAATTTCAGCCTTAGTCGGATATTATTTAGTAAACGTAGTTAATCCCCTTCTACCTGTTTCGTTAAGTGTCGCTGCTGGGGCAATGCTTTACCTTGTCTATAGAGAACTAATTCCAGAAAGTCACGGTGACGGTCATGAGCAGAGTGCAACTTTCGCTTTTATCTTTGGCATATTAGTCATGCTTGTCATCGATTCGGTGTTGTAGCAATATATCAATAAGAAATCCTTCTCTTTGTTTGAAATCTTTAATTGCGTTCAACGGGAAAACTTCATTTTTCTAATTCGATGATAAAGGCTTCGATTGTTCAATCTCCTGAATAAGAAAATATTCGGATCAGCATTTACTTCAATTATCCACGGTCTTCCGGAAATATCGATACCTATGTCCAGCCCCCATATTGTATGTGTCCGATAGATTTTCGAGAGGTGCTCTACCGTCCTTAAAGAAATATGATTGATTTTTTGGATGATATTGTTTGTCGATCTCTCGTTAATATTTGAGCTAAGTAGCGCTGTTGTTAAGTCTACGATTGTACCCCCGCTTGCCATATTCGTCACGAATAAATTGGGTTTTGCGATTTTCGCCAAGTTACCGGTGATCAACCAAGGTTCTTTATTGACTCTTTGAACCATAACCCTTACGTCAAATGGATGAGATTCAATGGATGCAAGAGGAATATACTGCTGTACGATATATCTTTTTGGTTCCTTAACCAACTGAATATATGTCCACACTTGCTCCTGACCAGAAAAGGACTTTTGAATATCTTTGTGATGAATAGTATATATCCGCTTAGAAGAAGAGACTTTGATTACGCCTTTTCCATGCATTCCTTTTACGGGCTTTAAAATGATCGTTCTATACTTTTCTACGAATTGCTTGAAGCTCTCCCTCGTTAAATATTCAGTCATAGGCAATAACTTTTGACGTCATCGAAGTTTTTTAATATAGAGTATCTTTTATATTTCGAGTAATCCAAGTGCATTCACCTTTATCTCAGTTATTTTCAATTTTAGTCAATCACTCCATACATTTTCATTGTATGAACGTATTAATAAAATTGGACTAGAGAAATACATGGTTTCGTTAATCCTAGTGACATAATCAAGTCACAATTTATTTACATGCATAACATAGAGTAACAGCAGCAAGGGAGAGATGCTTTTGGGAAAGACACTGGGGATTATGTCACATAGAATAGGGAATTTAGATCGATATCTTAAATACGTAAAGACAGCTACTGAACTAGGATTTATGAAAATAATTGTTTTTAGACCCGAAGATGTGAATACCAAATCACGCCGAATACATGGATTTACATTTGAAAACTCTCACTGGGCAAAGAAACATCACGATTATCCAACAATTGCTCATGATATTGGATACTATTCAAATCCATTTCTTGTCAGTAAGGTATTCAAGGTAAAAAGTAAGAGCCACATACCTTTTGTTGGATACGGCTTAAAAAATAAATGGACCATTCACTCGCACTTAACTCGCTCTTCCGTTCTTCTTCCTCATATTCCTTTTACCATTCGATTGCGTGATGAAGCTAAAGCACTTGACATTGCTAAACAATACGGATCCGTTATGATAAAGCCTTCAAATGGCAGTAAAGGTAGAGGAATTAGTCGATTATCATTTGATAATGGAACCTTTACATTTGAACAAGATCGAAAGGTTCGGTTAACTTCAAAAAAAATAATCGAAAAGAAAATTAAAGAAATGTTAAAAAAAGAAAAATATATAGCCCAACGATGGCTGGACCTTCGCGATCATAAAGGTCAAGTATATGACATACGCTCGTTGATGCAAAAGGATGGCACTGCAGAATGGCATATTTCAGGAATGGCAGTTAGACGCGGAGATCAAGGGAAAATTACTTCTAATCTTCATCAAGGCGGTTCGGCATTTAAAGTGTTGCCTTTCTTAGCTGAACAGTTCAGTAATGAAAAAGCCGAAGAACTTGTAAAGGAAATTGGTCGACTTTCATTATATATTTCGAGTTTTTTGGAACGATCATATAGAATACAACTAGCAGAATTAGGAATAGACTTTGCCGTTGACCGCAAAGGGAACATATGGATAATAGAAGTTAATATTAAGCCAGGAAGAACCATATTAAAATATATCTATTCACATGAAGTGTATAAAAACAGCTTTAAAGCCCCAATCAAATATGCTGCAAAGCTTGCTGGCTTATATTCGTAATCCAGCATATTTCAACCGAAAATCCCCTTATAGAAAATGAATATTGTTGGGTTAATCAGAAAAAGAGGCTGTCCCATAAAAGTCTACAAACTTAGGGATAACCTCTTTTACTTTGTTTCTCCGTTAAAAAATATGTATTGATTAATTCCACGCACCAATGATTAGTCCCGCTAATAGGAATGCGACTAAATGATAGCCGATCGTAATGAGATATAGTCCAAGTTTGCCATTCTCAAATAGGTAATTCATGCCGATTTTTGCTGAAACCGCTATTCCTACTAGCAGGCCAATAACAGCTCCTGATCCGATTGTGACTTCATCCATCATGGCAGCCAGAAATGCAATGACTAGCACACTTATTAGTGCCGTAACTGCAGTCAAAATATATATCGCGGAACCACCACCTGACATGTCTTCAATCTTCAATCCTCTCTGTTTCACCCATGCATTTCCGAACAGAACCGGTGAATACCAGAGAAATCCAAGCACCATTGTTACTACTACTGCTACCAAAACCGCCCAAATATTAATTTGACTAAAATCTAGCATACTAACGCCTCCTGATTCTTCTTATAGAAATCATTTCCTATTATATCAAACTTAAAGGAATTACTGAAAAACATAAAGAATACATACATATGGAACAATAATCTACTAGTAAAGTGAGGGTATACGATGTCATCTGAAACAATGCTAGATTCTAGTATTCAACAAAAAGTAGAACAATTCAAAGCTTTGGACGAAAAGATTTGTCATTTCGGCAACATCTTAGGTTTAATTGGATGGGACCAACGTACAGGTGCTCCTAAAAAGGGACGAGCCCTATCCTCTAAAGCAAGAGGAACGTTGTCTGCAGAATCTTTCCAATTGTCCGTATCTGAAGAAATGGGTCAATTGTTAGACACGTTATCCGATCCTGCTATCCAAGAACAGTTGGACGAAGTTACAAAAGCATGTGTAAGAGAACGTAAGAAAGGATACGACAGATCGAAGAAAATTCCAGCTAATTTATTTAAGGAGTATGTTGTTCACGCTTCTAATGCAACCAATCTATGGGAAGAAGCTCGTGAGAAGAATGATTTCTCCCTTTTTCAGTCTGCGTTAGAAAAGACTGTTGAATATCAGAAGCAGTTCATTGAGTATTATGGCTATGAAGGTCATCCATATAATGCCCTGCTCGATAGCTATGAGCCAGGTTTGACCGTTGAGAAGATTGATCCTATCTTTGCCGCCCTCAGAGCAAGCAGTGTCGAATTACTTCAACGGATCATGAAATCTGAGCACCAACCAAGAAAAGATATATTCGAACAAGACTACGATATCGAGCTACAGAAGAAATTTAACCGTTACATTCTACCGAAGCTCGAATTCCATTCTGAGTTCGGTCGATTGGATGAGACCGTTCACCCATTTGCATCTTCTCTCAATACCGGTGATATTAGGATTACGACTCGCTACTTGCAGGATAATGTGCGAAGCGCCATTTTCGGAACGATTCATGAAGTCGGTCACGGTTTGTATGAGCAAGGCGTGAATCCTGATTATGAAGGTACTGTTATTCGTCGTGGAACATCGATGGGCATGCACGAATCCCAATCTCGCTTCTTAGAAAATATGGTTGGACGAAGCTCTGAGTTCTGGACATACTTCTATAACGATCTTCAATCATACTTCCCTGAGCAATTAAAGGACGTCTCACTAGATGATTTCTCACGTGCCATCAATTTAGTAGAGCCTTCCCTCGTTCGTGTAGAGGCAGATGAGCTTACGTATAACTTACATATTATGGTTCGATACGAAATCGAAAAGGGAATTTTCAGTGGAGAAATTGAAGTAAAAGATTTACCTCGAATTTGGCAGGAAAAGTTGGAAGACTATCTTGGTGTTACACCACCTAACGATACACTTGGTGTACTGCAGGACGTTCATTGGTCGCAAGGAAGCTTCGGTTACTTCCCTTCTTACTCTCTAGGGAATCTCTACGCTGCACAGTTGCTAAATACGATCAAGAAAGAGCTCCCGAACTTCTATCAGCTTATTGAAACAGGTCAGTTCTCTGTTATTCGTGAGTGGTTGAGAGTGAATATTCACCAGTATGGAAAGCTTTATACTCCAGGGGAATTGATTGTGAAGGTTACTGGAGAAGAGTTGAATGCGAAGTATTTAGTTGATTATTTGGAAGAGAAGTATAGTAAGGTATATCAATTGTAATAGTTATAAAGAGGCTTTCTCCGTTCGATCTTGGAGAAAGCCTTTCAATTATCCAAAAGATAATAGATAGAAGCCAACAATAATAATGGCTAAATCAGCAGATGCATGGACGATCCATGAATTAAAGAAACTTCCCGATTTCGTATTGATCCAACAAAACATTATTCCCGCTGTAAACAAACCGACTACAGCAATAATTATAATGTTCGCATCGAACCACGTTATGAATATTCCGATATGGTACAAGGAAAATAAAAGAGATGAAAAAATGTATGCTAACCTCTTCTTTCCCAACCGATAAAGATTCAGAAAAGTAAAACCACGAAAGAAGAGCTCTTCTAGAAATGAATTGCCAATGATGATATAAAGACCGACAAACAAGAAATTTGTACTGTCGATATTTTTCTTGCCCAACTCTACTAAAATCAATTCTCCATCTATCAAATTTTCAAACAAGAAATAAGAAAGAACGATAACGACAAATGCTAGTATTCCAAACGACACCCCATATTTGATTCCATTCTTTGCACGATCTATTTTTTCTTGCTTGTACTTATAGTTAAACAATATTGGAACGGCTACAAATAGCACTATTTTCGCAACGGTTTTTCCAACATAATCAATCGGTAATATTTGCTCAATAATATACATAATAACGCACACAATTATGGAAGTAATAATAATAAATTTTGTTTTGTTTTCCATCACTGCTCCCTCAGTCTTAGTTCTCTTTACTTAAGGTTCCATCCTCGGCTCAGTAGCTTCCTTGACCGGATATATCCGCTTCACCTTCAAAACCGTTCCACGTTCCTTTCGAATCAGCAAAACTTCGTCATCCCATCCCATTATCTTACCAATTACATCATTTGATTCGTACGAGTCCCTTATAACTCGAACGATCGCTTGTCCTTGTCTGAACTTGTCCAATGTTTCGTCGGACGGTAAAGATGATTGTTCACGTTCAATCATGATCATTCATCCTTTCTATATTTCATACTTGGTTATCTAAATATAATTATATCGTTGATGTAGCTTCTGATACAGTCGAATGCTGCTTCAATTCATCGGGATTGGGCTTATAAAAGAACGCTAAAATCACATACCCTAACAAGACGCCTCCCAATACGTAAAACATACTGGACGGTGAGATATATTGAATCGAGAATCCCCCGATATTCGGTCCCGCAATGGACGCAAAACCAAAGCCTAACGACGACATAACACTTAACGTTGGTAACAAATGCTTAGGTAAGATGTCTACGCCATACCCCATCCCTAGAGAGGCAATGGATCCGACAAGAGCACCCGTAATGGCGAACAAGCCTAATAGTGCATACGGACTCGATGCCACCATCGGCATGAGCATAAACAGGACCCCACCTATACTCATAACCACCATTAAGACTCTTTTACGACCGTAACGATCTCCCCACACGCCTAGTGGTATTTGCAAGACCAAGCTTGCTAGAACGAACGCGAACAAGCACAGTCCAACCCACTCTGGCGTTAGTCCGGAACGTTGTCCGAAGATCGTAAAGTTACTTGTTAACATCGCTTCCATGAAACCATATAACGAAGCAGGGATGAGGGCAAGAAGCGCGAGTCGAAGGGTCACACCATATCGCTTCCCTATGCTCTGACTATGATCATGACGAACAGGCCAATCATTCTTCACACGTGATATTATGACCAAACTAACAGAAAATAGAATCGCCGCACAAATGAACGGTACAAATAAACCAAGTGGCAATAAACTTACCCCTAAAGGACCGATTCCAAAACCCGCCCCGTAAGCCATTCCGTACATGGAAATATATCTACCTCTCAAATGAGCAGGCGTACTTGACATGATCCAAAGTTGTGCCGCGAAGTGCAAAGCCGTAACCCCTGCACCGGTCAACAAACGTAACACGAGCCAGAAATACATGTCATTCCAAAGCGGATAAAGGATTAACGTCATAACCACTGTCAATCCACCCGCGATAATAGTAGGTTTATATCCGAACCGACGAACCGGTTTTTCGATCAATAGTGAAGTCCCCATCATCCCAACATATAGCGCAGCAGAGTTTAATCCGTTAATCGATGAGGATACTCCCTGTAACTCCAATAAGTATGAAAGTAGAGGTAACAGCAATCCTTGTGTAGTACCAGCAACGATACATGTAAATATAATAACCGACAGAAGCTTGCGATCCATCGTCTCTAATTTCGTTAATGACATGTTGCACCTCTCTCCTCTAATTCCTTCACCACTCATTTAATCAGGAAGTTAAGAAAAAAGATAGAGGTTTACCATAATTTAAATTTTCTATAAATTGTACGCAAGATGTATAACGTAACCAATATATACAAAACTAAGAGAGGACGTCTAAACAACAACTAAAGGAGTTATTAAATACACAATATTCGAGTCGATATTTTCTCTAAGAAGGTGATAGGTTGAACCTACAAAAATTGATTCTAAAAGGCTTACTTTTTTCTTTGTTACTTCCGTTCGTCCTGCTATTCCCGTCTATATCCTACGCGAAACCACAACCATCGCTCCATGCCGCTTATATAAAGGATGGTGACCTATGGATAAAAAACGGTCATAAAGATCAACGAATTACGTCAGACAAGAACAATTCCTATCCTCTCTGGTCATCTGACGGAACACGTGTTGCCTATTTGAAAAACGAATCAGACCTATGGGTCTATTACCCTAAAAGAAAAACCCGCCATCACATTGCTACTAGAGTGAGTAACGTTCAATGGGCACCACAGGAAAATATTCTTGCTTATAAAATGGATTCCGTACTCAACGTATCCGATTTGCGAACATGGGAACCTAGTCCTTTTCGAAACGCTGCATTCGGAATAGATAACTATTCATGGCTACCAGATGGAAATGGCTTTCTCGCGTCATCTTCTGCAAATCTTTTACCAGATGGTTGGACGAAGCCACAGCTTTTTAAAGTCTTTTTAAATCCTGATCTAAGCACGAAAGAAGTGAAAGAATTCTTTTCGATTCCTACTACCTTGATCTATGATGGTGTAACCGTAATGTCAATTGGGACGAGCTCGTTTAAATGGTCAAGTGATAAGAAATGGATTGCCTTCATCGTTACCCAGACCGCTTCCTTATCAGCTGACGGTAATATGCTCACGGTACTTTCAAGTGATGGAAAACAATTACTTCCTCTTGGTGTGATATTAGATCAATCGCAATGGTTAGGGTGGGCTCCTTCAGGTCTCAAGATAGCTTCCATACAAGGCAGTGGAAGAGAAGCGACACAAAACAAGGCGCTTACCGTTCAATCTCCACCTTCAACACAGCCAATGGTCTTTACACCTACGGGATATGTCGATGTCGATTTCACTTGGAAATACGATGATAATTTTATCGTATCTAGAATGAAAGCGTTTAGAATAACTGAAGATTCCACACAGAGTGAATATCCTGCTCTATACCGTATAATTGGTCAGAATGACCAGGTAAAAATAACGGCTCCTCCCGATGGATTCGGTGACTTCTACCCCCAGTTTCATACTCGTCTCCAGAAATTAACGTGGGTAAGATCTAACGAAAGCAAAACAAGTGTATGGATGTCCGATCCAGTTGAAAAACGAACCTCAATATGGATTAACAACATCGATGCTGTCCCTGACTATTATGGACAAAGAGACTGGAGTGCGGTGCTGGATTTCTGTGATTAAGACAAACATCCTTCTCAACATTGAGAAGGATGTTTGTAAATTTCCCTATAAAAAATCTGGAAAATCATGTCTAGTACAGTTAGCTTAGTTCGTTCGCAATGGCTACTGACTTATCTAAAAAATCTTCAATTTCTTGTCTGGATTTAGCAGAACCATTTACAAATCGAGCTATTTCCTGACCGTCCTTAATCGCGATAAAGCTTGGAATACCCATAATAGTATACTTTGTAACGAGATCTGGTGCCTTTTCAGAATCTACTGAAACCAATGTGAGTTGATCCTTATAATTCTCCGCTACTTCTGGCATGAACGGATCGATTGCACGGCAATCTTTGCACCAATCTGCTCCGAATTTCAATACTGTAACACCAGACCGGATTACCTCATTTAGTGCATTTAAATCGTTAATTTCTTTCATTTAATTCACTCCTGTTTCTATGTATTTACTTCAATTGTTCCAAAACAAAAAATGGGTTTGTTTATAATCTAAACATAACCCATTTACATTATTTTTACAAGGTCATTACACCTAGTATTCCTAGCTGTTTATTCACCATTACTTCTGTGGTATCCAGCTATAAGGATAATCCGTATCCTCAAATCCTAACGCACCTTCAGCAACGATCAACGGTCGAAACGTATCAATCATGACGGCTAGTTCATGCGTCTCTTCTTTTCCGATACTGCCTTCGACCTTACCTGGATGAGGACCGTGTGGAAGTCCGCTCGGATGAAGGGTGATCGATGCTTCCTCTACTCCCTTTCGGCTCATGAAGTTTCCACGTACGTAGTATAGCACTTCGTCACTGTCTACGTTACTGTGATTGTAAGGTGCAGGTATCGCGAGCGGATGGTAATCATACTTACGTGGTACGAACGAACAGATGACGAAATTCGGACCTTGGAACGTTTGATGAACAGGAGGTGGTTGGTGGATCCGACCTGTTATCGGTTCGAAGTCATCAATGTTGAAAATGTACGGATAAAGATAGCCATCCCATCCAACGACGTTCAAAGGATGAAACGAGAAGAAATGCGAAGTCAATTGATTCCGCGCCTTCACCCGTACTTCGAATTCTCCTTCTTCTACATGAGTCTCCAGCTTTTCAGGCACACGAATATCCCGCTCACAAAATGGAGAATGCTCGAGCAATTGACCGTATTCATTTCGATAACGCTTCGGAGATTCAATCGCTCCGTTCGCTTCAATAATAAGCATTCGTTGATCATCTGATTCGGGCATAACCCGATAAGTCGTCCCAATAGGGATGACGATATAATCACCCTCATGGTAAGAAAGCGTACCGTATATGGTCTCAATCTTACCCTTTCCCTCATGAACGAATATCACTTCGTCTCCTTCACCATTTCGATAGAAATAGTTCATCGATTCGGTCGGACGAGCGGTTGAAATTGAAACATCTGAATTATAGAGGAAAAGATGACGGCCTAGCACAGCATCGTTCCCTGCCTCTACCTTCTTCGTCTTAAAATGACGGTGTCGGAGTGGTCCTTGCTCTTCCTCTACTTGATTTAGCTTCAAATACGTTTCCATACGCGAAATTTGCGTTGGCGCATCATGGTGATAAAGAATCGATTGAATTCCTGAGAATCCTTTCGTCCCCATCACCTGTTCATGATAAAGCGTTCCATCGTCTTTACGAAATTGAGTATGGCGTTTCTGAGGGAACTGGCCCATACGATGATAAAAAGGCATCCATCTCACATCCCTATTACTTATTACTTAATCTTTAGTCTTTTGACCTTAGAACTTAAATTTAGAGTTTAAAAAGGAGGACAAACAGGGCCGAGAAGTTCAAGGCGCGTTGAATTTGCTATTCGGGCCCCCACAAAAGTAATCGGAAAAGGCTTCAGAGCTCGTCTTCACTTTTGTGGGCTATAGAATCGAGTAGCGGAGCTTAGGTGAAACTAAGTGAGCAACGGAGTGACAACGCAACACAGAAAATCGACGGCAATGTTTCCCGGACTTATTTAACTTCAATCAACGATTGTGTTGCGTAATACGCCTAACCTCTCAATCTCCAACTCAACGACATCTCCAGCCTTTAACCATGGGAATCGGTCTGTTCCCAACTCGAGAATGCAGCCTGTACCGACGGTTCCTGATCCGATCACATCTCCAGCATATAACCAACAATCAGCTGATGCACGAGCAATCATCTCGGCAAAGCTCCAGTAAAGGTCATTCACATTTCCTCGGGAATATTCTTCGCCGTTGACACGAGCAACCATCGTAAGAGTAAGTCGATCGTCGTGCCATACATCCGTCAAATCATCTAACGTAACCAACCATGGTCCAAATGAAGTTCCGAAATCTTTTCCCTTCGCAGGTCCTAATCCGACTTTCACTTCCTCACGCTGAATGTCACGTGCACTCCAGTCGTTCATTATCGTAAAGCCAGCAATGTAATCATGCGCTTCATTAACCGTTATATCTTTACCGGACTTGCTTATAACACAAGCAATTTCAAGTTCAAAATCCAACGCCTTTGTACTCCCTGGTCGTTTCAACTCGTCTTCATGTCCAAGCACAGCCTGGTGATTAGAGAAATAAAACACAGGAAAGTCGTACCACTCTGGTACCATCTCAAGCCCTCTTCTTGCTCTAGCCGTCTTCACGTGCTGCTCGAACGCATAGAAGTCTCTTACACTGCGTGGAACTGGAATCGGAGCAAGAATTCTTACATCTTCTAAAGCATAGAAAAGGCGATTGATTAGCGAATTTTCCTGATATCGTTGCACTGTGAGCTCTTGTCCCTCCGTCATTACGTCTCTCACTTTATTCAAATAGTGATTGAAGTGACGATCACTTTCCATTAAGGCAAGTAGCGTAGTAGGAAGACGCTGTGAACCGAGTTTCCCCTGCTCGACACACCACGCTTCTGCATTAACCGCATCAACAATCCATTCATCTTCCATCCAACCATAATGGGAAGATGCTTCTCGATCATCTCTATCATTCTTTGGTATAAAAGAAACCAGTTTCATTTTATAGGTTTCCTCTTAGAGCCTGTTCTCTTTCAATCGCCTCGAATAAAGCTTTAAAGTTACCGGCACCGAAGCCACGGCTACCTTTACGCTCGATTATTTCAATAAATAACGTTGGTCGATCTACAATCGGTTTAGTAAAGAGTTGCAGCAAGTAACCTTCTTCATCTTGATCTACGAGAATCTGTAACTCACGGATTTTATTCCAGTCCTCTTCGATTGGACCGATTCGATCTTCCAGCATTTCATAATAGCTTGAGGGAACAGACAAAAATTCGATTCCATTTTCTTTTAATTTCGTAACTGTTGTAATAATATCATCGGTAGCTAGGGCAATGTGCTGTACGCCAGGGCTGTTATAGAAATCGAGGTATTCTTGAATTTGCGATTTCCTTTTCCCTTCGGCTGGTTCGTTTATCGGAAACTTAATTCTTCCCGTTCCATTCTGCATTACTTTTGACATAAGTGCAGAATACTCGGTATTAATATCTTCATCCGTGAATTGATTTAATTCTGTAAATCCAAGAACCGTTTCGTAATATTTAACCCAATCTTCCATTTTATTAAGTTCAACATTTCCGACGATATGATCAATCACAGCAATTCCCGTTTCAGGAGCAGTAATCGGGCTGTTATACGCTACGAAACCGGGCGCAAAAACTCCTTTATAATTCGTACGCTCGATGAAAGTATGAACCGTATCTCCGTACGTCCCGATCGTTGCCTTCTTGAATTCTCCGTTCTCATCAGAATAGACGGTCGGCTCCATGATCGGAATCGCACCACGAGAAACAGCTTCCTTGTAGGTAAATTCAACATCGTCTACTTGTAAGGCAATATCCTTGACTCCGTCACCGTGAAGTTTCGTAAACTCAGCAATTGGATGATCTTGTTGAAACGTTCCGCTCAAGACAAATCTCATTTTGTTTTGCTCAAGTACGTAAGAGACACGATCCCGTACCCCTGTTTCCATCCCACAGTACGCAATCGTCTTGAAGCCAAACCCTTTTACGAAATAGTGCATCGCTTGCTTCGCATTACCCACATAGAATTCTACGTAATCAATACTTTGAATTGGCAAAAAATCAGTCATCTTCATCCCTCCTTGAATAATAAATAGCAACATTCTGATTCCATTTAACCCTAAATAAAGCGCTTTCATCAAGAACGCACATTAACGCTCTGTGGCTTTAAAGCAGTAACGAGCTTCGAATACATGGTGACGTGAAATAAGAATTATATTGAGATAGTTATTTATATGAAGGAAGGTGAAAGAAAAGATATAGCAAAGAGTCACGAGTTTAATCTAAAAAAAAGACAATCCTGCGGATTCCTGCAGAATTGTCAGTTACATTCGACTCTCATTACTCGCTAGTTCCTGTTTCCCCACTATTCGCATCAGTAGGCGGTGGGGTTGTTGAATCGGTTTCTGTTCCTGGTTGTGTGTCAGTCGTACCCGTATCGGGGTTACTATTATTCTCATCAGTCGGAGTACCCTCCCCATCCGTCGGTGGGGTCGTAATATCCGTTCCCGGATTCGGTTCCGTTCCCGTTTCTGCCGGTGTTGGAGTTGGCACTGGTTGTGTTTCCTCAGGTTTCGGTATTGGCACAGGATCCGGTTTTGGTGTCTCTTTTTTTGGTGCTGGCTTTACCGAATTATTATCTGCAGAAACCGTCGGAGTCCCTTCTAAGTTTAGCGTTTCATAAAGGTAACGTCGAATTCCATTCACATCTGGTTGAATAATCCATTGTCCGTCTGATGAGTAACCGGATTGTGCAAATTCTTCCGGTGGTAATTGAATTGTCTGCATGATGTTCGCGTCGGTTTGATAAGCGAGATTCGCTATTTTCAGCATATCCTTCGTGCTCATATTCGTTTCAATGTATGGCGCTGCCTTTTTTAGAATCGAAGGAATTTTCACAAGGTTGTTCGCTGCTTGCACTTCCTGTGCTAACGCTTTAATGAAATTACGTTGACGTTCAGAACGCCCGTAATCTCCACTAGCATCACCACGATAACGAACATAGCCAAGAGCTTGTTTACCGTCTAATTTCTGAAGTCCCTTCTTAAGATCAATATCATATTCTGGTCCATCGGCCTTGGAAGTATAGTACATATCTTTCTCTACGTCCATTTCAAGTCCGCCAACAGAGTCTACAATACTAGCAAAACCGCTTAAATCAGTCGTAACATAGTATTGAATAGGAATATCTAAAAATTCTTCAACTGTTTTCGCTGCAAGTGGGGCTTCTCCTAATGCAAACGCTGCATTAATCTTATGCTTGCCTTTATCCGGAATATTCACCCACGTATCGCGCATAATGGAAAATAGTTGCGATGACTTTGTCTCTGGGTCTAAGCTTAGAACGAGCATCGTATCCGACCGTGTTGAGTCGGATTCTTCACGTCTGTCGACCCCTAACAGGAGAATATTCACTCTATCTTTTCCTGTCCATACAGGGAGAGTTTCTTGCTTTTCTTCCGGCTTCTGTTCAATTACTTTCGTGAAATTATAAATGGAATATATATAATAAGATGCTATTCCGATTAAAAGAATAGCAATTACCAATAAGACTTTTTTCCAGAGAGAAGCTTTACGTTTATTTTTGGAGCGAGACAGTGTATTGTTCGTCTGTGTCGTCGTTGTACTCATCTCGAATCACCTTCAATTCCTTTATGTTTAATCCTTTTCGGATTATAAATGAAAATACACCAAATCATTATAACACGATTGATCATACAACAATAGACGAATGAAACTGAAAAAAGTTACCTTTCCGTCAATTTTTTGTGATCATTTTTCGACAATCTTCTTTTTTATGCATCTATTACACAATTTTAATATAAAATATATTTCGAATTGCGAAACTTTTTGGTATACTTAGTATTATTAGAGAGATAATTATGATAATTAGGAGGGAACCATATGAGAAAAGGGAGAAAGTACGCTGTATATAATATGAATGAGCAACTCATTTCATTAAAAAAAGAAATGACAACCACCCATTCACTTGACGAGCGTGAACGACTTGATCGGGAGATAAGAACGATTGAGCGCACACTTGAAAAAATAAAGGTTCATTGATCACTGGCCGTCAATCATATGACGGCTATTTTATTTAGGAATTAAAATGTGTTTTTATGATAGAATGAGAGGGTAGTAGTACTAATTAAATAAGGAGATTCCCTACATGCCTAAATTTAAAAATTTTAAAGACCGCAAGGGCGCTGCTGATAAAGCTAAAAACAATCTATATGTAAAATTAAGCCGAAAGATTTTCGTTGCTGCCCGTGAAGGTGGCCCAGATCAAGTAAACAACTTCGCCTTAAAGACTGCCATTGCTAATGCTCGAGCGATTAACATGCCCGTAGATAATATCGACCGTGCGATCAATAAAGCGAGCGGAAACTTAGAAGGGGTAACCTACGAGGAAATTACGTATGAGGGATACGGTCCAGGCGGCGTTGCCGTCCTCGTTGAATGCTTAACCGATAACCGAAAACGCAGCTCTCAAGACGTACGAGCTATTTTTGCCAAACGAGACGGGAATTTAGGTGAACCCGGATGCGTTGGATGGATGTTCGATCACAAAGGTGTTCTTACGATCAATCGAGGAGAATCTCCAATGGGAGAAGACGATTTAATGATGATCGCACTCGATGCAGGTGCTGAAGATATGGTCTCATCTGAAGATGAGTTCGAAGTTATTACCGCTCTTGCTGATTTTGAAAAAGTAAGGAATACATTGGAAGCAGCAAATGTGACGTTTGAAAATGCGGAAATAAGCTGGGTTCCCCAAAATACTGTAACGATTGCTGGTGAAGACGCGGAGAAAATGTTGAAAATGATGGATGCATTTAATGAACATGACGACGTTCAAAACGTCTTCGTTAATTTTGAAATTGAAGACGAAGAGATGGAACGTATTGAAGGTAGGTAAACAAATAATGCCTGGTGCTCTTAAGAATGAGCAGCAGGCTTTTGATTTTCTGAAAGCTTTTGCCGTTGTAGAAAGAATCGTTTTCCTTTCCCCGCTATATCCCAATCTACTTCAAGCTTTAATGTCTCGATTAACTCATCCAAATAGCTTTTTGCTTTTTCAATGTCTGTTGTTTCCCATTCGAATTCGTAATCGATCACTCCCAAATACTCACTTCGATCGAGTAACAAGGGTTCGATTTCTTGATTGATGGTGATCGCTGTTCTCTCTGTTGTAAGTGAACCTAAGAGGTGAAGCGTTAATTCTTTACGCTGTAAATAGTCTGACGCGACCTTTACGATGGGATGTGAGAATTGGAGAGTTGTTTTCCCCGTTAAGTAATCGATAGCCTCTGCCTGATCCATTGAAACTGTATATTCTTGTGTAACACTCGGTGTGTTTACCGGTAAACGTGTAGATTGAGATAGCTCCTTCTCTTCCTTTATCGCTATTTTCAACGTGCATTCATACTGATCTTCCTTCTGACGAATACGCACCATCATGTTATTTTTACGCAGTTGATAATCGTCCGTATCAAAATAATGATTGACTTGAATAGCTCCGTTAAAAGGATAATTTTTATAATTTGCATATTCCATAATGGAATGGTATGCGGCTTCACTTATCCTTCCTTTCCATTCTCGTTCCACTTCTTTCTTCATCTTAAAGCTTCCCTCCTTATTTCCACAAAGTTTATCACTCTTTTTTGGTTTATTAATTTTATAATCGGGTATTTAACTTTGGTATACCATTCTAACCATCGAAAGGGGTTTATTTATGAAAAAGTCTTTAGTGTCACTATCGCTCGTCTTTGCTCTAATCGTCTCGTTATTGTTCACCAGCGTCCCTTCTATCCACGCCATTAGCCAGGTAGAAATGGATCCAGTCTTAACTGAACTGTTGGAGACCGTAACGTCAACAGAGAAAGTAACAGCCATCGTTACGTTTGACCACACACCAACGACGATTGACATTCAATTGTTAAAGAATCTTGGTCTCGAAACACATGCCTTTAAACAACTTCCGATGATCGCCGTAAGAGGTTTAGCTGTTAACATTAAAGCCATCTCGACGCTAAGCGGAATACTCTCGATTTATTCAGATAAACAACTCGATTATTTTCTGAAAGACAGCGTTTCTTACATAGAAGCTGATCGTGTCTGGAACGATCCGAATTTAGGATTTGAAGGAGAAGGCGTTACCGTAGCAGTGATTGATAGCGGAATCGATGCCACCCATCCTGATTTAACGTTTGGAGAAAAGACGATTCAAAACGTTAAGTTCCTACTAGGAGCCGGTGTATTCGGCGATGAACCCGTTTATGTTGAAAATGTGCAGAATACCGATACTTCTTCTGGTCACGGAACGCATGTTGCCGGTACGATTGCCGGAACAGGGGCAGCGAGTGATGGCTTGTATAAGGGCGTAGCACCTAAAGCAAAGCTCGTCGGACTAGGTACGGGTGAAGCACTCTCCATTCTATGGGCATTAGAAGGCTTCGACTATGCCTTAGCCAATAAAGAGAAATACGATATTGGCGTGATCAGTAACAGTTGGGGAACGACAGGTGAATATTCTCCAAACGATCCAATCAACGTTGCGAGCAAAAAAGCGCATGATGCGGGTATGGTTGTCGTGTTTGCTTCCGGTAACGAAGGTCCAGATGACAATACATTGAATCCTTATTCTGTTGCACCATGGGTAATCGGTGTTGCTGCAGGTACAAAGGATGGTAAGCTTGCTGATTTCTCTTCACGCGGTGTTGAAGGAGATACCCTTCTCCATCCTACGATTACAGCACCAGGTGTTGACATTGTTTCCGCAAGATCTTCGACTGGAACGGTTATTAATGCTCTCGGGGCTGCAACCGATGCGACTTACATAGAACCCGCGTATGTAGCAAGATACACCACTTCGAGTGGAACGAGTATGGCTACACCACATATGGCAGGCGTGATCGCCCTTATGCTTAGTGCAAAACCTGATTTGCACCCTGATCTCGTAAAAAATACATTAACAGAGACAGCGACTCCAATGCTAGATTACAAGGAGCATCAAGTAGGCTCAGGCTATGTTCAAGCATACAATGCTGTAACGAAAGCGTTACGCACGAATACTAATATGGGGAAATTTAAAGATCCAAAGAGTGGCAAAGTATACCCAACCTATAGCGAAACGTATACATGGTCCGGGACAGTTGGTTTAGGTGCAGCTGATGCTGGTATTGATACTCATGATTTCTACGATTTCAATGTTGGTCAGGATGCTGTTAACCTTATTGTACGAATTGATTGGACCAATCCAGCAACAGATCTAGACTTATTCGTTCGAAATCCACTAGGAACACTTGGTGGAAAGTCTGCACAAGGTGTAACAACGTTTGAAGAAACGACGATTCCCTCGCCTGTAGCAGGAACGTGGACAGCAGATACACATGGATACCTATCGGTGCAAGAGCCCTATACGGGTACGTACACGATTGAATATATACTGAAATAGATTTGATCCGTGCAATGCCCTCCTGTACATTCAGGAGGGCATTGTTGTTTGACTATTTAGCTTTTTCCTTAAATATAGTAATGAGCTCGTCCTCATTAGGAAAACGTTTCAGTTCCTTTTTAGAGAATACAAGTTCATCGTTCAATTTCACTTCGAATACACCGCCTGTTGACGGGATTAATGTTAAATTCTCAATTTGCTGTGTAAAGTTACTTAACAGGTCGACTGCCTCACGGGCAGCGGTTGGTAAGAATGTTCACATCGTGCAGTATTCGATACTAACGTTGTACTTAGCCATTGTCTGCTTCACCTCCTTTAAAAGGAAGCCTAAAAAGTCCGGTAAACATTGCTGTCGAATTTCTTTGTTGCGTGGTAACTCCGATACTCACGTAGATAATGCCTACGCTCCGTTTCTCGTTCCTGCCGCGCCGCGAACTTCTCGGCCCTGTTTGTCCTCCTTTTTAGACTATTATAAATTAACACTTATATTTTACTTTACTAGAGAGAGTTAAACAAATCAATGATTGACAACAAAAAACGCACACTATCTGTGTACGTCTCCCTATTGTATGATGCTAAAAGAATTTCTGTTGTACTTGATCTGCTTTCAATATCTCGACCGCTTCCCGGAATCGTTGGGAGTGGACGATTTCGCGTTCACGTAGAAAAGATAAACTATCTTTCAAATCGACATCATCAGTCATGTTAATTAACCATTGATAGGTTGCCCGTGCCTTTTCTTCCGCAGCAATATCTTCATATAAATCAGCGATCGGATCGCCTTTTGCTGTAAAATAAGTAGCTGTAAATGGAGCTCCTGCGGCGTTATGAAAATAAAGCGCTTTATCGTGATCTGCATAATGTGCGCCTAGTCCAGCATCCATCATATCTTCTGCCGTAGCATCTTTTGTAAGTTTAAACACCATCGTTGCAATCATTTCCAAGTGTGCTAACTCTTCTGTACCGATGTCATTAACGATTCCGATTACTTTATCCGGTAATGTATAACGTTGATTTAAGTATCGAAGCGC
>FWWL01002060.1_pt1 | contig 43982 bp, 39 predicted proteins | sample 2228331 | NCBI WGS metagenome assembly FWWL01 (sample SAMEA103939775, study PRJEB20133) | metagenome | reverse complement strand
CGGACGACGAAGTCGTTTTTACTTGTCCGAAAACAAAAAAAGAATACGGCAGCAAGAAATGCGGAGGGCCGAAAACCGATCCGGAATAAGGGAACAAAAAGTGAAGATATCCGGCTTTGGCCGTCCGTGGTAGGTTAAACGCGAACAACCGGATGCCGGCTGTGACGCCCATTATCGCTGCAAAGGAGGGATCCGTTTGAATCGATCCCCGGCTTTAAAATCCTTGAGACGGGACAAATTTCTGTACTTGATGCTTATCCCGGTTGCCCTGTATTTCCTTATTTTCAAGTATGCGCCGCTGTACGGCGAAATCATCGCCTTCAAGAATTACCGATTGGCCGACGGGATCGCGGGCAGTCCCTGGGTCGGGTTTGAACAATTCGAGAGGTTGTTTTCCAGCACCGAATTTTATACCGTCATCAGAAATACGCTGCTTCTGAACTTGTATACGCTGATATTCGCCTTTCCCGTGCCGATCATTCTGGCGATTCTGCTGAATGAAGTACGCCGGGAATGGTACAAACGGCTGCTGCAAAACATGCTTTACATCCCGTATTTCATTTCTTGGGTCGTGCTGGGAAGCATCGTCATCGCGTTGCTGTCTCCTTCCACGGGCATAGTCAACCAAGTCTTGCAGTTGCTGGGCTTCGAGCCAATTTATTTCATGACGAGCACGTTCTGGTGGCCGGTTTCCTTCGTCGGTTCGAGCATCTGGCGGGAAGCGGGCTTCGGAACGATCCTGTATTTGGCCGCGATGTCCGCCATCGATCCGACTTTATACGAAGCGGTGAAAATCGACGGGGCGAGCAAATGGAGGCAGATATGGCACGTGACGCTGCCCGGCATCCGCAGTACCATCGCGATCATCCTCGTGCTGCAAATGGGGCGCTTCATGGATGTCGGCTTCGAGCATGTTTACTCCATGCGGAATCCAGCGGTGACAGGTGTGGCCGAGGTGATCAGCACCTACGTCTACAAACGGGGCATCGAAATGCTGCAGTACAGCTACACGACCGCCCTCGGCCTTTTCCAATCGGTCATCGCCCTGCTATTGGTCGTGTCGGTGAACCGGATCATCAAGTCGTTCGGAGAACGCGGGTTATGGTAACCGCCGAGAAAGGAGACTTGCCATATGTCCGCGCGAAAACTCGGCTTTTCAAGCCTGCTTCGCTGGTTCAACTATCTGTTTCTCGCATTATGCGCCTACGCCACCTTGTTCCCGTTCATCAACGTGATCGCCGTATCCTTCAGCAGCAGCAGGGCTATTAACACGGGCGAAGTGTTCATGTGGCCGATCGAATTCAACGTGGACGCCTACCATAATTTATTCGAGGACGGACAGCTGCTCGTCGCGATGAAAAACACGGTGTGGATTACGGTGATTGGGACCACCTTGAACATGATTTTCACGGTGATGGCGGCTTACCCCTTGTCCAAGGCCAGGTTGCGGGGGAGGAACGCCATGCTGATGGGGATCCTCTTCACCTTACTTTTCAGCGGCGGGCTCATCCCCCAGTTTCTGCTGATTAACAACCTTGGACTGGTCAATACGTATTGGTCGCTCTGGCTGCCAGGACTTATCAGCGCGTACAACCTGTTCGTTATGAAGTCGTTTATGGAAGGCCTGCCGGAGGAGTTGGAGGAATCCGCGTCCATCGACGGCGCCTCCGAGCTGACGGTTCTATGGAAAATCATCATCCCGTTGTCCATGCCGGTGATCGCCGCGTTGACGCTATTTTACGCGGTCGGCTGGTGGAATTCCTATTTCAACGTGCTGATCTACATCAGGAGCAGCGACATGATGTCAATTACGGTGAAGCTGTTCCAAATGATCGATTTGGTGAGGCCCGAGCTGCTGCAGAGCGGGGAAGGGGCATCCCAGTCGGTGATCACCCCGGAAGGAATCCGCGCCGCATCGATCGTGTTCGCCATCACGCCGATCCTGTGCGTCTACCCGTTTTTGCAGAAACATTTCGTGAAAGGCGTTTTGCTCGGTTCGGTTAAGGGCTGATATCGATAGCGCAAAGCGCTATGATATATAATGATAATAGTGGGAGGTCTATCGATGAAGAGCAAGTCGAGAGGTTGGGCATGGACGGCATTAAGCATCTTGTTGGCGATGGCAACGGTGCTCGCCGCCTGCAGTAAAAGCGGGAGCAATGGGGCCGAGCCGAGCGGGTCCGCTTCGGCCGCGCCAGGAGCTTCGCAAAGCCAGTCGGATGATCCTGATGACAAGAAGCTGCCGGGAGAGGTCAGCATTTCGATGTTCGACAGGGGACAGGTTTCCAGCGACGAAGGAACCTATGAGGATAACCGGTGGGTCAAATGGATCCGCGAGCAGTCCGGCATCAACGTAAGCATCGTTCCGGTTCCGAGGAATCAGGCGCAGGAGAAATTAAACGTGCTCATCGCCTCCAATCAGGCGCCAGATTTAATATGGGAATACGATCGGAACTATATCGGGCAATTGGTCACGCAGGGCGTCATACAGCCGATCGACGAATACATCGAGAAGTACAGCACATCTTACAAGGCTTATTTGGAGCAGCACCCGGAACTGAAGCCTTACCTTACGTTCGACGGGAAGACATACGCTGTCACGACCAAACGTGCGGTCAACACGGTCGCGAACCACGGTATGTGGATCCGGCAGGATTGGCTTGACAAATTGAAATTGAAAGCGCCAACAACGGTTGAAGAGCTGGTAGAAGTGGCCAAGGCTTTCAAAGACGGCGATCCGGACGGTAACGGCAAACCGGACACCGTTCCGATTATCGGGTATACGAGCTTTGACATTTATTCGTCATTCTTTGCCGCAGTGAACAACCAATGGTACTTGGAAGACGGCAAAATGAAGTACGGTGCGACGTTGGACCGGTTCGGTGATGCGATCGGCCTGGAGAAACAGCTGTTCGAACTGGGTTTGGTCGACAAGGAGTATTTGACGGATAAAGGGAATCAAAGGGCGATCCAAATGTGGTCGACGGGAAAGTCGGGCATTTGCATGTGCCAATGGGGCAGCGGGAACACGGAGGTCATGATGAAAGACCTCATGAAGAACGTACCAGAAGCGAAGCCGGTTCCGCTAGAATCGGTTGCCTCGAAATACGGCAAATTCGGATTGTATCAGGAAACGCCCGCGTTCATCTATGTGACGTTCAACAAAAACATGAAAAATCCGAAAGCCGCCATTGAGTATCTGGACTGGATCTTCGATCACTGGACGTCTCTCGCTTACGGCATGGAGGGTGTCCATCATCGTCTGGTGAACGGGGTCCCGCAATACATCGATTTTGAAAAATACAAAAAAGAAGCGCTGTACTCCAATGAGTACGCCGTGCTGAGACCGGAAGAGATGAAGACGGAAGACCTGCTCGTCAGGGCGGCCTCCGATCCGTTGTCCCAGACGTATGGCAAGCTGCAGGTGCTCGGATTGGAAACGGCCATGAAAAACCAGTTCAGGCGGGATGTTCCGTATCAGCCGAGCTTCCCCGAGATCAGTGAAATCCAGGCGACGCTCAAAGTGTTCCTCGAAGAGATACGCGCCAAGGCCGTCATGCAAGGCAAAGATTACACGGGGGAGTGGGCGCTCGGCGAAATCCGCGAGGAATGGAACCGGGTCGGCGGAGAAAAAGCCGAGCAGATCGCCCAGGAATGGTATGAACGGAATAAGGGCAGCTTCGAATAACAGATGAATAGGAGGAACAGGACGTGGAAATCTCCCAGAACCGCTTGATGAAAAAAGTAATATGGGTGCTGCTCGCGCTTCTGTTCCTTCTTGTTTTCGCAACCGCTCTCCTTTCCTATCAAATATTCACAAACAGCCTGAAATACGAGCTGACGAACACGAACCGCCAATTGTTGAAGCAGATCGATCATAAATTGGAGTTGACGCTCACCGCCATCGACAGGGCTACGATCCGGCTCATCCAGAGCGAGGAAGTGCGCAAATTTTTCGATCCAGGCAACACGGAACAGGAAGCGAACGAGAACGCCTACCGGGTCAACAACCAATTCACCCGGTTCATCAACACCGACGATTACGTGCTCTCGGTCGATATGTATTCATATGGGCAGAGGCGGCTCGTGTCCGGCAACGTGTTGACGGAAACGAATTTGATTGATGATTACCAGTGGATCACGCAATTTGAGCAATACGACGGATATGCGAACTGGATGACGACGCGGAGGCTGCCGATCAACAGTTCCAATTATTCGATTTACCGGAACGTGGTGACCTTGGTACGCACTTATCCGCTCATTCATTCGCCCGGTTCCAGGCGCGGCGCCATCGCGGTGAACATCAAGGAGGATGCGCTTTTTGCCCTGCTCGGGAATGCCGCCAACGCGGAATTGGGGAATAACTTCATCATCGATAATCAAGGCCGGGTCGTGCTTCACTCCGATAAAAGCAAATTAGGCCGGGATTTCAGCGAACTGCCTTACATCGCCGACATTGTCCGAGGCGGCGTCGAAGGTCAGTTTCAATCTTCGGTGGCGGAGAAGGACTCTTCGGTGTTCTACGTCTCTTCGAAATATACGGGATGGAAAATCGTCCGCGTCGTGCCGGAGATGCAGCTGAACAAGCCGCTGGTTTCCTTGCGGAATACGATGGTGGTAATCGCCGCGATTTTATTTGCCGCAGCCGCCGCCTTGGCCGTCGCGGTCGGCCGTTGGACCTTCCGGCCGTTCAACCGTTTCATCCAATCCATGTCGAAAAAGATGAAGACGTATCCGTTAGACGGGGCGGACAGGAAGTATGCCGACGAATTCGTCTATTTCGAGTCGATGGTCCAACATCTGTTGAACGACACGGAACAGCTGCACAAGCAGACGATGGAAAGCAAGCCGGTCCTCAAATGGCGACTGCTCACGGAACTGCTGTCCAACTACCGGATCAATTTCAACAACGTGGCGCCTTACATGGAAATGCTCGGCATCCAGCTGTTTCCGAACCGTTTTATTGTGATGAGCGTCGATTTTGACAACAAGGCGGATATCGTGAATCCGCGGGATACGCATCTGTATGCCTACGCGTTATGCAATGTGGCCGAAGAGCTGATGAACGCGGAGGGCAGAGGAACGGCCGTGGAGCTGGAATATGGCAGGTGCGCGATTATCATGAGCTTCGAGGAGGACGAAGCGGAGAAGCTTGTCATCCGTGCCGTCGCGGTTGCCGACCTGCTCAAAAATTTCGCCGAGGAATATTTGAAAAGGACAATAACGGTCGGGATCGGCGGAGTCGTCCAATCCTTGCAGGAAATCCATGTGTCTTTCAAACAGTCGCATGAAGCGCTCAAATACAAATTGATTATGGGCAACAACACGATCATCACGGCAGACGACATTCACGGCTACCATTCGGCGGAATTCCACCGGTTGTTCGCCATGACGGACAGCATCATCGATGCGATGAAGCTGCTCGACGGGGAGAAAATGCGGCGCCAGACGGACCGGTGGTTCCATGCCTTTACGTTGCACAACGTGCCGCCGGACATGATCCGCCAATTAAATGTCCAATGCCTGATGAAAGCAGCCACGGTAGCGGGCGAGATCGGGGTCGCGCCGGAAGAGCTGACGCCCTCGCAAAATTTGTACGAAACGTTGAATCAGTACGAAAGGCTGGACCAGGTCAAGCGTTTCTTGACGGCGGCTTTGGAAGATTTCATCGTGAAAATCAAAGCCAAACGCAGCAGCCGCGAGAAGAACGAGACGATAGACAGGGCGCTTCGGTATATCCGCGACCATTACATGCGCAGCGACTTGTCGCTCAACCTGCTCGCCGACGAGTTCCGCATCAGCGTCTCGCATTTGAGCCGCATGTTCAAAGAATACACGTCCTGCAATTTTATCGATTACCTGATGGAGATCCGGATCAATAAATCGAAGGAGTTGCTTGCGGAAACGAGCGGCAAAATCCGCGACATTGCCGAAGCGGTCGGCTATACGAACGTCAACAGCTTCGTGCGCATTTTCAAAAAAATGACCGGCCTGACGCCGGGGGAATACCGAGATGCGAAATGGAGCAAAAGACAGCAATCTGCCCTAAATCATGAAGATGACGTGAAAAGGCTAAGCGCACCGGGGGAATGAGCAAAAGCCTTTTATTGGAAGCTGTATGATATCACCGTCAGGGATTGAACTTCGATCCCTGACGGTTTTTCTTATGCGGTTACGAACCCGCTTCACGTCAAAAGTGCAAGCGTGCCCGTTTTTGCGTTCGTCGAACTTTGTGCGACCCCGTTCTGTTGTATCGACAAAAAAAGGTTTTGATGGTCGGCAAGATTAGACAGACACCGAATATGAAAGCGATTATACTGGGTTCATCCATCCCGGCCTGCACATATTTGAAGTTTTCCGGGCGATCAAGGGTGGTGGTTCCCAATGACAGTTTATGTAGATTTGGTTTTTTTCACTAATTTGGCCGTGGATGGAACCGTACTTCTTACGACTGCCAAAGTACGCCACCTTCGACCATCGCGTAGCCGCTTGTTTGCTGCCGCTTTTTTGGGAGCTATGTATGCGGCTGCGATGTTCTGGGCTCATATCCCCTATTTGTATTCCTTCGGAGCTAAGGTGCTTATTTCTCTCGCTATGGTGCTACTCTCCTTTGGTTATGGCGGACCATTGCAGCTCGTTCGTAATTTTGGCGCCTTTTACTTGGTGAACTTTGCAACGCTCGGAGGGGTAATCGGTCTTGCTTTTTTACTGCAATCCGCAAACTCCCCATGGGGAGGGATGACGTATACGGCGGACGGAGGCATACTTCTGAAGTGGCAGATGCAGCTCGGTTTGTTTATGACCACTTTTTTGTTATCCATTTGGTTGTTTCGGAGTACCTCGGAAACCCGAGCGAAGCGTCAGGAGCTGGAGCAGCTATTCTGGAATATCGAGATCAAGGTGGAAGACCGCTGCTGGACGGTAAGAGCTTTGCTTGATACGGGAAATCGTTTGTATGATCCTTTGACCCGAATCCCTGTCATGATAATGGAAGCTAGCATCTGGAGGGATGAATTGCCGCAAGGTTGGTTTGAAAGGCTAAAAGCCGAATCGCCGGATCAGCTCATTTCCGAGATGGATGCAAGCTTCTCAGAAGAATACTCTTGGGGAAATCGCCTTCGCCTCGTCCCCTATCGTGCGGTTAACGGCAATACCCGTCTTATGCTGGCCGTAAAGCCAGACGTTGTCTTGTTGTCTCGTGAAGGACATCCCCCTCTTCAAGTGAACCGGGTTCTTATTGGTTTAGATGGAGGAACTTTGTCTTCCGAAGGAACTTATCGCGCCATTGTCCATCCCGACATGGCCCTTGCCGACCCCGTGTCGTCGGCTCCATCTCAGCCTGCGTGACAGGAGGTTAGCAGAAATGTTCGTGAACTTGAAGTTAAGGTCCCAGTTATCGCTTTATCGCCTGTTATTTTGGTTTGGTTGGAAAAGCGAAGAGGTCTACTACATCGGAGGAAGCGAAGCCTTACCACCGCCGCTTAGCCGAGAAGAAGAAGAATATTTACTTGAGAGGTTGTCGACTGGAGATGCGGCAATCCGGGCTATGCTTATCGAGCGTAATTTGCGGTTAGTCGTATATATCGCCCGTAAATTCGAAAATACAGGCATCCATATCGAAGACCTTGTTTCTATTGGTGCCATTGGACTCATTAAAGCCGTTAACACCTTTGATCCCGATAAAAAGATTAAATTAGCAACTTACGCTTCACGTTGTATCGAGAATGAGATCTTGATGTATTTACGCAGGAATAGTAAAACGCGGACGGAGGTTTCTTTTGATGAACCTCTGAACATTGATTGGGATGGAAACGAGCTTCTGCTATCTGACGTGCTTGGTACGGAAAATGATACGATCTACCGCAATATCGAAGAACAGGTCGATCGAAAATTGTTGCACAAAGCGCTGGATAAGCTCAGCGAAAGAGAACGGACGATCATGGAACTGCGCTTTGGTTTAGCGGACGGAGAAGAAAAAACTCAAAAAGATGTAGCTGACTTGCTCGGCATATCTCAATCGTACATTTCAAGGCTGGAAAAACGCATAATTAAGCGGCTTCGTAAGGAATTTAATAAAATGGTTTAGAAGTTGTGCGATAATTCGATCATTTCATCCTTCTTCCGTATGTTCCAGAAGTCTCATTTTGCGGAATAAAAACCCCCTTCCCGGAGATACTTTACATTAATGCTGCTCCCCGGGAGGAATTGCCTTGACCCGCAACAAAGTAGAGATTTGTGGAGTGGACACCTCAAAGCTGCCCGTCCTAACCAATGCCGAAATGAGGGAACTATTTCTCGCTCTGCAAACCCGAGGAGAACTCGTTGCCAGGGAAAAATTAGTAAACGGCAACTTGCGCCTTGTATTGAGCGTTATTCAGCGGTTTAACAACCGTGGGGAATTTGTCGACGATCTATTTCAAGTCGGTTGCATCGGTCTTATGAAAGCGATCGATAACTTTGATCTCAGTCAGAACGTTAGATTCTCGACTTATGCGGTACCGATGATCATTGGAGAAATCCGTCGTTATTTAAGAGACAACAACCCGATTCGTGTGTCCCGCAGCTTGCGCGATATCGCTTATAAAGCGCTGCAAGTGAGGGATCAGTTGACGAACCAGCATTCAAGAGAGCCGACCATTCTGGAAATTTCCCATGTTCTGAATGTACCCAAGGAGGATATCGTATTCGCATTGGACGCAATTCAAGATCCTGTGTCTCTGTTCGAACCGATCTATCATGATGGAGGGGATCCGATCTTTGTCATGGATCAGATCAGCGACGAGCGCAACAAGGATGTTCAATGGATCGAGGAGATTGCTCTCCGCGAAGCGATGAGAAAGTTGAACGATCGGGAGAAGATGATTCTGTCCATGCGATTTTTCGAAGGGAAAACTCAAATGGAAGTCGCCGACGAAATTGGGATTTCTCAAGCTCAGGTATCCCGTCTTGAGAAATCAGCCATTCAGCAAATGCAAAAGCATGTAAAAACTTAGATGTTAAGAAAGAGGGTGGAGGTTGACTTCATCCTCTTTTCTATGAACGGCCTCAATCGCAATCGTATCTTCAATGCAAACTCCTCTTCTAATCCTCTATAGCCATTATCCCCCTCGCTCAGGTTCGAAAGATGACCCCATACCGCCGTAAGTGTACCGCAACCATATCGAAACCGCACCATATCAAAACCACACCAAATCATATCGAAACCGAACCAAATCGAAACCACACCGCATCATATCGAAACCGCACCGAACCAAATCGAATCCGAACCATATCGAAACCACACCGCATCTGGATGGGGGAAAGATCGATCCAAATCAAGCTGGACCTATTTTGTGAAAATTAATTTGGTCGAAATGTTGTTAGTTTGATTCAAGTAATATTCGAGTAAACGCGAAGCGCGGAAAGAAAGTTTAACTTACTTTTTTCAAATGTTCTGCATAGTTGTGTTTGCGTTGAGCAGAATTATTTTTTCTTCGAATTAGAGTCGGGTAATTTATTGTACGGGTTAATACGCATTGATATAAAAGAGCAGTAAAAATATTTATGTCACGTTGAGACATATTGATGCCGAAGCAATACTGATCTAAATAGGCCTGCAAATGTTTGGGACCTATGCCACGGAAAGTGTTGTTAATCCATCGGGAACCTTCGAAACACACTTGAATAAGTGGGAAATATCGATGGCGGCTGAACATCTGAGTTACAACGAATACTTCACTGGCATTCGGATCGACGTTCTGACTTATGAAGATACGACCACCCCATGTAGAAATTCGGCTATTTAAAAGTTGATCATCAGGGACTTGTTTGATTTTCAGGTGTGTTAATTGCCCATCAGGATCTATTGAGGCTCCTGCGAGCAGAGGCTGCTCTTGGGGATGAAGATAAATTGTGGGATTATATGGTCGGCCGTAAACTCCCCAGTTAACCCGCACCAAGCCGGTTAGAAGCTCGCGGGAATCCGCACAAGACATAGCGTGGCGGATTTTGTGACAGATGAGCCAAGCGGTTTTGTAAGTTGTGCCTATAATGGATGTTAGTTGTGAGGCGCTTATGCCTTGGGGCTGCGTATGAAGAAATAGTGCTTGGAACCATAGCTTTAGGGATGTTCTGCTTCCCTCCAGAATCGTACCGGCGATAAGGGAAGTTTGGACATGACAAGAGCTGCATTCATATAGGGGTAATTTACGGGAGCGGATCACATAACTATGTCGATGGGCGCAACGAGGACAACAAAAACCATGTGGCCACCGCGCAGAGAATAAGGTTTGAATGCAGGCTTCTTCATTGTCATATTGACGACAGAACAGCTCGAAAGTCAAGGAATCATTCACGAGTAATCCGCTCCTAAAAGGGAACATTTGTTCTGGTTTTATCATATCTAACATTTGTAAAAATATCAAGCTTAATCTTGGGAAAATTGTTTCTTTGTGTCTGGAGAGAGGGGCAGAGACTGGCAATAATCTTATCTTTTTTCATTTCTAGAGATCAAACTGAGCGAAGGGGTTAATGGAGATAGGGGCGGATCACGACCACTTGAACTGAGCGAAAGGGATAATGGGCATAAGGAGCATTTTTGAATGCCAACCCGTTAAATATATTGTTCTTGCCTGACCGTACATTTTTCCATGCTTGCTCATATAATTAGTATTAGGGTACGAATGCCCGGTCGACGGGGGGCGAAGGATTGTGAAAATTTCCGATTTTCAGACGAAGGATGTAATAAATATCGTGGATGGCAAAAAGTTGGGTCAAGTGAGCGATTTGGAGCTGGATTTACGCCAAGGGAGAATCGATTCCATCGTGGTGCCTACGTCAACTCGGCTGTTCGGTATGTTCGGCGGGGGAAACGATGTCGTCATACCTTGGAGGAATATCGTGAAAATAGGGACGGACGTGGTGTTGGTCCGGCTGGACGACGCGAAGGTGTACCGCCTGGAGGATGGGGAGCATGCCGGAAGATAGCGCTCCTAGGCGCCTTTCTTCCGATTGCTGCGGTGCTATGGTACACTGGGGGGGCGGAGGTGTAAAATCATGGAACCGTTTCAATTGCGCACGGAGAATGAGGACTCCTCGCTGTTATTGCTGCACTCTTGGTGCCAGGTGGATGGAGTAACCGCTGGATTTACGACAAGACAAGCCATGAACACGGCACTCCACGTGGGGGACGACCCCGATTCCGTAATAAATAACCGCAGACGGGTAATGGAGCAGTTGGGTTGGCCGTTTACAGCTTTTACCTGCGCGGAGCAAGTGCATAGCAGCAACGTTCACGTGGTTACCAAGGAAGATGCGGGACACGGCCGTAATGGCCGATTAAGCGCAATTCAAGGTACGGATGCACTTATCACGAACGAATCCGATGTGCTGCTTGCGATGTATTTCGCCGACTGCGTGCCCTTATACTTTTATGACCCTGTAACGGAAAGCGCGGGACTTGCTCATGCAGGCTGGAAAGGGACGGTATCCGAGATAGCCGTCAGAACAGTAGAGAAGATGCAGGAGACTTACGGAGTACTGCCTGAAAATCTCCTTGCGGCAATCGGTCCGTCTATCGGATGTTGCTGCTATGAAGTTGATGAGTCGGTGTTGCAACACGTCCGCCCGTTATTTGAATCGTTGCAATCGGGTAATAACTCAATTGATGTTACAAATATCATCCAATCCGTTCAAATAAATGATCGGGCCCATCTCGACTTGAAACATTTAAACCGACATCTTATGATAAAAGCAGGAATTTTGCCGAGCCGCATCGAAATGTCATCATGGTGCACAGCTTGCCGTACGGACCTGTTTTTTTCCCATCGCAAGGAAAAAGGCGCTACGGGCAGGATGATGAGCTGGCTGGGCAAGAAATCGAGGTGATCGTTTCGTGACTTTACAGAGCCGTCTGCGAGACGTGGAAAACCGGCTGGAGCAAGCATGTCTTAGAAGCGGAAGGCAACGTGAGGACATACAGGTTATCGCCGTTACCAAGTACGTGACTGTGAGGACAGCTGAGGCCGTCGTACTTGAAGGGATATCCCACATCGGAGAAAATCGGTGGCCGGATGCCAAAGCCAAATGGGACGCGTTGAAAGGACAAGCTATTTTTCACTACATAGGTTCCTTGCAAACGAATAAAGTGAAGGATGTCGTCGGCAAATTCGATTACATTCATTCGTTAGATCGTCTTTCATTGGCTGAAGCTATCCATAACCGTGCTCAAATGCTAAACATTCAAGTGCCTTGCTTCCTGCAAGTGAACGTATCGGGCGAACAGTCGAAGCATGGTTTGGCACCGGAGCATGTAAAACAATTCATAACCGAACTCCAAACCTATGACCGGATTCTTCCGATCGGCTTGATGACGATGGCTCCTTACGAAAGCAAACCCGAGGAGACACGCCCTGTCTTCCGTGCGCTTCGTCAATTAAGGGATGAACTAAACGGGATGTCAATCCTGAAAGAGCCTTTGAAAGAACTTTCGATGGGGATGTCCAATGATTTTGAGGTCGCAGTGGAAGAAGGAGCGACCCGAGTGCGTTTGGGAACGGTATTAGTAGGGAAAGAAGAGACAGAGGAGGGATAATAATGGGTGTCATGAACCGGTTTCTGAATTATTTGGGACTTCAGGAAGAACATGAATTAGATCAAGAACGCCAACGTGAACGAATGGGCATGGAGGAAGATCAAGAAATTGAAACCCCGGCGTTCGATTCGCGTAAACAATCGGGAAAGAACAATATCGTAAGCATACACTCCCAGAAAAACGCTCGAGTCGTCTTAACCGAACCTCGCACCTATGACGAAGCCCAGGAAATTGCGGATCAACTGAAATCGCGCCGTTCCGTCATCGTTAATTTGCAGCGTGTAAGAAGAGATCAGGCGATTCGAATCGTTGACTTCCTAAGCGGCACCGTATACGCGCTCGGAGGTCATATCTCAAAGCTCGGACCAGACATATTCCTCTGCACGCCGGATTCGGTGGAAGTGTCGGGAACGATAACGGAGATGCTGTCGGAGGAAGCTGACTACCCCAAAATGAGGTGACACCAGATTGAATGACATAGCAAGTTATATTTGGCTGCTGCAAGATATTTACTTTTACATGATCTTAATCTATGTATTGATGTCCTGGTTGCCCTCCGTTCGAGAAAGCTTCGTGGGGGAATTCCTAGGCCGGATGGTCGAGCCTTATTTGCGCCCCTTCCGGCGGTTCATACCGCCTATTGGCGGAGTGCTTGATATCTCGCCGATCGTTGCCTTGATATCATTGAAATTTGTAGCCTACGGGATAATTGCCGTGTTAGGTTTCTTTATCGGATAAGAGGAGTCCTATGTCTCACAGAGAAATTTACGAGCATTTTCATCCGGATGAAAAAGCATTTGTTGATCGCGCCTGGGAGTGGGTCGAACGGGCCGCTGAACGTCATGAGACGAAGCGGACGGATTTTCTCGACCCGCGGCAGGCGCATATTTTATTTGCGTTGGCGAATCGCCGCCCGGACGCGCAAGTCGTGCTTAATGGCGGCGGCACCCAAGCGGAGCGGCAAAGAGCTATTATCGCACCCGACTATAAAATGTTGGATGACGAGGATATGGGAATCGTCGTGTTGGATATTTCTTCCGACGATCGGCGGGTATCCGAGTTGGATCATGGAGACTATTTGGGAGCTTTGCTCGGTCTTGGCATTAAACGGGACAAGATCGGGGATTTGCATGTCAGCGAGGAAGGTTGCCACGCTCTTATAACCTCGGATATCGGCGATTTCTTGATCGGCCATATGAAACAAGCGCACCGAATAGATGTAAACGTCTCCGTGCTTCCATTGTCCTCCTTACGGGAGGTAAAGACGTCGGTGGAGGAGCAAGTGCTGTCCGTTGCGTCGATGCGCCTAGACGGCGTAGCGAGCGATGTTTTCCGGTTAAGCCGAACGAAAATCGTCGCGCCGATCAAAGCCGGCCGTTGCCGCGTCAGCTGGAAACCGGTCGAGGATCCTTCTTTCCATTTGAAGGAAGGCGACGTCGTATCGATGAAAGGGTTTGGCCGGTTTAAGGTGCTTGAAGTGGAAGGCTTGTCGAAAAGCGGGAGAATTAGAGTGCGCATCGGTAAATTTATATAGAAGTCTAGAAGGATTTCCACAGCTTTCGTCGAATTGAGTCAATGAACATGCTACGTGGAAATTATGACTTAGGAGGTGCGCCAATGCCGCTTACACCATTGGACATCCATAACAAAGAATTCGGCCGCAGGTTACGCGGTTACGACGAAGATCAAGTCAATGAATTTCTCGACCAAATCATCAAGGATTACGAGGCGATGATTCGCGAGAACAAAGAACTGCAGAGTCAAGTGGCAGCATCTCAGGACAAGCTTGGGCACTTCTCCAACATCGAGGAAACGCTTAGCAAAACGATTATCGTCGCGCAGGAAGCAGCGGACGAACTGAGAGGCAATGCGAAGAAAGAAGCTCAGCTCATCGTCAAGGAAGCGGAGAAGAACGCCGATCGCATTATCAATGACGCTCTTTCCAAGTCCCGCAAGGTCGCCTTGGAAGTGGAAGAATTGAAAAAGCAAGCGACGATCTACCGTGCGCGTTTCCGTGCGTTGATCGAGACGCAGATGGAGCTCTTGACGCAGGATGGTTGGGAATCACTGGATAGCCGCGAGCCTAGAGGTATCGAAGCCTAATTAATGTCTAAACAAAAAGATCCTTCGGGGTCTTTTTTTGTGAGGATGCAAAAGTGGGTTTGACAAATGCTTCGGCAAAAAGTATAACAGGGTTATACGATTATTCCATATGAAAGTCGAAGACGGGAAAAAGTAAGCGTGCTTCCGAAATCCAGAGAGTTGGCGGTTGCTGCGAGCCAACGCGAGGAATGCGCCGAATATCATCCCCGAGATGCCCTGCCGAACTCCGCCGATGCTTTGCCCAGCGGACGCTAAGCAGCGCCGGATGTCCACCGTTATTGGGAACACGCACATAATGTAAGGAGCAGGCTTGAAGCCGGCAGCCTTCGGTGCGTTGCGAGTTGCCGTCAAGTTCCGAACAGGGAACATGGACGGAACAAGGGTGGTAACGCGAGCTAACCTCGTCCCTTTCCAGGGATGGGGTTTTTATTATGCGAGGAGAGGTTGATGAAGAATGCAACGCGTAGACGTGAAAGAACGGGCAAGATCCCGCGAGCAGAGAATTCTGGAGACATGGAAAAAAGAGGATACTTTCCGCCGGTCGATCGATAATCGTGAAGGGAAGCCGAACTTCGTATTCTATGAAGGGCCGCCAACGGCAAACGGCAAACCGCATATCGGTCATGTGCTCGGGCGTGTTATCAAGGATTTCGTCAGCCGCCATAAGACGATGTCGGGTTACCGGGTCATACGCAAAGCCGGCTGGGACACGCATGGTCTGCCGGTCGAGCTGGGCGTCGAGAAGCAGCTTGGGATATCCGGGAAGCAAGAGATCGAGAAATACGGCGTGGAGCCTTTTATCAAAAAATGCAAGGAAAGCGTGTTCGAGTACGAGCGCCAATGGCGCGAATTAACGGAAGCGATCGCGTATTGGACGGATATGGACGATCCATACATCACGCTCAACAACAACTATATCCAGAGCGTATGGCACATCCTCGCGACGATCCACGAGAAGGGGCTGCTTTACCGCGGTCACCGCGTCAGCCCTTATTGCCCGTGCTGCCAAACAACGCTAAGCTCGCACGAGGTTGCCCAAGGCTATGAAGACGTCAAGGACCTGACAGCCACGGCTAAATTTAAGCTTAAGGAAAGCGGAGAATTCATTCTCGCTTGGACAACGACGCCTTGGACGCTTCCTGCTAACGTTGCGCTTGCCGTCAATCCGGATTTGGAATACGTTCGCGTTCGTCAGGAAGGCGAAGTGTACATCGTTGCATCGGCGTTGGCGGATAAGGTCATGAAGGGCGAATACGAAACGCTAAGCACCGTCAAAGGGCGCGAGCTGGCCGGGTTGACCTACGAGCCTTTGTTTCCTTACGTGACCATAGAGAATGCTTACCGGGTCATCGACGCCGACTATGTAACCGACTCGAGCGGTACGGGAATCGTTCATATCTCCCCGGCACATGGGGAAGACGATTACCGCGTTGCGCGGCAGCATGACATTCCGATGCTGATGGTCGTTAACAACGAAGGTAAATACATCAGCGAAGTGACGGACTTGGCTGGCCGTTTCGTCAAGGATTGCGACATCGATATCGTCAAGATGCTGTCCGAACGCGGCTTGTTGCACCACAAAGAAAGAATGGAGCATAGCTATCCGTTCTGCTGGCGCTGCAAAACGCCGTTGCTCTACTATGCGACGGAGAGCTGGTTTATCAAAACGACCGCCGTCAAAGAACAACTGATCGAGAACAACAAGACGATCCAGTGGTATCCGGAGCATCTGCGCGACGGCCGGTTCGGCAAGTTCCTCGAGGACTTGGTCGATTGGAACATCAGCCGGAACCGCTACTGGGGGACGCCTCTGAATGTCTGGACGTGCGAATCGTGCGGCAAGGAGAAAGCTCCTCGCAGCATTGCCGAGCTCCGTTCGCTTGCCATCGGAGACGTCCCGGAAAATATCGAGCTGCACAAGCCTTATGTAGACGCGATTCAATTGCGTTGCGATTGCGGGGGCGTGATGAATCGCGCATCCGAGGTTATCGACGTTTGGTTCGATAGCGGATCCATGCCGTTCGCACAATATTTCCACCCATACGGCGACGAGACTAAATTTCAAGAGCAATATCCCGCGGACTTCATCTGCGAAGGGATCGATCAGACTCGCGGATGGTTCTTCAGCTTGTTAGCGGTATCGACTTTATATAACGGGAAAGCCCCATACAAGTCGGTTATCTCAACCGGACACGTGCTGGACGAGAGCGGCCAGAAGATGAGTAAATCCAAAGGCAACGTCATCGACCCTTGGGAAATTATCGACGAATTCGGAACGGATGCTTTCCGTTGGTCGCTGCTCGCGGACAGCGCTCCATGGAACAGCAAACGTTTCTCCAAAGGAATCGTTGCGGAAGCCAAATCCAAAGTGGTGGATACGCTGGTCAACACGCACGCTTTCTATGCGTTGTATGCATCGATCGACGGGTATGCGCCCGAGGAACATGCGAAGGTAAAATCCGACAACAAGCTGGACCGGTGGATCGTATCGCGGTTGAATTCCTTGATCTCCGATGTCGTTAAGGGCTTGGATGCAAACGACTTCCTGAATCCGGCCAAAGGCATAGAGACCTTCATCGATGAATTGTCGAACTGGTACGTTCGCCGTTCCCGCGACCGCTTCTGGGGCAGCGGACTGACGGATAACAAGCTTGCCGCCTACCAGACGCTGGGAGAAGTGCTCTTGACCTTATCCAAGCTGATCGCTCCGTACGCCCCGTTCGTTTCCGAGGATATCTATGGAAATCTGGGCGGGAAAGGCAGCGTTCATCTGGCGGATTATCCGCATGCGGACCTGTCCGCCATCGATTCGGAATTGGAACGGGAAATGGCTGCAGTGCGGAATATTGTGGAGCTGGCCCGCAACATTCGTAACGAATCCAGCCTGAAGACGCGGCAGCCGTTGTCCGAGCTCATTGTTTCCCTGAGCGAAAGCTTTGATCTGGCGGGATACGAAGATATCATCAAGGACGAAATCAACGTCAAAGCGATCACGATCGTGAATGACGACAGCGGGTTCGTCAACTTCAATCTTAAGCTCAACTTAAAGGTCGCGGGCAAAAAATATGGCAAAAACGTCGGTCCGATTCAAAATGCGTTTAAGGGTTTATCCGGCGATGAGACGCGGAATGTCGTTCAGACGGGCAAATACGATTTCGTTTCCCCTGATGGTGAAGCGCTGACGGTCGACCTGGAGGAAATCTTGGTTGAGAAAGAAGCCAAGACGGGCTTCGCTTCCGCATCGGGAGGCGGCCTGACTGTCGCCCTGAACACCGAGATCACGCCTGAGCTTGAGCAGGAGGGTTGGGTTCGCGAAGTCATCCGCGCGGTGCAGGATACCCGCAAAAAGCTTGACCTCCCGATCGAGAAACGTATCGATCTCGTTCTTGACGTCGACGCCGAGCTGGAAGCGGCTCTTCGCGCATTCGACAACGTCCTGAAGGAAAACGTGCTCGTGAATGAAATTTCGTTCGGGCAAGCAGCGGGAATGGAAACGGTTCAGGCCGGCGAGAAATCCATCGGGGTCGCGATCGTTACTCAAGCATAATTTTCGAGGCAACAAGCTAAACATAATAAGGGAAAACGATAAGACGAGCTCCTTCTTCGATGGCCGGATTCACACGCTGAGTCCATCGAGTGGGCTCGTTTTACATTCAGCGGATGGGGTAATTGTAGGAAAAGGTGCCTGAAGGGATGTGCGGCAATGGGCGACAATTCCAAGAACGGGAAACCTAATCAAATCAAAGTAAAGACGACCCCTCAAGCTGCCATCGAATCGACGGAACGGTTAGCTGAAGAAGCGAAGGACTTGCGAGGGACCCTAGGGTTCCTGTCCGAAAAGCTTGAGCGCCTATCCATCGACATGGAAAAAGCGCAATTGAAGGAATACGTTAATTTGATGCACCGGCCATGGCAGCTCATTTGGAGAAATTTAATATCGGGGCTTGCACGGGGTGTCGGCATCGCGCTCGGATTCACCTTCTTTGCGGCGACGATCGTGTATTTGCTGAAGTTTCTGGGCGCGCTTAATTTGCCGATAGTGGGGGACTATATTGCCGACATCGTTCGGATCGTTCAGCGGCAGCTTGAGATCAATCCGTATTAGGTATGCATGCAGGATGCTCTAAACGCCAAGTCTACGTAAATGTATCTCTCTCCAGCCGCTTGTTCTCGACCCTTTGCCTGATTAGATAAACTCAGAAAAGGTGGCAAAGGTTCTCAAAAGGCGGACGTTCCACTCTTCCGAGAGATACATTTACTTCGACCCGGCTAAGCATCCGACAGGCATTTCAATACGGTTTCTCAAGTATTTATTTTTAAAGTTCGTCCACAATCTCATCGGGCTCCAGTAAATGGTCGCCTTCGTTGTTGGCCATATATTGATGGTATGCGCGATTGCGGACCACCGTTACGTTGTGGCCGGTGATGTCCGTGGCCAAGAAGCTCTCAAAAGGCTCGACGAACCCGTCGTTCTCGTCGGCCTCAATAGCCATCGCTTCATAATCGTCGATGTTATTTCCTTCCGCCATAGCGGGGCTGTTTGAATTGCCCCATGATGAGACGATTTGCCAAGCGTCTTCGCCGTCAAATCCGGTTTCGTCCCGTTCGTCCACGCTGCTGCGTCCAAAGGGCGGGTAAAGATACATTTCCTCCGCCGGGCGTCTATCCGAAGTCTCCTGACGGGGCTCATGCTCTATGCAGTATATGGCAGTAGGCAGTGCATCCAGCCGTTCCAGCGGGATGAATTTGCCGCAAGCGACGCAACGGCCGTATTCGCCAGTTTCCATCCGGTTCAATGCGGCTTCGACGCGTGCTAGCCTGAACGCTTCTTTTTCCAATAAAGCTGAGTCCTTGCTCCTCTCGTACATTTCCGTACCAGCATCGCCGGGATGATTGTCATTTAGGGAAAGATCTCCCGTTGAATCGCGGAAGGACAAGGCTAACCCGAAATGCTTGTTTGCATGAACGCGTTCCTCAAGCTCGCTGCGTTCCTGAAGCAAGCGCCGCCTGAGGGTTTGGATTCTTTCTTGGTCTAGCGGAACAGTCAAGATGTCCACTCCCTTCATCTTCTGACTGCTTGTAGTTTTCTCAGTTGAGGATGGTTTTACGTGCGGAAAGAAGCGGGCAAGTTTGGAGGTATTGTCGATTTTTACGTGCTCTTCATGGACGCTCCTTAGCGCGATGTGATAAAATCAACACGCAGGAGAAACAGATGAAGGGCGGAATAAAGCCGATGCAACGTCGTATTTGGCCCATTTGGGCATATTATGCAGTGGCAGTTATCGTATTTCTGATCGATTATGCGAGCAAAAAAATAATTGATCGCACGGTGGAGCTCGACATCGAGAGAATACCGGTTTTGGGAGATTTTTTCATCATCACTCACATCCGCAATAGTGGCGCAGCGTTCGGCATGTTGCAGGGCGGGCGTTGGTTTTTTCTAGTGATCACTGTTGTTGTGGTTGTAGGGATATTGTGGTATTTGCATCGCTCATATCGTTCGGGCAGCGCGTTATTGCTGTTCGCCTTGGCGACAATACTAGGCGGTGCGGTAGGCAATTTCCTTGATCGTGCGCGGTTCGGCGAAGTGATCGACTTTCTGCAATTTAATTTCGGTACGTATACGTTCCCGATATTCAACTTAGCGGATTCCGCGATCGTCTGCGGTGTTGGGTTAGTTATCTTGGATGCATTGCTTACCATGAAACAGGAGAATAAACCGCATGACAATGGAGAACAGCCCCAAGAACAACCAACCGTCTGAGGACTTTGATCTGGAAACGAGCGAAGAGAGCTCTAACAGCCCCATAGGATGGAAAGTTGAGGATCATCAAGCCGGAGAGCGGGTAGACAAGCATATCGCCGAAGTAATGGCCGATCCGTCCGTGTCCCGTTCCCAAGCGCAAGAATGGATCCGTATCGGCGCAGTCAGCGTCAACGGACATCAGGTTAAAGCCAATACCAAGCTCTCAACAGGCGACAGCATAAGCGTCACTTTGCCTGAACCCGAGCCGCTTGAAGCGCAGCCTGAAAATATACCGCTGGATGTTGTTTACGAAGACGGCGACGTAATCGTTATAAACAAACCGCGCGGGATGGTCGTACACCCGGCAGTTGGACATCCTAGCGGCACTGTCGTTAATGCTTTGCTGTATCATTGCAAGGATTTGTCCGGAATTAACGGCGTAGTGAGACCGGGTATCGTGCACCGGATCGATAAAGATACCTCAGGCCTGCTCATGGTCGCAAAGAACGATTTGGCGCACGCTTCCTTGGCGGAGCAGCTGAAAGAGCATTCCGTTAACCGTCGTTATTCCGCGTTGGTTTACGGAGTGATGCAGCACGACAAAGGGACGGTGGACGCGCCCATCGGACGGGCTAACCACGACCGCAAGCTTTATGTCGTAACGGACAAGAACAGCAAGCAATCCGTTACCCATTTTGCCGTACTCGAGCGATTCGAAGAATATACCTTGCTTGAGTTGAAGCTGGAAACCGGCCGGACGCATCAAATACGCGTACACATGAAATACATCGGTTTCCCTCTGGTCGGAGATCCGGTCTACGGCGGCAAAAGCGGTCGCACGCTCGGAATGAAAGGCCAAGCGCTGCATGCCGGAGTTCTTGGATTTAATCATCCGAGAACTGGCGAGTATCTGGAGTTCACGGTACCGATTCCGGAGGATATGGAACACTCGTTAAATATTCTTAGAACGCGTTAGTTTATGCCTGCTAACATGCGGGCTGAAATTTCTGCAAATGATCGGCGTAAAAATCCATGGCGGTTTTTAGCCGTATAAGGCATATTAGGTAAAACTAATGGATTTTTAAGGAGTGTCGTACGTGAGCGTGGAAAAATATCAGTCGACTTTTATTCAAGAACAATTCGCAAGCCGCATAGGCGGATCCAATTACGGTAAAGATACGAATATCTATAAGTTCGAGAAAATCAAACGGGCGAAGGCTGCTGCCAAGAAGGCGCATCCCGACGTGGAATTGATCGACATGGGCGTAGGCGAGCCCGATGAGATGGCGGATGCCGGCATCGTGGCCAAGCTTGCCGAAGAGGCAGCCAAGCCCGAGAATCGAGGATACGCGGACAACGGAATCCCCGAGTTCAAAAGCGCTGCCGCGCGTTATCTCAAAAAAGTGTTTTCCGTTGACGGCATCGATGCCGAGACGGAAGTGCTGCACACGATCGGCGCGAAACCGGCGCTTGCCATGTTGCCTGCCGTTTTCATCAATCCGGGTGACGTGACGATCATGACCGTTCCCGGTTATCCGGTAATGGGCACTCATACCAAATACCTCGGCGGAGAAGTATACAACGTCAAGCTGACGAAGGAAAACAACTTCCTGCCCGACCTTGATGCGATTCCTGAAGATATCGCGAAACGCGCTAAGTTGTTGTACCTGAACTACCCGAACAACCCGACGGGGGCAGCTGCAACGGTGGTGTTTTTCGAGAAAGTCATCGCATGGGCAAAGAAATACAATGTTGTAGTTGTACATGATGCGCCGTACGCTGCCCTAACTTATGATGGCGTTAAGCCGTTCAGTTTCTTGTCCGTACCGGGCGCGAAAGACGTAGGCGTAGAATTGCACTCCCTTTCTAAATCCTTCAATATGACAGGCTGGCGGATTGGCTTCATCGCCGGCAACCCGCTAATCGTAAAAGCATTCGGAGACGTGAAGGATAACAGCGATTCCGGTCAATTCATCGCCATTCAGAAAGCAGCGGCTTACGGTCTCGATAACCCGGCAATTACGGAAGCCATTTCGGCCAAGTATTCCCGTCGCCACAATATGCTAGTTGCCGCTCTGAACGAAATCGGCTTCCGCGCCGAGAAACCGAAAGGCTCCTTCTTCCTGTACGTGGAGGCTCCTAAAGGAATCGTAGGCGGACAGCGTTTCGAATCGGCCGAAGATTTCTCCCAGTACCTGATCCGCGAGAAACTCATTTCCACGGTGCCATGGGAAGACGCAGGGAAATTCGTGCGATTTTCCGTTACGTTCATCGCTCAAGGCGAAGCGGAAGAGGCTCGCGTTATCGACGAGATCAAGCGTCGCTTGACGGACGTAAAATTCGAATTTTAATAAGCCGGATATCCTTGACACTTCCTGTCGAACATGGGATAATCTTTGTTAATGAACGGGTACCTTTAACTCAGTCCTGAGAGGCTGGCAAGGTGGCGCAGAGTTGACATATGTCCAGGGTTGTATGAACCGACTTGTCCCGCAGTCTAACTGCGCCATGGACAGGTTGTGCGAGCCCGGGGATATCCTCATCTGACTGAATCCTCCTTGCGTAAGACGCAAGGAGGTTTTTTATGTGCAATTACCGTATGAAGGAGGGGCCGATATGTCTGACTCCCGCGTCATCATGGATGAATCCGCCATACGGCGGGCGCTTACCCGGATTGCTCACGAGATGGTCGAGAAGAACAAAGGAATTCAAGGCTGCGTGCTCATAGGTATCCGCACTCGGGGAATTTACCTTGCGCGGCGCGTAGCGGAGCGCATTCTCGATATCGAAGGGCACCCGATTGCCGTCGGAGAGCTGGATATTACCGGATACCGCGACGATCGTCCTTATGCGTTAGAAGAAAAAAGGATCATTCCGGATGGGGAACTGCCGCTTTTGGTAAAAGATAAGCGAATCATCTTGTTTGACGATGTGCTCTATACCGGGCGAACGATCCGAGCGGCTTTGGATGCGCTGATGGATTGCGGCAGGCCGCAATCGATACAATTGGCAGTGCTGGTAGACAGGGGACATCGCGAATTGCCGATTCGCCCCGACTATGTAGGTAAAAATGTGCCGACCTCTCGGCATGAACAGATTGACGTATCGTTAAGCGAGATCGATGAGAGCGATTGCGTAACGATCCTGCATCCTCGCGAAGCGGAAATCGGGCATTGACGTCATCCACCAACAACGGCAGAGGAGGCAAAAAAATGGCAACTTGGATTATCAATGCAAAGGTGCTCAGCCCGGAACCAGGCGGATCGGAGATCAAGCATGTGCGCGTAGACAATGGTTTGATCGCTGAGTGGCATGACGGAGCTGCGCAGCCTGACACGGCCGGCGCCGAAGTAATCGATGCGCAAGGCAAGCTAATCTCACCGGGTCTTATCGATATGCACGTTCACTTGCGGGAGCCGGGTTTCGAGTACAAGGAAACGATCGCGAGCGGAACGGAGTCGGCAGCCAAAGGCGGATTCACGGTCATCGCGCCTATGCCGAACACGCGTCCGGTCATGGATACTCCGGAGACGATCAATTTCGTGCTGGACAAAGCGGCAACGGAAGGCGTCGTCAGGGTGCTTCCTTATGCGGCGATCACGAAAAACGAGCTTGGACGGGAGCTTACGGATTTCACGGCGCTGAAAGAAGCCGGAGCGATCGGGTTTACGGATGACGGAGTCGGCGTTCAGAACGCGCAGATGATGAAGGACGCGATGACGCTCGCGAAGTCGCTCGACATGCCGATTATCGCGCACTGCGAAGACGACACTTTGGTCGAAGGCGCGGCGGTATCGGAAGGCGCATTCGCTCGCAAGCATGGCCTCAAAGGCATTCCGAACGAATCCGAAGCGATCCATGTCGGCCGGGATATCCTGCTATCCGAGTCGACGGGCGTACACTACCATGTCTGCCATGTCAGCACGGAGCAGTCCGTACGGCTTATCCGTCTTGGTAAATCGGTAGGCGTGAAAGTCACTTCGGAAGTATGTCCGCATCATCTGCTCCTGTCGGATGAAGATATTCCGGATAACATGGACGCTAACTGGAAAATGAATCCTCCCCTTCGGACGCCTAAGGACGTAGAAGCGTGCATCCAAGGGCTTGAAGACGGGACACTCGATATCATCGTTACCGACCACGCTCCGCACAGCGAAGAGGAAAAAGCGCGCGGAATGGCTAGAGCGCCGTTCGGTATCGTCGGCTTCGAGACGGCATTCCCGCTGCTATATACGAAATTCGTCCGTACCGGGCGCTGGAGCTTGGAATTCCTGCTCCGCCGAATGACTAGCGATCCGGCCCGCGTTTTCCGCCTGCCTTACGGGACGATGGAAGTCGGCGCGCCGGCTGATCTTGTCCTTATCGATCTGGAGAACGAGCGGGAAGTCGATCCCGCCGCGTTTCTTACTAAAGGCCGCAACACTCCGTTCACGGGATGGAAACTATACGGTTGGCCTGCTTTAACAATGGTTGACGGCAAAGTTGTTTGGACAGAAGAGAACGGCATCAACCGATAAGGAGTGATTGGGATGCAAGCAAGATTATTGTTGGAAGACGGCACGTTGTTTACGGGTAAGGGGTTTGGCGCCGAAGGCGGGTGCGTCGGAGAAGTAGTATTTAACACCGGAATTACGGGATATCAGGAAGTATTGTCCGATCCATCCTATTGCGGGCAAATCGTTACCATGACTTTTCCGTTAATCGGGAACTATGGCATTAACCGGGATGATTTCGAAAGCATTCGCCCCTATATTCATGGCTTCGTGGTTCGTCGCCACGAAACAGTGCCAAGCAATTGGAGGGCGCAATATACGATTGACCAATTACTTAAAGAGTATGGCATTGTCGGCATTAGCGACATAGACACCCGGATGCTCACGCGGATTCTTCGTCAGCACGGCACGATGAAAGGAATTCTGACGACCGGCAGCGAGCGCATCGAAGAGCTGCGGGAACGGCTTGGGGCTACGCCGTTGTTGCGAGACCAAGTCGCGCTTACGTCGACGAAGAGCTTATTCTCCAGCCCCGGGGAAAAAGAACGCATCGTCCTTGTCGATTACGGCGCGAAAAGCGGAATCCTGCGTGAATTGACCAAGCGCGGCTGCGACGTTGTCGTCGTGCCTCAAGACGCGACCGCGGACGACATTCGCCGCCTGCATCCGGACGGCATTCAGCTATCTAACGGACCAGGCGACCCCAAGGATGTTCCGCATGCGGTCAAAACGATCCGCGAACTGCTCGGCGAATTCCCTATCTTCGGCATATGCCTTGGACATCAGCTGTTCGCTCTCGCTTGCGGAGCGGATACCGACAAGCTGAAGTTCGGACACCGCGGCGGCAACCACCCGGTGAAAGATCTGGAATCCGGACGCTGCTTCATTACTTCCCAGAACCATGGCTATACGGTTAAGGAAGAGTCCGTTGTCGGTACCGAGCTGGAAGTGACGCACATCAACAATAACGATAAGACCATAGAAGGATTAAAGCATAAGCGATACCCTGCATTTTCGGTGCAATACCATCCCGAAGCGGCTCCGGGTCCTTATGATTCCAGCTACCTGTTCGATCGCTTCCTGGAATTGATCCGGGAAAATAAGGTCGCCAACCCTGAACGGCCGCGCCAAGCGCAATTGTCGGAGACGCTGAGAGGAGAGCTGCTGTATGCCCAGAAATAATGACCTCAAGAAAATACTCGTTATCGGCTCCGGCCCCATCGTCATCGGACAGGCGGCTGAATTCGATTATGCCGGTACGCAAGCTTGCCAAGCGTTGAAGGAAGAGGGTATCGAAGTTATTCTGATCAACAGCAACCCTGCTACGATCATGACAGATACGAATATTGCCGACAAAGTTTACATCGAACCGATCAACCTCGAGTTCGTGTCCCAAATCATCCGCCAAGAGCGTCCGGATGGATTGCTGCCGACGCTCGGCGGACAGACCGGACTTAACATGGCGGTCGAACTGGCCCGTGCGGGAGTGCTTGAGCAAGAGAAAGTGAAGCTGCTCGGTACTCAGCTGAACGCCATCGAACGTGCGGAAGACCGCGATTTATTCCGCGAGCTTATGCGCGAATTGGAACAACCGGTTCCGGAGAGCGTTATCGTTACGACGGTTGAAGCTGCGGTTGACTTCGCCAACGGCCTCGGGTATCCCGTCATCGTACGTCCCGCTTATACGCTGGGCGGAACAGGCGGCGGCATCGCGGCGAACGAAGAGGAGCTCCGCGAGACGGTTACGAACGGGATTCGTTACAGCCCGATCGGACAATGCTTGATCGAGAAATCGATCGCCGGCATGAAGGAAGTCGAATATGAAGTCATGCGCGACGCGAACGATAACTGCATCGTCGTCTGCAATATGGAGAACTTCGATCCGGTCGGCGTTCACACCGGCGACAGCATCGTTGTGGCGCCAAGCCAGACGCTGTCGGATCGCGAATATCAATTGCTTCGTTCCGCTTCGCTGAAGATCATCCGGGCACTTAACATTGAAGGCGGTTGTAACGTTCAATTCGCGCTGGATCCGCAAAGCTATCAATATTATGTCATCGAAGTTAACCCGCGCGTTAGCCGCTCTTCGGCTCTGGCTTCCAAAGCTACCGGATACCCCATCGCGAAGATGGCAGCTAAGATCGCCGTCGGCTATACGCTCGACGAAATCGTTAACCCGGTCACCGGACAAACGTATGCATGCTTCGAACCGACCCTTGATTACATTGTCGCGAAAATACCGCGTTGGCCGTTCGATAAATTCACCTCGGCGAACCGTAAGCTCGGCACTCAGATGAAAGCGACCGGCGAAGTCATGGCCATTGGCCGTACTTTCGAGGAATCCATTCAAAAAGCGGTACGTTCGCTCGAGATCGGCGTTCATCGCCTGTTTCTGAAAGGCGCCGACGAGCTTGAGAACGATGTTCTTACAACCCGCCTAGTGAAACCGGACGACGAGCGGCTGTTCCTAGTGGCCGAAGCGTTCCGCCGCGGCTGGACGCTGCAGCATATTCAAGATTTAACGAACATCGATTGGTGGTTCTTGGATAAGATCGAACGGATTATCCGGTTCGAAGATGTCATTCGCCGCGAGCCGGTATTAACTGCCGAGACGTTGCTCGCCGCAAAGCGCAATGGTTTCACGGATCGAGCGATCGCCGAGCTTCGCAGCGAAGGGCATCCAGGCAGCGCTATGACTAAGGAATTGGACGTACGGGCTCACCGGCTCGGACAGGGGATCAAACCGGTATACAAAATGGTCGATACTTGCGCCGCGGAGTTCGAGGCGACTACGCCTTATTACTACTCTACCTATGAGACGGAGAACGAAGTCATTTCGAGCGCCAAGGAGAAAATCATCGTGCTCGGCTCCGGTCCAATCCGGATCGGACAAGGGATCGAATTCGATTACTCTACCGTTCACGCCGTATGGGCGATCCGCAACGCGGGTTATGAAGCGGTTATCATCAATAACAATCCGGAGACGGTGTCCACCGACTTCAGCACGTCCGACCGTTTATACTTCGAACCGCTTTTCTTCGAGGACGTCATGAATGTCATCGAACAAGAGAAACCGATCGGCGTAATCGTTCAATTCGGAGGCCAAACAGCGATCAACCTGGCGGCCCCGCTGTCCAAAGCAGGCGTACGCATTCTCGGAACCTCGCTGGAAAGCATCGACGAAGCCGAGAACCGCAAGAAGTTCGAGGCGCTTCTCACCAAGCTAAATGTTCCTCAACCAAAGGGAACGACGGTTACATCGGTGAATGAAGCGGTAGGTGCCGCCCAAGAGCTGGGATATCCGGTGCTTGTCCGTCCGTCCTACGTGCTTGGCGGACGCGCGATGGAAATCGTATACTCCGACGAGGAACTGCTCGCTTATATGGAAGTCGCCGTGAAGATCAATCCTGAGCATCCGGTGCTTATCGACCGCTATATGCTGGGCAAAGAGATCGAAGTCGACGCGATCTGCGACGGCGAGACGGTTCTCATTCCGGGAATTATGGAGCATGTCGAACGCGCAGGCGTCCATTCGGGCGATTCCATCGCGGTCTATCCTCCGCAATCTCTCTCGGATGATATTAAGCAGCAGGCGATCGACATTACGATAAAAATCGCCAAAGAGCTGAAAACCGTCGGGCTCGTGAACATCCAGTTCGTCGTATGGCAAGAAAAGGTATACGTGATCGAAGTAAATCCGCGTTCATCGCGTACGGTTCCGTTCCTAAGCAAAGTAACCCGGATTCCGATGGCTAATTTAGCAACGCAAGCGATTCTTGGCAAGAAATTGACTGAACTCGGCTATCAAGAAGGCTTGTGGCCGGAAGACGATTTCGTCTCCGTTAAAGTGCCCGTATTCTCCTTCGCCAAGCTGCGCCGGGTGGATCCTACGCTTACTCCGGAGATGAAATCGACAGGCGAAGTGATGGGACGCGACCGCCATTACGCAAAAGCTTTGTACAAGGGCCTGATCGGTTCCGGCATGAAAATCCCGACCTCGGGTGCTATCATTGCTACCGTCGCCGATAAGGATAAAGACGAAGCCATCCAGATTCTGAAAGGCTTCTACAATCTCGGATACAAGCTGATCGCGACCGGCGGAACCGCGGACGCTCTGGAAAAGTCAGGTCTTAAAGTACGCCGCGTGAATAAGCTGTCCGAGGGATCTCCGAATATCGTAGACCTTATTCGCACAGGCCAAGCTCAGTTCGTCGTCAATACGCTTACCAAAGGCAAAGCGCCGGAACGGGACGGGTTCCGTATTCGCCGCGAAGCCGTCGAGAACGGCATCGTCTGCTTAACTTCTCTCGATACGGTAAGCGCATTGCTCAACATGCTGCAAGCACTTCGCTTCTCGAGCGAGCCGATGCCTGCTTTTCAAGAGTAAATCGAGATTACTGCCCGGTTTCCCGCAACAGTCGCGGGGGATCGGGCTTCTGTATGAACTTAAAGTTGATCAGGGGGGCAGATAACAATGGCATTACTAACGCTGCAGGAAGCCGCAGGCAAAGTCATGGTGGCGCTTGATAAGCCCGATGCCGCAGCGGCATTAAGGCTGGCGGATCAATTGCAAGGCAAGGGCTGTTGGCTGAAAGTTGGAATGGAATTGTTCTACGCCGCAGGCCCATCAGTCGTTAAAGAACTCAAATCCCGCGGATTTCGAATCTTTCTCGACCTTAAGATGCATGATATTCCGAATACCGTTCGCGGGGGCGCCCGCAGTATCGCTCGCCTTGGGGTAGATCTCTTTAATGTTCATGGAGCCGGCGGCGTTGCGATGATGAGGGCAGCGGCCGAAGGCGTAAGGGAGGCGATAGCTGCGGGAGACGCGCAGGATGCGCCTATTGTCATTGCGGTTACTCAGCTGACAAGTACCAGCCAATCCGTGCTAAATGATGAAATAGGCATCGCGGGGCAAGTAGAAGATGCAGTCGTACGTTACGCAAGGCTCGCTCGCGAAGCAGGGCTTCAAGGCGTAGTCGCGTCTTCTCTCGAAGTGGCCGCGATCAAAGCTGCTTGTGGGAAGGAATTTATTACGGTGACCCCGGGAATTCGTCCAAGAGGCGCTGAGGCCGACGATCAGTCCCGTATCACGACGCCTTATGACGCCGTTATGGGTGGGACTGACTATCTTGTCATTGGGCGTCCGATCACGGCGGCAGTAAATCCGGCGGAAGCGCTGGACAACATTTTGAAGGAGATGACCGAACAATGAGTGGAATACCTTTGGAACAATTACCTGCGTCGATCGCCGGGAACCTTTTGGATATTGGAGCGGTAAACCTTCGGCCGAACGATCCGTTTACCTGGACTTCGGGAATGATTTCGCCTATTTATTGCGACAACCGCTTAACGATGAGCTTTCCTGCCATTCGCGATTCGATCGCCGAAGGATTCGCCGCATTGATCCGCGCCCGCTACCCTGACACCGAAGTCATCGCGGGCACCGCGACGGCGGGTATCCCCCACGCGGCTTGGGTCGCGCAGAAGCTTAATCTTCCGATGGCCTATATCCGCGATAAGGCGAAAGGCCACGGCAAGCAGAACCAGATCGAAGGGATTGTCAAGGAAGGGCAGAAAGTCGTCGTCATCGAAGACTTGATTTCCACGGGGGGCAGCTCGCTCAAGGCAGCGCTTGCGGTCGTTGAAGCAGGCGGCGACGTGCAAAGCGTTATGGCCATTTTCACTTACGAGTTCGCTCAAGCCGAGCAAGCGTTCCGTGATGAGGGCGTAGAGCTGCAGACTTTGTCGAATTACACCGCTTTGGTGGAGGAAGCGCGCCGCCGAGGGACGATTAGCGAATCCGACGTGGCCTTGTTGCAGTCCTGGCGGGAGAGCCCGGAATCCTTCGGAAAATAATGATGAAATTTACGAGGACCTATGATAATATTGGTTCAATAGAACCATGCGAATGAGGTCTGCACATGTCGATTGAACTACGAGTTGCGCATTGTCCCGGCTGCGGGAATATTTTTCAGAAAAATGCCCGTAATCTATGCGTCAGCTGCGCGGCTGAAGCAGATGAGCAATTGCTCTCAATCGAACGTTATTTGTTGCGAAACCGTTTAGCAAGTACGGAAGAGACCGCTTCCGCTACAATGCTGCCTCCGGAAAAAATACGTTCGTGGATTAGGCAAGGTAAACTTAGAATTTTCGAATATCCGAATTTATCGGATGAATGCGATTTGTGCAAAGAGCCTATCCGCAGAGGGCATTTATGTACTTCTTGTTCGACGAGAATAAACGATGATATTACGCAGACGATCGAACGGGAGCGGGTAATGAAGGAACGGCTTCGCGCCGCTAGCAGCTACATATCCAAAAATTAAGATCTGTCGGTACTTTCTATTAAACAAGGTTGTCCTTGAGGTGTTTTCACCCGCGGGGACAACCTTTTTTTCATGTTTTCTCCGTCTTAAGACCGAGGGTAAAAACATGCCTTAGACCGTCGATGGTAGACGATTGTCTAGGATAATTCACATGGGAATGGCTAATATCGCCAGCTTCCTCATGATGTTCCTCAGCGGTATTTTCTTCCCGACGAGCGGATTCCCGGAATGGCTGCTGCCGGTCAGTCAAGTGCTTCCTTTAACCTATTTCGTTAACGGGATGAGGGACGGTATGGCTTACGGAAGCGGATTGTTAACTGGAGATTTCTGGATGGGGATAGGCATTCTGGCCATATGGGGAGTGCTGACCTTCGCGATTGGCTCGATGATCTACCGGAGAGGGAATTCGTTAATCGTCTTTTCAAAATCCGTATGTCCATTATCCCCGTTGCTCAGTGGGTTGGCGAATGGCAGGTTTCTATGCCCATTATCCCCGTCGCTCAGTGGGTTGGCGAATCCAGTTTCTATGCCCATTATCCCCGTTGCTCAATGGGTTGGCGAATCCAGTTTCTATGCCATTATCCCCGTTGCTCAATGGGTTGGCCGATTGCATTTCCACTACCCATTATCCCTCTCCTTCAATATCGCTAATTACTGGATCTTTCCTGAGCGATCGGGATAATGGACATAGACCTTGACGAGTAACGCTTTACTGAGCGAACGGGATAATGTACATATGACTCCGGCAAGCGACGCTCAACTGAGCGAACGGGATAATGGATATAGAGACTCCGGCAAGCGACGCTCAACTGAGCGAATGGGATAATGGATATAGAGACTCCGGCAAGCGAAGCGCTACTGAGCAACAGGGATAACGGCTTAATTCCTTACCTAATCTTTGCGGTCTTTAGCTTATCAAGCCATGCTCGTATAGCGTCGTTGGGCAAATCATCTGCCGTAGGAATGGGAACGGGGTCATCGGACAGTTGATATTTCTGTTTCAACTTGAGTATACGGCGGATGCTCTCGTCGATACGGGACTCTTCGATGCGCCCGGACTTAACGCTCGCCAGAAGCTTGTCGTACACCTTCTTCGCCGTATCGTAGCCATGCGCTACAAGAAGAATATCGCTGCCCGCTTCAACGGATAGGACGGCGGCATCCGCGATTCCGTAATGGTCCGCAATAGCGCCCATCGTCATGTCGTCCGTGATCACGACGCCATCGTATCCGAGAGTGCCGCGTAGCTGTTCTCCTATAATGACTTTAGAGAAGGAAGCGGGCGCTTCGGGATCGATCTCCGGGAACAGGATGTGCGCTACCATGACCGCTTCCGCCTTCTCCTCGACCGCCGCTTTAAACGGAATCCACTCGAAGGCTTCCAGTTGTTTCGTCGTTTTGCGGACGACGGGCAAATCCAAATGGGAGTCCACCGAAGTGTCCCCGTGCCCGGGAAAATGCTTGACGACGGGGATCACGCCTCCCTCGCGCAAGCCTTTCATTTCCGCGATCCCCATGCTGGTAACGAGCTCGGCATTGTTGCCGAACGATCGCGTTCCGATTACCGGGTTGTTAGGATTGCTGTTGATGTCGAGAACGGGCGCGAAATCAACGTTGAAACCCATGATCCGAAGCTCTTGCGCGAGCAAAGCGCCCATCTCTTTGGCAAGGGCCGCATCGCCTGTACGTCCGACCTTGGCGTTGTCCGGAATGGCCACGAAATCCTTGGGCAGCCGGCTTACCTTTCCCCCTTCTTGGTCGACGCTGATGAATAAGGGAACGGGATTTCCTATGTTTTCCTTTTTTAGACTATTGACCAACCGAACCGAGCCGCTCAGGCCGGAGAAATTATCCTTGAATAAAATAATTCCGCCGATATGCTGCTTGGCGATCATCGTTCGGGTCGCTTGGTCGATTGAGGTGCCATCGATTCCCGCCAAAATCATTTGTCCGATCTTTTCCTCCAATGTCATGCCTTTTAAGATTTTGGTAATCTCATCCGTTGGCGAAGGGCTAGAAGGAGGGGGGTCAGGCGTAGGGGATTCGGTAGTGGAAGCAGGTGGTGCTGAGGATCCGGTCGGAGCTTCTGTCGGGACTAAAGAGCTGCTCGGAAAGGTTTCCGCGGCATTATCGTTACCCCACCATCCACAACCCACGAATAGCAAGAGAAGTATGCACAATCCTACACTTCCTAAATACCGTCGGCCATTTTTGATACTCATAATGTCCTACCCGCTTTCTGGACGGCATGATGCCTATTTCGTTGCATAAGACATCTATTTTCGTGTAAAAACGAACTATCGTTAAACAAAAGGCTCCTGCACTCCCCAGTATAGGGCGGCAGGAGCTTTTTTACGGATTAAACTTCAAACGAGCTTTTCAAAGATACGATGCGGTTAAAGACAGGGCGGCCTTCGGTCGAATCTTTAGGGTCGACGTTAAAGTATCCGTGACGGAAAAATTGGAACTTGTCTCCGCCGGCGGATTCCTTCATGCCCGGTTCCACGAAGCCTTCGAGCACTTCAAGCGAATTCGGGTTGAGTCGGTCCAAGAACGACTGACCTTCCTCATCCGCTTCATCCGTAATGAGCGGCTCGTAGAGGCGGAATTGAGCAGGAACGGCATGAGATGCGTCGACCCAGTGGATCGTGCCCTTGACTTTACGGCCGGTAAAACCGGAGCCGCTCTTCGTCTCAGGGTCGTACGTGCAGCGAAGCTCTAAGACGTTGCCATCCGCATCGTGGACGACTTCCTCGCACTTGATGAAGTAAGCGCTCTTCAGGCGGACTTCGTTGCCCGGGAATAAGCGGAAATACTTCGGCGGCGGATTGTCCATAAAGTCGTCCCGCTCGATATAGATTTCCCTGGAAAATGGAATTTGACGACTGCCCATCTCCGGATTTTCCGAATTATTTTCGGCCTCGAGCCATTCTGTCTGTCCTTCGGGGTAGTTGGTGATGACGACCTTAAGCGGCTGCAGCACCGCCATCGTCCGAAGCGCCTTAAGCTTAAGGTCTTCCCGGATAAAATGCTCCAGCATGCGGGAGTCGACGACTCCATTGCTCTTCGATATGCCGGTCTCGCGAATGAACGCGCGAATCGCATCAGGTGTAAAGCCGCGGCGTCGCATGCCGCTGATCGTCATGACGCGCGGGTCGTCCCAGCCGTCCAGCACGCCGTCCTCAATCAGCTTCTTGATGTTACGTTTGCCGCTTATCGAATTGGTGATGTACAGCTTACCGAACTCGTATTGATGAGGGACGTGGGACGTCTCGCATTCACGGATGACCCAATCGTAGAGCGGCCGCTGATCCTCGAACTCCAACGAGCACAACGAGTGGCTGACGCCCTCGATCGCGTCCTCCAACGGGTGCGCGAACGCATACATTGGGTAGACGCACCATTTGTCCCCGGTATTATGATGCTTCGCATGCAAAATCCGGTAAATGACCGGGTCACGCATATTGATGTTCGGGGACGCCATATCGATCTTCGCACGCAGCACCTTCTCGCCGTCCTTAAACTCGCCTTTGCGCATCCGCTCGAACAGGTCGAAGCTCTCCTCCACCGGTCGCTTCCGGAACGGGCTCTCCTTACCCAGCTCGGTCAAGGTGCCGCGAGTTTCGCGGATTTGTTCTGCAGTCTGCTCGTCCACATAGGCTTTGCCCTTTCGGATGAGGGTAAGAGCGTGCTCGTACATTTCCTCGAAATAATCGGATGCGAAGAACAACCCGTCCCACTCAAAGCCAAGCCATTTGACGTCTTCCTTAATCGCTTCCACGAACTCAACGTCTTCCTTCGTCGGGTTCGTATCATCGAACCGCAGGTGCGTCCTGCCGCCGAACTCGTCGGCTAGATCGAAGCTGATCGTAATCGCTCTGGCATGTCCGATATGCAGGTAACCGTTCGGCTCCGGAGGGAAGCGGGTAACGACTTCCTTGACTTTGCCGGATGCGAGATCCTCGGTCACGATGTTTTTGATAAAGTTCGATGACGCCGTCTTAGATTCCAATCCGACCAACCTTCCTCGCAGTAGCATGTATATCCTCTAATAATACACAAAAGTGGCGGTGCTTATAAAGGGTTGATTAAAAAAAGGGTCGAAATGTCGGAATGTATTCCTAAAAAAATGATAAAGGTTTAATTTTTCCGTAACTTTTCTTTACAAAGGCTCGTTATAATCAATGTGGAGATTGGAAAATATCGTGCGAGAAGTTCGTTACGAAGATGTGAATCGATATAACGCGCCATTGGCGTCGCGGATCGATTATAACGGATAGGAGGAAATGTCATGCTGACCTGGTTAAGCCGGGGTTCTGCGCCGGTAATGGCAGACGAACAAGAGGAAGCTCTCGCTCAGGAGACGGATGCAGGGAGCAAGGCATTCGTGGCGGAACCCTTGCTAACCGTTCGTAACGTGGAACGTTCTTTCAATGCCGGCAGCCAGAAAATCCGGGTGTTGAAAGGCATAAATTTGAATTTATACCCACAACAGCTCGTCATGCTAAGGGGACGATCGGGCTCCGGCAAGACAACGCTGATGAATTTGATGGGGGGGCTGGATACGCCCACGGAAGGCGAAATTCACTTCAAGGGACGTCCGTTCCACAAATGGGATGACGATAAGCGCACAGAAGTGCGCCGCAAGGATATCGGATTTATTTTCCAAGCATACGCCTTGTTGCCGTTATTATCCGCCTACGAGAATGTCGAATTGTCGCTACGCATGGCGAACGTTCCTCGAACGGAATGGAAATCGAGAGTCACTTCCTGCCTGGATTTGGTAGGCTTGTCGAAACGGATGCATCATCGTCCCTTCGAACTATCCGGGGGAGAGCAGCAGAGGGTAGCGATTGCCAAAGCGATTGCCCACCGTCCCAGCCTGCTTCTGGCGGATGAGCCGACGGCGGAGCTGGACAGCCAGATGGCCGCCCAAGTTATGCAAGTGTTCAAGGAAATCGTCGTAAGCGAGAACGTAACGATCTGTATGACCACACACGACCCTACAATAATGGAGGTAGCAGACCATGTCTATGAAATGGTGGATGGCGTATTCGTCGCCAAGTGATCGGACTACGTCCATCCGAAGAAGAAGCCGCAGGGGCGCAGGGGTGTTGGCAGCATTGGCTTTATCGGTCGCCATTACCGGTTGCGGTTTGCTCCCTAGCGAACCTGAAGAGGAAGATTTGTCGGCCATCGAGCTGCCGAAAATTTCCGAGAAGCCGAAGTACGACGTTGTGACCAAGACGTTGGAAACGACGGTTCAAGGCTCTGGTAAAATCATGTCTACTCAAGAAAAAACGTTATATTTCACATTGGATGGCAAAAGGCTCAAGAAGCTATACATACAGTCCGGCGACAAAGTCGAAGCGGGACAGGCGGTCGCCGAGCTGGATGTCGACGAGATGAAGAAGTCGCTGCGCAACCAAACGCTCGCTTTCAAGAAAACCGAATTGACGATGAAGGAGACGCTTCGCAAGCGAGACGAAATGGACCCGATCGAATTCGAGCAGCAAATGCTCTCTTTCGAGGAATCGCGGCAAGCGCTAACCGATATGCAAGAAGACATCGATAAGGCAACTCTGACCGCTCCGTTCGCAGGCACGGTCGTATCGATTTCCGTACAGGAGGGGGCACAGATTAAAGCTTATGATGCGATCTGCGTCGTGGCTGATCCTAGCAGACTAATCGTCGCCGCAAGCCTCTCCAAGGACGATTTGGAGAAAGTGGCCTTGGGCATGGAAGTTCAAGTCGACATCAACAATGCCGGCAAAGTAACGGGTAAAATCAAACAGCTTCCGGTGCCTGCGGCAGACGACAATAATAACGGCGGGAACGGCCAAGGCGGCAATGCCGTCGAAAGCCTGGACAAATACCTTCTCGTCGAAGTAGCCAAAATGCCAAAGACGGTCACGAGAGGAACGCCGTTGTCCGTATCAGTCATCGTTAATCGCAAAGAAAATGCCGTCGTTATTCCTCTGGCGGCGCTCCGCACGATCGGCGCCCGTACTTATGTGCAAGTGGCCGAAGCGGACGGCAGCAAGCGGGAAGTGGATGTGGAGGTCGGACAGCAAACCTCGACGGATGCGGAAATTTTAAATGGATTAACTCCGGGACAGAAAGTCGTAGGACGGTAATCGATGAACGCACTCATTCGGTTTCTCTTTCGCAAAATGTGGAATACGCGCTGGCTGACGCTCAGCACGCTGGCCGGGTTGTTCGTTGCAGTGGCCTTCACGACGAGCATTCCGATGTACGCGGACGGCGCGCTCAAACGCGTGGTTTCCCAATCGCTGCAAGATAACAGCCAAGGTTTGCCCGCCGGATCTCTCTTGATCCGGTATCAATCCACCGACGGCAAGACGGATATGGCCGCTTTCGACAACGTGGATCAATATATTCGCGAGGACGTGACCGGGAATATCGGATTCCCGGTCGAAGTCAGCCAGCGCAGCTTGACGCTTCGCAGCAGCGAAGTGTCTCCCGAGGACCCGAAGAAAGTGGACGCAAGCCGGACGCGCAAGCTTACGATCGCGGCTTTCAGCGGGTTGAAGGAACAGTCCGAAATCGCAGGCGGCAAATGGTTTGCCGAGCGGGCGGAAGCGGACGGAACGCTGCAGGCGGTCATGATGGAAGAAGCGATGTTCCGTAACGACTTGCATGTCGGCGACGTATTGCTGTATCCGATATCCGGCGGACTGAATATAACCCTAAGGGTGCAGATTGTCGGTTCGTTCAAAGCCGTTGACGAGAGCAGCCCTTACTGGTATCAAGGCTTCGAGGGGCTCATGAACAATCTGTATATTGCGGATTCGGCATTCCTGCAGGATCTGGCAATCAAGCAGAAAATTCCGGTGCAGATAGCGGGCTGGTATTCGGCGTTCGATCTTCGGGAAATACAGACGAGTCAGCTTTCCCCGCTTACGAGTAAACTCAACCGTATCGATATCGAAGTATACAAAAGGCTGAAAGACACCCATTTGGAGTTATCGTTCGCCGACATGCTGCGCGACTTCCGCCGCGATAGCATTCAACTCCAGACGCTGCTGTTTACATTGGCGGCGCCGATGATCGCCATGGTATTTTACTTCATCACGATGAATTCCCAGCAAGCGCTGGAGAAACAGCGATCTGATATCGCCGTGCTGCGAAGCCGCGGGGCGAGCACGAGGCAAGTGTTCATGTTATTCTTGCTCGAAGGCGCGCTTCTCGGAGTTGTCGCCTTGCTCATCGGTCCGTTCATCGGATGGTTCATGGCTAAGAGCATCGGCTCGGCTAGCGGGTTCCTGGAATTCGTGGACCGCAAAGCGATACCGGTCGGCTTCTCGACCGACGGCGTCCTGGCCGGGGTGGCGGCGGTTATCGTGGCTATCGGCGCGGCGGTTATTCCTGCGCTAGTGTTTACCCGCACTTCCATCGTCGATTACAAGCGGCAAATGGCGCGCGGGGATCGGAAGCCTTTCTGGCAAAAATGGTTTTTGGACGTTGTCTTGGTAGGAGTTGCGGGTTACGGCTGGTATTTGTTCAACGAACGGCAAATGGTGTCGTTCAAAACCGGCGTGACGACGGACCAGCTTAACGTGCAGCCTTTCCTGTTCTTCGTTCCGGCATTGAGCATCTTCGCTGCGGGGCTTGTATTCTTAAGATTATTTCCGCTTCTGCTCAAACTGTTTAATCTCATATGGAAGAAGATTTTACCGGTTCCCTTTTATTTGACGCTTACCCAACTGTCCCGTTCGTCCAAATCGTATTATCCGCTGATGATTCTGCTTATTCTGACGCTCGGCCTTGGCGTATATAATTCATCGGCGGCCCGAACGATCGGGTTAAACTCCGAAGAGCGCATTATGTACAAATACGGTTCTGACGTCGTCGTGAAAACGGTGTGGGAAGGCCAGGCGGAATTCAAGCAGCCTACCGGGTCGCAAGGCGGAGGAAGCGGTGGAGGCTCCGGCAGCGGTTCAGGCGGAGGCGGTTCCGGTGGCGGCTCTGGAGGTGGAAGTGGCGGCGGCAGCGGCGGCGGGGAGCGGCCAACGCCGACGCGCATCAATTTCAACGAACCGCCGTTCGAAGTTTTTCGGACTTTGCCCGGAGTCGAGCATGCTGCACGGGTATTGCAAACGAAAAGCAGCTTGACGATCTCCGGCAAGACGGCGGGCCAAACGACGATCATGGGCATCGATAACGTGGATTTCGCCCGCGTCGGCTGGCTGCGCAAAGACATGTATTCCATTAATCCTTACAAATATCTGGAGTGGTTTGGCCAAGTTCCCGAAGGGGCGCTAATTTCCTCCAACGTTGCCAAGAAATTCGATTTGAAACGCGGGGATACGGTGCAAACGGTTATCCAGGAACAGAGCATCGAGTTCATTATTCTCGACATCTTGCCTTACTGGCCTAGCCAATACCCGGATCAAACGCCTTTCCTGATAGCGAATTTGGACTATATTTATGACCAGGTCCCTCTTATTCCATATGATGTATGGTTGAAAATGGAGCCCGGGGCAAAAACCGCGCCGATCATTCCCGTGCTGCAAGGCAAGGGGATCGAGCTGGCATCCATCGACGATATGAGAAGCGAACTCGTTACGCAGAGCAAACATCCCGCCCGCGGAGGCGTGTTCGGTATTCTGAGCCTTGGCTTCCTGGTTACGATTATTGTTTCCTTATCGGGATACGTCCTGTTCTGGTTTTTCAATCTCTCGAAGAGGGTCGTACAAATCGGGATATTGCGGGCGATGGGGTTATCGCGCAGGCAATTGACAGGGATGCTTCTGTTGGAGCAAGTCTTCACGGCCGGATTATCTATTGGTCTAGGAATCGGAATCGGGAAGCTCACCAGCATCTTGTTCCTGCCTTTCCTGCAGACGACGGAAAATTCCGCGAATCAGGTTCCGCCGTTCCGCGTCGTGTTCGAGGCGGCGGATACGACAAGGTTATACATTGTAGTTGCGGTCATGATGACGATCGGCGTCGCGCTGCTCATTACCCACATTAGACGACTGAAAGTTCATCAGGCCGTGAAGCTGGGAGAGGAGCGATAATACCGTGATTCATTGCGAAGGTCTCGTCAAGATATACAAAGCCGATGACTTGGAGGTCGTAGCTCTTCAGGGACTGAATTTGTCGGTCAAACCCGGGGAAATGATGGCTATTATCGGTAACAGCGGCAGCGGGAAATCGACCCTCCTTAACATCCTGGGAGGACTCGATCGGCCGTCCGCGGGCCAAGTGCAAGTCGGACCTTGGAACTTACTCAAGGTAGACGATGAGGACTTGGTGAAGTACAAACGCGATACGGTCGGATTCATCTGGCAGAATAACGCACGGAATTTGCTTCCTTTCCTGAGCGCGCTCGAGAACGTTGAAATGCCGATGATGTTCTCCGGTAAGCTGGACCGTGCCTATGCCAAGCAACTGCTGGAGTGGGTCGGACTGAAGGAGCGCATGCACAACAAGCTTCAGCAGCTCTCGGGCGGCGAGCAGCAGCGGGTGGCGATTGCCATCTCGCTCGCAAACCGGCCGCAGCTTCTGCTAGCCGATGAACCGACGGGCTCCGTCGACACCCGTACGTCGGATGTCATCATGGATATTTTCCGTCGCTTCAATCGGGAATTGGGTCTCACCATCGTTATCGTCACGCATGATTTATCGCTCGCCGGCAAAGTGGACCGGGTCGTCGCGATCCGTGATGGCCTTACGAGCACGGAATTCATTAAACGAAATCCCAATCTCGATCTTTCGTTGCCTTTAGGAGGCGGAGACTCTCTTGAAGAGATCCATGAGGCGTTCGTCGTCGTGGATCGGGTCGGAAGAATGCAAATACCGAAGGAGTATTTGCAAGCCTTATCGATCGGCGATAAAGCGACAATGGAATTCGACGGGGACAAAATCGTTATTACGAAACCAAAATCATTAGAGGGGGATCAATCCGCATGAACAAGCGACCAAATCGCGTTCGCAAATGGATTATGACAGGCCTAACGCTTTCTTTACTCATTCCTACATTGGCTGCATGCAACACAAACAAAGGGGAAGATGCCGATAATCGGCGTACGCTGCGCATCGGTACGATGTATGGAAGCAAGCAGGATGAATCTTATTTCCGCCAGCAATTTACCGACATGTTCGAATTTACTCATCCAAACATCGATATCGAAGTCGTTCCGGCGATCGATTACTCGGAGATGCAGTTCGAGGATCAATCGAAGGAGCAAGAGCAGGTAAATCCGATGGAGAAAGTAAAAGCCATCATGACAGGCACGAATCCGGTAGACGTTATGATTTTCGATATGAGCGTGCTTGGCCAGATGGTCAACGAGAACTTGCTGAAGCAACTGGATCCTATGCTTAAGGAAGATAAGATCGACATAAACGAATTCGTGCCGACCGTCATCGAAGGCATTAAAGACCAGGGCAACGGATTCCTGTACGCCCTGACGCCGATGTTCACGCCATCCGCCCTTTATTACAATAAGAAGCTGTTCAACAAAGTGGGAGTTCCCGTACCGACCGATGGCATGAATTGGGATGATGTGTTTAATTTGGCCAAACGGATGAAATCGGGCAGCGGGAAAGACGCCGTATTCGGATTTTCCTTTAACCAATGGGGAGCCGGCGACAACTACTGGGACCTGCAGAATTTTGCAGCTCCGCTTCAGCTTAGAATGTTCGACGACAAAGCCGAAACGATGACCGTGAATACCCCGCAATGGGAAGCGATCTGGAAAACCGTAACGGACCTGCACAAAGACCATATCGTTCCGCGCCAGGAGGATATGCAGTATGAGCAGCCGCAGGGCGATAATGTAAGATACAATCCTTATCAGGGCAGGTTGTTCCTGAACGGCAGAGTCGCCATGACGATCGGGGATTACAACATGATCAACGAGATCGAGCAGATGAATGCGAACAGCGAGAAACTGAAAATCGAGAAGCTCGAATGGGATGTCGTTACGATGCCGTACCACGTAGGCAAGGAAGGCATCGGCGGAAGCATTTATTTGAACCAGCTTTCAGGTATCAATGCAAACGCGGCCAACCAGGAAGATTCGTGGGAGTTCGTTAAGTTCATGAACGGCAAAGAATGGGCGAAGCTGAAGTCCCGCAGCACCTATGAAATGTCTTCGCGCAAGGAGTTCATTAAACCGCGCGACGGCATGAGCTACAACGTTGAAGCTTTCACGAAGCTGAAGCCGGCTCCGCAATTGAATTCATCGCTTAAAGACCAGGAATTGTATCGCGAGAAACCGAACCTGAACATGGTTTCAGAGCTTGGATCAAGAGCTTACTCCGAGGTTATCCAAGAGAAGAAATCGGTTAAGGAAGCGCTGGCGCAGTGGGAAACGAAAGGCAACGACCTGCTGCAGAAAATCAAGACGAACCCGAAAGGCCAGATCGAGGGCATCTTCGACGACGTCTATGGCGGTATGTCCGACGAAAAGAGAAAGGTAATGGAAGCCGCAGGGGAAGCAGTTACAATTGAGTAAAAGCTATTCAACGAAAACAAAAGTTCGAGCGATCCGTCCAATAGGGCGGGTCGCTTTTGCTTTTTGCGTAAATGTGAGCGAACGACGGATTCAAAACCGCCAAAGCCGCACATGCTATAAGCATAAAAGAACCACACCAGAACCCGGAGGGAACGAGATGAAATGGATTTATTGGTCCAGATTGTACGACAGCAAGTTTCAAGCCGGCTGCCTAGTCCAACGCATGGAGCATGACAGTTGGGTGTTCGGGGTCGATGTTCCGCAGGAGATCGAGGTTTTTCGTTCGCGGAGAGGGAAATACGGGGTCCGCTACATTCCCTAAGGACGGTGAAGCCGCCTATGCTTGGGTTGGCAACTAGGGGGTTCCTGTGCTAAGCTGAGTCCGAGGAAAAGGGATGAAGGAGGTACAGCGATGCGTAGAATGCCCCTATCGGCGGACACGGCCGTAAAGCTTGCGCAATATATGAAAGTGCCGCTTGAGCATCTTATGCATATGCCGCAGCATATTTTGCTTCAGAAGCTGGCGGAAATGGCGAAAGCGGAAACGGTGACGGCAACGGCAACGGAGGGAAAGAAAAATGAAGAAAGTTCTTGACGTTAGGCTGTCCAATGTAGTATATTATTACTTGTCGCCAATAAACGTGACCATGATAAAAGTGACGCGGGGTGGAGCAGCCCGGTAGCTCGTCGGGCTCATAACCCGAAGGCCGCAGGTTCAAATCCTGCCCCCGCAACCAACCTTTTCTCTGGACCGAGACGGGGGCCTTTAGCTCAGTTGGTTAGAGCGGTCGGCTCATAACCGATTGGTCGGGGGTTCGAGTCCCTCAAGGCCCACCAACTGAAATTCATGATTTCCTAACTACATACGCAAGACTTGAACATGTTCTAACGAACAATGTTCCTCATGCCGGGGTGGCGGAATTGGCAGACGCACAGGACTTAAAATCCTGCGGTAGGTGACTACCGTACGGGTTCGACCCCCGTCCTCGGCACCACATACTTAATTACCCGTTATATCAACGTTTATGCCTACGTAACCCTGACGTTAAGCCTTACGGTTTTTCCACGGAATCGCGTAGAAATAACGGTATAAAACGGTTCGCGTAATAATAATCCTGCGGTACTGATACCGCGTTATAGCTACGATAATACACCTCATAACCGCGTAATGTTCGTTGAAAAACGACTTAAACGTGGGAGGCCACTGAAAAACTAAGCTTAAACAATTTTTCAAATGGATTTAATTGGAAA
>FWWL01002059.1_pt1 | contig 43988 bp, 30 predicted proteins | sample 2228331 | NCBI WGS metagenome assembly FWWL01 (sample SAMEA103939775, study PRJEB20133) | metagenome | reverse complement strand
TCCACCTCCGTCCGGATATGGCGGCGATGGGCTTAATCCACTAACAAACCTATCGGTCCACTCGGTGGGGGCAGATCACATAGCGTTCCCACAGTGATAAGAGACAACATCACTGCAACATCTAGGCTCCCCAACGCTACCGAGACGCCAATGGCGCCTGTGATCCAGAGGCTGGCGGCAGTGGCAGTGCCTTTGACCGAGTCATTCCTCCGCAGGATTGCCCCGCCACCGATGAAGCCCATACCCGTGATCAATCCCTCCACTATTCGCGCCATTGCTTCCGGTGAGTCAGCGGTGATCCCCTCCGCAGCTTGGATGAAGCCGCAGCTTGCCACAGCGACCAAGGGGAAAGTCCGCAAGCCCGCACTCCGCTCAGCTTTCTCTCGGTTCCAACCTATCGGTAACGCTAGGATGTAGGCGATGCTGATGGCAATAAGATGGGGCACCAAATCGAAGTGATCCTGGTCGAGAAATTGATCGAACATTTTTCGGTGTTCCCAGACTCGCGATTGTGGTTGGAGGAGGGTGGGTTTTGCAGATAGTTTGAAGCGTCTTGGCTCTGAATTCGCACAAGGCGCTCTAGCGGGCCGCTCAAAGTCTGCAATGGCGGTCCGGGTTGGTGCGCTTTTGGCGTGAGCCTCACACGTCAGCTAGGTCGCAAATGGGGTGCGAAACGGACATTTGATGCCCGTTAACCTACGTCATCATCACACTCTCTGTGATGCCGCTTAAGCATCTTGTCGGACAGCCCTACCAGCCTGTCTGTCTCCTTGATGCTCTTACGCATTGCCGTGTTGCTAGCCTCTATTTCGTCGAGGTGTCGCGCCCTTCGGAAGGCGAAACGTTGGGCGGGCGTTTTCCCGTCGCTGCCTGCAATAAGCGCCTTCGCCTCGCGCAAGGTTAGCACGGAAGCACCGCAATCGTCGCAGGTGACAGAATCATCATCGGACGCCGGAAAGCTCAAACGGTTGCTGCCGCAACTGCGGCACGACAGATTAGCCTTTTTCCAAACCATTCCGAGTCTCGCCCGCCACGTTCGCCACGGATACGGCCTGAGCGGTCGCACGTCTACGAATACAGCGCAAATGTCCGCACTGGGGTCGTCAGCCGACGGACGGCTTTCAGATGAAGGCGAGTGTATTGGCGTTCCGCTCTTCGGCCGATCAAGGCCATGGAGAGAACCAATGGGACATTCACAATTTGATCCGGCAATGCAATGTCGGCCGGGATGGAACGCTGGCAAGACCGTCGGTGCCAAGCGACCGCTGACTCAGAAGCAGATTTGGGCTGTGCGCTTCTTTCTGGATCGGGAGGGGCGCCTCCGCGACAGGGCGCTGTTCGACCTGGCGATCGACAGCAAGCTGCGCGGCTGCGATTTGGTGAAGATCAAGATTGGCGACATTGTTTCGGGATCCGATATCCGGATGAGAGCGATCGTCATCCAGCAAAAGACCGGAAAACCGGTGCAGTTCGAGCTGACTGCCGACGTCAGGGCCAGCCTGCTCGCCTGGCTCGAGCGTCGCGGCGGCACAGTCCATGACCATGTCTTCCCAAGCCGCATCAACTCATCACGACACCTTAGCACGCGCCAATATGCAAGGCTCGTCGATGAGTGGGTCGATGCCGTCGGCTTGCGGCGTGCGGAGTATGGCACACATTCGCTCCGCCGCACGAAGGCCTCGATGATCTACAAGGCTACCGGCAATCTGCGAGCGATCCAGATCCTGTTGGGTCATACGAAGATCGAGAACACCGTTCGATATCTCGGTGTCGATATCGAGGATGCTTTGATCCTTGCAGAGCGGACTGAGATTTAAGCCCAGAGCGGCCCGTTCGGTAACAGGATGGGCCGCTTTTATGCCGGACGGCTAAGCGCCCCAATGTCGGTCGTTCCGGCAGGCCTCAAGAACTCCTGAAACCTGCCGTTCGATCAGACGCCGTTACGTCCGGACCGGGCGAACCGACTCAGCCTGCGCCCGCTTTCGGTCGCGGACTTCCGGCGCAAACTTGTTCGTCGCTTTGCTCATACACGCTCCACCTTCTCAGGAGTTGGAGCCTCCGGCAAACCCGGGGCGGTTCACGAAGTCCGCAGAATCGGTCGGGAGCTCACCGGTGAGTTTTCCGAGGCGGGTGTGGGTAGCAACCTCCCCTTTGGTATATTCCCAGAGGTTGGCGCGCATGTCGCCGACCTTCGGCTTCGTGAGTGCTGTAAAAGGACCGCGCGCAAAGGGCAGCTGACGTTAACCCGATCCTGCCGACCATGACCTGACCAGATTGTGATAGCATCCAGTCAGCGCGATCAGTGCGGCGTCCGCGTCGCCGACACGCGCTCTCAGCGATTGAATGGCGATGTCCATGTCGAACAGGATGTCACGACGCCCCGCATCAGCGACCAAGCTCTCGACCCAGAAAAACGATGCCACCCGTGTCCCGCGCGTGACGGGCGACACGCTGTGGAGCGTAGTCGCCGGATATAGAAACAGGTGCCCGGCCGGGAGCTTCACCCGTTTGCCATCATGTCCGTCCTCGATCACCAGTTCGCCGCCATCATATTCGTCCGGGTCGGACAGGAAGAGGGTAGCGGACAAATCGGTCCTGATCGTCGCCCCGCTGCTGCTGGGACGCCAGGCATTATCGACGTGCGAGCCGAAGCCTTGGCCGATGCCGTAGCGATTGAACATCGGTGGAAAGATGGAACGCGGCAGCGCGACCGACCGAAATACGAGACTCTGTTCCAGCGCCGCCAGGATGATGGCACCCGCTTCACGGGTTTCGGCGCAGTCTTCGGGAAGCTGCGCGTTGCTCTTGGCGAGCGCCGACTGATACCCGGCCGTAGCCTTGCCGTCCGCCCATGGCGCGTGTTCAAGAATGAGGCGGATGCGGCGAACCGCATCCGCGTTCAGTAGGTTTTCGAGCTCGATCATCATGCCCGAGCCTTCAAAGATCAGTATTTGAACGTCAAGGTAAGCGTTGCCGATCGACCCGCCGCCGGAATGGACTGGCCGCTGGCGAAGGAATAGAAATAGCTTTCGTCGCCGATATTATAGACATTTGCGCGCAGTCCGATCCGATCGGTGATGTCATATTCGGCAAAGGCATCGAAGACCGTGTAGGAGGGCGTGACGATCACGAAATCCGATGTCGCGGTCGGACGGATGTTGCTTGTCCGGCTGGACACGTGTTGAGCGCCGCCGCCAATGACAAACCCCGTCGCCAGTGCATAGCTGGTCCAGATCGAGGCGGAATGCTCCGGCGTTCCGTCGAGCCGCTGGCCTACCTCAAAAGGACGGTTGGATCGGGTCACTTTTCCATCGAGATAGCTGTACCCTGCGAACAGGTTCCACTTCGACGTGACGCGACCGACGGCCTGGAGTTCAAATCCACTGACGCGCTGCTCGCCATCCAGCACGACCGCTGGATCGCCCGGGTTGATGCCCGGGGTCCGCGCATTGTCGCGGGTTATCTGGAACACCGCACCCGAAAGCTGCAGAGTGTCCTGCATCAGGTCGATCTTGGCACCTGCTTCCCACGCCCGGCTCGTTTCCGGATCGACGAAGAAGTTGGCTGCGGTGACGGGAGCATTGTTGTTACCGCCCGCCAGCTGAACGACCTCCGCCCCGCTGCCCGGTTCGAACGCGGTGCCATAGGCGACATAGATGCTCGAATTGCTGCTCGGCTTGAACACCAGCGCGGCATTGCCGCTCCATTCGCTGTCGCTGCGGGTGAAATCGACCACAAATCCCGGCGCGGTGCCGGAATCATCGATGCCCCGCGCGCGGGTCTTGACCCAGTCATGCCGCACTCCGGCAACGATGTTCCATTGTTCGCCGAGTTCGATCGTGTCGAATATGTAGAGCGACTGTGTGGTCACATCGGTCCGTGCACGTGTGCCGTTGTACGCGATCGGCGCTGCCGCCTGGAGCACCGGGTCGAACAGGTTCGTCACAGGGCCATTGGCATCGAGCCGCCGCCGGTTCTCGTTCGATTCGTCGACCAGTTCGCCGCCGATCACCAGCGTATGGTCGATTCCGCCGGTCGCGAACTTCGCCGTCAGGCTGGTCTGGTTGATGAACAGCCGGTCGACCTGATCGCGCGGCTTGCGATTGCCGACGGCCTGGGTGGCAGGTCCCAGCGTCGTGACACTGCCGACAAAGCGAGGCGATGAGATCAGCTGGTCGTTATGGACCCTGGCGAAGCGGGTCGTATTGCGGATGGTCACGCTGTCGCTGAAACGATGTTCGAACCGCCCGGTGACGCTGTCCGTGGCCACCGTGCGATAATCGGTCGAATAGCCATAGAAGTTGGTGCGGTGGACGGGCGCTACGCGACCTTCGAAGCCGGATCCCGCCAGACTGGGATTGCGACCATTGGGCAAGCCAGCATCGGGACGGTCGTTCTGCTCCAGATGTAGATAATTGACGATGAAGCTGGTGTCGCCGTCAAGGCCGAAGCCGATCGAAGGCGCTACCGCCCAGCGGCGGTTGAACACATGATCGCGGCCCGGCTCATCCGCACTGTGTCCCATCGCGGTCAGGCGAACGGCAATGCCGGCCGCTTCGTCGACCACCTGGTTCACGTCGAACGTACCACGGAAGAAGTTGTCGGTGCCAACACCCAGTTCGCCGGAAATCCGACCTGCTAACACGGGTTGGCGGGTCACGATGTTGACGGTCCCGCCGACATTGCCGCGGCCGGCAAATGCCGAAGCCGGGCCCTTGGTGACTTCGATCCGCTCGGCATAGAACGGATCGCGGAAATAGTTGCCGGGATCGCGAATCCCGTCAACGAACACATCGTCCCGCGCGGAAAAGCCGCGCACATTGAAGGCGTCCGATCCGCCTGGCGGATTACCCTCGCCGGCCTGAAAGCTGATGCCGGTGATGTTGCGCATCGCATCGCGCAAGGTGCGGCGGCCCTGCTCGGCCATGAGGTCGTCCTCAACGACGGTGATGGTTTGCGGCGTATCGACCAGGGGCTGGGTATGCTGCGGTGTCGACAGGCGGTCGGCCAGATACTTCCCCGTTACCACGACCTCATTCTCGACAGGGTCCGACCCCTGCGCAGAGGCCGGGGTCCCTGCAAGTGACGCGCCGGAAACCAGCGCGCCGATCAGCGTATTGCGAATCACTAACCACTCTCCCGCGAATATCGCGAGCCGAATAATCGTAATGCGACTTAGTTGCAACTTTGAGTTTGGCTTGAGGCGCTCGCGCCCGTCGGGCTTTGAATGCTGGCGAGTGCGCTGATGATTGCTGTCGGAGGCTTGATTAGCACCGGGGAATGACCGTCGCGGCAGGGCTAATCAGTGCGAAGTCGCTCGGGCGGATCGAACGAAAGTGCCCCGAACGATGCGAAACAGCGGTGCGCCTTGCCTCCGCAGAAAGGTCGCCGACCTGCGTAGGCTCAGCGAAAGATGCGCGCCCGCTTCGGATCGACCGCAATCCCAACCTGCTGCCCGGATTGCGGGGCGTCGCCCCGTACCGAGAGCGTGAAGCGGGTCTCGGCGATCCGTACCGTCACATCGGTTGCGTCCCCGGAAAACCGGGTGTCGATCACCTCGGCGCGAATGGGGGACTTCTCGCGCAGGGCAAGGGCGTCGGGGCGCACCATCAGCTCGGCGGGGCCGTCGGCCTGCGCCCCCGCGTCGAACGTCCCGATGACGCACTGGGTGACCCCGGCCCGAATTTGCGCGGGAAAGACGAGCGCATCTCCCAGCAATCGTGCGGCCCCCACCGACACCGGGGCACGGTAACAATCCTGCGGCGACCCCGTCTGTAATATCTGTCCGTGCGACATCAGGATCAGGTGATCGGCCACCTGCATCGCTTCGCGCGGGTCGTGGGTGACGATCAGCACGCTCGTTCCGGTTGCGCGCAGATCGGCCAGCACCGCCGCCCGCACCTCGGCGCGCAGCTGGCCGTCCAGGCCGGAAAAGGGTTCGTCGAGGAGCACCAGGGCTGGGTCGCGGGCCAGCGCGCGGGCGATTGCCACCCGCTGCTGCTCCCCGCCGGACAGGGTGTGCGGCCAGGCATGCGCCAGATGCTCGATATGAAAGCGCGCGAGCATCGCTGCAACCCGCTCTGCCCGCGCCGCGCTCGGACGCCCGCGCAGGCCAAAGCCGATATTGTCGGTGACGTTGAGGTGCGGAAACAGCGCGAAGTCCTGAAACACCAGCCCGACGCCGCGATCCTCCGGTGCGATCGCCCGCCCGGGCTGCGAAGCGATCGTGCCGCCCAGGTGGATTTCGCCGCCATCGACCGGCTCCAGCCCAGCGATCATCCGCAGCAGCGTGCTCTTGCCGCAGCCAGACGGGCCGAGCAGACAGGCGACGCCCCCCGCCGTCAGGGTAAAGCTTGCGTCGGTCACTGCCGGCCTGTCGCCATAGCGGCGCGAGACAGTCCGGACGTCGAGCACAGGATGGGTCATCCGCTTGCGCCTAGGTGCCGGGCCGCGCCCGCGCAATCCGGCGCGTGAGCCATGCGACCGCAGGCAGCGACAGCGCGACGATCAGGATCGAGGGCAGCCCGGCCTGGCCCAGCCGCTCGTCGAGCGCATAGTTGCTGGCGATCACCGCCAGCGTGTCGAAGTCGAACGGGCGCAGGATCAGCGTTGCGGGCAGTTCCTTGAGCACGTCGATGAACACGATCAGTGCGGCGGTCAGCATTGCGCCGCGCGCCACCGGAAGCTCGACGGCGAAGGCGGCGCCGCTCTCGCTGCGCCCGAGCGTCCGGGCCGCCTGGATCATCGACGGGGTGACCCGCGTCAGGCCCGCGTCGATCGGCTCAAGCGCGGCCGCCATCAGTCGCGCGGCATAGGCATAGACGAGCAGGACGATGCCCACCGCCATGCCCGATCCCGGCACCAGCCCCCAGATGACCCCGGCCGGCGCGAGCAGCCCGATCGCCATCACCGCGCCGGGCGTAGCATAGCCAAGGCTTGCCAGCCGTCCGGCAAGCGGCAGCCGTCGGGTTCCGAGCGCGAGCATGGTTGCGAGAGTCACGGTGACGATCGCACCGGCGATGCCGAGCGACAGGCTGTGTCCCGCCGCGCGGGTCAGGCGCGGCCAGTCCGGGGTGACCCCGGCGACATTCCATGCGAGCCAGCCGACCGGAAGCACCAGGCCCGCGAGCAGCAGCACCGCGCAATATCCGGTTGCCGCCCAGGCCGAAGGTCCGGCGAGCGGTCGGACCGGCATGTCGCGCCAGCGCCCGCGGCCCGATTCATGCGTGCTGCCCCGGCGACCCTGCCGTTCGATCCACAGCAACAGCGCTGCGGCTGCCAGCAGCGGGAGCGCGAAGCGTGCGGCGCTGACCGTCGATCCATAGACCGACCAGGCGCGCACGACGCCGGTGGTAAGGGTCTGGACGCTCAGAAACTGGACCGCGCCATAATCGGCGAGCGTCTCCATGACTGCGAGCGCGACGCCTGCGGCGAGCGCCGGTCGTGCCATCGGGAGCGCCACCCGCCACAGCGCCTGCGATCCGCTGCAGCCGAGCATCCGCGCGGCTTCGAGGATGTTGACCGACTGGTTCACGAACGCGGCGCGCATCGCGAGGTAGACATAAGGATAGAATGCGCAGGACAGCACGAATGCCGCCCCGCCGCTGGCGCGGATCCCGAATGGCAGGTCAAAGCCAAGGTCGGCGCGCATCCAGCTGCGCAACGGCCCTGCGACATCGAGCAGATCGGCATAGCCATAGGCCAGCGCAAAGGCGGGGACGGCGAGCGGCAGCGCGAGCGCCCAGGCGAACAGGTCGCGCCCGGGGAAACGGTGCATCACCACCAGCCAGGCCGCGACCGTGCCGGTGACCGCAGTGGCGATGCCGACGAGCAGCGCCAGCCAGGCGGAGGTGGCGGCATAGCGCACGACGTCGCGCCCGGCGATGTCCGCGGTCTCGCTGCCCAGCGCTGCGAACACCACACCGATCAGCGGCAACGCAACGGCAATTCCGGCCGCCCCTGCAAGGGCGGCCGGGATCGAGATGCGTGGAAGAACGCCTTGGCGCAGCGCCGTCAGCGCCAACCCGCCGCGCTCATCATCGATTGGGCCTCGGGCTGGCGCGCAGCGAAGGCGGCGACGCTCATCGGGTTGGCGGTGAAGGTCGCATAGGCATCCACCGGCGGCGGTGCGGGCACATCGGGCGACGCGGGGTACTCGTTATTGTTCTTCGAGATATGCGCCTGGCTGTCGGCAGAGGCGAAGAATTCGAGCAGCTTGAGTGCATTCGCCTTGTTCGGGGCGTTGGCCGCGACGCCGCCACCGGAGATGTTGATATGCGCGCCCTTGCCGTCGAGGCTGGGGAATCCGAGCTTCACCTTCTGCGTGATGGCGCGATCCGCTGCGTCTTCACCGGTGGCCATCCGCACATAATAATAGCTGTTGGTCAGCGCGACTTCACATACGCCAGCGCCGACCGCGCGAATCTGGTCGCGGTCGCCACCCTCCGGAGGGCGGGCCATGTTGGCGACGATGCTCTTGACCCACTGGTCCGTGCGTGCCGGCCCCCAGGCCTCGATCAGGGCACCGACGAGCGAGAGGTTATAGACGCTGTCGGACGAGCGGACGCAGATCTTGCCCTTGAAACGCGGGTCGGCAAGCTTGGCGTAATCGTCAATCTCTTCGGGCTGAACCTTGGCCGCGTCATAGGCGACGACGCGCGCGCGGCGCATGAAGCCGTACCAGTTTCCGCCGGGTTCGCGCAGATTGTCGGGGATGCGCGCGGTCAGCGTTTCGGACTGAACCGGCTGGAACAGGCCCGCCTGCTGCGCGCGCCACAACGCGCCGGCATCGGCGGTGATGAACAGGTCGGCAGGGCTGTTTGCACCCTCGCTCTTCATCCGGGCGATGAGTTCGTCGGGCCGCCCCTCGATCCGGTTGATCTTGATCCCGGTTTCGCGCGTGAACCGCTCATACAATGCATTGTCGCTGTCATAATGGCGCGCGGTGTAGAGGTTGACGACCTGTTCACCCGCGGCTGCGCCGCTGTCCTTGGCGCCGTCCGAACAGGCGGTGGTCAGCGCGAGCGTAAAGGTTGCGGCGACGGCAAGAAATCTCGACACATCAACTCCAGTCGTTCGTAAATGACCCCGCCGATCTAGACCAGTTGCAACCGGTTCTCAACAACCCCGTGGCGGGATCACCAGCGCGTCATTCGATTCGCTAGCGACCAGCCAAACCGCGCGCAACGCGATCCGACGCTCAAAGCCGCTGAGAAAAGTTGAGATGTTCGAGATGCACCGCGCGCCGGATGATGCCGCTGATCACCCGCCGATCATCGACCCGCGCCACACCGCGCACGTTGTCCGGCAGCGGACGCAGCCGTTCGAACTGGGCTTCACTCAACCAAAACTCGCTCTAATTCCCGAAAGCGGTCGTCGTTATCATGCTCTTGCGGTTCGCTTGGAGATGAGACGCAGGCCGCCTAGAAGAACGGCAGTGAGCGGCATATGTCACCCGAACGCGGTGGGCCGTCCTTCGCGGTCGACTGCAACCATCGTAAAGCGCGCCGACCCGGCCAGGCGGCGTTCGCCCGTCAAAAGGCCTTCTGCCCACAGGTCCACAGCGATTTGCACCGACGTGCGGCCGGTACCAACCGGTCTGGCTGCGAGTTCGACCAACTCACCTTCACGGATGGGAGACTCGAATTCAATCTTGTCCGACGCCGCCACGACCATCACCGCGCGCGCGCGCCGGGTCGCGGCGATAAACGCCGCCTTGCCCATCATCTTGAGCGCGTCGCCGCCGTAGAGCGTACCATAATGGTTGGTCTGCGGTGGGAATACGATCTCGACCATCCGCAAGAGATCGTCGTTTGGCGCAGAAGCAGTCAGGTCGAGCGGCGGGAGCGGCAGGACCGTTTCGGCCGTCTTTACCGCGACCATCGCAAAGCGCCCGCTCGCGCAGGTGCGTCGCTCACCAGTAACCAGGGCTTCGGCAACGAGTTCGACCTCCACATCGAGCGAACTGTTGCCGACACGAACCACGCGACCGGTGGCCTCGACCATCTCGCCGATGCGTCCCGGTGCCCTGAAATCGATCTTGTCCGATGCTGCGGTAACGAACGGTGCGCGGCCATGACGTGTGGCGGCAAGAAACGCCACCTTGTCCATATGTGCGAGCGCCACGCCGCCGAACAGCGTGCCGTGATGGTTGGCATCGCCGGGGAAGATCATATCGATCAACTGGACGGTACCGGGCGCAACGGCGGCGAGGTCGCTGCTCATCGATCTGCGCACGCTGCCGAGGCAGCGGCTCCGACCTTGAGCCCTGAAGATGGCAATGAACAGTGCATCTGATCGACGGGCGCAAGAGTGTGGAAGTCGCTGGAGTGGAAGACGAGAGGCATGACCGCGTTGGCCACCGATGCGCGATGAAGGCGAAACAGGACGATGTCGTGGTCTCCGGCAGGTATCTCCCGCTCGAGTGCGCATTCGAGCCAGGCTGTCGCACCGGCGAGGAACAGCCCGCCGTTGGTGGTCACGTCATAATCCAGCCCCTCAAACCGGTCGTCGCTGCGCTGCGATAGCTGACGCGCGACTGCGGCGTGCCCGTGGCCCAGAAATGAGATTCCGATCCGGTCGCACCCGCGCAATTGCTGCCAGGTCCACGACCCGTGCTTGATGCACACCGAGACCAATGCGGGCTTGAGCGAGATCGCCACGAAGGCGCTTGCGGTCATGCCGATCGGCTGGTCCCCATTCATCGCGCACAATGCCGTGACGCCGGTCGGGAACCGGCCGAACAGCTGGCGCAGATCGCTGTCGTCGTCGATATCGCGGAGGATGGTCATAGGGTTTGATCCTTGACTGACGGCTGGATGAATCGGGGTCATGCCGCGGCTGTGACCATCGGCACGGCTTGTTCGGGGCGCAGGCTGTAGCGCCGGGCGAGCGCGGCGCAGATCATCAGCTGCATCTGGTGGTACAGCATCAGCGGCAGGACGATCAGGCCAACAGTGCTGGCCGGAAAGAGGATGTTCGCCATCGGCAGTCCGCTCGCCATGCTCTTTTGCGATCCACAGAACGCGATCGTGACTTCATCCTCGACCGGCAGGCGCGACAGGCGAGCGGCCGCAGTCGTGAAGACGAGGGCGATCGACAGCAGCAGCAGATCGAGCAGGATGACCAGCGCAATGCTCTGCGGCGTCACCTTGCTCCAGATGCCCGCGACCACGCCCGCGCTGAACGCCGCATAGACGACCAGCAGGATCGATCCGCGATCGACCAGCATCGTCAGCGTCTTCTGGCGGGTGAACCAGTCGCCGACCAGCGGGCGCGCCAACTGGCCGATGATGAAGGGCAGCAGGATCTGCAGCGCGATCTCGCGCACCGCGTCGAGCGAAATGCCGCCGCTATTGGTGGTCAGCAGCAGTGCCGCGAGCACAGGCGTGATCACCACCCCGGCTAGGTTCGACAGCGACGCGCAGCACAGCGCCGCCGGGACATTGCCGCGCGCGATTGAGGTCAGCGCGATCGACGATTGCACCGTGGAGGGCAACAGGCACAGGAACATCAGGCTGGTGACCAGCCCGCTATCCAGAACGCCCCCCGCCAGAGCGATCAACGCGAACCCGATCACCGGGAAGGCGAGGAAGGTGGTGGCAAAGACCAGACCCTGCAGGCGCCAATGGGCGATGCCCTGCCAGATCGCCTGCCGCGAAATCTTCGCGCCATAGATGAAGAACAGCAGCGCGATCGCGGCGTGCACGACATGATCAAGCACCTCTTTCCCGACGCCCCGCGCGGGAATGATCGCGGCCACCGCGACCATCGCCATGATCGCGAAGATATAGGGATCGAGCCGCGGGCGGCGCAGAAGAGCGTTCATCGAATATTCCTGAATCGAGCACGCGACCGCGCCCGGATACGCCGTCCGGCGATGCCGTGTGGGCATCGCCGGACCCGATTTTTGCTTACGCCGCCAGTTCCTTGCGGACGATCTCCGCACCCGCACCCAGCGCCCTCAGCTTGCCGTTCGCAACCGCACGCGACAGCGGCGCCATGCCGCAGTTGGTGGCGGGGATGAGCTTGTCGGCATCGACGAAGCGCAACGCGTTGCGCAGCGTCGCCGCGACCTCTTCGGGCGTCTCGACCGTGTCGGTCGCCACGTCGATCGCGCCGACCATCACCTTCTTGCCGCGAATGAGCTCGATCAGGTCCATCGGTACGCGCGAACACTGGCATTCGAGGCTGACGATATCGATCGTCGACTTCTGCAAATTGGGGAAGATTTCCTCATATTGCCGCCATTCGGAGCCGAGCGTCTTCTTCCAGTCGGTGTTCGCCTTGATGCCATAGCCATAGCAGATGTGGACCGCGGTCTCACACTTAAGCCCCTCGGCGGCGCGCTCCAGAGTCTTGATGCCCCAGTCGTTCGCCTCGTCGAAAAAGACGTTGAACGCCGGTTCGTCGAACTGGACAATATCGACGCCTGCGGCTTCCAGCTCCTTCGCCTCTTCGTTGAGGATGCAGGCGAATTCCCAGGCGAGCTTCTCACGGCTCTTATAGTGATCGTCGTACAACGTATCGATCATCGTCATCGGACCGGGCAGCGTCCATTTGATCGGCCCGTCGGTCTGCGCGCGCAGGTACTTGGCATCCTCGACGAACACCGACCTGGGCCGCGACACCGCGCCCACCACCGACGGCACGCTGGCGTCGTAGCGGTTGCGGATGCGCATGACCTGCTTCTTTTCCCAATCGACGCCTTCCAGATGCTCGATGAAGGTGGTGACAAAATGCTGGCGCGTCTGTTCGCCATCGCCGACGATGTCGATACCCGCCTTTTTCTGATCATCGACCGCAAGGCGCAGCGCGTCCTGCTTGGCGGCGACAAGTTCTTCGCCTTCATGCTTCCACGCGGCCCACAGCTTCTCGGGCTCAGCGAGCCAGGAGGGCTTGGGCAGACTGCCCGCGGTCGTCGTGGGCAACAACATCGTCATGTTCGAAAATACCTTTGAATTCAGGGGAGATCAGGCGGCGAAACTGGCCGACCATTGTTCAAGCGCTGCGCGATAGGGCTTGATGAACTGCTCTTCGGCGAACTTGCCCTGTTCAAACGCGAGCCGGCTACGCTCCTCGCGGTCATAGACGATGCGGGTCAGCGAATAGTCCTGGTATTTCAGGCTAGGCCGATACTGTTCCGCCGCTACCGAATTGGCATTGTAGATCTCGGGGCGATAGATGCGCTGGAACGTGTCCATCGTCGCAATCGTGCTGACCAGCTCGAGGTTGGTATAGTCGCCCAGCAGGTCGCCGATATGGTAGAAGGCGAAGGGCGCGGCGCTGTTGCGCGGCATGAAGTAGCGGACCTTCATCCCCATCTTCGCGAAATAGTCGTCGGTCGCCGAGAACTCGTCATTCTCATATTCAAAGCCCAGGATCGGGTGCTCGTTGCCGGTACGCTGATAGGTCTTGTTGCTCGACACGCTGAGACAGATCACAGGCGGCTTGCTGAACGTTGCGCGATACGCTTCCGACTTCAGGAAATGCTTGAACAGATTGCCGTGAAGGTCGCCGAACCCTTCTGGCGTGCCCGAGTTGGGATGCGCCTTGCTATGTTCGGGCAGCACGACGCTGAAGTCGTAATCGCGGATGTAGGAGGAAAAATTGTTCCCGACGATGCCGTCCATCCGCGCTCTGGTCTTCTTGTCGATGATCGTGGTCCTGAGGATCTCGATCAGCGGGAACGCATCCTGAGCGCCGTTGGCGGTGACATGCATCTCGGCGGTGATGATGGTGAGCTCGAGCGCGTAGCGATCGCCCGCCGGATTGTCCCAGTGCGCCAGTGAATTGAAGCGGTTGTCGATCATGCGCAGCGTGTTGCGCAGATTTTCCTCACGGCGCTCACCCCGCGCCAGATTGGCGAAGTTGGTCGTGATCCGCGTATTGTCGGCCGGCCGATACTCTTCGTCGAACGGAATGCTCTTGAGCGTGAAGGTGAAGGCGCTGTCGGTCATGGTCGGTACCCCAAACTGCATGTGCGGGCAGGAGGGCCGAAGGAAGAACGCGCACGATGGACAGGCGACGGCGGACAGCCGCAAGCCCTGCGTCAAGCGCGATCCACCGGAGACACCCCCGTCCGAGGAACGTTATCGCGTCGGAGGCAGGTCTCCTGGCTCACGGGTCGTCGCGGTGGTTCCGGCCTTCCCGAGCGTCTTGCGGACGCTCAGTGGCACAAAATGGAACCGCCACTCGCCGCTTACAGTTGCGGGGGCAGCGCCGGAATCTGCCCAGAAGGACATCACCGGCTTCCCGTCTTAGCCCCGCCGTCGTGCCTGAGGCGGGGAACCTCGACGCGCCCTTTCAACACAATCGAAACTACGCTGTCAATCCTGATATAAAGATATCTTTATATCGTTATGAGATTGTGCTGCGCGGCGATTGTCATGCGGGAATTGATGATTGACATATCGACGGGTGCGGCCGGTCGAGAGCGTGACGCACAAGGGTCGACCAACGACATGGTCCGCAATCGGGGCGAGATCGAGAGCCATGCTCTCGGACCGCAGACCCACTGCGAGGTGATGATCGAGCGGAAGACGGCAGTGTTCAGAAACGGAGTTCTGGCGCAATCGGCTTACGTGCGTCGGCTTTGCCCACTGCCGTACCCGAAAATAGACAGGCTGCTGACGGCCTAATTCGAGTTGTACGCGCACCACCCGCTACGATGTCTGCTTATGCCGCTCCGGCGGCCACAAGCCGCCAGTCCGGTTGCGGCCCATGAGCTGCCAGACGGCTCCTGGGAGAACCGGCCAGTCGGGAACGCGCCCCATCTCGGCCATTCGACTATTAGTCGAGGATCCCGAAAGCCGTCGTTGGTCCATCTCGCTCGACGCCGGAGAGTGACCGGCTGACTTTGGGGACATTTCTGCCGTTCCCCAGCGACGTGTCGAACGGCATATCTTTCCAAGAGCCGACACCTGGTGTCAGGACAAGCCTTAACAGATGGTCTTCGACCTTCCCGCAGTCCACTACTTGATAAAGCAGCCTCGTGCTGGGAGAAGCATTCGCACGATGTTCTCGATCCTCCACATAACTGACCTGCATCGGTCGAAGAGCGAGCCACTTTCCAACGCGGAACTGTTATCGGCACTGATCAGTGACCGAGACAATTATGTTCGCGAAGAACCGCCGGTCCGACCTCCGGACGCGATCGTCGTCAGCGGTGACATTATCCAAGGGGTGGGACTTGGCGCAGACGGGTTTCAAGCAGAGCTTGCCGCCCAATACGAAGTCGCACACGACTTCTTGGCTGCCCTTGCCGATCGTTTCCTTGATGGAGACCGGTCTAGGTTAGTAATCGTTCCTGGGAATCACGACATCGACTGGAATACGGCCTTCGCCGCGATGGAAGAGGTCACCGGCGACGCCATACCTAAGGATCTTCCTGGTGCCCTATATGAGCCAGGCTCGGCCTATCGTTGGGATTGGAAAACGCGCCGACTATACAAAATCAAGAACCCGGATCTCTATCGGCAACGCTTGGCCGCATTTTGGACGTTCTTCGAGCGTTTCTATGCCGGTGCAAGCGGGATGCTCCGTGTCGAACCCTGGTCCAATGCCAACCTTTTTTCTTTGGATGATGGCCGAATCGGCTTGGCCGCGTTCAACTCCTGCGAAGGCAATGATTGCTTCGCTTTCCATGGTGCCATTTCTCGCGAACTCATCGCGAGAGCACATATGGACCTCAAGGATATCGGACCTTGGCGGCTGCGAATTGCCGTCTGGCACCATGATGTAGAGGGGCCGCCTCACCGAACAGACTATATGGATGCAGACATCGTGCGCGGGATGATCGGTCGCGGCTTTCGGTTGGGCCTTTATGGCCACCAGCATCGAACCCAGATCACACCGCAGCGCGCGCGCCTTCTTGAGGAGGATACGATGGTGATCGCGAGCGCCGGCTCGCTCTGTGCCGGTCACAAAGAGCTGCCAACCGGGGCGCTACGAGGATACAGCATAGTCGAAGTGCGAGACGATTATGCTGGGGCACGAGTCCACGTGCGCGAAATGAACGTAGCCAACCTTTTCAGCCGCGCTACCCTTCGCGACTTTGCAGGCCGCAGTTACGTCGACTTAGACTGGACCATGCCGGTCGATGCCGCTGGGCGCGCCGAGGATCCGGTGGCGACCGAGCGCAGGCGGTTGCTCGACGCCGCCGAGCAGGCGCTACGCGCAAATCATGACCCGGCCGGCGCCGTCAGTCTGCTGGAACAGCTCGACTTGGCGGAGGACAGCTACGGACGCAGGCTCTTCGTCGAGGCGGCTCGTGCGACGGGCGATCCCGAGCAGCTGATACGTGCGGTCGGCAGACCCGACACGATAGAGGAGCTGATCTGGTTAGTCGATGCCTTGATCAAAACCGGAGCAGCACGCGCGGCTCAGGATGCACTTGAGGACCATGGCAACCGGCTTCATCTACCCGAACCTCTTCGCGCTGACTTGGAGTTAAAGGTGAAGCTAGCATCATGGAGCGGCAAGTGAGCGGTCAATCGGACGACGCGATCCCATTCAGCGTCGATATCAGCCGCATGATCGAGCTGCTTGCAGCCCAGATCTATCCGTCCCCTTTCGCATTGCTGCGCGAGAATGTGCAGAATGCCTTTGATGCCATTATGCTGCGAAAGCACGCGGGCCAATCCTTTGCGCCGTCTGTCGATGTCCTGATCGAACCGAACCGGATTGTCGTGACCGACAACGGCATTGGCATGTCGCGCAAGGAACTGCGCGAGCATTTCTGGCGCGCCGGCTCCAGCTCCAAGAACAATGATGAGGCTCGCGCGGCAGGTGTGGTTGGCACGTTTGGCATTGGTGCTATGGCTAATTTCGGTATCGCCGACCGCCTAGAGGTCGTCAGCGAGAGCGCGGTCTACGGAGAACGCACGCGTTGTAACGCGGAACGGTCGACCCTGTCCGTGACGGACGACTGCATCACGTTCACCTCCGAGGAGCCTTCCGGGCAACCGGGCAGCTCGGTCACCGCGACGATGCAGGCCGGCCACACGATCGACGTAGCCCAGGCCGTTGCCTACATCGCCGAATTCGTCCGTTTTGTTGAGCTGCCAGTGCTGGTGAATGGTAACATCTTGAGCCAAACGCCACTCGAACAAGCAGTCCCGGAGATCTCGGTTAGTTGGCGCTACGAGAGCAAGGACGTACCATTGGGACACCACCTAGCGGCGGATATCGCGATGTCGGGATCGCCATCCGCCGAGGTCCGGGTCGACCTCAGCAATATTAAGCTCAACGGATCTCCGATCGCCGGCCGGATGGTGCTGCGCCAAGGACTTGGCGCACTACGCACCTTCCGCAATCGCTTCGGCCTAGCGGCGGCCTCGATCCCGTCGGTCTATCAACTCGGCGGTGTCGCGGACTTCCTTTTGCTGCAGCCAACGGCAGGCCGCGAAGCGCTTACCACTGAGAGCCTGAACTTCCTAAACCTCTTCGCGGGACCGATTGATACCCTTATCTCCGAACAGCTCGCAAAGCGTCCGGAAGCCAATGTCAGCCAGTCGTTCATTAACTGGGTTGCGGCCCGAAGCCGCTGGGACCTCTGCGGGGAATTGCGGACGCGCATCGAGCCGGGCGATTCGGCGCCGCTGAAAGAGCTGGCCGTGATGAGCCAGGCCAAACCGCTCCTAGTTTATGCTGGAACTGACCCGGCAACGATGCGCCTAGCATCGGATGAGCGCCCAGTGGTTCAGCTCGCACGCAACACACAGCGCCGACAATGCGAGCAGGGCTACCTGAGAAAATACGGCAGATTTGATACCCTTACCGACGACCCGCAGGTACTTAAACGCTTGGCGGCGTCTGAGCTAACGATCGCGCAGTCGGCCCTGCTGTTCCGCTTAGTGGAGATTCTCAATTCTGATTATTTTCTAACCGTCGACTTGGCATTCGGCACAATCTCACACGGCCTGCCGATCCTCCTCGTCGGCCAGAAGCCGCTCACATTGATTCTCGACCCTAATGCGGCCAGTGTCCAAGTGATCCTGCAAATCTACGAGAAGGAGTTTGGTGCATTCGCGCATATGGCGAAGGATTTTGTGCGCAACATCATCTTCCCTAGGGTTAGCCAGTTCGTGCCAAGCGCGACGCGACAGGGTACCGAGGCGTTCCTGAAAACGCTCCAGCGTACGCGCGACGTATTTGAATATGAGCGCGCCGACCTCGAGAATCTGACCTCGCTCTGGCAAGATTATATCGAGGGCCGAGTGACGATGGAGCAGGCCGCAGTCAAAGCGACGGCGGTTCAGCGTAGCTATCAAACCATCAATGCCGATACGACGGGGCGGGTACGCGACGTTGTACCAGACGTTACGGAAACGGCAGCCACTTTTGCGGCGCCCGCCGGCGCGCCGGGCGAACCGGCAGATGTCTTTGCCGCCATGCCGCCGATACAGCGCTCCGACATTGCCACCGACCGCAAGCTGCTGACGATCGAGGATCCGGATCCGCCTCTCAAGGGCTATCGATGCTTCATGGCGATCAGCAAACGCATCTGGGAGGAGCGCGGCGAATTTTTCCTGCAGCCACACCGAACTTCGGTCGTTTGGGGTGGTCAGAAGGCGCTGTTCATCTTCGAGCATCATTCCGGAGAAGTCGGTCTGTACTACGATGTTCAAATGCGCGAGCCGGTGGCTGCGGCATCGGGAGGGGGCTCCTTCGAGACTTGCACTATCGTGATGAAGAATCAGACGTTCATCCCGATCCCGCCGGCTTTGCAAGCCGCGTTCATGCCCACGAACAGCGAGACTAAGCGGCTAGAGATCAAGTGCGACCTACTCTATATTGACCGTCGTCCATAATTACAGCTGCGACGGCCGACCACCGTTAACACAGCGGACTATCCTTGGTGCCCCAGCTCTCTATTCGCCTTTGGGAATTGAGGGACCGGATCTGGCAGAAGCTGCCGTTCAAAGCCCGACATTGTACGACGCATGTTGGTCGTAAGCAGCCATTTCTGACCCGGAACCGCGTGCCGGGAGTGATGCGCCCCAGTTGTCGACATGCCTATGCGGGGACGGTGATCCCGAAAGCCGTCGAATCAGAACGGCACATCGTCGTCCTTTAGCAGCGCGGCGTCGGCCAGTGTGGCGTCCTCATGCTCCACGATGAAGCGCGCGCGATGCAGCAGTTCGTCGAACGTGACGATCTCGGGGCGGCGGACATTGCGGCGGAAAAGCTCGAAGGAGCGAAACTTCGCCTCATTGGGACCGTGCGGAGTGTCGAATTCACCCAAGCTGCCGATCACCAGGAATGCACGGGGGTCAAAGTTGAAGAGCGTTTCGCCGGTCGGATTTCCCTGGCGATCGGCAAGCTCAATGCGCTGTCCGACGCGCTCGATTGCCGCCTGCACGGTCGCCTGCATTTGGGCGATGCCGCCGCCGAGTTCCGACGAGGGCGCGAACGCGCCGGAGCGATAGGCCGTGTTGCCGACGAGTAGCGGCGTGTCGTGCCGTTTGATCTCGACGAAGCACAGAGAGTTGATGCGCGCGCGCGTCTTCATTAGCGCATCGACCCGCTTGCCTGATCCGGCGACACTCGCGCCCTGCACAACCTGTTCGAGCTTTCGATCATCGAGTGCGGTGGCGAACACATAGGAGAGGCCGTGTCCGAAAATCCACGGATTTGCTTCGAAGAAGGCTTGCCAGACGTCCTCCGGCCGCTTGTGCTGCCCGAGAGCGTTAAGTTCAGCGGCGAAGAAGTTTGGGTCATCGAGCAACCGCCCGAATCGAACGAGTTGCGCACGGCGATAACCGAGCGCGATCAGGTCGCGCTTTAGCGCGGCGTTCTGAACCGCCTCGACGAACAGTTCCTCATGCGCCCCGAAGAGCTGTTGGGCACCGGCCTTGGTGAGAAATAAGTTGCGGAGCTCGGCGGCGCTCAGATGCCGCTTGCCGCCGTCCTCGAGCGGTATCATCGGAATGCTGGCGAGGAAGTCGATAAGCGAGTCGATTTCTGAGCCTGTGAAGGTGAAATGCTGCTCGGCTGGCGCGAAGCCGTCGCCGACATACTTCTGAAGGGTCAGTGTCTTGAGCGCGCGGCTGTCCTCTAGGAACACCGCCTTGATCATTTGCCGGCCGCCTCGCGTGACGCGCAGAACGATCTCATTTTGGACCGCGTGGAACGCGGTGCTGACTTCCGCGTCCATAACCTGTGAAGCGATCCGTCCCGGCTTGCCGCCGATGTCAAAGCGCTTGCCAACCACGGTCTTGCCGGGGATGCGGTTCATGAAGATCGTGTGATCGTCGTCCATGGGGCAAGGTTAGCGACTTCGGCGTGACGCAGAAACTCCCATACCGCTTTGAAGCCGAGCGGGGTCGTTAATTCCTGAGTTCGACGTTCTTGCCGGCAGCTTCTCAACCGCTGGCTCGCGGGGCTGAGCTGCATGCGACAACGTCAGAGATGATTGGTTTGGCGACGGTAGGTGCGCGCGAACAATGTTCGGCAGTCTGGTTTCTGAGGCCACATGAAGGCTGACCTTTTCCTGTCGGCCCAGTGAAGATGGTCCCCGCAGACCGTCCATGGGCGTCCGCTTCCGCATTCCCGGCTTTAAAAGCTTCCAGTCGCCTAACGGCCCAAGAGCTGCCGGGCTGGTTCTAGCATTAGTTGCTTGTCAGAAGAACGCTCCACTAGCAGTTGTTCGGTTCGCGAGCGATGGAGCATCAATCCCGAAGGCAAGCGAGGGTATCAGCTGGATTGAATGCTGGCCCAATCCAGTCCGAACCGTGCGAGGTATTTTCGCAGCCGATCGGCATCGTTTGCGGAACTGCGCCGTGACAGAGATGCGGCAAAGAGTGCGCGGCCTGCCTCGGAGAGCGATCGGCTGCGACGGCAGACGCGCACGGTTTCGGCCAGCTGCACCCGGTCGAAAGGGTCGATCGCGTCCAGCGCTTCCGGGGGCAGCAGGCCTGTCAGCGAGCCGGTGTCGGCGTCGGCTTGTCCCGACCACAGGCGCCTCAGCCGATCGATTTCCGCATCGACGCATTCGCTGTCGATGCGTCCCTTGGGGCTCAGCGTCGCCATCCGGGTAATGCTCGCGGCAAGGTCGCGGAAATTGCCCGGCCATTGCGCATCCGGGCCGGTCGCGAACGCAAGATACCGCTGCCGCGCCTCACGGTTGAAGCTGGCGCGGTCGCCTTCACGCTCGGCAAAGCGGTCAAGCTCATAGTCGAGATTGGGTTCGATATCCTCGCGCCGGTCGGCAAGCCCGGGCAGGCGGAAGGTCCACAGGTTGAGCCGCGCATAGAGGTCGTCGCGAAAGGCACCAGCGCCGACCGCTTCGCCCAGATCGCAGTTGGTGCCTGCGATCAGCTGGAATTCGGACGCCGCCTCTTTGTCTGCGCCGACAGGCAGGAAGCGCTTGTCCTCGATCGCGCGCAGGATCATCGCCTGCTCGTCGAGGCCCAACTCGCCGATCTCGTCGAGGAACAGCATTCCCTTGTCTGCCGCGCGGAGCAGGCCGGGCCGGTCGGCGACCGCGCCGGTGAATGCGCCCTTGCGGTGGCCGAACAGCGCCGACATCGCGCCATCGCCCTTCAGGGTCGCACAGTTCACTTCTACGAACGGACCTGTCACCTGATGCTTCAGCCGCTTTAGTTCATAGACTCGGCGGGCGAGCTGGCTCTTGCCCGCGCCGGTCGGTCCCATCAGCAGGATCGGAGCCTTTGAGCGCAACGCGACCCGTTCGATCTCGTCGATCATCCGGTTGAAGGCGGGGTTGCGCGTCTCGATCCCCGATTTGAGGAACGAGGCGCTTTCCGCGCTGACTGCGGCAAACCGCGTGGCGATGCTGTCATAGCGCGACAGGTCGAGGTCGATCACGGTCCAGCGGCCCGGCGCGCTGCCGCTCTCCAGTTTTGCTGCAGGCTGGGTCTGGAGGAGCCGGCCCGGCAGATAGCGCGCCTCGGTCAGCAGGAAGAGACAGATTTGCGCGACGTGCGTGCCGGTGGTGATGTGGATCAGATAATCCTCGGCTTCGGGATCGAACGGATAGCTCCGCACGAAATCGAGCAGCTTGCCGTACACTTCTTCGAAATCCCACGGATCGGTGAAGTCGATCCGCTGCGGCTCAACCCGCGTCTCGGGGGAAACCGACGCGATATCTTCGGCGACATAATCGGCAAGCCGGCTGTGCTGGCCACCATGGAGCAGCACGAAGCGGTCAACGCGCAAATCCTCATGCATCGTCAGCGCGACGGAGGGGCGCCATTTGCCCCAGCGCGATGGCCCGAACTTGCTGGCATCGAGCGTGGAGCCGAGAAAGCCGATCACTACCAAGGGTTTCATGTTTATCCTGTAGGATAAGTAACGATCCATTGCGATATGAATTTTCAGTGCTTGTGAATGCCGCTTCGCTGAGGATGAATGCCTCCATCCGAATTTAATCATTCTATATCAATGTTTTAGAAAATAATACGTCGCCAACTCGCAAAACTGGCACGGCTCCTGCGATGCTATCCGTGTCGAATGGAAGCGGTCGAACCTTCCACCCGGCACGCGGAACGCGGGGCGACTGGAATGGGCTGGTCGCCCCCGAGGATTTTCAATCGGGCGCAGATGGTGCTCGAAGCAAGGGAGTTGGACGATGGCCAACAAGGGATTGTTCGCTTCGGCGATCGCAAAGCTGCTTCCGGCACCGGACACGGTGAACCGGGAGGACGCGCCGGCCTATGCCTATGGGCCGGAGGCGTTGCTGGCGCAGCTCGCGGCGACGGGCACGATGGGTGACGCCTATTACGCGTCCGCCGAAGATCAGCTGAAGCAGATGCTCGACGCGCTGGCCGGGGTCGACCCGTTCTATGCGGCGCAGGTCGCGGTCTATGCCCGCAAGTCGGGGGCGATGAAGGACATGCCGGCGCTGATCGCCGCGTGGCTGACGGTTGCCGATCCCGATCTGTCGGTCCGCGTCTTTGGCCGCGTGATCGACAATGGCCGGATGCTGCGCAACTTCGTGCAGATTCTGCGCTCGGGTCAGATCGGGCGCACCTCGCTCGGCTCGCGTCCGAAGCGGCTGGTCCAGCGCTGGCTGGAGCAGGCGTCGATGCGCGACCTGATGGCGGCTGCGACGGGCAATGCGCCCTCGCTCGCCGACATCGTGCGGATGGTGCACCCCAAGCCTGCCGATGCAGAACGGCGCGCATTCTATGGCTGGCTGATCGGCAAGCCCTATGATGTCGCCGCGCTGCCCGCCGAGATCGCCGCGTTCGAGACGTGGAAGCGCAATCCCCGCGGGATCGCGCTGCCGCCGGTCCCGTTCGAATGGCTGACCGCCTTTCCGCTGCGCGATGTGCAGTGGGGCGAGCTGGTCGGGCGGATGGGGTGGCAGGCGCTGCGGATCAACCTCAACACGCTGGCGCGCAACGGTGCGTTCGGGGTGAAGGGGGTGACCGAAGCGGTGGCCGCACGGCTGGCCGATCCCGAGGCGCTGACCAAGGCACGCGTGCTGCCCTATCAGGTGCTGATGGCGCTGAACGCAGTTGGCGACGGCGTGCCGCTGAAGGCTCAGGGCGCGCTCGAGGATGCGCTCGAAGCGTCGCTGCGCAACGTGCCCGCGATCCGCGGCAATGTGGTCGTGTGCCCCGATGTGTCGGGGTCGATGAGCTCTCCGGTTACCGGTGTCCGCAAGGGTGCCACGACCAAGGTGCGCTGCATCGACATTGCCGCACTGGTCGCTTCGGCAATGCTGCGGACCAATGCGAAGGCGCGGGTGCTGCCGTTCGAGCAGCGCGTGGTTCGCTTGAACCTTGATCCGCGCGCCCGGCTCGCGGTCAACGCGGCAAAGCTGGCGGCGGTTGGCGGCGGCGGCACGAGCGTGTCGGCACCGCTGGCGCAGCTGGTGTCGGAAAACGCATCGGTCGACCTGGTGGTGATCGTATCGGACAATGAGTCGTGGGTGGACCAGAACCGCCGCGGCGCGACCGAGACGATGCGCCAATGGGACAAGATCAAGCGGCGCAACCCGGGCGCAAAGCTCGTGTGCATCGACATCCAGCCCTACGGAACCACTCAGGCTTCCGGTCGGGCGGACATTCTCAATGTCGGGGGCTTCTCCGACGCGGTGTTCGACACCGTCGCTCGCTTCGCCCGTGGCGAGACGCGCGACTGGGTCAGCATCGTCAAGCAGACGGAGGTTTGAACAAGGCCGTGGCGAATACCGGTGGGACTACATCCACCACAGAGAGTCCCTAATGGGCAAAGCGCCCCGATTGCCGCGAGGCACCGGGGAGATGCGGGTTCGAATCCCGCCCGCTGGAGGTAGCTTAAGGACGCGCTGTCTCGCCGATTCTCGTCGCCACGGCCCACAGGTTTCACTCATGGCGAATGCCGCGTGGGACTACATCGGATCTCAGGGTCGCCGGTTCGAATCCGGCTGGGCTTCGGCCCATAGCTCAGCGGTTAGAGCATGAGGCTGTCTCACCACCCACTCGTCGCCATGGCCCAACCATTCTCCGGCGAATGCCGGGCGGGACTACATCCTGTCACGATGGCCCTTCGGGGCCGTCTCGCCCAAAACTCGTCGCCGGAACCAGATCAACACGGCGAATGCCGATCGGACTACATGGAACTGCTAATCCCGAGGTCGCGGGTTCGAATCCCGCCAGGTCCACCATTGGGGGCCTGTAGCTCAGCGGCAGAGCGCGTAACCGTCCGGTCACCCTTCGTCGCCGTGACCATCAAACAAGCTGGCGAATGCCGGCGGGACTACATCGGTAAGGCCGAAAGGCTCAGGTGGTTCGATTCCACCACGGGTTCGCCCGGAATGTCTCGCCAACCCTCGTCGCCGGCACCATGATTGCAAACAGGAGGTCGCGATGACCCAGACGAGTTTCGAATACCAGCACGTCGACGGCGGCGTGCCGATCAGGAGCTGGACCCGCGGCGTGCCGGTCGATGACAAGGCGCGTGAGCAGCTGGCGCGCGCGGCGAAGATGCCGTTCGTGTTCAAGCATGTCGCGGCGATGCCCGACGTGCATGTCGGCATCGGCGCGACCGTAGGATCGGTGATTCCGACCAAGGGCGCGGTGATCCCGGCGGCGGTTGGTGTCGATATCGGCTGTGGCATGATGGCGGCGCGCACCTCGCTGATGGCGCATGACTTGCCCGACAATCTGGAGGGCATCCGCTCGGCGATCGAGCGCGCGGTTCCGCATGGGCGCACGTCCGGGCGGGGCGGACGCGGCGATAAGGGCGCATGGGGCGATCCACAGGCGCATATCGTCGAGGCCTGGTCCACGCTTGCGGCGCGGTTCAAGCGGATCACCGACAAATATCCGCGGCTCGAGAAGACCAACAACCTCGTCCATCTCGGCACGCTTGGCACCGGCAACCACTTTATCGAGCTGTGCCTCGATCAGGAGGCGCGGGTGTGGGTGATGCTGCATTCGGGGTCGCGCGGCGTTGGCAATGCCATCGGCACCTTCTTCATCGAACTGGCGAAGCAGGACATGCGCAAATGGCACATCAACCTGCCCGACGAAGACCTCGCCTATTTCCCGGAAGGGACCGCCCATTTCGACGATTATGTCGAAGCGGTGGGCTGGGCGCAGGACTTTGCGGCGCTGAACCGGCGCGTAATGATGGCGAACGTGATTGCGGCGCTGCGGCTCCAGATCGCCAAGCCGTTCGACGCGGAGATGGAGGCGGTGAACTGCCACCATAACTACGTCCAGCGCGAGAACCACTTCGGTGAGAATGTGCTCGTGACCCGCAAGGGTGCGGTGCGCGCGGCGAAGGGCGTGATGGGCATCATCCCGGGGTCGATGGGTGCGAAATCGTTCATCGTCCGTGGCCTTGGCAATGCCGAGAGCTTCGACAGCTGTTCGCACGGTGCGGGGCGCGTGATGTCGCGCACCGAGGCGAAGAAACTGGTGAGCCTCGACGAGCATATCGCCGACACGATGGGCGTGGAGTGCCGCAAGGACGAAGGCGTGATCGACGAAACGCCGCGCGCCTACAAGCCGATCGAAGCCGTGATGGCCGCCCAGGCCGATCTGGTGGAGATCGTCCACACGCTGAAGCAGGTGGTGTGCGTGAAGGGGTGACCCCACGCGCACCACCCCCATTTTCGAGAACTCCGATGCCTGCCGTTGCCCACGACCCGATCGCGCCCGACGTGCGCCTCGAAATCGAACGCCGCCTGTCCGCTATCGAGGCGGAGGAGGGCGTGCGCGTGCTGATGGCGGTCGAGTCCGGGTCGCGCGCCTGGGGCTTTCCCTCGCCCGACAGCGACTACGACGTCCGCTTCATCTATGTCCGGCCGCGCGACTGGTATCTGTCGCTGTCGCCGGGCCGCGACGTGATCGAGCGACAGATCGTCGATGAGATCGACCTCAACGGCTGGGACATCCGCAAGGCGTTCGGCCTGCTGCTCAAGTCGAATGCGGTGGTCAGCGAATGGATCGAATCCCCCATCCGCTATCGCCGCGACGATCCCTTCGTGGCGAAGTTCGCGGCGCTCGCGGACGCGATGCTCGATGCCCGCGCGCTGGCGCATCATTATGCGCGGCTGGGGCGGACGGCGGCGGACCGCTGGCTCGACGGCGATGGCGATGTGCCGGTGAAAAAATATTTCTACGCGCTGCGCCCCGCGCTCGCGATCCGCGTGCTGCGCCGGCATCCCGACCGACGTCCGCCGATGAACCTGCAGGCGCTGGTTGCGCTGGCCGACCTGTCGGCAGAGGCCGAGGCGGCGATCGCCGATCTGGTCGCGGCCAAGGCGCGGACCAACGAGCGCAGCAACGGAACGCGCGTGCCGCTGCTCGACGCGCTGATCGCCGACGAGCTGGGGCGGGCCGCCGAACTCGCGGTGCGCACCCCGTCCCCGCAATGGGCGGCGCGTGCCAACGACCTTTTTCTGGAACTGGTAAATCAATGATCATCATCGACGGATCGGAGGGCGAAGGCGGGGGACAGGTGGTGCGCAATGCGTGCGCGCTGTCGCTGATCACCGGCCAGCCCTTCCGCATCATCAACGCGCGCGGCAAGCGTTCCAAGCCGGGGCTGATGCGCCAGCATGTCACTGCGGTCGAGGCCGCGTGCGCGCTGGGCAATGCGACGTGCGATGGCCTTGCGGTCGGCGCATCCGAGATCACCTTCACGCCGGACAAGGTGGCGCCGGGCGAATATCGCTTTGCCGTCGGCACGGCGGGTAGCACCGGCCTTGTCCTCCAGACGTTGCTCATGCCGCTCGTCTTGGCTGACGCACCCTCGCGCCTGATCCTCGAAGGGGGCACGCACAACATGCTCGCCCCGCCGTTCGAGTTCATCGCCAAGACGTTTCTGCCGATCATCAACCGCATGGGGCCGACCGTCGAGGCGCGGCTGATCCGCCACGGCTTTTACCCGCGCGGTGGCGGACGGATCGAGGTGGACATCACCCCGGCGCCGCTCACCCCGATCGAGTGCGTCGATCGCGGGGCGCTGCGCGAACGAAGCGTGACGGCGATGTTCGCCGCGCTGCCGTTCGAGATCGCCGATCGCGAGATCGCTGCGGCGCGCAAGGCGCTCGACTGGCCGGAGGAGAGCTTTGCCGTGCGCCAGCTTCCCGAGGAACAGGGGCCGGGCAACATCGTGCTGATCGAGGCAGCGTTCGACCATGTGACCGAGATCGTCAGCGGCTTTGGCCAGCTCGGCGTCCCGGCCGAGCGCGTGGCGAAGATGGCAGCGGGGCGCATGGCCGGATATCTGGCGTCGAACGCATTTGCCGGACCGTATCTGCAGGACCAGCTCCTGCTGCCGTTCGCGCTTGCGGGCGGGGGCGCCTTCACCACCGTCAAGCCAAGCCAGCACAGCCTGACCGCGCGCGATGTGATCGAACGCTTCGTTGGCCGGCGCGGCGTGTTTCGCGACCAGCCGGACGGAACGCATCGGGTGGAGTGGCGCTAGTTCAGACTCCTCTTTGCGGGGAGCAAATTGGCAAATTACGTCGGGCCGGCAACTCGTGTTTTCTGCATAGTCTTGCAGAATGTTGCTTCGGTTCATCGGAGAGTGGAGCACTTGGCATCTCGAGCGAGGGTGCAGGGGTTGTCGCCGGAAGCGTCTAATGTTGTCGGGGCGGGCATTCCCCTTGGGTGATAGAATCATCTTTTATAAATCAGATTATGGCACTATTTGATTGATAGGAAGGTGCGCTATCAATCATGCGTTGGAACTGGCAGCAATCCGATTGGCCAAACTTCGCCTACGACGCGAGGCGCCTGAGAAGCCGTGAGGACCAGTTTCTCAAGGGGGCCGGCATTCTGGTCGGCGTGTTGGCGCATCTCGACGCCGGCGATCGCCAGAATCTCTTAATCGAACTCCTCGCGCAGGAAGCCGTCGATAGTTCTGCGATCGAGGGAGAGGTCCTTGACCGCGCGAGCGTCCAATCGTCTGTCGCAAGGCATCTGGGGATTGCCGCCGACCACCGCCGCGCAAATGCCGCTGAAGCGGGCGCGGCGGAGCTCATGGCGCACCTGTTCCGCAGTTATCGCGAGCCGGTCAGCGACGAGATGCTGTTTCATTGGCATGCGCTGCTCATGAACGGCAGGCGCGACCTCGCCGACATTGGCCAATATCGAACCCATGCCGATCCGATGCAGATCGTCTCGGGGGTGCTGCACGCGCCCAAGGTGCATTTCGAGGCTCCACCCTCGCAGGCGGTACCGGCCGAGATGCAGGCATTCATTGCCTGGTTCAATGATAGCGGGCCGGAGGGCCCTTCGTCGCTGCGAGCATTGGAGCGGGCGGGCATTGCGCATCTATGGTTCGAGTCGATCCATCCCTTCGAGGGTGGCAACGGCCGTCTCGGCCGCGCGATTGCGGAAAAGGCCCTGGCACAGGGGCTCGACGCGCCCGCGATCACCGCTCTGGCAGAGACCATCCAGCGCCACCGCAAGGACTATTATGCCCAGCTCCAGAGCGCGAGCTTGTCGAACCGGATCGATGAATGGCTCCATTGGTTCTGCGATATCGCGATCGAGGCGCAACGCCGCACCCTCGACCGGGTGCATTTCCTTCTTGCCAAGGCGAAGCTGTTCGACCGCCTTCGCGGGCGGATCAATGCGCGGCAGGAGAAGGCCCTGGCCCGCATGTTCGCCGAGGGACCGGATGGGTTCAAAGGCGGACTGAGTGCGGCGAACTACCGGTCGATCACCGACGCCGCTCCGGCGACTGCCACGCGCGACCTTGTGGAGTTGGTCGAGCTGAAAGCGCTTCGCAGGGAAGGGGAGTTGAAGCACACAAGGTATTACTTGAGCCTCGGCGAATGAGGGGAATGGTCCGCGCGACGGCAACGCGCGCGGCGCAAGCCGCTCGAGCGCGACGACCTTTCTGTCGCTCCCTTTGCCAGGCGGATCCCGACCATGCCCTGCTTACAACTGCCGCAGGATCGTCGGATCGGTGATCCGGGTCTCGTCGACGAGCAGGAATGCCTTGCTGAGGATGATCGACAGGATGCTGTCCCCGGCAAAGGGCAGCTTGATGGCCTCGGTTTCCTTGGATGGACGGCCCGGCACGATGCAGAGATAGCGATTGCTTGGCAGGATCTGGATGTTGCTCGATCCGAAATGGATCGCATATTTCTGCCGCTTGCCCTGTACGATCAGGAACTTGTCGGTCACCTCCAGCCGATCGGCGATCGTCAGCTTGGGCGCGATCGACGCGATCAGCGCCCGGCGCGTTTCTGCATTCTGGCTGAGATCGCCAAAGGCCCATTCCCGCCAATAGCCGCCAAACCGTCCGTCCGGCCCGCCATCGGTCCAGCCCGGATCGTTGGCGACACTGGTGACCGCGACGAACAGATCGACGTCGCGCAGCGACTCGGAGAACAGGATCGGTGACACCGTATCGAGCGGGACGGCCCTGCCATCCGCGCCGACGAAGCGGACCTGATCGGTCGCGAGATGCAGCGGGACATAGGCGGCGCTGCGCTGATCATTGTCGACCGCGTCGACATGATATTCGATTGTGAGGCGGTGATGCGGAAATGTCCGGCTGGGAACATTCCAGCTGTCCCAGCCGCCGAGGAATTCGAAGCGCCAGCCCCGCGCCTGACATAGCGCCCGAAATTGATGCTGGCGCAGGATGTGGGCGGCGAAGCGGTTCGAATAGGTGCCAGTGCGGCGTTCGGCGTCGGTCAGCACATAGATTTCACGGTGCGCCTGCTTGATCGGCTGGGTCAGCCCGAGCGCGATGATCCGCGCGCGCCAGGCGAGCACCTGTTCGGGATCGCTGTCGAGCGGGTGCCACAGGCGCACCGTGCCCATCTCTGGGAACGGGACTTCGCCGGCGAGTGTCAGCAGCTGATCCCCTTGTGGTATCCCGTCCAGCGAGCCGTCCGCCCCCTCGAACCGCCACACCAGGGCCAGCGCGACTTGTCGCCGCAGTGGATGGCCGAGAAAGGTCCGGCGCCACGCCTCGGCATCCCAGCTGCGATCCTCCAGCCAGGATTGTTCGAGCCGCAATGCCTGCAGCCCGCGTGCGGCATCCATGTCCTTGGCTGCCTGCTTGACCGACGTCAGTTCTGCCTTTTGTTCACGCTGGACTGCAGCGGGCGGCGCCTTCAGCGGGCGGCCGTCGCGGCCGTGCCAGCGTGTTTCGACATCCACCGCGCTGACCGCAATGGTTGCGACGATATCGCCGATCGGGTGGGTTGCCGTGCCGTCCGGCGAAAGCCCAAATTCGGGCAGCGAACGATCCTCGAGATCCTCGACGCTGCTGCCCAGCTTCCCTGCCAGCGTCGCGAGGCGGTCGTCGAGCAGCTTCTGGACCGATGGCAGCTTGAGCTTTGCGCGCAGTCGGAAAAGCTCCGCTGCGGCGGTCTCGCCATCGCCGGTTGCCGACAACAGCCAGAGTGCAGCATTGCCGAGCTTGACCGACCGCGCGCCGACACCCGGGACCTTGCGGAAGCATTTTTCGCAGAAGCGGCCGACCGGGCCGACAATGCCGGGCTGGGTGAAGGCTGCTGCCAGCCACAGCAGCCCCTTGAGAACATCGAGGCTTGTGTCGGGCCGGGTCGGATCGGGCGTGGTCGCCTCCAGCCAGCCGATCAGGTGCGCGGCGACCGTGCTCTCGCCGATCGGGGCAAGCAATGTCTGGCCTTTCGCCAGCCACTTCGCAGCGGGTTTTGCCTTGTCGCCGGCACTGGCCGCATGTGCCAGCAGCGCGCGCCACGCATCCCGCTGGGTCGGATCGCATTCTGCGAGCCAGTGTACCAGTGCGTCCGCGAACGCGCCGGGCGGCAATGCGCGTGCATCGGCGGCGCCGGGCTCGAGCAATGCCTGGACCCGGGCGAGTGTGGTCACGTCGAACTTGTTGCTGTGCAGCTCGGCAATGATCTTGGTCAGCCGCCGGCTCAGTCGCTCGAGCGCATCTCGCAATGCGCCATCGGGGGCATTGCCATCAAGCAGGCGCTCCGCTGCGCCGAGAACCGCAAGGCCCCCCATGCCGTATTGCAGATACGTCTGCTGCGCCCAGATTTCGATGGGCCCGGCCAGTTGATCGGCGGTGAATGGCAGCTTCTTGCGGAAGAGTTGGGATGCGATGGTCCGGCGTGTCTCTTCGACCTGCCAGCCCTCGGGGGCATTTTTGCGCCGCGGTTTAGGCACGATCGCATTCAACGCGACCGCGACCTGCATCGCCTCAGGCCCGGTCTTGAGCGCTTCCCAGGCCTTGATCCCGGTCAGTTTGATCGCGCTGTAGTTCCGCCCCTGCGCCTTGATGACTTCGGAACAGATGGCATCGACGATGCGATCCGCCTCGGTCGCGGGTGGTGCCGCAGGTGCCGGCTTGGTCTTTTCGGTAGGTCCGGGTGGCGCTGGCATGCGGGTGCCGAACAGGCCCGCAATGCGATCGAATATGCCGGTCATCCGCCGATCAGCGGCGTTAGATACAGGAACACCGCTTCGCTCTCCGGCGTGAGGGAAATTGCTTCGTCGAGGTCGGAAATCTGGCGCTCGTCCAGCAACAGGATGAACTGATTCTGGCCGAACGCCTTGACCGCGCGGTCATATTCGACCGCTTCGTCGAGCAGGCGCGCGCGAATGGGCCGGGTGCTGGCAGGGTTGAGCCTCGCTTCGGGCGTGTCATCGCTCAGCGGGATGAGGAAGGAACGGCTACGCGCGTGGCCAGCGGCAAATTCGGCCCGCTGACGATTGGCGGTTTCTACTTCATCGGCAATCCGGCGGCGGATGAGTTCGCGCGCCGTGATGCGTTCCGAGACAAGGCGCAGTTCGAGCGCCGGTCGTCGTTCCCCGGCACCTACGCCGAAACATTCATCGACGATCTTCAATACCGACTGCATGCGTACGCCCCCACCTGAGCGGGGGATACTAAGTGCGAGCGATTTCCTGCGTCCAGCGCGAAATGTGTCGGGGGGCTTCGAATTTTGCTCGCGGAAGGGGCAGTCGATCTGGCAATCTGGAATGACATGATCGAAATTCGAACGCGCTACGACAATCTAACCGACAACCCCCTCAACCAACCGACGAAGCCCCGAACGGATATCTGCGGAACTTTCCCGGAGCGCCACCGTCCCGATATCCAACCGCTCGTGCCCGCGCGCTACACCTCGGGTGACTATTCCTGCCATGGCGCTAGCATATGAGGGGTAGAGGAGGATTAGCTTGGAACACCGGTACAGCCGCGCATAGGCCATCATTTGATAGACATCGGTGTGCGACAAACCAGATTCCGGATTTTTCCATTTTGTGTCCAGAACCGCGACAACTTTTCTGTCGCGTCTGATCAGTATGTCCGGCCTCGTCGAGTGACTGTCGCCGATTACCTTCTCTCCCTCGGCCCAAGGGCCTAGGCAGTAGGCGCCGCCGCCTTGGGCATCGACCGTCAAATCCGTGTGGCCGAGCGCCTTGCGAAGCTGGACAGCCACATAGCGCTCGAACAGATCATTCATCGCAAACAGTAGGGTGATGCCGTCCGGCGTGCCAGCCTCCGCATGTGTTTGCTGCCAGCTCGATCCGACGAGTAGGCGCGCGAGATGAAGCAGAGCACGCCATCGTTGGCTCGATCGGTCGATCCGGACCTGCTTCCATGGTAGAGATCCGCGCGGCACATCGCTGATATCCGCCATGAGAAAGCGCAGCTCGGCGAGCTTCCTCTGGGTGCTACTCGCCTTTGCGTGGCGGGTCAGCAGCAGGACACACGCCTTCATGATCCGCATCAGCGCCGTATCGCCATCGAGCGCGTCGAACCGGCACGCCAATCGGTCCGGGCGCACCGCATGGGCCGTGAATTGGCGAGCCACATCGAGCTTGCCGCGCAGCGCGCGTAGATCGTCCTGTTCCGCGCGATATTGGCGCGGCAGTCCGCGCCGCACCTCGGCCAGCAGCCGATCTGCGAACAGAGCGATGAAGATGTCGAGCAGCGAGTCGGCGCGACGCGCCATCGCCGTCGCCTCACCTGAGGAGAGGTTCAGACCCTGTGCGACGTCGAGCATGTGCACCAGCCGCCCCCGCACCGCCGATCGATCGGCCAGCTCCACACCGGCATCGACCTTCGGCAGGATTTCCAGGCTACACCCACGCGCAGCGATGACGCCAACCGCCTGTCGTGCGCGCAGGAAGCGATGGTGGTCGCACAGGATGTCTGTCCCTTCAGCACCGCCCAGCACATGGCTTCGCGCAGCCGCGAGGAGGGCATCGGCCTGAGGGCGGCTAAACCCGCTATCGCCGACCTCGACACGGCCCCATTCCAGGACCGTGCGATAAGTCACGCTTCGTCCTCGCCGCCTTCGAGTTCGTCAGCCTCCGCGGGCACCTCTTCGACCGGCTTGCCGATGAGGCGACGATAGGCATCAAGCTCGAATGTCTTGCGGACACTCCAGCTCTCGCGATCCTCCCCGCTTTCGCCGGTCGGGTCCTTGATCTTGCGGCAATCCAGAAACCCGCCGCCCTTGCCTTTCGGCTCGCCGAGCACCGCGGCCACACGGCTCCAATCCTCGAAAAAATACTCCTGCAGCAACGGGATGACCTTATCGCGCAGCACGGCGTCGACAGCGTCTTTGTCCCGACAGCTGATGAAGAAGGCGTGGCCGATCCGGTGCTCGCGATCGATCAGATATTCGATCCGGTCGTTGATCGTCCGCAGGACTTCGCGAAGAGGGATGCCGTCCATACTATCCGGCAAGAGCGACTCGTCCGGAGCCAGCTCCTTGAACCGGAACCGCCGCCGCAGCGCCGTGTCGAGCAGCGCGATCGAGCGATCGGCGGTGTTCATCGTGCCGATGATGTGAAGGTTCGCTGGCACGCCGAACTCTTGCTTGGAGTAGGGCAGTTTGACCGTCAGCGCGTTCGGCATGCCGAGCCGCTTATCAGGCTCGATCAGGGTGATGAGCTCGCCGAACACCTTGGAGATGTTGGCCCGGTTGATCTCGTCGATGATGAGGACGAAGGGCTCTGGCTCTCCTGCCGGCACCCGCGAGTCACCCCCAGCAACAACCTGTTCGAGGCCATCCCAGTTCACATGCTGGCTGTTGAGCTGATAGGCTGAGACCTGGCTCAGCTCCTTGTCGTAGATCAGCTCGCGCGGCAGGCTCTCGTCGCCACGCCACAGCCACTTCACCTTGCGATGGTGGTTATACTCGCCGTTGGGGCCGGGAACGAACTGATATGGCCCTTCGATCTCGCCGATCGCGCGAAACTTGCGGTTGCCGTCGGAAATGACGACGAGTGACCCGATCTGCATGTTGATGCGAAACGCATACATCTGGGACATATTCGGATCGTTGCCGCTGGCATCGGGGTGATCCTGCCGCCAGCGTTCTTTGATCGCGGCCCAGTCGTCATAGCGCGGATCGGACCAGTCGACCTCTCCGCCCCAGCCAAGCACGACATAGCCCCCGTTGATCGCGTCCTGATAGATCGCGTCATCTTCCGAGGCCCAGCTGCGACCGAGCGACATTTTGAAGATCTTGCGGGAGCGATCGATCGTCGGCTTTGATCGATCGAGCGCCTTGCCGCGGTTGCTCGCGGCCAAGTCGGCGATCTGTTTGAAAATCCCGTCCTGAGGCTGAAGGCTGAAACCCGCGCTGTCGCCTCCGCCTTCACCCTTGCCGCCGGTCACCGGCCGCAGGCCCTCGACGAAATCCTCGTAGCTGAAGTTCTGGTGGAAGGTGACCAAACCGATCCGGCCTTTGTGCTGAAGCGAGCGGTAGAGTTTCATCAGCGCCGTGCGGTCTTCCGCAACGGCCTCGCCACATAGCCGCACAGCCTCGACCGCCGTGGCAAAGGTCTTCCCAGTCCCCGGCGGGCCGTAAAGGATCAGGTTCACCGGGTCAGACATTTTGGGGGCACCGTGCTGATCAATAGGTGAGCTGTCTGCATTTGACGTTGCGAGGTCGCCGACCTGACCACGGGGAGGAACGCCGATTTCCGCCGCCACAGCGGGGTCGAGTTCGTATCGCACGAGCTTCCGCTTAGCGTAGCCGGTAAAATTGACCTGACCTCCATGAACCGACTGAACCCGAGCGAGCAGTCCCTCCACGATCATTGCTCGGGCTACTTCCGCGACCGTCTCCACCTTGACGGGCTCCTTAGCTTCATTGGTCGCGCCGAGCGGCTTGATCGTGAACACGGATCGCCCATCCCGCTCGCCGTTCCGAACGGGCTTGAACGCTTCGCCTTGTGCATCGAACAATAGAAACGGGTGGCTGCCTGGCTTGCCTTGACCTGCGGCGCCCTTCACGACCTCAAATCCGAGCTTGGCCAAATGTTCGCGTGCCGTCGTTCCGTCACAGGATTTGCCATCGAGCGGTGATCCGTTCGGCATGAACTGATGTGCAGCACCAAAAATCGCTTTCGAGGGGAAGCGCGTACCGTCGCGAATCACCCAATAATCGATGGTTGAAACCTTGCCGAACCCATAGCTTTCAAGGAAAGGCTCCAGCCCGATCGTCGCGCACTCGTCCATCGCCTTGTGCACCGCGCCTGCGTCCGGGCGCGGCTGGGAGTCTCCTCGGAACCGTCGGTAATAATTGACGGTGGTCCGCAGGTTGCTGAGGTCGCGGTACAGATCGCTGGTGAGCCTCACTTTCGACGGGTTGGGTAGTCCGGTCGCCTTGTCTGCGGCCGTATAGCGCAGGCTCTCCATGACTCCCGCGAGCCGATCGGCATCATACAGTGCATCGAGATCACCATAGGCTTTGCTTAGCTGCCGGGCTTCGGACAGCTTTGTGGCTACGGTATTCGCGCTGTAATTCTCTTCCAGCCAGGCGCGGAACTTCGCTTCGTTCATTCCGTCTTTCCTTTAAAGGCGTTTCGGCGTCGAATGCGCGGCGCGGCTGCCCGGACGCTGGCCGCTATTTCTGTTCCAGACGCCCATCGTCATGCGTCCGCCTTTGCCCGTCGTCCCCGTTTCGCCTTGGGCGCGGCGGCGCGTTCGGCGCGGATGCGGTCGAGCAGGACGCTGGCGGGCTCGTCATTCGGGTCCTGCGGGACCAGCTCGCCGCGGAATGCCTTGGCAAGGATGGCGGACTCGATCCGGTCGATCAGCGCCCGGGCGCGCGCGGCTTCGGCTTCGAGGCGGTCGGCGCGGGCGAGTGCACTCCGTATCCGCGCAACGATCTCCCGCTGCTCGGCAACGGGGGGCAATGCGATGTGAAACGCCCTGACCTCGGGAAAGTAAATCGTGGTGTGCGTCGAGCCCATGCCAAAGGCGCGGATATCGTCGCCTTCCGCCATAAGCACATACATGAGATACTCTGGGACGAGTGCTTCGCCACAGGTCCATGTGGCGAAGTCCTGACTAGTGGCCATCGACTTGCCCATGATGGTGACATAGCCAACCGAGGCCGTCCGGGAGAGGCAAACCGTCCCCTCCGGCAATAGGCGGGCGGAAGAGTTCTCAAGTCCTGCCTGAGAGATGGTCTGTATTGTGTTCGAGATGACGCGGCCATGGTGTGCGCCAGCATCGCGGATGCCGATCCAAGGCACGCCCCCATCCCAGTAATCGGACCGCGATCGGCTTGGAGTATGGCCGGTCTCCTGTTTTGCGAGCCGCAGCAACGGAACCCATTCCCAGCCGGCGGGCAGCGGCGTAGCCGGATGATTGACGGCCAACCCGGCTTTGCCGGGAATGACCTTGTCAGTGGCTTCCCGTCCTCCTCGCCCCTGCTGTGATGCAGGGACGCGGGTGAGAAGATCGTGGACCGGCTCCGCCGCATTTTTCTCGCGCCAGTCGTGCGTAAGCTCCCCGGTAACACCCGCCCGCAAAACCGAAAGATGCTCGCGCTTTGCCAGCACCGGCACCCGGTCCAGTTCCGCCCGCGCGCGGGCGAGGCGGGCGGTCAGCGCGTCCAGCTTCGCGACGATGCGGCGCTGTTCGGCCGTCGGGGCAAGCGGAAGTCTAATGCGCTGCAAAGCGGTCTGGGGCAGGTGCTTGATAGTCGTCCCAGTGAAAAACTGGGACAAGCCATCGGCACCGGCTGAGTGGGCGATGTGGCGCTGAAGGTAATCCGCCTCGACGCCACAAGCCGGACGGACTCGATGTATAGCTTTCTGGAAAACCAGATCGCGATCGCCGCCGCGCCAAACAGCACAGCGCCCAGGTTCACCGCCCTCGCACATAAAAAGGTCGCCATCGCGAACCGAAAGTGCAGCGCGTTCGTCTGGTGTTACCCGCATTTCAAGCAGATCGGAGAGATCGAACTCACCCCAGCGGACGTTGACGTTACGCAGATAGGCAACTGGATCGCCAACGTTCTTCGCGCCGTCGAGCATCTTTCCGAGCTTGGTATTCGCGACATCGGCAATTGTTGCCTCAACCCACCCTTGTGGCAACGTCACTCCACTGCCTCCGCCAGCTCAGCCGACCCCACATCGCTCTCCAACTCCGCCACCAGCGCGGCGATCTCCTCCAGCGCCACCTTCAAATGCCCCTCGATCGCCGCCGCAATGTCCTCCGGCGTGTCGAGGCCATCTTCGGCGTCGGCGCTGGCGTCCTTGAGCCAGGCGATGTCGAGATTGTCGCCGCGCGCGGCGATCTCTTCGCGGGTGAAGCGGCGGAAGCGGCCTTCCGGTCCCTGATCGGCGCGCGGTGCACCGCCAAAGGGATCGTCGCCGAACGCGGTGACGAAGTCCGCCAGATCCTCGGCCTTGAACGGGTTGGTCTTGCCATAGGACGGCGCACCGGACCGGGCGTCGTAAATCCACACTTCGCGGGTCGCATCCTGCGTCGGTGCCTCTTCATCCGCGCGGGTGAAGAACAGGACGTTGGTCTTGACCCCCTGAGCATAGAAAATGCCGGTCGGCAGGCGTAGGATGGTGTGGAGGTTGCACCAGCTCATCAACCGCTGGCGCAGCAGCTTGCCGCGCCCGTCATCAAACAGGACATTGTCCGGCACCACGATTGCGGCTCGCCCGCCCAGCCGCAGCGCGCGGATGCAGTGTTCGACAAAGGGCAGCTGATAAGACGACACCCGATCGGTGATGGTCAGGTCATCGCGCGTCGGCGGCCCACCCGCCGGGCCGAATGGCGGGTTGGTCAGGATCAGGTCGGCATTCTTGAACTGCGCCCGCTGCCCCGCCGGGCTCAGTGTATCGGCAAGGTCGAGATTATCCGGGTCGATCGCATGCAGGTGCAGGTTCATGAGTAACAGGCGGAAGGTGTCGGGTACATTCTCGACGCCGCGCAGCGCCTGTTGCAGCTGGAACGCCTGCTGCTTCGGGCTCAGCTCGAAATAATCGTCGCTCGCCGCCTTCATGTAGCTGTTGGCGGCGATGAGGAAACCGCCGGTGCCCGCCGCCGGGTCCTGGATGACCTCACCCGGGCGCGGCTGCATCAGCTGGACCATAATCTCGATCAGCGTGCGCGGGGTGAAATATTGCCCGGCACCGCGCTTGGTCTCCTCCGCCATTTTCTGGAGCAGACCTTCATAGGCGTCGCCGAACGCATCGCGCTCGGCGCTGTACCAGTGCAGCCCGTCAATCGCGTCGATCAGGTGGCGCAGATTGGCGGGGGTGCGGATGATCGTGGCGGCATTCTGAAAGATCGCGACGACCGAGCGATCGGCGACCTTGGTCCCATCGCCCAGGTCGACCAGCGCCTGTTTGTAGCGTTGCAGCACCTCGGTCTCGCTCGCCGATATGAGCGCGCCCCATCGATATGCCTCCGGGATGCGGCTCTCATCCCTCTGCTCCGATGCCATCTTGAGGAAGAGCAGATAGGTGAGTTCGGTGACATACTGCTGGTACGTCACGCCGTCCTTGCGGAGCAGCGCGCACAGGCGCCAGAGCTTGTTCACCAGATCGGCGGAGGGGTTCATCGCTTTGCTTTCATTACGCGGCCCGATCGTCGCCCCAGATGGCGGCGTTCAGATCCTTGAGGACATCGCCTAGCCCAGAGTCGAACTCGCGGTCGACCATTTCGAAGCCACCAGCCTGGGCGAAGAGCGGTTCTTGGAGCAATTCGGGATCGCCAACCGGCTGAGCCTTGAGCGCGCGGCCGATGCGCGTGAGCCATTGGCGCTGCTTCGTCGTCCAGTCGCGGCTGGCGAGGATGCGCTGCACCCCATTCTCGACCCGCGTTTCATAGGGGACGAGCGGGTCGCCCAGCGCGGCCTGGCGGATGAAGCCGATGATATGTGCGGCAATATCGGCATTGCGCGCACTGCCATAGGCGCGGCGCAGCGTCGCTTCGGAAAAGCCGTTGCCGTCGAGCAGGATCGCAAGCTCCTTGAGCTCGGCGCGGGTCAGCTCGCGCGGGCGTTGGGTCGCGGCGATCATCGCCGGCACAGCGTTCATATTGGTGCGGACGAAGGTTTCGAAGCTTTCGATGTAATCGGCGGGGCTGGCCTTGTCCCCATAGTCATCGATCACCTCGATCAGCTCATCGTCATGTTCGGAGATCAGGATACCGTCGCCGCGCCGCGCGGGGTTGGCGGCATCAAGCGCGGCGGCAAGCGAAGGATGGTCGCGGAACAGCGCGATCGTCTCTGCGGGAGGCGCGGCGCGCAACCGGTCGGCAAGGTCGGGAAGCGGGCCGAGCACTTCCTCTAGCCGCTGCCTGCGGTCCTCGTCGATGTATTTGATCCGCTGGCGCAGCTTCACGACGATCTGGTCGCGGACGAAGACGCGGTCTTCTTCGCTCGTCGCGCGTTCGAGATCGGCGGTGAGGGTGGCGAAGGAGAGTGCCGGGTCGACAACGACCGGGCGCATGTCGCTCACCTCCTGGAGGTTGGCGTAGATGTCGACGGCGTCGAAGATGCGGAAATATTCCTTTCCGATCTCGTCACAGCGGCGCGTCGCGCGGCCGATCATCTGGTCGTACAGGATGCGGCTGTTGACCCGGCGGACGAACACCAGATTGACGATCGACGGGACGTCGATGCCGGTGCTGAGCAGGTCGACCGTTACCACATATTTGGGGCGCGGGTCGTTCTTGAACGCCTTGATAAGGTCGAGTGGCTTGTCGATTTTGCCCGTAATCTTCTCGACGAGGTCATGTGCCTGCGGGCCATATTCCTCGGCGAGCGCGGCGCGTAGCTCCTCCACCAGGATGTCCGCATGGTCGTCACGTGCGGCGAACAGCAGGGTCTTGCCCGGCTGGTCGGGCGGACATTCCAGCGCAATCGCCTGAGCCACCGCGCGGTTGAACGCGCGGGTGTAGACCTTTTTATTGAACTCGGAGACTTCGAAGTCGACCTCGTCATCCAGGTTGAACAGGTCGATCTGCCCGGTGCGCGGATCGACGATGTGGACCTCTTCGTCCTGGTCGAAATGGATGCCGGTCTGGCTGAGCGCGGTAACGATGCGCCGCGGCGGGCGATGGTCAATGAGAAAGCCGTCGACCACTGCCTGGCGATATCCGTAATGGAAGACGGCGGTGCCGAAGATCTCGCGGGTGTGCAGCGCCGGCGTCGCCGTAAGGGCCACCTTGGTCGCATCGAAATAATCGAGCACCCGGCGATAGGCCGAGAGATAGTCGTCGAGATTGCGGAAGCCGAGATCGTCCTCGCGCAGCTCCGCGTCGAGGGTGTAGCCGCGATGGGCCTCGTCCACGATGATCAGGTCGTAGGTTCCCGGAGTGGGGCGCTCGGCCGCCGGATCGTCGAAGATGCGGCGGATCATCGCCTGGACCGTCGCAACCTGAACCCGATCGGTCGCCTCCGGGAACTTGGTCGCCATGTCCGCGACCGGGAACACCTGATCGAACTTCAGGAACCCACTCGTATCGGTGGTGCTCATGGCGTCGAGCGTCTGCCGCCCCAGCGCGTTACGATCGACGAGGAACAGGATGCGCCGGAACCGCTTGCGGCGCAGCAGTTCATACATCAGCGCGATGGCGAGGCGAGTCTTGCCCGTGCCGGTCGCCATGGAGAGGAGGATGTTGCGCTGCCCGCGCTCGACCCCGTCCTCGACCGCCGTGATCGCGTCGCGCTGATAGGGGCGAAGACCGGTGACGCCGAGTTCGCGATCTGCGACACCGGATACATCCTCGGTCTGCTGCTCCAGCCGCTCGATCAGATCGCGGGGTGAGAACCATTCCGGCAACGCGCGCGGCTCGCCACCGCCGGGGCGGGCATCCCAGAACCAGATCCCCGACTTGGTCGCGAGCTGTTTTACATAGGGCCGACCGTTGGTGGCGAAGAGGAATGGGACGCGGAAACGATCATCGCCGTCCTGCCACGGCCCCCCGCCGGGTAGTTCGTCCGAGCCGACCGTGATGTCGCGCGCATAGCGTTTCGCTTGGGCGATCCGGCCCGGGACATCGCTCGCGCCGCGCTTGGCCTCTACCACCCCAACACAGCGTCCATCGACGAACAGGGCATAGTCGACCGGACCGCTTGCGGTAGGCCATTCGGCGATCGCCATCGCCTTCCCATATTGGGGGCGGACCCCGGCTGAGTAGCGCAGGACCGGAGTATCGACTTCCCATCCCGCCGTGCGCAGCTGCTCGTCAATCAGGACTCGGGTGGTTGCTTCGTCGAGCTCGATCGCCTGGGCGTTACGCGCGCCAAGATCGGCGAGCAGGTCAAGCTGCTGGGGGGGGGCGGCCTGTGCTGCCGCCTGCGTGGCGGCGAGTTCGGCCTCGACCGCCTTTAGCGATGCCTCGACCTCGGCGGCATAGTCCTGCCAGAAAGCGCGCTCGCTATCCTTTTCGGCTGCCTGTTGTTCCAGAAGGCGCGCCTTTGCCTCCTGGTCGCTGCTCGCCGCAACGGCCTTTTTCAGGCGTTCGATTTCCGCCCGGAGTTCTGCGGTTGGATCGGTCGGCGGCGCAGGCGGCACGAACGGTCCCGCCTTGAACCCGGGTGCGTTGCAATAGGTCTGATGAAACCAGACCGCAGTGTTCCGCGCGAGCTTCAGGGCCGTCAGCGCATCGCCGGCGGTTCCCACATTTTCATGGGCAGCCGCATTCCCGATCCGCTTCAAATGATACAGGAATTCAGAAATCTCGCGCGGCAGGATCGCGCGCACCTTGAGCGTGCGAAGGACGTCGTCAAACGAGGTGCCGCCGATGGGCAGCAACCCGTGGGCGGCCGCGACTTCCTTGGCAAGAAATTCGCCAAGCTGCCTGAGCTTGATCAGCGCTCCGGGCGGATCGTCGGTGAAATACCGTTCAGCCAGCGCGCCGAGGCCGGCAAGCTGCTGGCTGTGTCCTGCCAAAAACCAGAAATTGCTGGTTGGTGTCCCCATTTTGAGGACGTTAGCTTACTCCCACGGGCGTGCAAGGGAGAGGCTGGTGACGCGCCGAGTTACCGTTGTTTGGGGAGTGCCTTCCGCCAGCGGGCGATTTGTTTCTCTGCTGGCGATGGCTGCGCCTCAAGCTATGCTGTGCCCATGGCATTTGGCGTCTTCATTCATCGCTCGGATTCGATTTACGATGACAGTCCAGCCGAGCGCTACCAGTTCCCTGCGCAATATTTGGGCCGTGTCGAGCCGACGGTTGGCGACTGGATTATCTATTACGAGCCTCGCAAAGTGCCGAGCACGCGCGGCTATTTTGCTGTCGCCAAGGTCGATCGGATCGTGCCTGATCCCACAGCGGCGGGAATGTATCTCGCGCTGATCGAGCCCGGCTCTTATCTCGATTTCGCGAGCCCCGTGCCGTTTGCAGGCGGGGACGGCCCAATCGAACGCGGTGTCTTGAATGAACAGGGGCGTATCTCCGGACGTGCCCAATCTGCGGTACGTCCGGTATCGGCCGCGGACTTTAATCGGATCGTGAGCCTCGGGCTGAGTGAGGATGCGCCGCTCTTGCCCCGCATTGGCGACACCGTGAGTGGCGAACGGCTGCGGGATGAGCAGGCGATTTTCATCCCGGAGCAGGAGCGGGTTCGGGTTGAAACCCTGTCGTCGCGGATCGTCAGGGACCGGGTGTTTCGGCGGGTGGTGTTGCGCGCCTATGATGAGCGTTGCGCGATTACTGGCTTGAAGCTGATCAATGGCGGTGGACGAGCTGAGGTCGAAGCGGCGCATATTCGTCCGGTCGAGGCGAATGGACCCGATATCGTTGGCAACGGGCTTGCGCTGTCCGGAACGGCGCATTGGATGTTTGACCGGGGGTTGTTGAGTCTCGCGGACGATCTTGAGATTCTTGTCTCGCGTCAGGCCAATGACCCGGAGAGCATCAGGGGTGTGATTAACAAGACCGGCTATGCATTGCCGCCGCTGCGCATGGCGGATCGACCGCATCCGCATTTTCTTAGCTGGCACAGAGCGCATTGTTTCAAACAGTGAAGCTCGGCGTTTCGCGCGGCTAGCGCGATCGCGCTCTATTGCGCTGCGCTCCACCGAGCCCCTGGTCGGGTCTCGGCCCATGCGGGTGACGATCGACTAACGCGACGGCAGCGGATGCCGCGTGCGGGACGCGGGTTCAGTGGTGCGTACACTGGCGGCTTCCTGCGGCACCACCAGAGGCCGCGCGTTGTGATCGCCGCGTAGCACGCTCGATCCGGCCGGGTGTCGCGGCGGCGGCTGGCGCACGACCCGCGCGCGCACGCCGCCGCGACGGCCGGCCGGCTTCGAGAGTGCGTGTTCGTGCGGCTCCTG
>FWWL01002055.1_pt1 | contig 44031 bp, 42 predicted proteins | sample 2228331 | NCBI WGS metagenome assembly FWWL01 (sample SAMEA103939775, study PRJEB20133) | metagenome | reverse complement strand
ATGGGAACACATCAATCTAACCGGGGAATATCGCTGGCCCAAATCCTTAGCGTAGGATTCCGCCCCCTCCCGCAAACGCCCCCTTATCGATGGCATGAACGTCTATGACCTGGGTTGCGGGTGCGGGCGCACGGCGCAGGCACTTTACCGACAAGGCTGGCAAGGCGGCTACATCGGCGCGGACGTGGTGCAGGAATTGCTCGACGAACTGGCGCTGCGATGCCCGGTTATGAAACCCGTCTCAACGTCATACCGACAATCGTTGCGCCCGACGCGTCGCTTGACATGGTTTTCCATTGGTCGGTCTTCACCCATCTCTATCCGGCCGAATGCTATCTCTACACGCGATGCCTTTCGTGCGCTCAAGCCAGGCGGCAAGATGATCTTTCCTTCCTCGAACTGGAGGAACCGGCGCATGATCGGGTCTGGAATGCCAATCTAGATCATCTGCGCGCTAGCCAGTTGGCCGAGCACCTCGACGCTTTCCTGCATCGCGACTGGATACGCCGTTTTGCTCGCGACGCCGGCTTCGCCGAACCGCGCTTTACCGGCGGCATGGATGACAGCGAACATCCGGCTTTCTGGCAGGCGCTGGTTGTTCTGGAAAAGCCGGCTGCCCGCCTCGCTTAGAGTTCTGTCCTGATGCAGTTCAATCGGCCTGTTCCGGCGAAGGCGGAGCACTGTCTCCTTATCAAAAGCACAGGAATGTCCACGACGGCTCGGCGTCTCGTGCGTGCAGCTCGGCCGGCGCAACGAGGAAGGGTAGCTTACACCCGATCCCGCATGCGGGTCGGTCAAGAACCGGCAACCATGACCATGCTTTCGGTGCTGCCCTTGGACTTCACCCCCGCGCGTACCGATCCTCGTAGCGCACAATGTCATCCTCCCCCACATAGGATCCGGTCTGCACCTCGATGAAGACGGTTGGGATGCGGCCCGGATTTTCGATCCGGTGCTGCGCGCCGACGGGGATGTAGATCGACTGGTTCTCGGTCAGCAGCGAAATCTCGCCGTCCAGCGTTACTCGCGCCGTGCCTTCGACGACGATCCAATGTTCCGATCGATGGAAATGGCTTTGCAGGCTCAGCGACTGGCCGGGCAGCACGGTGATGCGCTTGACCTGGAAACGACCACCCACCAGCAGGCTTTCGAACCAGCCCCAGGGACGATGATCCTTGGGGAAGGTCTCGGCCTGGGTTGATCCCTTGCGCTGGAGCGCTTCCACCACTTTCTTGACGTCCTGTGTGCATGACTTGTTGGCGATCAGCACGGCGTCGTTCATCGCCACGGCCACGATATTGTCGAGGCCAAGGCCGACAATCTCCAGCCCCTCGGTTTCCGAGCGCAGCAGCGAATTGTGGCAGTCGATCGCCGTCGCCGCGCCGGACAAGGCGACGCCATCGCTATCGGGTTGCATATGGTCCCATACTGCGTCCCAGTCGCCCAGATCCGACCAACCCGCATCATAGGGCACGACCGAAAGATTGTCGGCCCGTTCCATGATGGCATAGTCGATCGCGATATTGTCCGCCCTGCCCCACGGTTCTTCGGCCAAACGCAGGAAACCGAGATCGGCTTGCGCCTGCGCGACCGCCTGGCCGACGGTTTTGAACAGATCGGGCGTATGGCGCTCGAACGCGGCTAGGATATCCTTCCCGGCAAAGAGAAAAATACCCGCGTTCCACAGATAGTTGCCCGTTGCCAGCATCTCCTGCGCGCGAGCGGCATCGGGCTTTTCGACAAAACTGCTGAGCGCGATTGGTTGCCCGGACCCATCGGGCCGCGCGCCAATCTCCAGATAGCCATAGCCGGTCTCTGCCCGCGTGGGCTGAATGCCAAATGTCACCATCTGCCCTTTTTCTATGGCGGAAAGCCCCTTCCCCACCGCTTGGTGAAACGCCGCCTTATCATTGATGACATGATCGGACGGCGCGACCAGCATGATGGCATCGGGCTGCTTTTGCGCCAGATAGAGCGCCGCCGCCAGGATCGCAGGCGCCGTATTGCGTCCCTCCGGCTCGATCAGAATGGCTTCGGGATCAATCCCCTCCTGCGCCAACTGCTCGGCAATGATAAAGCGGAATAACGAATTGGTGAGCACCATCGGGCGAGCGAACTGCACTGTCCCGCCCGATCCCGACATGCGCCGGGCCGCATCCTGGAACAGCGTTCCTTCGCCCAGCAGCGGCACGAACTGCTTGGGATAGGATTTGCGCGAGAGCGGCCACAGTCGCGTGCCGGAGCCACCCGCAAGAATGACAGGCGTGATGGAGGGACCGACGGCTGCAGAAATCGTCGTCACCATACTGCTGAACCCTTGTTTATCCGCCGGCGGCGGCTTCTCTTACTGGCGATAATCATAAGAAGCTGCAATGAGGCTATGGCAATTAGACACAAGCCGATGATTTTTGCGATCATAAAGGCGCAACCGCCGATGATACCATATAGTATCTGAAAGCTAGCCAGATGCCATCTCATCCGGAAACTTCCCGCCGCCGCCCTCATGCTCTACGGTTGGGGAGAAAGGCGCCATTCGTGCTTTCGAGTAGAAATAGGAACGCCATGTCCAAGGACGCAGAGTGATGGCCAAACCGCAGGGTGAATTGTTCCAGCTCGACAGCCCGCTTCTGGGCGAGATACGGGGCGAGCGGTCGCTCATGGCCTTTCCCTTCTTCGCGCTCGCCAAAAATGCGTGGATGAAGCCGCTCGCCTACTCCACCCCTACCGTCCAGATCGAGGTGCGGCCCAGCGCGCGCGGCGTCGCGACCATCTATGACAAGGAAATCGTCCTCTATATCGCCAGCCTCATGGCCGCAAAGATAGAGGCCGGGATGAGCGTGAGCCAAGATTTCACCTTTACCGCGCATGACCTCTTCACCGTCACCGGCGCCAATCACAGCGCCCGCTCCTACTCGCGCCTGGCCGATGCGCTGGAGCGGCTGCAAGGCACGCAGATCCGCACCAATATCGAGGCCGGGGGCGAGGGCGAGGAGGGGTTCTTTTCCTGGTTGTCAGAAGCGCGGCTGCAATATGCGCGCTCGGGAAAGGGCGAAAAACGGCTGAAAGCCGTGCGCGTGCGCCTGTGCGACTGGCTGTTCCGGGCCATCCTGCGCGATCGCCAGGTGCTCGACTATGCCAACACCTATTTCCAGTTGGGGCCTATCGAGCGGCGCATCTACGAGGTCGCGCGATCGACCTGCGGCGAAGGCGAGCCGCTCGACCTCGACCTTGATCTTCTGCGCCACCAGACCGGCTTCCAGAATCCGCTGTCGAACTTCCGCATCGCGATGCGCCAGGTCGCGGCGACCAACGCCATCCCCGATTATGACATCCGCCTGATCGAGGACGCCCCGGCCCCGCCGCCGGCCGAGGGTAAGGAACGCAAGGCCGGGCGCCGTCCCGCCAAGGCCCGGGTGATCATCACCCGCCGCGCGCCCGCGCTCGTCGCGACGGACGAACCCGCCCAGGCCTGAGTCGCCTGCTCGGCCGACGTCCGATTCGCGTCTGCCAGCTCATTCCTACTCGAAAGCACGAATTGGCAGCGGAGGTTTCTACTCGAAAGCACGAATGGAGAACGGCCATTCCTACTCGAAAGCACGAATTGACCTCTAATTCCTACTCGAAAGCACGAATGATTTTCGGCATTCCTACCCGAAAGCACGAACCGGAAGGTCTTTCGCAATAGGATATTAGCTGCGATCATGATCCCGCCCGCGGCCTGGTGCCGGCGAGGATGACGAGTGCCGGCAATGCCGGTCAGGGATCTGATGAAGGGGCGGCCGTGATCACATAAAAGAACGCCCGGCACGAAGGCCGGGCATCCGTTGGAGTAGTGGAGCGACGTCGCCAAACGTCGAACCGGGAGGCTTGAAAAGCCACAACAACCACCCCGTCTTCCTACGCCAGATCGAACCCTGTTTCAAGGATGCGCGCTTCGCGCCACGCTCTCTTTTTATCTGGTGACGGCCTTCCGCAATGGAGGGACGAATGGGAACGCTTGCCTTTGGTGAGGCGCTGGCCGGCGCGTTGGGCGAACATCTGCGCGGCGCCAGGGCGCATGCGCCGCGTAAAAGTCGCTCGGGCGCGCCTCACCCCACCGGTGCGCCGGTGCTGCGCGACAGTGTGGAAGCGGGCACGTTCGAGCATCTCTTCTTCGTGTCGCCGACCAAGGGCGAAACCGACCGGCTGCTGCGCGCCGCGCGGCGGATCCTCGACGCCGGGCGGCAATTGCGCCGCGAGGCGCGCTGCGACGGGCGCATCCTGACGCCTGCCGAGCAGCGGCTGACCACCCTCACCGCTGCCAGCGTGCGGGTGCTGGAGGAAATCCTCACCCTCGCGCGCCTGAACAAAGGGCGCGTGTTTCCCAGCTATGACTATCTTGCCGACGCGACCAGCCTTGGGCGCGCGACGGTCGCGCGCGCGCTGCGCATCCTTGAAAATATCGGCTTTCTGGTGCGCCAGCGCCGTTTCAAACGGGTGGAGGGCGATGGACCTGGTCCGCGTTATGCCCAGACGTCCAATGTCTATCGTACCTTTCTCCCCGACATCGTTCAGCGTTACCTGCCGCGCTGGATGCGCCCGGCACCCCTCCCCGACGATCAGGTCCAGCGCGAGGCCGACCGGCAGGAGGATATGGCGGCGATGCGTGCGGCGCTCTGCCCGCACGAGCGGCACAGGGCGATGGAGAAAGGCAAGCTGGCACAAATCCTCGCCCGGATCGAGGCGACGCTGGACGAGGAGCCTTGCGCCATGGAGCGCGAGTCTCAAAACCATCCGCAACCGCGCATGGAATCTTCTATAGATAGAGTTCAACGGCGTTGGCCTCATCGGCCAACAGGTCAATTTGACTAGGGATCAGACAGTCCGCAGCATCACGCCCCAATCCAGCAAATGACAAGGCCGCACCCTCAGACGCGCCGCTCCGCGGCGCGATGCTCCCCGAGAGGAGCAGGTGGCCTTGGCGGCGCGCCATCGCATCCTCATACCGATGCGAGAGGGCGCTGTTCGGTGATCTTTCCGGCTCTTTTCCTTTCGGCGTTGTAGCTATCGGATAGCTATCGGATATCATTCAAGCCCATTGCTGGTGCGATAAGGGACTTGACGGGGCCTCGACCCGGCGCAAGCATCCCGGCCCATGAACCCGATCGAAAAAGCCGCTCGCGCCCTCTGCCGTCTCCATGGCGAGGAGGAGGAGGAGGATATGTCAGGCGGTGCCCCGCGCTGGTCCACTTTCCTGCCGCAGGTCATGGGCGTGATCGAGGCCCTGCACGAACCTGACGAAATGATGAAGGAGGCCGGATCGGAAATCATCCGCCATGTGGGGAACGAGGAATCCGACACCGGCTATCGCAGCGACGCGGCCAATGTCTGGCGCTTCATGATGGATGCGCTGCGCCGCCGCGCGCCAATTTGAGCGAAGCCCGGAACAAGCCGTCAAATCGCAGGATAGCTGTCGGATACCATCAGATACAGGATAGCTATCAGCTATCCTGTTCGCTGCGCGTCCGGTCCAGCGCCGCCAGCGCCTGTTCTAACACTGCGCCCAACGGCAGGTTCATGGCGTCGGCGATCCGGTAGAGTTTGCTGATAGTTTCCTCGGTCGCCTTGATATTGATCTGGCGATTGCGTCCGGTGACGTGGCGGCGCGGCGACCGCGCTGATATCGGTGGGGCCGGTTCACCTGTCTCACTCGCTGTCGCGTGCGCTGCGCCGCTGGCCGCTTTCCGGCTTGGAAAGCCGCTGCTTTGCGCGATCTTCTCGATTGCGTCCGCGGGGACCGGCTTGGCCGCACGGTCCGCGCCGAAATCACCGAGGTCGCCGAAGGGATTGGCCCTGCTCATCCTGCCATCTCGTCTGTCCTAGGCGCGTTCCTGCGGTTGGCGCGCAGTTTTTCGATTACTTCGACCGCGAACTGTTCGGCGTTGGCGATCGCCTTGTCCAGATTGGACACGTCGCTGGGGTTCAGTTCCTCCAGTGTCTGCCGAAAGGAAAAGATGGCGCGAAAAGCTTCCCGCTCATGCAATTGCGTCGTCAACATCGGCACGCCTGCATCGACCAGCCCGTCCTGGATATGCCCCATGGTGCGTGTGCGGATGATCGGGCTGGTGCGCGTGAGCAGCACGCCATAGGGCACCGCGCGGCCCGTCATCTTCTCATGCTGTTTGAGCACCCGGATCGCCCGGCTCGCCTGTTCGGCGTCGAGCTGCGACCCTTGCATCGGGATGACCACCAGATCGGCCTGGCTGACCGCCAGCAGCACGATCTTGGCCGCCGTCCCTTCCAGATCGACGATGACGAAGGGGGACTGCGCGGCCGCCTCCTCGATCCGGTCGAGGATCGTATCTTCGTCGACATTGGCGATGATCGACAGATTGCCCGGCAATGCGGCATCCTTGCCCCAGGCAGCGATCGGATGATTGGGATCGGCGTCAATCACCGACACCTTGGCGCCGCGCGCCAGCTGCGAGGCGAGGAGGAGGGCCGCGGTGGTTTTCCCTACGCCCCCCTTGGGACTGATGAACGCAATGGTCGGCATGGGGCAAGTGTATAGCTATCCGCTAGCTTCAGGCAATCCGATAGCTATCTGGTATCCTGGAGATATCCTGTTTGCCTTTGGAGGATTTCCTTGGTGATCCGGGCCAAAGCCGCTATTCGCCGGATTTCCATGCGGTCCACGTCGTTAGCTCATTTTTTCAAGCGGATCGCCGACGCAGCATTGACCGCGTCCGTCCATTTCGATGCCTTCCGGGCGGACCCGTCCGCCTATCTGACGGCGACGAAATGGTGGATCAAGCGCAAGCGCGTCCGCGCCCGCGGCCAGTTCGCGCCCCTGCTCAGCCAATCGCGCGGGGCGTATATGCTTTGGGCGCTGCGCCAGGAGCAGACGGCAAATCCACATAGCCCGCCCGATGCCGCTCGCCCGATTGTCGCGCTTGTCGATGGGCGCGGCGATCCGCATCTCCGCGATCTCGCCGCTACGCGTGAGAGCCTGGTCGCCGAGGGTCTCGACCCCTGTCTGATCGGATCACCGCAGGCGCCGACCCTTGGCGCCGCCATCGCCCAAATCGACTGGAGCGCCAATCCGTGGCTTTTGTCGATCGCGCCCGGCGACCGCATCGCGCCCGGTGCGATCGCCGCCTATCGCGCCGCCATGGGGGAGGGCGCGGCGCGGCTCATCTATGCCGATGACGATCTGCTGATCGGCCGCCGGCGCACCGCTCCCCATTTCAAACCCGACTGGAACAGCGAATTGTTCCGGCACCTGGATTATCTGACCGGCGCCTGCATTGTCCGTGCGAGCCGTGCCGATATGGAAGCAGTGGCCGACCGCGCCGACTGGGCCGTGCACCTGGTCGCGAACATGGCGGGGCAGGGGAGGCCGGCCCATCTGCGCCAGATGCTGCACCATCGTCGCGCTCGACCTGCGCCGCGTCTGCCGCTTGCCCCGATCGCCATCGTCTGCGATCTGCCGCCTGTTTCCGTTATCGTGCCTACCCGCAACCGGGTCGACCTGTTGCGCACCTGCCTCGACGGCGTGGCGGCGGCCGACTATCCTGACGTCGAGATCATCGTGATCGACAATGACAGCGACGATCCCGAAACGCTGGCCTATCTCGCCGCGCTCGACCCAGCACGGCACCGGGTGCTGCGTCATGGCGGCGCGTTCAACTATTCAGCGATCAACAATCGCGCGGCGCAAGAAGCGCAGGGCCGGCTGCTCTGCCTGCTCAACAATGATATCGAGACGACGGACCGCACCTGGCTCGCCACCCTGGCGACGCAGGCGCTGCGCCCGAACGTAGGAGCGGTCGGCGCGCGCCTGCTCTATCCCGACGGGCGCATCCAGCATGCCGGCGTCGTGATCGGCGTCGGCAATGCCGCGGGCCATGCCCATCGCTTTCTGCGCCCCGATGAAGAAGGCTATTTCCACCGCCACAACCTGCCGCAATTCACCATGGCGGTGACGGCTGCCTGCCTAGTCGTGGAGCGCGAAAAGTTCATGGCGGTAGGTGGCCTCAATGAACGGGATTTTGCGGTCGCCTTCAATGATGTGGATTTCTGCCTGCGCTTGAACCGGCAGGGCTGGCAATCGCTCTACGAACCGCGCGCGACGCTCATTCATCATGAATCCGTGTCGCGTGGGTTGGACCGCGATCCGGTGGGAGCGGCGCGCTTCGCCGGCGAACTCGCAGCACTCCAACGCCTATGGAAGACAAACGAGATCTACGATCCCTATCATCATCATCAGCTCAGCCGCGCCAGCGAACAGTTCGTGGTTGCACTGTAATGGCGGCGCGCCTCCCTTTGCCCCAGGTGACGCTGTGCGCGGTCAGCTCGGTCAATGTAAAAGCCACCGTTCGGGCGCTGGAAGCTAGCTTGGCGCAGATCGATGTTGCAGCGGCGCTGCTTCTCACCGACAGCCTGGTCGAGCCCGATCATCCAGGCATCCGCGTCGTGCCGATCGCGCCGATCACCTCCGCACATGCCTATTCCGAGTTTCTCCTGACCCAGCTGGTCGAACATGTAGCCACCAGCCATTGCCTGGTTATCCAGTGGGACGGGCATGTGCTCGACGCAGCCCGCTGGCAGCCGGAATTTCTCGACCATGACTATATCGGCGCCAGTTGGCCGCAATTCGCCGACGGCCATGATGTCGGCAATGGCGGCTTTTCCTTGCGAAGCCGACGCCTGATGCTGTTATGCCGCGATCCCGCATTCCAGCGTGATCATCCCGAAGATGTCGCGATCGGACGCACCAACCGCGCATGGCTGGAAGAGCAGGGGATGCGCTTTGCCCCGCGCGCGCTGGCCGACCGCTTTGCGGCCGAACGGGCAGGGGATGTCACAGCCAGCTTTGGTTATCATGGCGCCTGGCTGATGCCGCAGACGATCGGCGCGGAACCGTTCTGGCGCCTGTATTGCGATCTGGACGATCGGGGGACGATCCGGCATGACTTTCGGCTGATTTTGAAGCAGATAAAGCGGGGTAAGGGAGGCTGGGCACGCGCCCTGCGCCTGACGCTGGACCAGTATCGGCGTTGACGCCGTCATCGAAGGACCGACACGTTTGACTCATATCTTCCCCGGCCTGCCCCTGATCGAATCTCCTTTGTTTCCTGCCCTCAAGGCGGAATGGGAATTGAGCGGGGAGGAAGAGCGGATCGCTACCGATCTGCATGACAAGGGCTATGCGGTCTTCGACTTCCCCGATGGCGATCTTGATGCTCGTATCGTGCGCATCCAGGGCCATCTTGGACCACGCTATGGCATCGACTTCGCCGATCCACACAGCGATAAGACGGCGGGGGAACGGCGCATCCAGGACGCCTGGCAATTCAATGAGGATGTCCGCGCCATCGCCGCCAACCAGGCGGTGATCGATCTGCTGAGCAAGCTTTATGGCCGCAAGGCCTTGCCTTTTCAGACCCTGAACTTTCCGGTAGGCACGCAACAGGAAGCCCATTCGGATTCCGTCCATTTTTCCAGCCTGCCCGAACGGTTCATGTGCGGCGTCTGGCTGGCGATGGAGGATATCGGGCCGGATTCAGGACCGCTCTTCTACTATCCCGGCTCGCACAAATGGCCGATCATGACCAATGCGCTGATCGGGCGGCGCGGCTATGGCAGCGACCTTGCGTCCGCGCAGGATCCTTACGGCCCGGCCTGGGAGGCGCTGCGGGATGTCCATGGCACCCAGGACGAGGTGTTCCTGGCGCGCAAGGGCCAGGCGCTGATCTGGTGCGCGAACCTGCTCCATGGCGGCAGCCGACAGAATGACCCAACGCTAACCCGCTGGAGCCAGGTCACCCATTATTATTTCGATGATTGTATCTACTATACGCCGGCTTTTTCGGACGAGGCGATCGGTAAACTGGCGTTGCGCGAGATAGTGGCGATCAGCGACGGTGAGCGGCGACCCAATCGGTATATGGGGGAAGAGATGGCGCGATCCCCGACCGCTGCTCCTGCGCCCGCAACGCGCCATCCATCATGGAAACGTCGATTGAAGCGCCTGATCCGCTAAAGCGACGCGTTCACTATGCCAGTGCAGCTTTACCCGATTGCCACCATTCCCAAGTTTTGGCCAAGCCGGCTGAAAGATCCACTTCCGGGTGCCATTGCAATTCCTGTGAAGCCTGTTCGATGGATAGAACATTTGAGCGAACGTCGATGACCCGGGAAGGCGTGAACTCCACATTGATCTTTCGGCCACTGATGGTCTCGATGCCATTGATGATGTCTAGCTGACTATACCCCAGCCCGCTGCCGACATTCAGGACGTGCGCCTTGCCATGATAGTCCAATGCCTTCGCCATGGCATCGGCGACATCGGTGACGAAAACATAGTCGCGAATGACAGACCCATCTCCCCAGATCGGCAAGGTCTGGCCTGACCAAGCCGCTTGCATTGCCGCAGCCACGAAACCCTGCGCCCTTCTTGCCACTTGTCCAACACCATAGGGATTAGAAATGCGCAGCGACAAAGTACGCATCGACCGCATCGAACCGATCAAACGCAAATAATGCTCGATAGCCAGCTTGGACACACCATAAGCGTTGCGAGGACTGGTAGGAGCAGTTTCCGATATGGGATATTCGCTGTCGATACCATAGACGGTCCCGCCCGATGACGCGAAGATGAAGGATTGAACGCCTTCATCGTCGCAAAATTCGGCGACCGCCAGGGCCTCTGCCACATGGTGCTGCACTTCATGGGCGATATGAGCATTCGCGGTCGCAGGAAGGCTGCCTGACACCAGATAGATGACTTCGGAACAGCCTTTCAGCGCGGCGGCTAAGGCAACACGATCATCCGCCGGGCCGGTCGCCCAGGACAGATGTTCCTCATGGGCGAAACTGCCCGCGGGCAGTGACTTGATGTCCATGGCGACAACGGATCGGCCAGAAGAAAGCAGCACCTGAACTGCATGCTGGCCGATGAAGCCAGCAGCGCCAATGACCAAGACATGTCCCATCGTTCATCTAATCCCAAATAAGGCCGTGCGACGTCCTTTATCCCTGCGCGCGGCCGATGGCGATGTTTAAGATGTTGGCTACCTTGTCAAATTCGGCATTCCAGTCTGTGCTAGCGGCAAAAGCCTTAGCTTTGGCGCACAACATACTATGTTCGGCCGCAGGAAGATTCATAATCCGAACGAGTTCGTTAGCAAGCGCCCGTGGATTGGGCGGGATAACGCTCGCATTGGATGCGTTGAGGAGCCATTCGACGTTGGGGCCATTGTTCGACACGACCGGAACGCCGCACGCCATTAGTTCTAGTGGCAGCAACGAAAGATTAGTCAGAGAAGGGACCAGGGCAACATCGCACTGGGAATAGAGATCGGGCAGTTCCGCCTGCGAAATGGCGCCTGGTGCAAAAGCAGGGAAGGGTAACGACCCGGTGTCTATGCCTCCGCCCGCGAGGATGAGGGCGACATCAGGCCGCTGTTTGTGAAACTCGTTGAGGGTAAGGGCAGTCAGATCCCAAGCGCGCCTGGGCGTATCGGGCCGGACATAGCAGAAAAGATGGCGCACGTCAGAATGCCGGGGCTGCGGTGTGTACAGGCTGCGGTCATAGGAAAAGCCCACAGCATGCGTCCGCATGCCGTAATCCGTCCTCAGCTTGTCAGCCAGCCATCCTCCCGCTGTAATTCCAGTAAAGCCAAATCGATATGTATCTTCAGCAAATACAAATTCTGAACTCATCGGATAAAAATATGGTTCAAAATCCTGAACAAAATAATATCGAAATAGAGCTCCGCGAAATGCCTTCACAGCATAAGCTGATTGCCATCCAGTTGCAAATGCAAAATGACATTGAGGAAGGTCATCATTATCATGATAAACTGAACCCTTAAATGGACCATACCAATCGTTGATGTTCTGTAGCAATTCACTACGCGATTTTACGCATGGATGGATCATCGCATCATTTGAAATTACAACACGAATTTCAAAACCCCTAGCTTCCAAACCAAGAATGAAACGGAACAAGTTTATATGTCCGCCAGAATGCTGTGACAAAGGCGGAATAAACCAGTTCAATGTTATCCGTTCACTACCCCAAATTCCCGCAACATTAGGGCCAAAGGGTTCGCGCAAAACAAAGTTCCAGAACTCTACAACGCCGTTTGCCACTTTCGAAACCTCTTTCTATGGAGGCTGAACCCAGGCCTCTGATGCTGGTAGCTAGCGTTTCAGCGTTGAAAATGAAAGCAGGAAGCAGCTGTTTCCCCCTGAGATCGGGATGGCCGGCTTGATCTGTTTGGCGCGCTTATCCCTTGCCCGCTTAGTTTTTCAGGCCGAACTCCTTTTCACATAAGGCTTGTGGCCAAGGCTGGACATATCCTTCCATGCTCGGATATTGCGGGCGCATGATCTTGAGGCTTCTCTCCCTAAAAATTCAGCAACATGCGCAAAGGCCGCTTTAATGCATAAGGGTGTAATAGTCGCAGGTATGCACCGCAGCGGCACCAGTGCCATGACGCGCGTGCTCAATCTCCTAGGGTGCGCTCTGCCGGAAGAGCTTATTGGGCCTAATTTGGGCAATGAGCGGGGGCATTGGGAATCTGCTGCAATCGTCAAATTGAACGATCAGATATTCGCGGCAGCCGGAACCAGCTGGGATGACTGGATGAGCGTGAATTCGGACTGGCGTGCCAGTCCTTTGCGCGAGGATGCCGTCCTGAAGGCAAGCGAGCTTGTGCAACAGCACAGCGAACTGGGTCCCCTTTTCGTGATGAAAGACCCCCGCATCAGCAAGATTGTCGATATTTGGCTCGATGCGTTTGACAGGGCGGAAGTCGAACCAGCCTTGATCCTAATGTTGCGAAATCCGGTCGAAGTCGCCAGTTCTCTGGAGCAACGGGATCTCATGTCTCCGGCCTACGGACATTTGCTGTGGCTGCGATATATGCTGGACGCAGAATTCTATTCCCGCGGACGAAAGCGCATTTTTTGCCGATTCGATCAGTTGCTGGATAACTGGTCTGCATCAGTGGAGCATGTGCGCTCTGGCATGGGCTTGTTTTTTCCGCGTAATTCTTCCTTGGTCCATAGTGAGATAGATCAATTCGTTGACAAGCGTGACCGCCATCATGACGCGCATTCCGATTTGATAGAGAATAGTCCCAACATCTCGACATGGCTTCGCGAAACCTACTCAATCTTGCTGAAGTGGAGCAAGACAGGCGAGGATTCGGCGGATTGGCCCAACCTCGATGCCATTCGTCTCAGCTTCGACCAATCGGCTCCAGCCTTTTCGCGCCTCATTCTGCCGGGCACGCAGTCTGGGCCTGCTGGCGCAGGTGAGCGCCTGAAGCGAGATTTACAGCATCAGTTGGATCAAGCACGTCTCGCCTCTAGTGAAGCTGAGCGCGCAACCGAAGATAGCCGGGTGCGTCTCCTGGAGGCTCAGGCGCGGGAAGATGCCATGGCAGCGCAAATAGATCAGCATGTGCTGGCAGCGCAAAATCTAGAAATGCAAATTGCGTCATTGCATGCAGAGGTTGCACAGGCTGAGGCTCTCCATGCAACTGTGGCCGAGCTTCAAGCCCTCGAAGCGCAACTCAAGCAGCAACTGGACGCATTTCAACAATCGGCTCAGGCAGCACTGCAGGACCTCGCGGCAGAACATCATGCGCGCAAACTGGCTGAGACGCAACTGGCCGAGAAAACGGCACATGCCGAGACACTGCAATCAAACGAAACGCGTTTTTCCGCTCGGATCACGGAACTGGAACAGTCTCTAGGAGAAGTGACGCAGGCCCGTGATGCCGAACAGGATGCGCGAATTGAGATCGAGCAGCAACTGGCACATACGCAGGAAGCCTTGTCGCAGACGAAAGACCAACTTGCTGACGTGACAAGTCGATTGGCGACTGCTGAAAGCAACCTGATCCAGCGTCGTGAGGAATTGGCCCAACTTTGGGACGAGATGGAAGCCGCGCAGGCGGTGATCGGCGACATGGAGACGCTTCAGGAAGAGAAAAAGGCGCTGGATGCAAAGGTCGCCGAAGCGGCGGAGGCATTGCTCCGCTTGACGGTGGAACAGCAGGCAAGCAGGGCAGCCGAGCAAGCCGCCCGATCCGAGTTGACCAAGGAAATCCAGACGCGCTGTCTTGCCGAAGCGCGGCTGCAGGCGCTGGCCGAGCAATTGGCGGAGATGCGCCAACAGCGTGAGGAGGAAATGGTCGCCGTAAGGGCCGCGCAAGGCCTGGCGGCAACCCAGCTAGAGGCTCGATTCTCTGAAGTTGCCATGTTGACGAGGCTATTCCGTGAGACGTCCGGAGAACTGGATACTCTGCGGGCGCAAGTCCGTGAGGCGCAGGTGGCAGAACATAAACTGACAGAATTATTGCAGAAGCGCGACGAAGATGTCGCAGCGGCTGAAGTGGCGCGCAACGCAGCCGAACGTCAGCTTGCCGATCAAAGAGCGGAAATCGGCAGATTGACGCAAATGCTGCAAGAGGTCCAGGCGGAACGGCCGCAGGCGTTGGCGCCGGTTAGGCCGGCTTCCGATGTGGAAAACCAACTGACTGAACTGTTGCAAAAACGCGATCAGGATGTCGGTGCGGCGGAAGCGGCGCGCAGCGTGGCGGAACGACAGTTGAGTGCGCGTTTCACTGAGATCGCGACCCTGACGAAATTGTTGCGAGGCGCATCAGCCGAAACCGACGCCTCAAAGGCGCATGCTCAATGGTTGCGACAAGTAAATGCGGTTGCTGCCGGATTTCCGCGATGGTGGGCATTCATGCCGCTCGCTTGGCGCCGTAAGCATGAAAATGCGCGCTACGCCCGCAAAGGCCTATTCGACGCCGATAAATATCTGAAACTTTATCCCGACGTCGCTGCAAGCGGAATGGATCCGCTCAAACATTACATTCTCCACGGCATGGATGAGAACCGCAGAAATCCTGTATGATCCATGGGGAATATTTTCTTCAAGCCAGTGTGAACGGGGTTGATTTATGATTTCGGAAATACCGGCTGATTTCGATCCAATCTGGTATGCCAAAACCTATCCTGACGTAACGCAGATCGGGATGGATCCTGCCGACCATTATATATGGATCGGAAAGCGTCTTGGCCGCAGACCCAATAGCGGCCAGGGTGCGGCAATACAGACCAGCGGGGCGGCCCCCCTCTCCGAAAAGCCATCGCCTGCGCCATCTTCCGCTCCCGTGTCGCTTCCAGGCCTTTCTCCATCTGCGGATGGTGACCTGCCGTCCATGCCGCAGGATTCGGCGCGCTGGGCAAGAGGTGCCGTGCGCATTGCCCGTCAACGGGCCGTTCCGCTTGCGCCTTTGTTCCGCTCCTTCAATCCAGATGCAATGAACCTGCACTGGATTGTTTCGGGGGATCTGCCACTCGACGCACGCCAGACCCGTATTTTTGCGCTGATCCGTCAGCTGGAGTTGCAAGGGCATAAGCAATGGGTCTGGATTCAGCCTCCTTGTGCGCCGAACGGTGAAGCAGCGCTGCGGGACGCGCTGACAGTTCAGCGCCTTTTGGGGCCACGCACCATCCTGCGCGTCCTTCCCGAAGATATTGTCGGAATTTCGGGCGATGCCGTAATTGCGACGGACATATGGTCCTGTTTTCCAGCGGCAGCGATGCCGTTGTTCAAGGCGCGGTTCAGGCTGGTCCAGCGACTGGATGGGGATGGTCAGTCCGATGGCAGCAGCCTTGCTTTTGCGGCCCATGCGGATGGCCTTGACCTGATGGCTCTTTGCGCCGGTCCGGCGCTTGGAGACGCTATTGCCCGATCCGGCGCATGGGTCCGGTCGTGGCCGCCCTTCGCCGATGATAACAGCTTCTTTCCCGCTCCGGCTCCCATATCCCGGCAGCTCGAAGAACCTTTAAGGCTTGCTGTGGATCTAGGCAGGGCAGGAACGGCCGACGTCGCGGCGGAACTGGCGCTGGACACATTGGAATTGCTTGCCCAGCGCGGCTTGCCCTTCACCGCGCATCTGTTCGGCCAGGATCAGGATTTTGCTCAGCTATCCTTCGCCTATGTCAGTCACGGCCTTTTGGAACCGATGGCGCGGGGCGATCTTTTTCGGTCATGCCATGCAGGCCTTGCCTTGGCGACCTCCCTCGACAGCGCCACGCAGAGCGAGATGCTGGCCTGCGGGCTTGAGACGATCGGCCTGATCCATTCTTCCTTGGCTCCAGCCGATGGCCGGCTGCACCTGACTAGCGCCTTCTCCACCGAGATTGCGGACAGGATCGAGGCAGTAGCTGGGCGATCGACCTCGGGAACAGGCATCCGGCCAAGTGGCGGCGCGAATATGGATATGGCGGTGCAAGCCCTTGAAGCTGCGCTGAGGGACGGGCTATCAGTCCATAACGAACCTGTCACCATTGCCCGCGCGCTGATGAGTGCAAGCTATGAGCATAAGGCCGCTGTCATCATTCCGACCTGGAATGGGGGTGGTCTGTTCAAGGATGTGTTGGAGGCGCTTGTAACGCAAGTCGCGCCTTGGTCCTTTGACGTGATGGTGGTCGACAGCGGTTCAATCGACGAAACGCTCGATATCGTCCGCAGCTATGAACAGCGCGGTGTGCGTTTGCACACAATTCCCAATTCGGAATTTCAGCATGGCCGGACCCGCAATCTGGCTATTTCATTGACGTCCGCCGAGTTTGTCGCCGTCCTTACCCAGGATGCAACGCCAGCTAACGCGCATTGGCTGGCCAATCTGGTCAAGGCCTTCGACAAGGGCACTCAAGTCGCGGGCGTATTTGGGGCGCACCAGGCGTATCCGGAAGCCACACCTTTTGTATCGATAGGCATTGAAGGACATTTCGAGCATTTCAACCGCCTTCCCCATGTAGCCGACTGGAACCGTGACCATGGCGATCCCATCCCGTTCGGCTCCGTGCCGTGGCAGAATTGGATTCATTATTATTCAGACAATAACTCCTGTATGCGGCGGAGCGTTTGGGAAAAGATACCCTACCCCAATATCGATTGGGGTGAGGATCAGGTCTGGGCTTGGGAAATTATCAAGCAGGGATATGAAAAAGCCTATGCTCATGATGCCATAGTCTATCATTCACATAATCTGACTATCGAGCAGCAGATAAAAGTGTCAAAGATCGAAGGCGAGTTCTGGCTCCGCCATTTCAATTACAGGTTTGAATCTTCAGCCGATCAGGTTCATGCTTCGGCTGACTATCTTCAAGACCGCAATATGGAATTCGCTCTGGCTCATGGCATTGATAACAAGATCAGGGACGAACAAATCAAGCTTGACCGGGTAGGTGTCGCCGCGCGCTATGCAGGGCAGACGCAATTGCTAAGAGATATTTACGGTATTAATAACTAAATTTTTAATGGTCCAAAAGTATTTTTTAGAGGTTAGTATAATTATTTAACGCAAAATCGATGTCGCCATATGTTGTTGCTTTACCGTTATGGATTACAACAGCTTTACTGCAATATTGGCGGATGAACTCGGTGCTATGTGACGCAATAATCATAGAACGTTCGGTTCGTTTCTCGAACATTTCCGCATGACATTTTTGTTGAAAGTTCTGATCGCCTACCAGGATGATCTCATCGATCAAATAACAGTCAAATTCGATTGCCAGAGAGAGAGCGAATGCGAGGCGAGCCCGCATACCCGAGGAATAGGTTTTAACAGGCATGCGTAATTGCCGTCCAAGTTCCGTGAACTCTTCTACGAAGCGTCGGACGGCAGAATAGTCCCGCTGGTAGATACGCGCTATAAAGCGCGCGTTATCATAGCCTGTCAGGCTGCCTTGAAAGCCCCCGGCAAAGCCAAGCGGCCAAGAGATGGACATCTTGCGGGTGATCGTGCCGGATGTGGGCATTTCCACTCCCCCTATCAGCTTGATAAGGGTGCTCTTGCCTGCACCGTTGCGTCCGAGCAGCGCTACGCGCTCACCTGGGCTTATGACGACGTCAACGCCGTTCAAAACCTGCTTCTCTCCCCCAGCATGGGTGTAGGATTTGGAGACGTTGCTGCAAATTATCATTCGACGGTCAATTTCCGGCGGACATAGCGACACAGGATAAGGCCGATCACCGTCGCGATGACCGAGCAGATAATGGGATTCCAGACATCATAATAAGCAGTGATCTTTTCTCCCCAGATGCCTTTGCGCATCATTTCCATGCCGTTCACAAAGGGCGACAAAAGCAGGAATTCTCTGACACTTGGCTTCATCCAAGCCACCATGTAGAATAATCCGGAAAAGGGGATCATGATATAGGTTGTAACGGGAATGAATTTCTCCATTGTTTCTGATATTTCAGATAATGGAGCAATAATCAAACATAATGAAAAGCAAAAAAAGGAATATAGAATCCATCCAGAAATAAATAGCCCCAAGTTAGCAGGAATTGGAAATTCTCCAAGAACCAACAAAACAATAGCCATAAAGATATAAGCCATCATACCACCAAGAAATTCTATAATGAATCTGGCCAGTATGAAATCTACAATCTTTATTTGCTTATGATAAAGGAGACTTTGGTTTACTGTAAAAATGGCTACGCTGCGCGAAACGCCATGGCGGAACAAGGTAATTGGAATATAACCAGTCGCGACAAAGGCGATAATGCCGATGCCATGTTCTTCGGCGCCTCTGGTGAAATGCCACAGGATACCTACCAATCCGGCGAACAGCAGCGGTTCGGCCATGATCCACAGAAAGCCGATATTTTCGCGACCGAATCGGGTGATGAGTTCGCGGATCATCAGCGCGTGTATGACACGCACCTGAATTGCCCAGCTGACGCGGAGCTTGTGCAGGCCGCTGCCTATCATACTTAGCCTTCTGGGGAGTGTTCGAGGATGCCGACCGTGAACATCCAAGCCACGAAATACAGGCACAGCGCGGCGGCGAACACGACCAGGACGTTAATGAACCGCTTGGGCAGCAACGGTTCGTCTGGCAGGTTGGGATCGACCACTCGCTCCAGATAGAATTGCTGTCGCTGCGCCTCGGCCCGCGCCTGCACCAGCGCGGCGTTGGCCGCGTTCAGGCTCTGGGTGGCGAATTCCTGCTCCACCAGCAGATTTTCATAGCCGCCCAGCTTGGAGGCGATACCACTGCCGCTGCCCACGACCCGACTGTCCTGCGAGGCGATCTGCGTGCCAATGGCGCTGATCCGGTTGCGAAGCGCAGGGATGGAAGGGTTGTTGGGGGTCAGGCGCTGCATGAGGTCGAGCTGCGCCTGCAAGGCGGCGCGCTCAGCCGTCAGCGTGTTGGCGATCTCCAGCACGCCGCCGGCCTGTTTGGTCGGGTCGATTAGCGCCTGGGCATTGCGATATTGCGACAGGGCTATACGGGCGGCGCGAGCGCGCTGCGTCGCCAGTTCGACCTGCTTCTGCGCTTCGATGATGCCCTTGCTCTGGGCGCGGCCGTTCAGCCGGTTGACGAGGCCCTCGCTCAGGTCGAGCAGTTCGCGGTTGATGCGATAGGCGTCCTGCGGGGTGAACGCCTTGACCTTGATGATCGCGGTGCTGGTTTCGGCATCCATGCGCGCTTCGACCATCTTGCCATAATATTTGAATAGGCTCTCAAAGCTGCTGTCCGAAAAAAGCAGGGGAAAGCGGGACAGGATGTCGGCCTGGGGATCAGCGAAGCGGTCGCGCACCGCGACATTCTTTTCCAGCGCCTTCAGCGCGTCGCGCGAGCGCACATAGGTCAGTACTTCGTTGGTCTGTTCCTGCCCGCCCGACAGGCCGGTGGTCTGCACCAGGTTGGCGAGCGTCGACACCTGGCTGCGCTTCTGGTCCGGACTCTTGATGACGAACCGGGATTCCGAAATATAAATGTCGGACGCGATCAGCCCGTAATAGAGCGCGGCCAGCACTGTCGGCAGGGCGACCATCAGGAGGAACCAGCGCCGTTTCTTCAGCCATTGCGCCAGGGCTGAATGATGAACCGGAGCTTCGGCCTCGATGGGGAGCGAGGGATTGACGTTCATGGGTCTGTACAGCGCCTTGAGCTAATCGAACGATCTTGCGCTAGGCCAACATGGCACAGGGCGCAAGGCCAAGCAGCATCGGGCGATGCGATGCAAGAGGAACTATTGTCCATTGTTCGATCGCGATGCTAAGGCGCTTCACTAGTAAGCCGCAGCCTGCGAGAATTCATACCAATGCTTCTTAGAAACAGTCTATTTCTCGCCCTGATCGTCGGGCTTTCAGGCTGCGCTACCCTGCCTTCCAGCGGCCCGACCGGGGGGCAGGTCCGCAAGTCGGCGACCGCGCCCAAGGACGGCTCCACCCCCATCGAAGTGGTGCCGATCCGCGCGGTCGCCGACCTGCCGCCCGTCTCGGCCAGCGCGACGCCCGCCGCGCTGCTGCCCCAGTCGGCGCCCTCGCCCACCGACATGGTGGGGCCGGGCGACATTCTCGACATCAACGTCTATGAAGCGGGCGTGACCCTGTTTGCCAGCGAGGCGTCTGTTTCGGCAGCCGGCCAGCTCGCGGCCCCCGGCGTCCAGGTGCAGAAGCTGCCGCCCACGCGCGTTGATGATCTGGGCGACATTTCCATTCCCTATGCTGGCACCCTGCATGTCGCAGGACTGACCACGGGCGAAGTGGAAGCGACGATCCGCAATTCGCTGCGTCGTCTGTCGCAAAATCCGCAGGTTATCGTTACGATGAGCCAGGCGATCACCAATTCGATCATCATCGGCGGAGAGGTGGCGAGGCCGGGCCGGCTCGTGCTCCAGACCAACCGGGAGAGCCTGTCCGACGTCATCGCGCTCGCCGGCGGCTATCGCGGCGATTCCAAAGATCTGATGGTGCGCATCATGCGCGGTGGCGCGAGCGCCGACGTTCGCATCAACGACATGGTCGAAAATCCGGCGCTCGACGTGGCAATCCGCCCCGGCGATCGCCTGATGCTGGTGGATGACCCGCGCACCTATTCGATCCTGGGCGCGTCGGGCCGGGTGGAGCAGGTGCCTTTCCGCCGCTCGACCGTTTCGCTCGCCGAAGCCGTCGCCACTGCGGGCGGCGCCAATCCCAATCTGGGCGATCCCGCCGCCATCTTCCTGTTCCGTTACGTGAAGGATGCCCAAGGACAGGAAACGCCGCGCGTTTACCATCTCAACATGATGCAGACGGGCGCCTATTTCCTGGCCCAGAAATTCACCATGCAGGACAAGGATGTCCTCTATTTCGGCAACGCCGCGGCCAATCAGCCCAGCAAGCTCGTCCAGCTCATCAGCCAGCTCTTCTCGCCGGTGCTGACCGTGACCAGCGCCGTGTCGGTGATCCAGAACAGCAACAACTAACGGTTGCGACAGGCGACGCTTCATCGAGGGAAATATTGTGGAAATCCAGGCATATGATATCGCCGGCGTAACGCTGCTGACGCCGCGCCATATTGGCGATGAGCGCGGCTATTTCGCCGAAACCTTCCGCGCCGACGTGTTTGCGAAACATATCGGCGATTACCGCTTCGTGCAGGACAATGAATCCCGCAGCGCCCGCGTCGGCACGATCCGCGGCTTGCATTTCCAGAGCGAGCCGCACGCCCAGGGCAAGCTGGTGCGCTGCACCGCCGGCGCGCTGTTCGACGTTGCCGTCGACATCCGCACGGGATCGCCCACCTATGGCCAGTGGGTGGGTGAAACGCTCACCCCCGACAATGGCAAGCAGCTCTGGGTGCCGCCGGGTTTCGCCCATGGCTTCTGCTCGCTCGAGCCCGATACCGTCATTTGCTACAAGGTGGCGGGCAGCTATTATAGCGTCGAGTGCGACAAGGGGCTTGCTTGGAACGATCCGGCGATCGGCATTGTCTGGCCCGATGCCGCCGATGCCGACACCCTCTCGGCCAAGGATCGCAAGCAGCCGCTTCTCGCCGACCTTCCCGCCTATTTCACCTGGCCAAATTCTACAGGGAGCGAATAATTCATGCGCGTAATCGTCACCGGCGGCGCCGGCTTCATCGGCTCGGCCCTTGTCCGCTATCTGGTGCTCGAAAAGGGCTATGACGTCCTTACTGTCGATGCCCTCACCTATGCAGGCTGCGAAGCGTCGCTCAAGGAAGTCGAAGGGCGCAACAACCACCGCTTCCTGCACGCCAATATCTGCGACGGCGCGGCGATGGCTGCGGCGATCGCTGATTTCCGGCCCGACCGCATCATGCATCTCGCCGCTGAAAGCCATGTCGATCGCTCGATCACCGGCGCGGCCGATTTCATCCAGACTAATGTCGTGGGCAGCTTCACCCTGCTGGAGGCCGCGCGCGGCTACTGGAACGGCCTGGACCCGCAAGCTAAGGCCGCATTCCGCTTCCTCCATGTCTCGACCGATGAAGTCTATGGCTCGCTGGGCGACGAAGGCCTGTTCGAGGAAACCACGCCCTACGATCCTTCCTCACCCTATTCGGCGTCCAAGGCCGCGTCCGATCATCTCGCGAAAGCTTGGCAGCGCACCTATGGCCTGCCGGTGGTGGTTTCAAACTGCTCGAACAATTACGGCCCCTACCACTTCCCCGAAAAACTGATTCCGCTGACCATCCTCAACGCGCTCGAAGGGCGCAAGCTGCCGGTCTATGGCAAGGGTGAGAATATCCGCGACTGGCTCTATGTCGACGATCATGCCCGTGCGCTCGACCTCATCATCGAAAAGGGCGAGCCGGGCGAAACCTACAATGTGGGTGGCCGCAACGAGCGCAAGAATATCGACGTGGTCAAGCGCATCTGCGCCGTGCTCGACGAACTGCGCCCCACCGACACGCCCCGCGTCGAGCTGATCGAATATGTCACCGACCGCCCCGGCCATGACGCCCGCTATGCGATCGACGCCACCCGCCTAGAGAACGAGCTAGGCTGGAAGGCGCAGGAAAATTTCGACACGGGCATTGAAAAGACGGTGCGCTGGTATCTCGACAATGAATGGTGGTGGCGTCCGCTGCGCGACCAGTATGACGGCCAGCGCTTGGGCCTCGAGAAAGCCAAGGCATGAGGATCGCCGTCACCGGGACGGCGGGGCAGGTCGTCACCAGCCTCCTTGAACGGGGCAAGGCCGCTGGGCATGAGGTGATCGCAGTCGGCCGCCCTGACCTCGATCTGGCCGATCCTGCCTCGGTCGCCCGCGTGCTGGAGGCGGCGAAGCCCGACGTGATCGTCTCGGCCGCCGCCTATACCGCCGTCGACAAGGCGGAGAGCGAGAGCGATCTCGCTTTTGCCGTCAACGGCGCCGGCGCCGGCGCGGTCGCACAGACGGCCAAGAAGCTCGGCGTCCCCGTCATCCACATCTCGACCGACTATGTGTTCGATGGGATGCTGGACCGCCCCTATGTCGAAACAGATCCCACTGGTCCCACCGGCGTCTATGGCGCGTCGAAGCTGGCGGGCGAGCAGGCGGTGCTGGCTGCGCATGACGACAGCGTGGTGCTGCGCGTCGCTTGGGTCTACAGCCCATTCGGCGGCAATTTCGTCAAGACGATGCTGCGGCTTGCGGCCGATCGCGACGAGCTGGGCGTGGTCGGCGATCAGGTCGGTAATCCGACCAGCGCGCTCGCCATCGCGGACGGCATCCTCCAGGTGGCTACCAACATGGTAGCCAATGGTAGCCCTGAGCTACGCGGCATCTTCCACATGACTGCGCAGGGCGAAGCGAGCTGGGCCGATTTTGCGGAGGGCATCTTCGCGGCCTCTGCGGCGCGTGGCGGCCCGTCGGCATCGGTGCGGCATATCGGCACTGCCAATTATCCCACGCCTGCGACCCGGCCCGCCAATTCGCGGCTCGACTGCACCCGCATTGCGCAGGCGCATGGCGTGACGCTGCCCGACTGGCGCACGTCGCTCGACGAAGTGATGGACCGGCTGCAACCGGCAGCCAATTGATTATTGGGGGAAGCAAAAAGCTATGAAGGGTATCATTCTCGCAGGCGGTAGCGGCACGCGTCTCTATCCGATGACGCTGTCGACCTCGAAGCAGCTCATGCCGGTCTATGACAAGCCGATGATCTATTATCCACTGACCACGCTGATGCTGGCCGGCATCCGCGACGTGCTCATCATCTCCACCCCGCGCGACCTGCCGGCCTTCCAGTCGCTGTTGGGCGATGGCTCGGCCTGGGGCATGACCCTGGAATATGCGGTGCAGCCCAGCCCCGACGGCCTGGCGCAGGCCTATATCATCGGTGCCGATTTCGTCGCCGGGCAACAGTCGGCTCTGATCTTGGGCGACAATATTTATCATGGCCACGGCCTGCCCGAAATCCTCGCCAGCGCGTCGTCGCGCAAGGAAGGGGCGAGCGTCTTCGCCTATCATGTCAACGATCCCGAACGCTATGGCGTGGTGAGCTTCGACGAAGCCATGAAGGCCGAGACCATCGAGGAAAAGCCCGAGCAGCCAAAGTCCAACTGGGCGGTCACCGGCCTCTATTTCTACGATGAAAAGGTCGTCGATATCGCCGCCAACATGAAGCCTTCGGCCCGCGGCGAACTGGAGATCACCGACGTCAACCGCGTCTATCTGGAACGCGGTGAACTCCATGTCGAAATCATGGGCCGCGGCTATGCCTGGCTCGACACCGGCACGCCCGACAGCCTGCTCGATGCCGCCGAATTCGTACGCGTCCTCGAAAAGCGCCAGGGCTTCAAGATCGCCGCGCCCGAGGAAATCGCCTACCGCCAGGGCTTCATCGACGCCAACGGCCTTGAGCAGGCGATCGGTAAGCTCGGCAAGTCCGACTATGGCCGCTATCTGCGCGGAATTCTGGCGGAGGGCTAAAAAGCCCGGGGCCGCCATAGGCGAGGAGGAGAGGCTGGAACAGGGCGCGCAGCGTGATGAGAATGATGCCAATCGCGGTCAGCATCACCGGTGACGATCGCCGACAGGATAGCACCGGTTAAAGCGGCGCGCCTCGCCAACGAGCGCGGCGACCAACAGCTTGTCCTCACGCCACGACTGGCCCTGCCAATGCGTCAGGCGAGCAGTCAGCCCAAAGCGAGCCCTCTCCGTCCATTGAGGTCGAAGCGAGCAGGTCGTGCAGGTAGGGGAATCGTTCGCGGACCATCAAGCGATGCACGCGAGCCTCGCCGTCATGCATCCAATGGACGAATTGCCCCGTCCGGGGCGCCGGCGGTGGCGGGTAACGGCTCGATATAAGTTGCACCTCGCCCGCACAGTTAGAGATCTGTCAAAGACGAAGTTCGCGACGACGGATCCTTTTCCGCTTCCACGTCGAACGCACGTTTGCCGCGCCGCTTCCACAGCGCCAGCACGTCGCCGTCATCTCGTGCCTTCGCCGCCAGTTCGAGCAGCGCGCCGTAGAGCGTCGCACGATCGTCATCGGCGAGATCGACCAGGCCGGCTTTCTGGAAGAGGCCGCCCAGCTCGATCAGGTGGCGAGTGCGTGCGCGCCGCTGCACGACCCATCCTCTCGTATCGGCGCGGCGCTGCCCGGCCTCAACTCTACGAGCCGCCTGCGCCAGCTTCGCCTGTGCTGCCGCTGTCTGTCGCAGCGCTCCCCCCAGCTTTGCGCCTGCGCCGTTGAAAGAAGGCGACGCCCTTCGCGCGCCATGCCTCCTTTCCTTCCGCGTCGGCTTCGACAGCAGCGATGAGCGCGCCGGCCAGCGTCTCGATGTCGAGCGCGTCGGCCCCGGTTGCCGTCACCAGTTCACCGAGCTGCTGCACCTTGCGTGCCTTCAATGCTTTGGCTTTGTCGCCGAGCGCTTTCAGCTCGGCGTCATAGTCGCGCGTCTTTCGCATATTCTCTTCCTCGCGCCCATCCACAGAAGCCGCATCGTAGCACGATCATGTGGGCAGGACAGCGGTTCCGGCAAGAAATGCGGTGAAGTCAATCACGCGAACGACAGAGAGCTTGAGTGCGCGCTTATACGTCGTTGCCGACGTGCGCTCAGAAAGGCAGTATAACAGCCGTCATGGCGATCTATCATTTCTCGGCCAAGGTCATTAGCCGTACCAACGGATCGAGCGCGGTTGCATCGGCCGCCTATCGTTCGGCATCCGAGCTGCACGATGACCGCCTCGGGCGCGACCATGATTTTTCGAACAAGGCCGGCGTCGTCCATTCGGAAATCCTGTTGCCCGAGGGCGCGCCGGAGTGTTTAAATGATCGCGCGACCCTGTGGAACGAGGTCGAAGGGGCTGAGAAGCGCAAGGACGCACAGCTTGCCCGCGAGGTGGAGTTCTCGATTCCGCGCGAGCTGAACCAGCAACAAGGCGTTAGCCTCGCGCGCGATTTCGTCGAAAAGCAGTTCGTCGAACGTGGCATGGTCGCGGACATCAATGTGCATTGGGACTTCGCCGAGGATGGCAGCCCTAAGCCGCACGCGCATGTCATGTTGTCGATGCGCGAAGTTGGGCCGGAGGGGTTCGGCCAGAAGGTGCGCGACTGGAACAACACGGCGCTGTTGAAGGAGTGGCGCGAGGCGTGGGCCAATCATGTCAACGAGCGGCTTGCCTTGCTTGATATCGACGCCCGCATAGATCACCGGACCTTGGAGGCGCAGGGCATCGAGCTTGAGCCTCAGCACAAGATCGGGCCGGCGGGATCGCGCCGCCTGGATCGCGGCGAGGATGCCGAACGCGCCGACGATCATCTGCGCATCGCGCGTGACAATGGCGCGAAGATCATCGCCGAGCCGGGGATCGCGCTTGATGCGATCACGCGGCAGCAGGCCACGTTCACCACCCGCGACCTGGCGATGTTCGTCCACCGCCACAGCGACGGCAAGGAGCAGTTCGACCATGCGATGAGCGCGGTACGCAGCTCGCCCGAGCTAGTGGCGCTCGGGGCGGATGGGAAGGGCGAGCAGCGGTTCACGTCGCGCGAGATGATCGCGGTCGAGCAACGGTTGGAGCGCGCCGGCGACCGGCTTTCCGGCGCCGATCGGCACGGCGTCGGCGCGCGCGATCGGGCGCACGCCTTGGCGGCCGCCGAAAGGAGGGGGCTCAGCCTTTCAGCCGAGCAGCGCGGCGCGTTGGAGCACATCACCGATCGCGACGGCCTTGCGTCCGTCGTCGGCTATGCCGGCACCGGCAAATCGGCGATGCTGGGGGTCGCGCGCGAGGCGTGGGAGAGCGCGGGCTACCAGGTGCGCGGGGCGGCCTTATCGGGGATCGCGGCCGAGAATCTGGAAGGCGGCTCCGGCATCCAGTCGCGGACGATCGCCAGCCTCGAATATCAGTGGGAGCAGGGCCGCGAGCAGCTCGGCCCGCGCGACGTGCTGGTGATCGACGAGGCCGGCATGATCGGCACCCGCCAGATGGAGCGGGTTCTATCCCATGCCGAGCAGGCCGGGGCCAAGGTTGTGCTGGTCGGCGACCCCGAGCAGTTGCAGGCGATCGAGGCGGGGGCGGCGTTCCGCAGCGTCGCCGAGCGGCATGGCTGGGCCGAGATCACCGGCATTCGCCGACAGCGCGAGGACTGGCAGCGCGACGCGACCAAGGCGCTCGCGACCGGCAGGACCGGCGAGGCGGTCCATGCCTATGAGCAGAACGGCATGGTGCAGGCGGCTGACACGCGCGAGGCGGCGCGCGGCGAGCTGATCGATGCATGGGATGCGCAGCGTCGCGCCGATCCCGATCAATCGCGGATCATCCTCACCCCCACTAATGCCGAGGTCCGCGACCTGAACGAGGCTGCGCGCGGGCGGCTGCGCGCCGCCGACGAGCTGGGCCAGGACGTGCGTGTGTCGGCCGAGCGAGGTGCGCGCGACTTCGCCGCCGGCGATCGCATCATGTTCTTGAAGAACGAGCGCGGCCTGGGCGTCAAGAACGGCACGCTGGGCGCGATCGAGCAGGTCTCGCCCGAGCGCATGGCGGTGAAGCTCGACGACGGCCGCCAAGTGGCGTTCGACCTGAAAGACTATGCCCATGTCGATCATGGCTATGCCGCCACCATCCACAAATCGCAGGGCGTGACGGTCGATCGCGCGCACGTCCTCGCTACGCCGGGCATGGACCGCCATTCGGCCTATGTGGCGCTGTCGCGGCACCGGGACGGCGTGCAGCTCCATTACGGCCGCGACGACTTCGCCGATCAGCGCCAGCTCTCCGCCAAGCTGGGGCGCGAGCGGGCAAAGGATATGGTGTCCGACTATGGCCGCGACCCTGACGCCCAGGTGCGCGCCTTTGCCGATCGGCATGGCCTTGCGGGCGAGATCCGCTTCGCGGAACCGTCCGAGCGGGCCAGTGCGGAAAGATCGGCCGTCGAGCGTGGATCGCCGCGCCAGGGGCGCAAGGATCCACGGGAGAACGGCCGCGGCCAAGCGGGGACCGCGGGCGAGGGGCCGCGGCGGGGTGGCATGTTCGACAATTTCCGGCCCGCATCGGAGCGGCCGTCGGCGCCCATATCGGCAGGTGATCGCGGCCAGGGCGAGGGCCGGAAACGTGGCATGTTCGACGGGTTGAGGCTGTCAGCCGAGCTGTCGCGGCCGAGATCGCCGGCGAAGTCCGCCGAGCGCGGCCAGGACCGCACCCACAATCGCGATTATGCCCGTGCCGTCGAGCGGGTGGCGCGATGGGCACAGACCATCGCCCAGGCGCATGAAAAGGGCGCGGCGGTGCTTGAGCATCAGAAAGTCGCGCTCGAGCACGCGAAGGGCGCGCTCGAGGAAATCCGGCCCGGTTCGTCGCGCGACATGATCGCGGCCGCCCAGCGCAATCCCGGCCTGGTCCGCGAGGCGGCGGCGGGGCGCAGCGAGCCGATGATCGCGGCGATCGGCGAGGAAGCCCGCGTGCGGGTCGATCCCGCCTTGCGCGCCGATCGCTTCGTGGAACGCTGGCAGGGGCTTCAGCGCCAACGTGCCGGCATGATGCGCGCCGGCGACCACGAGGGCTCTGAGAAGGTGGGCAAGGCGATGCAGGGCATAGCGAAGGGGCTTGAGCGCGATCCCCAGGTGGAATCGCTGTTGCGCGGCCGTTCGCGTGAGCTGGGGCTGCAAATGGAGATCGCGCGGGACAAGTCGATTGGCGCGGAGTTGGTGCAGCAGATCACGCCGGCGCGGAATCGCGGCCTCAGCCGCTAGGAGAGGATATGGAAGACGATTACCGCGACGAGCATCAGGGCGACGATCCGGCGGCGGCATTCGAGCGGCTGCGCGGCGAGGTATCGTTGTTACGCAGCGCGATCGAGGGGCTGACCGCCGCCCGCGAGTCGATCGACATTCCCGATTATGAGCCGACGCTGGCACGCACCGAGAAGGTGCTGACGGTGCTCGCCGAGCAATTCGGGCTCTTGCGCCAAAGCCCGGCGATGACGCTCACGCCGGAAAATATGGGCGGCCGTTTAAACGCCGCCATCGCCGAAAGCGTGAACAGCTTACGCAGCCACGCCCAGGCTTCGAAATCGGCGCTAGACGCCACGGTGAAAGACCTGCGCGGCATCATCCGATCGGCGCGTCATGCCGACGATCAGGACCGCCGTGTCTATCTGTTCGGCGGCGGTCTGCTGCTCGGCCTGGTGCTCTATGCGGTGCTGGCGGGGCCGATCGCGCGCCTCGCACCGACGAGCTGGCAATGGCCCGAGCGCATGGCGACGCGCGTGCTCGCCGAGCGCACGCCCTGGGATGCCGGCCAGCATCTTATGTCGAGCGCATCGCGGCCGAGCTGGGAGGCCGTCGTCGCGGCCGACACGATGCTGCGCGACAATCGCGAGACGATCGACGGATGCCGCGAGGCCGCTGCCAAGGCGAAGAAGGCGGTGCGCTGCACGGTCGAAGTGAAGCCTGCGCCCACATCATCGGATCGCTGAATCAATCCCGCGTGAACTGGCCGCGCCCGGACTGCCATAGCCCGAACTGCCATAGCCTAAACTGGCTGTGTATCGGCGCCTTGCTGGGATCGGTCGCCGCCCCCGCCTTTCCCGCCCCGGCCCTCGCGGTGCCGCCGCCATCGCCACCCGTCCGCCCGTGCCAGTCCCGCCCGTGCCTATTCCATCCGTGCCGACGCTCACCGGGCTGGCTGTCGCCGGTTCCTCGATCGCGCCGCAACTGGAGGCCGCCGCCCGCCCGTTCCTGGGCCAGGCGCCCGACGCCGACCGCCTCCAGCGCCTGGCGCGCACGCTCGACGCCACTTATGCGCGCAGCGACGTGGCGATCTATGTGATCGACCTTCAGGGCGTCGACCCGCAGGGGCGGCTGCGGGTGAAGGTGCGTGAAGGACAGGTGCAGCGGCTGCGCTTCACCGGTCTTGACGAGGGTATCGGCCGCCGCGTGCGCGCGATCGCCGCACCGCTTGAACAAGGGAGCGGCGCGCTCAGTCGCCGGCGGCTCGATCGGGTGCTGCGGCTCGTTCAGGCGATCCCGGGCGCGCGGGTCGAGGCGACCATGGTTGCCGGCACGACGCCGGGCGGCCTGGAAATCCATTTCCATGTGGCGGGCGACCCGCGCCGCTTCGGGCTGCTGCTGCATAATGACGGTCAGGCGCTGACCGGCCGCACGCAGGCGCAGGCCACCGCCCAGGGCAACAGCGTCCTGCGGCGCGGCGACCAGATGACGGTGCAGGGGATGCGCGGACTGGATGGCCGGGTCTGGACCATGGCGGCCGTACGCCCTGCCGCTGGGGCGTCAGGGCGCGGCCGTCGACATCTTCGCCGTCGCATCGGGCAGCGACCTTGCCGCCTATCGCCTGGGCAGCGACGCCCATGGCCTGGGGGCCGGCCTTGCCTATCCCCTGCTGGTGGATAAGGAAGACTGGATCACCGCGTCGTTCGGCGTCCGCCGGCAGAGCAGCGGATCGCATTTTGCCGGCTATCGTCTCTACCGGGAAACCACCACCAGCCTCAGCGCCGCGCTGCGCTGGCAGCGCGATACCCCCCCGCACCGCCAGCAGCGTTCAGGTCAGGGCGACCCGCTCCGCCCCCTTCGCCCCGGTTCGGATCAGCGCGCAGTGGCCGCCCGCCATTTCACTAAGCTGGAGGCGCAGGCCAGCCATGACCGCATGATCGGCCGTTCAGCGGCGCTGCGGCTGCGCGCGCACGGCCAATATTCCCCTGATGCGCTGACCCAGGCCGACGGACTGGCGCTGGGCGGCGCGGATTTCGGGCGGGCCTATGATCCCGCGACGCTGGTGGGCGACAGTGCGCTGGCGGCATCGGCGGAACTGGTCTGGGGAGCAGCGAAGGGCAAGGGCCGCGACATCCAGCTCTACGGCGCGCTCGATGCCGCCCGCGCTTATTATAATGAACGGCCGCTCTACCGCAGCGGCCGCTTCGACCTCGCCTCGGCAGGCGCAGGCGTGCGGGTGCAGCAGGGGCGGGTCAATCTCGACCTGTCGGCCCATCGCGCCCTTCTCGTCCCCTATCCCGGCTATGATGGCCAGTGGCGCGTGCGGGTGAATGTGGGCGTGAACCTGCCTTAATTCGCCAGGAAGCTGTTGCTCTTCATCTGGATACTGCCACCGCGGGCACCGCGTTTGCGAATGTTCACACGATTGGAAAATGTAACGGACGTTATCGTAAAGTCCTGCATCTTGTCGCCATTGGTGATGCTCTCCACATCGACAAGGACGCCAAAGCCGTTCGAGGCAGATCCGTTATTGGCAATCTTGCCACCAATAATTTTCACATTGCTTACAGGTGCGCCAACGGAAGAGAAATTCCCGCCATTTATATAGTAGAAATAGTAGCCCAAGCCTGGCGTAATTCCGCCGGGATTGTCATGGATATTATTGTTTATGAAGCGATATTTTTGCCCTGACGCGATCGCCACACCCGTTCTGAAGTTGGAAGCTTCCAGATTTTCGACCGTAACATTCTCCGTCTGGCGGATGGCAAGTCCTGTGCGATTGTAGGAAGCCAGCTGTCCGTCCTGGATGGTGGAGAAGCATTTTTCACCCATTTGCCCTGGACCTGACTGGCCCTTCCCATCGGCGCCTAGCGCTACGACGTTCCTGACTGTGACATTTTTGAGAAAGGCAACATCGAAGCATATGCCCACGCCCTTCATTTTAAGGCGCGTAAATTCGCCAGCAACGATCCAGTCTCCGGCAATTGCCGCGCCGAGGCCGCCATAGCCCGTGAACGCTGCGTCCGAAATGCGGAAGCGCTGGACATTGGCCAAGGCAATCGCAACATTTTCAGACGTAGGCGCCAAGCCTTTCCGGTTGCCGACGAAAGACCCGCCCTGCCAACTCCAGTTTGTCGTGCGATCAAATGTGAAGGTGGTGGTAAGTGGGATGGCATCATCGACGATGAAGGTCGCGCCGGACGCAACCACTTTGAACTTCGCCTTCCTGGAGACCAATGTGCCGGTGCGGTTGAAAGCAGGATAGCCCGGAGCGACATTGGTTTTGAAACAATAGCGGCGGTTCGGTGGGAAAAGGATGGTCCGCCCCGCGATGTTGCCGGAGAAGATAGTGCGGATTGCCGGTCCGTCATCATGGGCGCAGCCGATACCCATGACCCCATGGTCCAGCACGTTGATCTGCCTTATTAGGGCGGTTTTCTTCGTTTGCTGGACAGGCGCGGTGCGGCGCTGGTCCAGGGGGCTATGCTTGATCGAACCGACAGGCGGGGCGGCGGCGAAGAGAATGCCGAGGAGTGTTGCTGCTACGATAAGGATGCCTATGATCTTGATGACAGACTTATTCCGCATGGGCATGTTCCTCTATCCAGCTTGCAGTAGCAATGCCGGAAAGACGCTTGGAATAGGGCTTGAGATGATCCACTGCCACCGTTCAGCGGAAGTGAGGTGATGCGGCAAGCGAAAGAAAGCAGGAAGGGTAAGGCAAATTTGTCGTGCCGAGTAACAATGCATCGAGACTGTTTGAGGCGGGCCTGCTCTGTTAACAGAATAGGATGAACGATCAGGCGTCTCAGCTGTCCTTCCTCGCCAGCGGTGCGAGTGCAGATTTGTTCGACATTGGCGGGGATCAGGTGGTCAAGCTGTTCCGCGACAGCGTCTCGGACGAGATGATCGCGCGCGAAGCTTTGACATCCACCCAAGCGGCAGCCAGCGGCGTGCCGACCGCAGCGGCGATTGGACGAACGACATGGGACGGGCGTCGGGCCATCATTTATCCACGGCTGCACGGTCCGACATTGATGGACTGGATCCGTTGTAATCCGATAAGGGCTGGATGGGCGCTCGACCGCATGGGTGCGTTGCACGGCGCGATGCACCGGGTGCCAGGCGGGGCGTTGCGATCACTTAAACAGGTGCTGGCGACGGATATTACCTATGGCCCTGCATCACATGCGCTGCAACGGTCAGCTATCGCCTATCTTGACCGCCTGCCGTATGGCGATGCGCTGACTCATGGCGACTTTCATCTCGGCAATGTTATGATGACCTCAGGGGGCCTAGTAGTGATCGACTGGTCGAAGGCCGCAGTGGGCCATCCGGCGGCGGACGCGGTGCGATCCGAGATGCTGATGCGCTTTGGCATCGGGCCTAATGACTGGGTGACGAGATTGTGGCGAGACTGGGCGGCGGTTCGATTGCGGAGGAGCTATGCGGCGGTGTCCGGCGTGACCACTAGCGACATTTCTCAATGGCGGCCCATAGTCGCGCTAGCTTGGCTGCGCGCCCGAGACGCTGGACGGACGCCGGCATTCATGCGCTATCTAGCCAAGGCTCTGGCACAGGCAGGGTTGCCATCGCTTTGTTAACGAAGGCAGGCTGGGGTGCGGCGGCGGGCCGGGCACTTTTTTCCGTCCCGCCTGAGCGATCCGGCGGCTTTGCAGGAAGGCATAGGTGTTACCCGGCGTACCTCAGGGTATTGCTGGAATTGAGGAACTTCTGGATCGGGCACTCAAATCCGTACCCGCTCTACTTCGGCAAGGCTGATCTCGTCGCGCCGCCGGTCATAGAGCTGGGTCGTACGGGTCGAGCTGTGATTGGCCATGGCGGCGGCGTTTTCGAGGCTCCCGCCATTCTTGAGATAGGTAGTGATGCCGGTCGCGCGGAAACTATGATTGCCGATCGGCGTCCTGATCCCGACGTTACGGGCGCGGCGGCGGACCATGGCATGGACTTCGGCCTGCCGCAGCGGGGTGGCGCTGAGCACTTTCGTGCCACGCGCGATCGTGCGGAACAGCGGTCCCCTGCCCTCGTTGATTGCGCACGTCTCTATATAAGAGAGCAGATAGTCTTCGAGGATGTGATGGCAGGGCATCTCATGCCGCTTGCCGCCCTTTTCATGCAGGCGCAGCCAGAGCCGTCGCCCCTGCACGAATACATCTTCCCTTTTCATCGCCAGCACCGCACCTACCCGTGCGAAGCTGTAGATCATGATCCCGATCAGCGCCCGGTCGCGCAGCCCGGCCGGCGTCGAAATGTCGATGGCGTCGAGCAGCGCGCGTGCTTCCTGCGCCTCCAACACCGGTGTGCGGCCTCTCCGCGCGCTATGCGCCGGGCCGCGGACACTGGCGGCGGGGTTGGTCGCGATCACCTGCCCCGTCACCAGCCAGTCGAACAAATGGCGGATCGCGGCTAGGCGCTGCTTGACACTGGGCGGTGCCAGCGATTGCCCCAGCTTCTCCACCCAGGCGGCGACATGAATGGGCGCGATCTCTTCCAGATGGCGCACGCCATGGTTGTGGCACCAGCCTAGAAACTCCCGCGCCGCCTTCGCATAGGCGCGCCGGGTGTTGGCATTGCGGATATTGGCGGCGAAAAATTCAAGGAAGCGAATATGCACATGTGGCCGCGCCTCTGCGACGATCGGCGGCAGGGTGAGCGCAGGCAGTGACATTAACGGCAGCATAAGCTCGAACCTGACAAGTTATATGTGATAATGTCCTTTATCAGATATATATCGGTGGGGGAAAGTAGGGTTGCGCCGACCGGCAAAACAGCGGCGGACAGGTTGCATTGGACGATCAGTCATGGTGAATGGTTGTTGGGCAAATAGGGGTGTCTTTTTAATCCGTTTTCCTCGCCTGCGTGCGCGTGCGAAACCCAAAGAGCGTCTGACCCATTCGGTCCGCGACTATCGGGCGATGGTTGCCGACAAGCTGAAATCCCTGCCGGACGATCCAGGGCTAGCTCTGGCGCGGGCGATTGGCGCCGAAACGATGGAGATTTTCGCGTCGCAGGGCGACGGTCACGTCGCGGTGCTGCGTCATCATGGACTTATCGGGGGCGTTTGCGGGAGGGGGCGGAATCCTACGCCAAGCTCGCCCAGATAGCCGGCGCGAGATCTTACTTGTTGCTGCCTTCTACGGTCGCGCCAGAAAGGCGACGGCTCAGTTCTATCCGGCGATGGCTACGCATTTTGAAGGTGTCTGGCCCAACGCGCCGATACTCAATGAAGCCGAGAGAACGCCAAAATCGCTCTGCCGCTTCATTCGCTTCCAGCACGGCCAACCGAATCTCTGTGGCACCTCTCGCAGCGGCCCAGCTTTCGACCGTCGAGTAAATTGAGCGTCCGACGCCACGACCACGCTGTGCGGCATCTACGATCATGAAGCCGAGATACCATGTGCCATCACGCGGATAATCGCGGAGGATGGCCGCGATTGCATATAGGCCGCCAGGCCCCTTCCATCCCAGGACAGCTTGATTGTGGGCGCTCTTTTCGGGCGGCACATCGGAGAAAAGCTCGCGAGCATCGTCCAGCGTGGGCGCGGCCCCGTCCTGCAACAGGAAATAGTCGCTGCAACGGTTGTAACAGGTCTGCAACGTCTGCGGCGTCCGCTTGGGTAAGTTTGATCGGGGCTCCCGTCATCATCATCGCGTTTTGGCAGCAAGCACGCGCTGACCGTAATCCCGGAGTTCCCCGTTGGGACCGACATAGCGGTAGAGAGTGACGCGCTCGATCCCGAGTTCCTTGCAGAGGTCGGAAACGGACGTGTCGCGTTGGGCCATAGCAGCCTGAGCGAGCCGCACCTGGGCCTTGGAGAGGGCGAACTTGCGGCCACCCTTGCGTCCCCGCGCGCGGGCAGCGGCCAGGCCAGCCATGGTGCGCTCGCGGATCATATCCCGCTCAAACTCCGCCAGTGTGGCAAAAATGCCGAACACCATCCGGCCCGATGGCGTCGTGGTGTCGATCTGCGCGCCCTTGCCGGTGAGCACCCGCAGACCGATACCGCGATCCGACAGATTCTGCACCGTGCTGACCAGGTGGGTGAGCGTTCGGCCGAGCCGGTCGAGCTTCCAAACGATGAGGACATCGCCGTCGCGCAACGATTTCAGGCAGGCGGCAAGACCGGGGCGATCATCACGGCTACCGGATGCACGATCATCATAGATATTGCCTGGCTCGACACCGGCAGCGCGAAGGGCATCGTGCTGCAGGTCGAGCGACTGCGAGCCGTCGGCTTTGGACACGCGGGCGTAGCCGATCAGCATGGATCACAAACGAAGGTTTGAGGCGGTGACGAACATGAGCACATAAGATTGGGCTATTGTGTATCTTAACCAGCATCTCAATCAAGCTATCTCAAACCGTAGCTCGGAAAGAATAAGGAGCATGTATGCCGCGTCGCGTGACCCTGACCGATCGACAGCGCGAGGCGCTGCTTCACTTGCCGGTCGATCAAGGTGAGCTGCTGCGGCACTATACCCTCAGCGATGAGGATCTCGGGCATATCCGCCAGCGCCGGCGCGCCCACAATCGTTTTGGCTTCGCGCTGCAACTGTGCGTCCTGCGCTACCCGGGCCGGGTGCTCGCTCCTGGCGAGTTGATCCCGGCGCAGGTATCGGATTTCATCGCGGCCCAGCTCGGCCTGACCAGCGACGATCTACTCCTCTATGCCGCGCGCGAGGAGACCCGGCACGAGCATCTGGCGGACCTTCGCCGAATCTACGGCTATCGCTCCTTTTCGGGGCGGGGCGCACGGGATTTGCGCGAATGGATCGCTCGGGAAGCCGAGGCGGCGACATCGAATGAGGATCTTGCCCGTCGCTTCGTTGCGGAGTGTCGCCGCACCCGCACGATCCTTCCCGGCTCCTCGACGATCGAGCGCCTTTGCGCCGATGCGCTGGTTGAGGCCGAGCGCCGGATCGAGGATCTTATCGCCCATCGCATCACGCCAACCCTGAGCGAGAATTTGGCTCACCTGTTGGAGGATACGGTGGATGGTCGCGTCACGCGCTTCGTATGGCTGCGACAGTTCGAGGTTGGCGCAAATTCAGCAGCCGCTAACCGGCTGATGGATCGACTGGAATATCTTCAAAGGTTCGATCTTCCGGCGGATTTGCTGGACGGCGTGCCGGCGCATCGTGTGACCCGGCTTCGCCGGCAGGGCGAGCGCTATTACGCCGACGGCATGCGTGATCTGCCCGAAGACAGGCGGCTTGCGATCCTCGCTGTCTGCACCCTGGAATGGCGGTCATCGCTGGCCGATGTCATCGTGGAGACCCACGATCGCATCGTAGGCCGTCTCTATCGGGCCTCCGAACGCCTTTGCAACACCAGGATCGCCGACGCAAAGGCGGCCGTTCGGGACACGCTGAAGTCCTTTGCCGAAATCGGTGGTGCTTTGCTTGGAGCGCAGGACGATGGCACGGCCCTGGACGGGATAATCGCCACCGGGCCTGGCTGGGAACGGTTCAGAACCCTTGTCGCCACGGCCTCCGCGCTGACCAACGTGCTCGCGGCCGACCCGCTCAGCCGTGTGCTGGACGGCTATCACCGTTTCCGCCTCTACGCGCCCAGGATGCTGCGCCTGCTCGACATGCAGGCGGCGCCGATCGCCACGCCTCTTCTGGCGGCCGTTGCGATGCTGCGTAACGGGATCAAGGTCGATCCGCCGGTGGATTTTCTACGTCCCAACTCGAAATGGCATCGTCATCTTCGCGCTGAGCCCAGCGGCGACCACCGGCTTTGGGAAATCGCGGTGCTGTTCCACATCCGCGACGCCTTCCGGTCCGGTGACATATGGTTGGCGGGATCGCGCCGCTATGGCGACCTCAAGCAGCTTCTGGTCCCGCCACAGGCGATAGAGCAGACCGCGCGGCTCGCCGTGCCGCTGCGACCCGGCGAATGGCTGGCCGAGCGCAGGGCTCGACTGGATACACGGCTGAAGGAGTTTGGCCGCGCGGCGCGAACCGGCACGATCCCAGGCGGCATCATCGAGAACGGCAAGCTGCACATCGACAAGCTGAGGGCCGACACGCCCGAAGGGGCCGAGGATCTCGTGCTCGATCTCTATCAACAGCTCCCGCCCGCGAGGATCACCGATCTGTTGCTGGAAGTCGATGAGCGAACCGGATTTTCCGAGGCGTTCACGCATCTGCGCACCGGCGCGCCCTGCAGCGACCGGATCGGCCTGATGAACGTGTTGCTGGCGGAAGGCGTCAATCTCGGTTTGCGCAAGATGGCGGCGGCGACCAACACGCACAGCTTCTGGGAATTGCTGCGGATCGCGCGCTGGCATGTCGAAGGCAGCGCCTATGATCGGGCGCTCGCCATGATCGTGGAGGCCCACGCCGCCCTGCCCATGGCCGCCTTCTGGGGACAAGGGCAATCGGCATCCAGCGACGGGCAGTTCTTCCTTGCTACCGAGCAGGGCGAGGCGATGAATCTGATCAACGCGAAATATGGCAACGTCCCGGGCCTCAAGGGATACAGCCATGTGTCCGATCAATATGCGCCGTTCGCAACCCAGGTGATCCCGGCAACGGTCAGCGAGGCTCCCTATATCCTGGACGGGCTGCTCATGAATGACGCGGGCCGCCGCGTTCGCCAGCATTTTGCCGACACGGGCGGCTTCACCGATCATGTGTTCGCCGCCTGCGCCTTGCTCGGCTACAGGTTCGCCCCCCGTATCCGCGATCTCCCTCAGAAAAGACTCTATGCCTTCACGCCCAACGCGACGCCGGCCAATGTGCGAGCGCTGGTCGGAGGTAAGATCAATGAACCGCTCATCGAGCGCAACTGGCCCGACATCCTGCGCATCATGGCGACGATCGCAGCGGGGATCGTCGCCCCCAGCCAGATTCTTCGCAAGCTCGCCTCTTACCCGCGCCAGAATGAGCTGGCCCTCGCATTGCGAGAGGTGGGCCGCATCGAGCGAACCCTGTTCATGATCGACTGGATTCTTGATGCCGGCCTCCAGCGCCAGGCTCAGATCGGCCTCAACAAGGGTGAGGCCCACCACGCCCTAAAGCGCGCCATCAGCTTCCACCGCCGAGGTGAAATCCGGGATCGATCCGGCGAAGGCCAGCACTATCGCATCGCCGGAATGAACCTGCTCGCCGCCATCATCATATTCTGGAACACCATGAAGCTCGGCGAGGTCGTCAATACCCGGGCCGCCAGCGGTACCCATATCGCGCCTGATCTACTCGCCCACGTCTCGCCGTTGGGATGGGAACACATCAATCTAACCGGGGAATATCGCTGGCCCAAATCCTTAGCGTAGGATTCCGCCCCCTCCCGCAAACGCCCCCTGTGATGCTGGCGATGCGCGATGTGGGGCCGGAGGGGTTCGGGAAGAAAAACCGGGGCTGGAACAGCACCGAGCTGTTGAAGGACTGGCGCGAGGCGTGGAGCGCGCACGTCAACGAGCGCATGGCCGAGCTGGGGCTTGAAGGGCGGATCGACCATCGCTCCTATGAGGCGCAGGGGATCGCGCTGGAGCCGCAGCACAAGATCGGCCCGGCAGCATCGCGCAGACCGGAGCAGGGGCTTGAGGCCGAGCGGATCGAGGATCACGCGCGCATCGCCCGCGACAATGGCGAGAAGATCATCGCCAACCCGTCGATCGCGCTGGACGCGATCACCCGGCAGCAGGCGACGTTCACCACCCGCGACCTGGCCGTGTTCGCGTTCCGGCACAGCGACGGCAAGGAGCAGTTCGACCAGGTGATGACCGCGGTGCGCGCCAGCCCCGAGCTGGTCGCGTTGGGGAAGGACGGACGCGACCAGGAGCGGTTCACGTCGCGCGACATGATCGCGGTGGAGGCCCGGCTCGAGCGCAGCGCCGGCGCGCTGGCGGCGCGCGACGGTCACGGCATCGCCGATCGCCAGCGTGACGCCGCGATCGGCGCGGCCCAGGGCAGGGGGCTCGTCTTGTCGGCCGAGCAGCGCGACGCCCTCGACCATATCACCGGCCGCAAGGGGCTGGCGTCGGTCGTCGGCTACGCCGGCAGCGGCAAATCCGCGATGTTGGGCGTCGCGCGCGAGGCTTGGGAGCGGCAGGGCTACCAGGTGCGCGGTGCGGCCTTGTCGGGGATCGCGGCCGAGAACCTTGAGGGCGGGTCCGGCATCCAGTCCCGCACCCTCGCCAGCCTTGAGCACGCATGGGGGCAGGGGCGCGAGCAGCTAGGCCCGCGTGACGTGCTGGTGGTGGACGAGGCGGGCATGATCGGCTCGCGCCAGATGGAGCGGGTGTTGAGCCAGGCGCGTGACGCCGGGGCCAAGATCACCGAGATTCGCCGGCAGCGCGAGGATTGGCAGCGCGACGCCACCCGCGCGCTGGCGACCGGGCGCACCGGCGAGGCGATCCACGCCTATGACGGCAAGGGCATGGTCCACGCGGCCGACACGCGCGAGCAGGCGCGGGGCGAGCTGGTCGATGGCTGGGATCGGCAGCGCCAGGCCGAACCGGGCAAATCCCGCATCATCCTCACCCACACCAACGCCGAGGTCCGCGAGCTGAACGAGGAAGCGCGCGGCCGACTTCGCGCGACCGGCGACCTTGGCGACGACGTGACGTTCAGCGCCGACCGGGGGACGCGCGCGTTCGCGCGCGGCGACCGCCTGATGTTCCTGCGGAACGAGCGGTCGCTAGGGGTGAAGAACGGCACGCTTGGCACGATCGAGCAGGTATCGGCCGAGGGGATGAAGGTTCGGCTCGACAGCGGCGCGCGGGTCGCGTTCGACGCAAAGGACTATGCCGCGGTCGATCACGGCTACGCCGCCACTTTCCATAAGGCGCAGGGCGTGACCGTCGATCACGCCCACGTCCTCGCCACCCCCGGCATGGACCGCCACAGCGCCTATGTCGGCATGTCGCGGCATCGTGATGACGTGCAGCTCCATTACGGGCGCGACGACTTCGCCGACCAGTGCCAGCTCGTCCGCGCCATGTCGCGCGACCGGGGCAAGGACATGGCCGGCGACTATGCGCGGCCCGAGCAGGACCAGGCCCGTGCGTTCGCCGATCGGCGCGAGATCCGGTTCCCGGAACTCGCGCGTCAGGTGGCGGAGAAGGTGCGCGACAAGGCCAGGGGCATGTTCGCCGGGTTCCGGCCGAAACCGACGTCGGAAAAAACGACGTCGCCGGAGCGCATCGCGGCCGATCGGCCGCTGGCGCCCTCGCAGGCCCGTGCGATCGAACGCTATGGGCGCGCCGCGGCCGATATAGGCCGGATGCGGGAGAAGGGGTTGCCGGTGCTGGCGCACCAGGAACAGGCGCTGGCGAAGGCGGGCGACGCGCTCGACCAGGTGCGACCGAATGGCGCGCGCGACCTCGCCAGCGCGATCGAGCGCGACCCCCAGCTCGCACGCGCCGCGGCCGAAGGGAACACGGGCGGCGCGGCGAAGGCGATGGAGGTAGAGCGCTAGGTCCGTATCGACCCGGAGAAGCGTGCGGGGCGCTTCGTGGAGCAGTGGCAGGACATGAAGGCGGCGCGGGCCAGTATGGAGCGCGCCGGCGACCGCGCGGGCGCGGAGAAGCTCGGCAAGCGCATGGAGAGCATCGCGGGCGGGTTGCATCGCGACCCGCAGCTCGAATCCGCCTTGAAGCGGCACGCGCCCGAGCTGGCGTTGAACATGGAGCGGGGCCGGTCGATCGGGCAGGAGCTGGCGCAGTCGGTCGGACAAGGCCGCGACCGCGATCGTGGCATGAGCCGGTAAGGGGGACGGGTGACGGACGAGGACGATCAGGGCGGAACCGACGCGGCCGAGGCGTTCGAGGCCATGCGTGGCGAGCTGGCGCTGTTGCGCCGCGCCGTGGAGGGTCTGGCGGCCGAGCGCGGCGCGATCGACGTTCCCGACTACACCGAGACGTTAGGGCGGATGCAGCAGGGCGTGGACGCCACGGCCGCCCGCGTCGCGCTCATCAACGACGTGATCGTGCGGAGTCCGGCGCTGGCGATGACGCCGGAGCAGATGGCGCAACGGATCGCCGCGGTGGGCAACGCCGCCCGGCGCGAGGATCAGGCGGCGCTCGCCAAGGCGGGCGAGGACAAGGCCCGCGTCATGGCCGAGCTTCGCGCCATCGCCGGGTCCGCATGGACACGCGCCGACCAGAGAAACCGGCAGCTATGGTTCGCCTTGGGCGGGGTAGCGGCCGGCATCCTCGCATGGGCGATCGTGCCGGGCCTCGTCGCGCGCGAGCTCGCGCCGGCGAGCTGGCGATGGCCCGAGCGCATGGCGGCGCGGACGCTTGACATGCCCCGTTGGGAGGCAGGTCAGCGGATGATGCAGAGCGCCGACGCCGCACAGTTCCGCGCGATCGTCGCGGCCGACAAGATCGTGACGGCCAATCGTGAAACGATCGAGGGTTGCAGCAAAGCGGCGAATCGGGCGCGTGCCACAGTGCGATGCACAATTAAGGTCGCCCCGTAGTGGCCGCGTATCTATTCCGCCAAGCAATTGACAATAGACAATCCGGCCCGGTCCTCACCGTGGCACGCTTGGGCGGGTCCAATTAGAGGTCGGCGCATGGCTTCACGATCAGGCAATCAATACTAAGCGTCGTTAACCATCTTCTAATGCTTACAGTGCGATCATACAGATGCGATAGAAGTCGCACCGGGGTGAATATGAGCAGCATCTCCATCAACGACGTTATGGCCCTGCGGAACGCCGTCCTCGACAAGAACGCGGCGCTTCGGAATATAGCGAGCAACCCGAATTCTGTCGCCGTTTCCGCGGCTGCGAGAGGAGCGGCTTTTGACGCAGCGATGAACACCGCGCTGGGAAAGGTGGATAGCCCAAATTCCGTCTCAGGGGTGAGCGGAGCGGCGGGCGTGTCGCAGCCAGGACACGCGGAGCCAGGCGGCTTCGCCTCTACTTTTCAGACGCAGCTTCAAAAAATTAACGCGATCAATGCGCGCGCTGGTGCTTTGACGGTCGCCTACGAACGCGGGGACGAAACCGACATTGCGAAGGTAATGCTCGCGCGGCAGGAGTCCTCGATCGCATTCGAGGCAACGTTGCAAGTTCGTAATAAAGTGCTTTCGGCCTACAAGGACATCATGAGTATGCCGGTCTAGCGCAATCTGCCGAAAGCACATCGCCTTGTCGCTAATCCGGTGCTGCGAAAAACGTTCGCACGCCAGCCCCCGCCTGCGTCCGTCAGCTGCCCTTCGGTTTCCGAGCGCTGTTGTGCATGGACACGATCTTCCATCCTCCGTTCACCTTTTTCAGCACGCTTGTGGCGACGCCGAGTCTTTCGGCGGCCTCGCCGGTTCTTGGCTCGATTCGGTAACGGTAGGTCTCGGTCGCAAGGGCAACCGACCCTTCGAAGCGGACGTCGACCTTGTAGTCGGAGAAGCGGAACGATTTGAACTGCCGCAGCTCGGGACCAAGATGATGGGCGAGGTAGGTGGCGTAGGTTCCTTCAGGGCTTCCTGTCTCGAAGACCCGCGCGTCAATCGTAAACAGTTTTTCGGTTCCAGCGACGTCAAGCTTCTCGATCGCGTTTTTGTACCGTGAGAGCACAGCCTCCACGGCCCGTGTATCGGCATCGCGGGCGACCGGCTGAGCCCACGCCACAACAGGCACGGCGATCGACATGAGCATAATCGTTTTCACGCCGGTGTTCATTCATGATCTCCCAAATAGACTGTCCGGCTTTAGGCTATCACCGCTTGATGCGATATGGAGCAGCCGACTGACCGTCAGGTCGCGAAATGGTCGAGGCTACCGTGTACTAAATAGCCCTTAGCCAACTTTGGATGGCAAGCACGATGGTCACGGCTCACCATCAAACCGAGCATCCCCGCCGTTGTCACGTTATACCAAAAACTGAACAGATGCGGAACCTCGCGGTCCGGTATGCTGAATCAAGAAGCTCGACGGTCACCGGCCAGGGGCTTAGGTCTTGGTTCAGCGAATGGGGATCACACCGACAATATGGCCACGCAACCCGACCAAATTACTACCGGAGAGGATCACGGTGGCCTCGTTCGTCGTCTTATTGCCCGTTGGCGTG
>FWWL01002054.1_pt1 | contig 44033 bp, 31 predicted proteins | sample 2228331 | NCBI WGS metagenome assembly FWWL01 (sample SAMEA103939775, study PRJEB20133) | metagenome | reverse complement strand
AACGCCACCTTCCACTTCCGTACCAGCTTGAACACAGGGCCCTCTTCGTCTTCGAGGAAGCCCACCCAGATGCACCGGCCCGGGCACTGCCGCACGCAGGCCGGGGCGACGCCCTTTTCGATCCGCGGGAAGCAGCCTATGCACTTCTGGCACGTCTCGGTCACGGGGTTGAAGTAGATGCGTTTGTAGGGGCAGGCCTCGACACACAGCCGACACCCGTTGCACCGGTCCTCATCGATGAGGACCAGGCCGTCCTCCTCCCGCTTGTAGATGGCGTCTCTGGGGCACGCGTCCAGGCAGGCAGGCCGCGTGCAATGGTGGCACAGATGGGGAAGGTAGAAGAAATAGGCGTTAGGCCACTCGCCGCCACCTACATCCTCGTCCCAGTTGGGTCCCCAGGAGGGAGACGAGCCGTCAGGGTTGAAGGGCCGCAACCAGACGGAGGTTCCCGCTCCCCTGGCGAACACGTCGCCGTAGTTGAAGTCCCACGCCTGTCCCCGTTCTTCTCTTCTCGGTATGCGCCCCGGGACAAAAGCGCCGTCGCGGTAACCCCCACCCATGTGCTGCCAACCTCGGGGCGTGCCCTCTCCGGGCATGGTGTTGACTATGATCCACCATTGATGCTCGGTGCCCGCCTGGTCGGTCCAGTGCGTCTTGCAGGCGATAGAGCACGTCTGGCAACCGAGGCACTTGTTCAGGTCTATAACGAACGCCAGCTGCCTCGCAGTCATCCCCTTGCCCCCTCGGCCGTCTCCAGACGGACCCACCGTGGCGTATAGGACTTGAGGCCAGCCCTCTCCTGCAGGGCGCCCCGCCAAATGGCCACAGCCAGCAGCCGTTCGGCGGGGCTGGGCCCTGCCATCACCAAGAGCCACCTCCCCCGCTCCCACCTGGCGCTAGCCCGCAATTCCCCCCCATCGGCGGGGCCTCGACGCTCTGACGAACCGGGGCCGGTAGCGCGAACCCATTCGGGATGAGGCCGATCAGCCCGCCAGAGCCAGCCCCTCACCGGACGGTCAGGGGAGCCCATAGACACCGGCGTCTTCGAGTCGGAGGCGAAAACGACACAGGCGGCGTCAACGAACACGTCGTCATCTGTCATGGCTGCAGTCATCTCGGGCGAGTCCCAGCAGAGCCTCAGCGCCAGCCATTGACCGGGCCTCTCCAGAGCCTGCACTCGGACTTCCCGCACGAGCCCGTAGGGCCTTCCCTTCCAGACGGCTCGCACATAGGGAGAAGTCTGCTCTTCGATAGGTGTCGGCGCCAGGGCCACCACCGCCTGCGGCACCCCATCCCACAAGTCGCTGACAGGATCCAACAGGCTGTCGAGGCCCAGAGCGGGTCTGATGACCGGCACGCTATCCGCCTGTCCCTCCATCGGACAACCTCTCGATCTCGACCTTCGCCTCCTTGGGCAGGTGGTTCGGACTGAGGTAGAACATCCTGTAGTGTAGATGGCCGTAGTCTCCCGCCATATCCAGCACACGGACCGGGCTAGGTGTGACGACGTTCTGGTTGCGCCAGTCCGGAAACTGGAACGGCTCCCGACTGTGATAGATGGTCGCCTGGCCCGGCTGGAGGCAAGGCGACACCTTGGCCCTAGCCACAAAGGACCCCACATCGTTGAAGACCCGCACACGGTCGTGGTCCTTTATCGCCCTCCTCTCGGCATCGCCCGAACTTATGTAGAGGACAGGCTCGCCCCTCTGCAGCCGCAGCAGGATCGGGTCAGGAGCGAATATGGCGTGAATGCTCCACCGGTCGTGGCCGCCGCTGAGCGATATGGGGTAATCGCCGCCTGCCTTAGGTGCCGGCTTGTAGCAGGCGAAGGCCTCCCCCGCCTCGAGAAACCAGGGGTGGTCAATGTAGAACTGCTGGCGTCCGGTGAGGGTGGGCCAGGGCTCTCCGTTCCTTATGAACCAGTCGAACTGGTTCATAGGCCTATCATCAGCGAAATCGCTGCACATGAACCCCGGAGCCGACAGCAGGGCGGCCGGGGCGATCTTGCGCAGCCGCACCATGCCGGCCGCGGAAGCCTCGCCCCAAGCGTCTTCACCGAGGCCGCTGTTCCTGGTGGCTGCTGAATGCCTCAATATGAAGTCCAACGCCTTGCACTGCTGCGGGTAGCCTTCCGAGTAAGCACCGTCGGCCGTCAGGTCGTCGTAGAGCGTTGCGAGACGACGCTCACGACCCCACGCATCGCGGAAAACGTCCACGCCCCTGGCGCGGGCCCGCTCTTGTATCTTTTTGGCCAGGAGCATAACGATATCCCACTCCGTTTTGGAGTGGAACAGCGGCTCTACTGCCTGGTCCCCGACCACTATGTAGGGCACGTAGCTCTGGGCGTATTTGATGCCGGGCTTTTCGTACCAGCCGGCCGCAGGGAGGATGTAGTCCGCCCACAGAGCAGAAGACGATAAGCGGAAGTCGCAGCAGACAATCGTTTCCAACTGCTGCCAGAGGCTCTCACGGATAAGGTGGTTCAGAGGCCATCTTCGCAGGGGGTTGCAACCGGAGAAGTAGAGGAACCGCGGTCGCTTGGGAGGCCTAGGCCAGACCGGCTGCCACCCCTTGTGCAGAGCTTCCTCCACATACTGGCTCACCGGCCGCGGTAGCGTCGGGTCATTGTAGTCCTGGCGCGATGCCACCTCCCGCCACCGCTCGTCATGAACGTAGAGGAAGGGGAGCAGCGGTGTCAGGGGGGTGGCAAACGTGGTGAGCCGCAAGAACTTGACGAAATCCCGCACGGGCACCCGGAAGTCGTCGCCCATGGGCTCCGGGGGTTCTGTCTGCAGTCGGATGGGTGCCTGCGGCGAGTCGCCTCTCGGCCGGGTAAGAACCACAGACGGTGCTGGCCACCACGTGGAAGTCTTGATGCCGCAGCCGGGCTTGCCGCCGGTGTTACCCGTCAGGGCCAGCAGATAGCAGGCCGCCCGCTGCAACAGCGGCGAGTGGTACTGCTTGCAGGCCCCCCAGGACAGCAAGATCATCGTCGAACGTGCCCCGGCGATCTGCCGGGCTAGGCGCCGGATCGTCCGGGGGCCGATCCCCGTGATGCGGGAAGCCCGCTCGGGCGAATACGCCTGGAGATGCTCCCGGAACAGTTCGAACAAAGGCCGGACCTCGACAGTGGAGCCGTCCGCCAAAGGGACCTGGAACCGCCCCCGCAACGCAGGATCCACATTCCCGAGGGCAAGGGAGTAAACCGGATGGCCCCAGGAGCCGGGGGCTTGTACCGGGCCATCGCTGCGCTGGTCCCACATGTAGAAGACGTCTTCCCTGCCTCCTTCCTGGACGTCGGACTCCCGCAGGAAGCGTCTCGTGTCCAGACGAACCAAGAGGGGGAGATCGGTCTGCACCTTGACGAAATCCTCCTGATACAGGCCCTCCTCCACGATCACGTGGCAAAAGGCGAGCGCCAAGGCGGCATCGGTCCCGTAGCGCACGGGCAGGTGGACGTCGGCGTGGATAGCCGAGGGGCTGTAATCGGGGGAGATTGTGACGACGGTCGCCCCCCGGTAACGCGCCTCGTAAATGAAATGGGCGTCCGGGACGTGCGTGTAGTTGGGATTGGCCACCCAGATCAGGATCAGGTCGGCGTAGAACCAGTCGTCTGCAGTCCCCTCCGACAGGAAGGTACCCCAAGTCTGTATCAGGCCGGTAGGGAGATCGCCCACTCCGGCCCAGGAGTCGATCGAGGTCGCGCCCAGCCCAGCCTGGAACAGGTGCGCCTCCATGGTGGAGCCGGTGCCGAAGTCGACATTGGTCGTGCCATGGTCGTAGACAATGCACTCCGGCCCGTCTTCGATGATTACGTCAATGATCTTGTCTGCTATTTCCGTCAGGGCCTGGTCCCACGATATGGGCTCGAACTGACCGGAACCCCTGGGCCCCGTTCGCTTCAAAGGCTGCCTGACCCGAAAGGGCCCGTACATTGTGCGGCTGTAGACGCAGCCCATGGGGCAGCCGCGCGGGTTGAAATCGGGGACGTCCGGGCAGGTTTGGCCATACCCTGTGTTCTGCTCTTCCCACAGGACTACGCCGTCCCGCACGTAGGCCTCGAGGGAGCATGCGCTGATGCAGTTAGCCCGCAGGTGCGTAACCTTCACCACCCGGTCCCAGCTCCACCGGCTGCGGTAACGCTGCTCCCAAAGGCGACTGCTCATGGCGGGCCCCCTCTTCGCCTAAGCTATATGTAATCCGTGGCCCCTGGCGGTGGCTGTCGGGCAATACCCTCTGGTCAGGCGGGGAATCCCCGCACGGCTCACCGACTCGGCCCGGGGCCCTCTACAGCGGAAGGGCCCCTCGGCAGTGACATGCCAGACGGCTAGGTCCAAACGGACAGCCCCTCCGGCTCTGGAAGCTGCCTTGGCCTCCGTTCTCGCCGGCATGCGACGCCGGTGGCCCGCCGGGGCTCGCCTATCCCGCCAGCGCGTCCCCATCAGCTACGGAGGTGAAGCATTCCCCGGGGCCCAGGCCTCTTTCAGGCGCGCACCGTCGCCTCTCCGCCTGCACGATAGGGCGCTGGTTCGCGTTCTACAGGTCGGGTGAGCACGTCCAGCCTCTTCCCGGTCGTGTGCGTCGAGCGCCCGCGGCGGCGAGGCTGCGGCTCTCGCTATCCGTAGCGCCAGGGTTGCCCGGTAGCCCACGGCCCCCGCCGGCCACGCTGTCCGCCGGCGCAGCGAACGTCTTTCGGAGTGCGCGGACGAGGGCTCTGAGGCGGGATGCTCGGTGCGACCACCTTCTGCGACCCCCGCACCTGCAAGAGCGTCGCCGACGGGACCCCTCCCCTATCGTTGCTAGCTGCTGCCGGGAAAGAGACAGGTAAGCCACCGTGGCGCTGCTTTAGCACCTCGAAAAGGTGACTTGCTGCAAGGGGCGGCCCCTTTCAGGGCCAGCACGAGCGCTGCGGCCCGGCCTGCACCGCGTCGGGCGGGCTCAGCAATCGTCGGCAGCAACCGCGGTATGGGCGAAAAAGCGGTAGATGCGACTTACCGCAAGGAGACAAGCGGAACGACGAGAACGTCGCTCCCCGGGGTGTAAAGTTGCTGTCAGTTCACCTACAGTTAGCGCCTATCGCTAGCGACCGGCCATGCCGGCGACGAACTTGTCCTTGCATGCCTGTGAGCAGAAATAGTAGCTCGTGCCGTTGTGCTCCAGGGACAGAGCCTTGGACCTGTCCACGGTGAGCCCGCAGACCGGGTCCTTCGCCTGTTGGACCATCGTCTCTAACGCCTTGAAGTTGATGCTCCCGACAAACATTTTTTCCATCCTCCTCTCCAGGCTGCCGACGGCGATTATTGTCCTTCGGCCGTGTTCCATTGCCTAGAGGGTTTTCCCCTACAGACCGAGCAAGGCCCGAGCGACTTCCAGGAGATGCCTGTACGCGCGCCCGTGCATACCCTGGCCGACGGCCCCGGGGCGCAGGCGATGGCCCCGTCGAGGCCCTGGCTGCCCCCTGCTGCCACCGGGGCAGTTGCTCCAGCACGTTCCGCACCTTGTGGTTCGAGCATGGCTGCTCGCCCGCCTCGGGAAAGTTGGGCCGGCCGGCTGAGCGACGAGCACAGCTACTTGACAAGCCAGTATCCCGCCGATAGTCTACGGGCGGGCATCGCCGGTGCTGTCGTGCGCGGCCGGTACAGGTATGCAGGCGGGGGGCCGGGCGCGCAGCGACGCGGTGCAGCTCGTCCCGCCTGCGGCTGAGCCTGCCTGAAGGAAGTGGGCCGAGGATGACGCGCGAGCTGGAGGTGCTGGCCGAGGGCCAGGGCGAATACCACCCCGTAGACCCCGACGCCTTCCGCCAGTGGGTGCGCGAGCACAAGCAGCGCGCCCTGGTGCCCAAGCTCATGAGCGCCAGGGAGGCCGTGGAGCGCTTCGTCCAGGACGGCGACTACATCGTCTACGAGTGCAACTACATCCAGCGGGGGCCCGCCGCCCTCATCCGCGAGATCATCCGCCAGGGCAAGAAGGACCTGTGGGTGGGGGCCAAGTTCACCTGGGTGGACGCCGCCCTGCTGGTGGAGGCGGGCTGCGCCACCCGCCTGGACGTGGGCTTCTTCCTCTTCAGCCCGGCGGTGGAGCGGGCGGTGAAGGAGGGGCGCGTCAAGATCTACGAATACTCCAACGTGGTCATGACCAACCGCCTCAAGGCCGGGGCCATGGGCCTCCCCTTCATCCCCGTGCGCTCCTTCGGCGGCACCGACGGCTTCAAGTACTCCGGCGCCAAGCTCGTCCGCGACCCCTACACCGGCCAGCCCATCACCATCGTCCCCGCCCTCAACCCCGACGTGGCCCTCATCCACGTCCACCAGGCCGACGTCTACGGCAACGCCCGCATCTTCGGCACCGGCATCTCCGACGTGGAGGCCGCCCTCGCCTCCCGCAAGGTCATCCTCTCCGCCGAGGAGATTGTGGACACCGAGGAGATACGCCACAACCCCGGCCTCACCGCCATCCCCTACTACTGCGTGGACGCGGTCGTCCACCTCCCCTTCGGCGCCTACCCGGGCGAGATGGCCGGCCGCTACGCCTCCGACGTGGAGCACGTGGTGGAGGTGGTGGGCGCCACCATGCGCGGCCTCGTCCGCCAGTATCTGGACAAGTGGGTCTACAGCGCCCAGGACCACTTCGAGCTGCTGGAGAGGCTGGTGGGCTGGAGAAAGCTGCAGGAGATGGTGCAGCGGGCCACCATCAAGGAGGGATACCAGCCATGATCCCCATGCACCCCGCCAGGGGCGAGAAGGCCGCCTACTTCAACGAGCGGGAGCACCAGATCTGCGTCATGGCACGCCTCATCGAGGACGGCAAGACCTACTGGGTGGCGGGCGGCGGCTCCCCCATGGCCAGCATCCTGCTGGCCAAGAAGCTCTACGCCCCCAACGCCGTCTACGTCACCGAGGACGGCGTGCTGGCCCCAGAGCCAGCCCTGCCCCTCGACCCCATCATGACCATGGTCAGCGCCCGCGCCAGCTACCGCGCCCTGCAGTGGGGCACCATGAACAGCGTCGGCTTCCACGCCCAGACAGGCTACATGGACTACGGCATCCTCAACACCCTGCAGGTGGACCCCCACGGCAACATCAACTCCACCCTCCTGGGCGACTACGACAGCGGCGAGTTCCGCCGCTTCGGCGGACCCGGCGGCGCCGACTCCATCGCCTCCCTCTGCTGGCGCACCATCCTCATGACCGACCACCAGAAGCGCAAGTTCGTGCCGCGGGTGGACTTCATCTCCTCGCCAGGCTTCCTGGACGGCTCCGAAGGGGCGCGGGAGCGCTGGGGCCTGCCCCGGGGCACCGGCCCCTACCTGGTGCTCACCCCCTGGGCCCTCTTCGACTACGAAGACCGCTACCTGCGCCTCATCGGCCTCTCCCCCTTCGTCACCCTGGAGCAGGTGCTGGCCGAGATGTCCTTCCGCCCCAGGATGGCCCCCGACCTGCTGACCCTGGAGACGCCCACCGAGGAGGAGCTGGCCATCCTCCGCAGCGAGATAGACCCCCGCGGCCAGGTGACCATCACCGGCGACATCGGCCGCTGGATCACGCGCCGCGACGACGGCACCTACGGGCCAGCCGAGGGGCAAGGCTAGAGACCGGACCGTTCGGCAGTGCACCCCCACCGTGGGCAGGGTTGCCCCACCTGTCGCACGGGTCGTGGTCCCATGTTATCGCTGGCATCCGCCTCATCGTGGCCATGCTATACTGGGAGCGAGCCCGCTACGCTACGGGGAGGTAAGGTGCGATGCGCGATGTGGCCGTCATCGGCGCCGGTATGACCAGGTTCGGCAAGTTCCTCGACCGCTCCCTCAAGGACCTCGCCGCGGAGGCGGTGCGCGGCGCCCTGGAGTCGGCGGGGGTGGACAAGTCCCGCATCGAGGTGGCGGTGGTGGGCAACGCCACCGCCGGCCTCATCACCGGCCAAGAGATGATCCGCGGCCAGGTGGTGCTGCGCGAGCTGGGCATCGGCGGCATCCCCGTCATCAACACCGAGAACGCCTGCGCCAGCTCCTCCACCGCCTTCCACCTGGGCTGGCTGTATGTGGCCTCGGGCCTCTACGACGTCGCCCTGGTGCTGGGGATGGAGAAGCTGACCCACGAGGACAAGCGGCGCTCCTTCCAGGCCATCGGCGCGGCGGTGGACGTGGAGTGGGCGCAGCAGATGGCCGCCCGCGCCCGCGAGGCCCGCAAGGCCGAGGAGGAGCGGGGCCCCGCCTTCCAGGAGGGGGCAGGCGAGCGGCGTAGCATGTTCATGGACTTCTACGCCGTCTGGGCGCGCCGCTACATGGAGCGCAGCGGCGCCACCAAGGAGGACTTCGCCCGCGTGGCCGTCAAGAACCTCTACCACGGCTCCCTGAACCCCAAGTCCCAGTATGGCGGTGACTACACCATCGAGGACGTGCTCAACGCGCCCCTGGTGGTGGAGCCCCTGACCCGCCTCATGTGCTCCCCCATCAGCGACGGCGCGGCGGCCGTCATCCTGGTGCCCGCCAGCCACGCCCGCCAGTTCACCTCGCGGCCGGTGCTGGTGCGGGCCTCGGTGCTGGTCTCGGGCCGCGACCGCTCCCCCGGCGAGCCTGGCCTCACCGAGGAGGCGGCGCGGATGGCCTACCAGCGGGCAGGCGTGGGCCCCCGCGACCTGGACGTGCTGGAGGTGCACGACGCCAGCGCCCCGGCCGAGCTGATGATCTACGAGGAGCTGGGCCTGTGCGGCCCGGGCGAGGGGCCATCCCTCATCCGCAGCGGGCACACCCGTCTGGGCGGCCGCCAGCCCGTCAACACCAGCGGCGGCCTCATCGCCAAGGGCCACCCCATCGGCGCCACCGGCGTGGCCCAGATCTGCGAGGTCTTCTGGCAGCTGCGGGGCGAGGCGGGGGCGCGACAGGTGGAGGGCGCCCGCGTGGGCCTCACCGAGAACGGTGGCGGCATGATTCGCGGCGAGGCGGCGGCCCTGGCCATCCACATCCTCTCCACCTGAAGGCCCGTCCAGCGCTGCAACGACGGCACCCCCGCAGGGGGTGCCTTTCCTTATGGGGCTATCGCTCCGCTTCGCGGCCGAATGGGCAAGGCTCTCCCGCCTGCCCTCTTCCGGGCCTGTGACTTCCGGGCACGCCAGCCTTCATCTCCCGCCCACGGACCGGGGTAGACGACGCCGGCACGGGTGGGCCTGCCCGGCAAACGGGGTGATCCTGCCGATAGCGGGTCTCCCGGTGCTGATGGCCCGCCTGCGGCACACTGGGGCCGGCCATGGGAGAAACGAGCGTCCGCGGAGTTGCCGACCTGACCCTCAGTGCCCGGGCGAGGCCGAAACGGGGCCCGGAGTCAGCGGCTTCAGGGTGCCGTCGGCCTGGACTTCCACGGGCTGCAGCGCCTCGATAGAGAAGGGGTCACCAGGGCCGAGGGTCACCGTGATGCCGGGCCACAGCGTGGACGGCTGGAAGTCCCTGATGGTGCGGGCAGCCCGGAGGACGCCGTCGCGCGTCATGTCGCCCTGCTGGCAGGCCCGCCGCAGCGTCTCCATGGTCAGTTCGGCAGCGGCGGCGATGAAGATGGTCGGCGGTTGGACGGGGGGCGCTCCATAACGGGCGCTAAGTTCCGCCAAAGCGCGCAGTTGGGGAGTGTCGCGGTGAACGGTAGGCTCAAGCGTGTAGACGTTGAGGATCGTCCCTGCCAGTTGCCGGTACCCCACTTCCAGATCGCCACCGCCCACGAGCCTGGCCAGCACCGAGGGTGCGTTCGGGTGGGACATGACCACCTGCGGTCGCCAGCCGCTGCTGGCCATGTAGTTGAAGACGTGGGAAGTGAAGGTAGGGGACGCCGTCAGCACGACCAGTACCTCGGACCCGGCCGCCCGCAGCCCAGCGAGCTGCGAGGCCAGCCCCGTGGCCGTAGTTTCGTACGACTCTTGGGCGACGATGCGCCCGCCGAACGCCGCCCTGAATCCTGTGAGGGCGTCGTGGCCTGCCAGGTCGTTCTGGTAGAGGATGCCCACTGCCCGTCCTGGTAAGCGCTCGTTCACCACTCGGCCCAGGATACGGGCGTCGGCGGCGAACGTCGGTGTGAAAGCGATGGTGTAAGGGTGCCTGTCGGGGTCGAGGACGGTCTCTATCCCCAGGGTGACGAAGAGCTGCGGCACGCGTCGGTCGTTCATGTAGTCCAGCGTGGAGACGATGGCCACGCTTCCCAGGTCGGCCACAGTAGCTAGAACCTGGTCGCCCTCCACAAGCTTGACGCTGCCCTCCATAGCCCTGACAGGGCTGTTCTGATGGTCCTCAAGAATGAGGCGCAGGCGGCGGCCGCAGATGCCGCCTTCGTCATTGACCTTGCGCACGAAGGCCTCGAGGAAGTAGGCGCTAGGAGCGAAAATAGCCTGCGCCCCGCTGAGGGCGTTGCGGTGACCCAGCCGAATCTCCGAGTCGGTGACCCCGTAGTCAGTTCTGACCTGCCGCCATCCGGCGGGGCGGTCGAGGGCCGGGCTTTCCCTCACCGGGGCACGCGTGGCCACTGTGCATGCAGCCAATGCCGGAAGCAAAATGACCAGCGATGCCACCCACAGCTTCATAGGCGGAATGCGAAGGACGTCCTGCGAGTCCTCGATGACTGGGGGCCGCACGCAGCCACGGCTGGCATGCGGGCCCAGAGGCTGCCGAGGGCCCCGAGCCATGATGGCACATGCCGACCTGTTCGTCCACGTTTGCACCCCGGTGGACAGTGCCAACTCACACCCTTGTAGTCCCGCGCCTGGTGCAGTTCAGGCAGTGTGCCTCGGGGGGGAGCCAGGGCCCTGGGATCGGCAGCGCCACCTGCAGGAGAGCTATGGGCAGCCCCTCCTCCACTGCTACTACCGGCCCCGGCCCCTCGCCCCTGAGCCTCGCCCAGAACCCGTGTCATCCCCGGGCAGCGCACCCTCCTCCTTCCCAGTAGCTCCCTCACCCCCTCCATCAGGGCAAGGGCGTCCCGGCCACGGGGTCATAGCCGAGAGCCGCACCGCCAGGGCCCCAAGGAGACTCGCCGTGGCGTGGCTGGAAAGGCCCAGGGCCCCGAGGAGGGCAGCCAGGAGGGCCGTCGGCTGGCTCCGGCCTCGCCTGTCCACCCCCTCCGGTAATGACGCGAGCTATGGCCGCATCCCGGGCAACGGTAGCGGCGGACGGCTACTGCCTCTGGGCGCAGGTCTCGGATGGGCTTGCTGGCCCTGCCCCCGGGCTTTGGTGGCTGGGGAGTAGCAGCGGGGGCAGGAGCCTGGCCTCCCCTCGGGACGGGCCTCGACGCGGGAAGCCCGTGGGGAAACTCTTCATGGGCGAGCGCCCCCTTCGGTGCCCGGGCGCTGTCTTCGCCTCTTCTGACCCCCTGAGTCCGACGGTCCGGACTGCGGCCTGGCGGCGCCCCCAGGACGATACTGGCTACCACTGACCCGAAGGCGGGCACCGCTTCACTGGCCTGGCGCATGCCAACGCGGCCCGCTGCCGGGGGTGTCCGGGCAACAACCGGCGTCCCTAGCGCAGGATGTCGGCCGACATGGCCACCCCGTTGTGGATGAAGAAGGAGCGGACGGCGTTGCCCCAGTTGCGGCCCTGGATGCCGCCGATGCCCTCCTCGAACTCCCTGATCTTGGCCATGTAGAAGCGCCGGCGCTTGGCCCGTATCTTCTTGAAGCCCCCCTCCACCGAACGCAGGCAGTCGGCCACCAGCTCGTCGGGCGTCTTGCCCACGAACTCGCAGAAGCTGGCCAGGGCCTTCAGCTTGAAGTCCCAGTCCCGCGGCGGGCCCCAGTGCTGGCAGTAATAGGCGTACCAGGACTGGACCGACTCCTGCCGGGCGATCTCATCGGTGGTGACCACGGGCGTGACCTCCTCCAACGCTACCGGGGCGGCCCCGCCACCGCCCCGGCACTATTGTAGCCCAGGGAAGCTGCCTGCCGCCTCAGAGGGGCAGGCCGAACATCTGGGCCAGGTAGCGTATCTCCTCGTTGCGCCAGGGGTGGGGCGCCGGCTCCTGGATCATCTTCGCCTCCTTCAGCCGCTCCACCACCTGGGGGTCGCGCCTGAAGGGGTTCCCGTAGCGCATCTCGAAGAAGTCCTCCTCGAAGGGCTCCCGCGGGCGCTGGCCGCCGCCGTCCCACGACTCGGCGGGGTAGCCCACCAACTGCCCCCACATCAGCACCCAGTGGTCGGGATGGCCGCTGATCCTGCGGGCGGCCTCGGCGTTGATGGCCGTGAGCTGCGTCCCCAGCCCCTCGTCCACCGCCGCCAGCAGCGCCTGGCAGATGGCCAGGGAGGCCTCCGCCCAGACGAAGGCCACCAGGCCCGCCTGGTTCTGGAGCATGGGGCTCAGCACCTGGGGCACGATGACGTTGTCCACATAGGCGTGGGACCAGCCGTGGGTGGGGGGAAGGGCGCCCACGTCCACCAGCTCCTTCAGGCTGGGGGCGCGCCGCTCCACCTGACGGGCGGGGGCGCTCAGGTCGGCGAACCAGAGGATGCAGACGGGGGCCGTGTCCAGCTGCACGGTGGTGGTGGGCGTCTTCATGGCGTCCCAGTCGGCCTGGGGCACCTGCTCCCGGTAGAGGACGATGGCCTTGGCGAAGTCGGCGTTGATAGCCCGCGAAGCCAGGCGGGCCGCCTCCAGAATGGTCTGGATCTTCTCCCTCTCCACCGGTCGCCAGGGCTGGTAGAAGCGGATGGAGCGCCTGCGGCCTACGACCTCCTTGAACTCCATGAGACTCCTCCTGGTCGGGAATGGCACCCCTATTTAGCCCCCACTTCCCCAGGCCTGTCAAGGGCATGTGCTGGACTTCACCTCTCAAGGGCGCGAGTCGAGACACCCCCATCTCAGGGCTCCATCAGCACCCCTTCCCGGGTGCCTCCGGCCTCCGCCCATGCCCTTGCGAGCAGCACCTCCAGTCACAGCCCCGCCCTGGCGAGGTGAGGCTGGACAGGCACCCGTTCCTGGCGCGTCAGGGCTGCGGGGTGCCGCGCAGATAGTACAGGCCCGACGGGTCTATGTGGGCGAGCAGGCGGGTGCGGGCCCAGCCATCTGCCACCACCTCGGCGCCCTGAGGTATGGCCGGAGACTTCACCCCGATCTCGGCTGCCTCGACCAGGTCCCAGCCCAGCGGCAGGGGATGCCCGTCGCTCGGGTCCAGCGGGTGCAGGTCGGCATTGCAGAAAACGATGCCCGCGGCGTCGGCCAGGGACCACTCCGGGTGAGAGGCCACGTACGGCCCCAGGTCGTTCCGCCCCAGCACTGTCAGGGCGGTGGCCTCCAGGGTCCGTGCCAGACGGCGTCGCGGGCGGGCCGAGAAGGGGCCCTCGATACCCACCAGCGCGCCCAAACGCACGCGACCCCGCCAGGCCGCGATGTCCGCATCCTCCGCGTCCCGCCAGCGAATTACTAGATAGTCTACGCTGACCCCGCCCCCTCTTCCTTCCCATCGCAGGAGGACGGTGGCGCCCCGGCACAGGCCCCCGAGGAGGGCCGCCAGCCCCAGCCAGTCGGTGGGCGGAGCCAGCAGGGCCGTTGTCGCTTCGGGGCCCAGCTGGAAGAAGGCGCCCCAGGCCAGGGCCATGGCCACCAATTGCCGGTGGCCGTAGAGCGCCTCGCCGCCCGGGGCGGGCAGGGCGAGGCGAGGGGCACGCAAATCGGGGCGGCCGGCCGGTGGCTCCCCGTCCCCCGCCAGATCCGCGGGCAGCAGCCGCTCCTGCCCGGGCAGCGCTTCCCCGCCGATGACCAGTTCCGCTTCCTCGACGCCCGCCGGCGCGACCAGGGCGCCGGCCTCGAGCGCGGCCAGTAGCCACACCACCAGCTCCATGGGCTCCGTCAGGGCAACGGCCGTCCTTCTGGCTTCCACGCCCCGCCCGCGCAGGGCGGCCGCGCCCTCCCTCACGCGGCGGGACAGATCGCCGTAGGACATGGTCCTCTCGGGAGAGACCAGGGCCACGGCAGAGGGAGCTGTGCTCGCCGGCCGATGCACGCAGACGTCGGTCACCGTTAGCAAGGGGACGTTGATGTAACGGAACACGCCTTCTGGCCAGAAGGCAGACAGCATCCCCAGGGAGAGCTTGGACACCCTACCGCACCTGCCCCACCTGGGCGCGATCCAGCAACGGCGGTACTCCCTTCCAGCGCAGGGGCAAGTCCTGTCCCCATTCTATCTGCACCGGCGCGCCGAAGCGCTCCGAGAGCGCCCGCTCCAGCCTGGGGCCGATCCGTATCGTGTCCAGCCCTTGCCCCTGGGCCAGCAGGTGTAGCTCCCCCCGGGCCAGCCCCTCGCGGAGGATGGCCAGCGTTGCCCCCCGCATAGCCGGCACCGCCTCCTCCACCGCCTGCTGCACGTCGTACGGCAGCAGGTCGCGGCCGCCGAGACGGAACCTATAGGCCCGTCGCCCCAAGAGCTTCACCCGCGGGTAGGGGCGCCCACACGGGCAGGGGCCCGGGAAGGCGACAGCAGCGTCGCCCGTATCATAGCGCAGATAGAGGGAGCCCCAGGGCCAGGTGTTGGTGATGACCAGAGCGCCCCGCGCCCCTGGCGGCGCCGGCTGCCAAGTCTCGGGGTCCAGCACCTCGGCATAGGACTTCTCCGGCACCAGGTGAAGCCCCTCGCCCTGGCCGCACTCCGTCGCCAGGAAGCCCTCGGTGGAGCCGGCCGCCTCGACCACCCGGGCGCCCCCCATCTCCTCTCGCAGCCGTTGCCTCATGCCCGGCGTGATGGGCGCGCCCGCCACCATCAGCGCCTCCACCCCGGCGAATGTCCGCTCGGGCCTCATCCCCTGGCGCCGCGCCTCGTCCACGAGGGAGAAGGCCATGGGCAAGAACAGGGCCAGGAAGCGCGGCCGGAAGGTGACGATGGCGTGCAGGATGCGGGGGGCGAAGTGGGGCAGGTAGGTGCCCCAGGTCACGACCGCTCGCAGGCCCAGGGCCTCGATGAGCAGCACCTGCCCCAGGGCATAGATATGCCACGCCGGCGCCGAGAGCAGGAAGGTGTCGCCCGGGCGCACGCCGGCCCACCAGTGGGCACGTACCGACGCCCGCCGCTCCATCGGCCGCCATCGTCGCGGCAGGGCTACGAAGCTGGTAGAGCCCTCGGTGCCGGAGCTCATGGCCAGCACGACCTCGCCACCGATACGCTCCATGCCTATCAGGTGGCGTCCGCCCACGCGCAGGGCGTCGAGAACGTCCTGGCGCCGCAGCACGGGCACGGCCGCCAGGTCTTCCAGCTTGCGGAAGCTGGAAGGGTCGAAGCCAGCCGCCCGGAACCGTTCCCGGTAGAAGGGCAGGCTGCCGGCCACGGCCAGCGTCCGCCGCAATCGCCGCTCCCACCAGCGGCGCAACCGCGGCCAGGGCCAGGAGTCCATGGCATCGAAGCGGTCGTCGGGCGGGGCCGTCAGGGGCGTAGCCTCCAGGCACGGGGGTCGGCCTGGCATCCCGGCGGGGCGAGCCCTGCGCCCTCCAGCAGGTAGCGCGCCGCCGGGAACTCGCGGGCGAAGGCGGCCGTGACTGCCATTCCCTCGGGCAGCCCCTCCAGCCGGTAGAGCCCCGGTGGCACGTGGAAGAGAGAACAGGCAGGGCACTCGGGTGCCAGGAAGAAGGCGGCATCCGCTCGCCAGGTCCGGTACACGGGCACGCCCAGGGCGCCCCGCAGCGGCGCCAGTTCTCGGGGCGAGGGTGTCTCCTCGGCGGCGGTGGCGGCCACCCAGGCCACCCCCGCCTCGGCCGCCGAAACGCCCGCCTGGGCGAGCGCCGAGACAAAGGGCCGTGCTACATCGGCCCGCAGGACGATCCCCCGCGGGCGACAGCAGCGCACGGCCTCGGCCATGCGCGCGGCCATGGACGCCGACCCATCGTTGCAGACCACCGTCGCCCGTAGCAGGTCGGCCGCCCCCCGCCCCAGGCCCGGCACGTAGAGGCCAGAGGCCAGGAACACGGCCGGGCTGGAGCCGTAATCGTAGAGCGCCACCACATCGCCTGCGCCTACGCCCCACAGGCGCCAGGCATAGGCCAGGGCTCGGGCCCAGCCACGCAGCTCCGCCCGGCCCAGAGGAAGGTAGATGACCACGTCCTCGCTCCCTTCCAGCTGCAGGTGCAGGGCAGGGCGCGCCCCGGGGGGGATGCGGCCGGCGGCAGGGTCGCCGGTCTCGGCCGCGTAATCGCAGAGGTCAGCCAGCGTCCAGGGCCGGGGGAGGCCGTCGGCGCCCAGGCGCTGGCGATAGAAAGGGACGGCGGCAACGATGCTGCGTGCGCCCATGGCGCTCCTAGGCATGGATGAGGCCGCCTGCCAGCAACGCCAGCAACGCCAGGATGATGGTGGCGTAGCTCAGGCGCTCTTGCCAGATGGATATGCGCTCCAGCATGGCCCGCCGCCGCTCCAGGTCGCGCAGAGTGGTGGTGTAGGGCATGCGGCGCAGCAGCAACGGCCTGAACCAGAGGGTCTGGATGGCAGCCGCCACCAGCCAGAGCAGCCAGGCCAGCACCATCAGCCCCAGCCAGCGGCCGTAGGCGGTGTCGAACATCTCGAAGGTGAAGAAGGGGCGCAGGATGCCCATGCGCTCCATGCGGGCAATGCCCGTGACCCCCTGGACGATGAGACCGGCCCAGCCCAGGTACATGAGGCCGGTGCCGACGCGCTGGGCCACCACCGTGGCCTGGGCGGGAGGGATGCGTCGCAGGGCAGGCAGGATAACCAGGCCGTTGAATATCACCGCCCCGGCTACCGTCACGGCGCCGAGGATGTGGAACAGCCGCAGTATGCGGAGCTGGTCTTCTAGGCCCACCTTCCCCTGCTAGCAGCTATGGGCTCGGGGAGCGCCCGGGCCGGGCCCTCCCCGGCGGCCTTTCCCACGCCCCGCCATTCACGGACACGGCTTTCGTTCAGTGCCATTCGTTGAAGTGGCGGCGGATGCGCTCCGTCACGTAGCCGGGTATGTAGTAGCGCTCGTAGAAATCGGCGTCCACGTGGTGCACCACGGCGCTGAAGTGGGCCTGCATAGGGTTGTAGGTCACAGGCCACTGGCCGTAGTTCTCCACGCAATAGTCAATGTAGGCGATGAGGGCCTCGCGCACCCACTCCGGCGGCCGGTTGCGCGGGTGGCGGATGATCTCCTCCGCCGTGTCCTTCTTCCACGGCCCGCCGACACGGCGAATATAGTTGTCGTCTCCCTCGTAAAAGACGCCGCCCGCGTCGTACTTCTCCCGGTACCAGTGGTCCACCAGGGCCTGGCCGTTGGGGTAGCGCGGCGAGGGCACGAAGGTGGCCTCCTTGACGCCCTCGATGCCGAAGACCTTGAGCTGGCCAGAGGCCACCGGCGCCTTGGGGTTGGGGGCAGCCACCTGGAAGCCCAGGCCCCGCGCCACGTCGGGGTAGGCTCCCATGATGACGTCGGGGTTGAAGCCACAGAAGACCCAGGTGCCCAGACCCATGGCCTCGGCGGCCAGGCGGATGTTCTGCACCATGCAGCCCACCGGATACATCTCTACCTGGAAGATGAGCTGCTCGAGGGCGGATATGGGGACGGGCAGCTCCAGCATCCCCTCGCCGATCCACCTGTCCACCCCTGCTGGCCGGCCATTCTTCCACTCGTCCACCGGGTAGTAGTGCCACCAGTCGAACAGGTTGATGAGGGCCGAGTTCAGCCAGGCCGCATCGGTGATGGGGATGATCCAGGTGGCGCCGGGGCGGTTGATGTTGTACTGATAGGGCCCCATGAGGGTGGCATGGGGTGCCCCGGGCATGCGCATGGCCCAGTCCACGTCCGGCCGCTGGTCGGAGATCTGGATCATGCCGTCGCGGTACCACTGCATGATCTTGGGGTAGTCCTCCTCCCCCTCGATCTCGATGGCCTTGCCCCGCTGCAGGCCCGGCTTGTAGATGAAGGCCCCGTTGTCGTTGATGACCAGCAGGTCGGTGGCCAGGGAGTTCCCCGGGGAGGGCACCGTCCGCCCCGCCAGCCAGGTCAGCTCATGGAAGCCGCCGTGGACGGCGATGTCCCAGGCGATGAGCCCGTTGGGCCCGCACGCCGCCCAGCACAGCAGCGCCTCCTCCACCTCCGTCAGAGGCACCGGCTCCTTTTCGGACTTGAAGTACAGCGGCCCCCGCTCCTGCAGCATCGCCCGCCCCGTCACCGGGTGCCTCTCCTCCTCGCCCGTTTCGATCCGGTAGCCCAGGCCCACCCGCCGGCTGCGGACGGTGGCGAGGAGGCGGAAGACGGGATCAGTCCCCTCGAAGGCCTTCTTCAGGATCTCCAGCTCCTGCTGAGCACCGATGGCCATGGCCACACCTCCACTGAATCGTCACGGGCACGGCAAGCTTAGCCCCGCCCCCGCCAGATGTCAATGCCCGCAGCCGGCGGGAACTGCGCGCGAAAGTGTGCCGGTGGCTGCACCGGTGACACGGAGTGGAGCCCCCGCCTTCGTCGGCTACAGCATCAGTGGTGTGGCTCACGCTGGCGAAACGTCCACCCGCACGGCGCGGTCGCTGGGACAGGGCTGCCACTGCGTGGGCCAGTACTGGAGATGCCCGTATCCCCCTGCCAGGTGAAGCCACTTGACCATCCCGGCTTCCAGCTGGTTAGGGCCCGACCAGCCGGGGAACTGGTATGGTTCCCACCCGTTGTAAATGACGACTTGGCCAGGCCGCACAGCGGGACTGATCTTCAGCGGCACTATTACCTCGCCGAGGTCGTTGTAGACTCGTACGTCCTGTCCGTCGGCCAGGCCCCGCTCCTCGGCGTCGCGCGGATTCATGAGGGCGTGCGGCCGCCCCCGGTGGGTTTCCAGCATCATCCGGTTGACTATGTTCAGCGAGTGGACGCTCCAGCGGTTGTGTCCGCTGGTCAGCACGAGGGGGTATTCGCCGCCGATGGGCGGCACCTCTTTGTGACAGGGCAACTCCTCTCCCGCTTCCAAGAACCATTCGTGGTCAATGTAGAACTGGGCCCTCCGCGTCAGCGTCGGGTAGGGAACCAGCTTTTCCAGGTGCCACCGCAGAGGCGTGAACGTTTCGTCTGGGCGGAAGTCAGACGCCTGAGCTAGCGCCACCACCGACACGCCCGGCCTGGTCCATCGTTCGTAGCCCTTGGCCCGCAAACTCTCGATATCCGTGCCGGGCGGAAGGGCACCAGCGAGAGCCGTATCCTCGATGATTTCCCTGGCCACATCTTCCTCGGTGGCCCATGCACCACCCGCTGTCATACGCTCGTACAGGTTGTCCAACCGACGGGTAATGCCCATGCTGTCCGTGTATTCTACGAAACCACGTTGCCGCGCCCGCTCCTGCAGCTTCTTCGCCAGGAGGGTAAAGATCTCCCACTCGTTCTTGGCTTCCCCGGGCGGGTCCACGACCCTGTCGCTGAAGGTGAGTAGCATCGTGTGAGTGCTGGGGATACCGAAGCCGAGCTTCTCGTGGTACTGAGCGGCCGGCAGCACGTAGTCCGAGAAGAGGGCGGTGGTGCTCATCCGCCAGTCCACGGTGACGATCATTCTCAGCTTGGGCCAGAGGTGCCGCAGCAGGAGCTGACCTCCCCTCGTTCGACGCAGGGAGTTCCCGCACACTTCGATGAGCACCCGCGGTGGCTTGTCCGGGGCGGGCCTCTGCACTCCCGACCACCAGCCCCTGGCCATCGCTTCGTCCCAATAGGCTTCGAATGGGCGCTTCATGGAGGGGTCATGCCAGTCCCCACGAGACCAGACCTCTCTGAAGCCGCAGTGGTAGTACCAGAGGAAGATAGAGGGCACCATGCCCGAGAACCCCATCCTGACGGCGCGCTTGGTCAGCTCGATGGCTGCCAGCTCTTCCGTCAAGGTGGGGTCTTCCTGGCGGATGGTGTTCCGTGCCTGCCGCTGGAGTTCGAGAACCTGCTTGAAGCCGTCCGGGCCGGGCCCACGCTTGGCCCCGCGCAGCAGCCATCCCTCCAGCATGCCGGCCATCCAGGCCCTGACGCCGCTACCTTTCTTGCCCCAGTTCCCCGTGAGGCCCAAGAGCAGCAGCCAGGAGCGCTCGATCAAATCGCCATGGTAGATCTTCCCGGCACCGCCCAGACAGCAAATTATGTTCGTTCGCTTGACGGCGACTTTGCGGGCCAGCTCTCTGATCACCTCCGGGTGGACCCCGCACACGGCACCGGCAGCTTCAGGCGCGTAATTGGCGAGCCGCTCCTTCAGCAGTTCGAACACGGGTGCGACTTCGACCTCTTCGCCACTCCACAGGCGCACCCGGTACTTGCCCTCGAGCGCCGGCCACTTGTCCCCCAGGGCGAGGCTCTCTCTCGGTACCGCCACGAGGCCTGAAGCCTCGTCCCACCAGTAGAACTGTTCGTCGCTCCCGTCCCGCTCCAGGTCCTCGGCCCTCAGGAAACGCCTGGTGTCCAGCCTTACCAGCAACGGAAGGTCGGTCTGCTCCCTGACGAAGCGTTCGTCGTAAAGGCGTTCGCTCACGATCACGTGACACATGGCCAGGGCCAGCGCTGCATCGGTGCCCGGCCGAACGGGCAGATAGTAGTCAGCGTGTATGGCCGAGGGGCTGTAGTCTGGGGCCACAGTTACGACCTCGGCCCCACGGTATCTGGCTTCTGTTATGTAGTGCTGGTGCGGGATACGGGTGTAGGTGGGGTTCGAATACCATATGAATATCAGGTCGGAGTGGAACCAGTCGTCTACCGAGCTTACTGGATTGAAGAACCCGTAGGTCAGGTAGAAGCCAGGAGCGAAGTCGTTGCACTCCGCGTTGACGTCGGTAGAGAGGCCCCCGATGAGGCCGAGAAAGGTGTCCCGGGCCGTGAGATTGAGGCCCGTGATGTTGCAGGGCGATAAGGACACGATGCTCTCTGGCCCGACCTCTTGCAGGGCGTCGAGAATCGCATCGGCGATCTCGGTGAGGGCCCGGTCCCAGGATACCCGGCGCCACCGCCCCGAGCCTCTCGGCCCCACCCGCTTCAGGGGGTACAGGACCCTCTCCTCACCCCGGAGCTGCTGTCCCCAAGCCACCCCCTTCTGGCAGCCCATAGGGTTCATGTCGGGCACGTCCGGTTCTACCTGCGGCAGATGGCCTGCCTGCTCCTCCCGCCACACCTTGCCGTCCCTTACATAGACACGGAACACGCAGTTTCCCGGATAGCAGTCGACGCAGTGGCTTCCCCAGGCGACCCTGTCCCAGCGCCAGAGCTTGCGGTAGGCCTCCTCGCTGGCACGGCGCCTCCGGGCAACGTTAGCCGCTTTCGCGTCAGCCGACATCGCCGCCATGTCCTGTAGAGGGTCTCAGCTCCTTTTATCACGCCCGCGCCCGGACTGGTGTCGGGGGATGCCTGCCCATCGGTGTGGAGAACTACCGCACGAACCACGTTGTGGAGCAATTCCCCGCGCCACCACAGGGCATTGCCCGACTGGCGGCGCCGCTGGCGCTGCATTATATGGAGTCAGCCGTGGCATGGCGGCGGCCCTGACCATTCGGCCAGGCGGCTACCGCGGGAGGGACCGTTGGGGCCGGAGCGAGCGACGACGGTGGCCCTGCTCCGGGCGACTTCCCCCGCCGTACCTGGTGGCGCAAACCACCGGGGCAAGCCGGCGCCGGGCCATGGGCCAACAGGGCTGCTGGGAAGCACGCACAGGACGACGGAGGTGAAGCCATGCAGGGCTGGGCGGAGCACTACCGGGCCAAGTGGCGCTGGGACAGCGTAGTGTGGGGAAGCCATGCAGTGGACTGCTATCCCGGCGGCTGTCCGTGGCTCGTGTTCGTCCGTAACGGAGCGGTGGTGCGGGAGGAGCAGTCCGGGACGCTGCCGGCGGTGGAGCCTGGAGTCCCGGACATGAACCCCATGGGGTGCCAGAAGGGAGCGTGCTGGTCGCGCCAGCTCTACGCCAGGGATCGCGTCACCAGGCCCCTCAAGCGTGCGGGCGAGCGTGGCGAGGGGAAGTGGCAGGAGATCTCGTGGGAGCAGGCGCTGACGGAGATAGCCGACCACATCTTGGACGCGATGGTGGAGCAGGGCCCCGAGTCGGTCGTCTGGCTGGGGACGCCGGAGATCGGGGCGATACCTGCTCGCATGGCCGCCACCTACATGGGGAACGTGGTCACCGATGGCAACGCGGAGTTCCAGGACATGAGCCCAGGCTTCTATCTGACGTGGGGCGTTTTCAATCCCGTGTCATCCATGGACGACTGGTTTCATGCCCAGCTCATCCTCATCTGGCACGCCAACCCGGTGTATACCAACATCCACTGGTACCACTACATCGCCGAGGCACGCTACAACGGGGCCGAGGTCATCACTGTAGCGCCCGACTTCAGCCCCTCGGCCATACACGCGGACTACCACCTTCCCGTGCGCATCGGCAGCGACGCTGCTTTGGCGCTCTCGATGTGCAAGGTGATCATTGACGAGGGCCTTTACGACCGGCGCTTCGTGCAGGAGCAGACGGATTTGCCGCTCCTGGTGCGCACAGACAACGGGCGCTTCCTGCGCCAGAGCGACCTGAGAGACGGGGGGAGAGAGGACCAGTTCTACTGGTGGGACGCGAACGCCTCGATACCCGTCCCGGCTCCCACCACCAGTCTGGCCCTGGGCGATGTGGAGCCCGCGCTCGAGGGCATCTGGGAGGTCAGTCTGAGGGACGGGTCGAGGGTGGCTGTGGAGCCGGTGTTCCAGTGCCTGCGGCGGCGGCTGGAGGACTACGTCCCCGAGAAGGCTGCCCCGATCTGCGGAGTGCATCCCGAGCTGATACGGACGGTAGCGCGTAAGGTGGCCACCAGGCGGACCAAGATCTTCTGCGGTTGGAACTCGGGCAAGCACTATCACGGCGACCTGATGGAGCGGTCTATGGCCCTGCTGCTGGCCCTCACCGCCAACTGGGGCAAGAAGGGGACGGGGACGCGCTCATGGGCCGTAGGTGGCAGCACCGCCTGGTTCCTGCTGCCTCTCATGGAGAGAGCCGATCCGGCAGAGGCACGCGAGGTGTATCGGCGCCTCATTGAGGCGTTGGAATCGGTGCGCGCCCTGGACTCCAACCTGACGCGCGAACTGGCGCTGGTGCGGGCGCAGCAGCAAATGGGGTCCACCGACCCTCGCACCCCGGGCCGGACGATCCCGCCGGCCTTCCTCTGGTATCACCACTTCGGCTACAGAGACCGCTGGAACCGCAAGGACTGGCATGACCCCTCCATGAAGCGCAGCTTCGACGAGTATTTCCGGGAGGCCGTGGGCAAGGGCTGGTGGGACAACGGCCGGGCTCGCCTGTGGGAGCAGGTGGAGCCGCGGGTGCTGATAGAAGCCGGCGGCAACGTTCTCCGCCGCCAGAGGGGTGGCCAGGAGCTGCTTCTGAAGCACCTGTGGCCCAAGCTGCGCTGCATCGTCTCCATTGACTACCGCATTAACACCACGGGCCTCTACTCCGACTACATCCTGCCGGCCGCCCAACACTACGAGAAGGTAGGGTTCAGCATGCCCTCCATCCACCACCTCATGACCGTCCTCAGCGACCGGGCCACCTCCCCGCTGGGGGAGGCCAAGTCCGACTGGGAGATCGGGGTGCGGTTGCTGGAGAAAGTGGAGGAGAGGGCCAGGCAGAGGGGGATAGCCAGCGTCACCAACAGGGACGGCCAAGAGGTCAGCCTGGCAGGGCTCGTGGACAGGGCGACCATCGGCGGCGCGATTCGGGACGAGGATGCCCGGATGGATCTCATCCTCAGGTCGGACGCTGCTCTGGGCCTCTTACCGGCCGATGCCTCTCTGGAGAAGCTGCGCCAGGTGGGACACATGCGCTGGCGGAGGCTGGGCCTGATACTCCATGGGCCCAACCAGGCCGCCAGCATCCGAGAGAGGGAGAGCTTCACCCCCTTCCGCTGGCATGTGGAGGACAAGGTCCCGTACGCCACTCTCACGCGCCGGGCCCAGTTCTACATTGACCACGAATGGTTCTTGGAAGCGGGCGAGGAGCTGCCCTGTCACAAGGAGCCGCCCCCGATGGGCGGCGACTACCCGTTCCGGGTCACCAGCGGGCACAATCGGTGGAGCATCCACTCCATGAACCAGACAAACCCCGTGATCCTGAACACCCATCGTGGCGAGCCCTTCGTTTTCATCAACGATAGCGACGCCAGGGCCAGGGGGATAAAGAACGGCGACTACGTGCGGGTGTTCAACGACTGCGGGGCCGTGATCCTGCAGGCCAAGGTCTCGCCGGCTGTCCGGCCCGGTCAGCTCATCATCTACAACGGCTGGGAGCCTTTCGCCCATCGCGGCTGGGCCAGCCAGGCAGACCTGGAGCCTGGCATGGTCAAGTGGCTGCACCTGGCCGGGGGCTACGGTCACCTCCAGTACCGCATTCTGCACTGGCAGCCGATCCCCGTGGACAGGGCCATCACTGCTGATATCGAGAAGGTGGGGTGAGCAGCATGCGGCAGATCGCCTGGGTCTTCGACCTGAACAAGTGCATCGGCTGCCAGACCTGCACGGTGGCCTGCAAGGTGCTCTGGGCCGACGAACCGGGGATGGAGCACATGTTCTGGATGACGGTGAACACCATGCCCGGCCAGGGGACGCCCAGGGGTTGGGAGACGATGGGCGGCGGCTACCGCGACGGCCGGCTGCAGCTGGGTCACCTGCCCAGCGAGGAGGAGTTCGGCGGTGGCTGGGACTACAACTGGGACGAGGTGGTGAGGGGCGGCCGGGGGCGCGACGTTCGCCTCGAGAAGGTAGCCGGCAGCCTGTCCTGGGGGCCCAACTGGGACGAGGACGAGGGTGGTGGCGAGTGGCCCAACGCATACTTCTTCTATCTGCCCCGGCTGTGCAACCATTGCAGCCGGCCAGCCTGCCTGGAAGCGTGTCCACACGGCGCCATCTTCAAGCGCGAGGAGGACGGGCTGGTGCTGCGCAATGAGGACCTGTGCCAGGGCGAGCAGCTCTGCGCCCGTGCCTGTCCCTACAAGAAGATCTACTTCAACAGGGTCCGCGGTGTGAGCCAGCACTGCATCGGCTGCTTCCCCCGACTGGAGCGGGGGGTAGCGCCGGCTTGCGTGCGGCAGTGCCCCGGAAGGGCGGCATGGGTGGGCTTCCTGGACGATGAGGACGGCGCGGTCTACAAGCTCGTCAGGAAGTGGCGCGTTGCCCTCCCCCTGCACCCCGAGTGGGGGACATCCCCCAACGTCTTTTATGTGCCGCCCTTGCTCCCACCCCCGTTCGCCCCCGATGGAAGCGTTGACGAGTCGCGCTCTCGCATCCCGCCCGAGTACCTCGAATCGCTGTTCGGCCCAGAGGTACACGATGCCCTGGCGACCCTGAAAGGTGAGCTGGAGAAGAAGAGGCGAGGGGAGGCATCCGAGTTGATGGACATTCTCATCATGTTCCGCTGGACCGAGGCCCTGGGGCCCTTCGTTGCCAGCCCTGCCCAGGCTGGTGGTAGTTGATATGGACCGGGGGTCTGAATGGATGCGCGGGCCACTACGGACCCGGCCCCGCTAACCGGGAGAGTGAGGTCCCCGGGCTTGACGTCCGGCCAGTATGCTGGCGCAAAACTTAATAAGCGCTAGGGGGGACGAGCCATGGCGGGCGAGTACTGGCAGCGCTTCTGGCAGCGACGCCTGGGGCGACGGTCATTCCTCCGGGCCGCCGCCTTCGGGGCGGGGGCAGCCGCCTTGAGCGGGACACTGGCCTGCCGTGAGCGGGCCCCCCAGGCCACGCCCCCGCCCGCCGCCGGGGAGGAGGAGGCGCCACCCAAGCGCGGCGGCCGCTGCCAGTTCCACAGCACGTTTAACTTCGACCAGCTGGATCCGCACGTCTCGATAGCCGTTTCCACCGCCTACTTCCCCCGCGTCTACAACACCCTGGTGAGCCAGTCGCAGCAGAAGCCCGACTTCTTCTACTACGACCTGGCCGAGACCCTGGAGCTGCCCGACGCCGTGACCTACATCTTCCGCATCCGCCCCGGCGTCAGGGTGGCGCCCAACAACCTGGGGGTGCCGGAGCGAGAGCTGGACGCCCAGGACGCCTACGCTAACTGGGAGCGCATCAGGAACGAGCCACGGGCGCAGTCCTCTCGCTTCTCCAAGCAGTTCCTGGCCTCCCACGCGGCCCAGGACGCCCGCACCTACGTGATGAAGACCAGCGACCCCTACGCCTGGACCATCTACAACGTGGGCCTGCACTTCTCCACCATCGCCCCCAGGGAGCTTCTGGCCAACCCGGACCGCCTGCGGACGGCCGGGGCGGGGGGTGGGCCCTTCTCCTTCGGGCGCTTCGTGGAGGGCGAGGGGCTGTCGCTGGAGCGGAACCCCAACTACTACCGCAGGGGGAAGGACGACCGCCCCCTGCCCTACGTGGACGGCATAGACGTGCGCATCATCCCCGACCGGGCGGCGCAGCTGGCCGCCTTCCAGACCCGCCAGGTCCACTACTACACGGCGGCCAACTTCCGCGAGGCCCAGCAGCTCATGGACCCCAACAACTACTACCTGATCAAGGACCCCATCTTCAGCTTCATGGCGGTGACCATGAACGCGGAGCGGGCGCCCTTCAGCGACCCGCGGGTGCGGCGGGCGGTGGCCCGCTCCATCAACCACGAGCAGTTCATCAACGTGGTGCACCTGGGCGACGCCAAGGTCAACGGCATCGTCCACTGGGCCCTGGGCGACTTCGCCCTGCCCGAGAGCGAGCTGAAGGGCCGCTACCTGGTCTACAACCCCCAGGAGGCGCGCCAGCTCCTGTCGGCGGCCGGCTACCCCCAGGGGCTGCGCATCAAGATGATGTATCCCGCCAACACCGGCGCCTCGGGCGGGGGCGACGTGAGCCAGTATGTGCCCATCCTCATCGAGAACCTGCGCTCCGGCGGCATCGAGGTGGAGCAGGAGCCCCTGGACTTCGGCACCTGGCTGGACCGCTACCGGCGCCGCGACTACGACTCCAGCCTGAGCCTGAACCAGACCTACGAGACGGCCGAGATACCCCTGGACTGGCACACCTCCTGGGGACCCGCCGGCGACGGCGTGTCCTGGAACATCTTCCGCGACCCGGAGATAGACGCCGCCGTGCGCCGGGTGAAGCAGATCACCCAGAGCGTGCAGGAGCTGGTGCGGGCCATCCACGACGTGCAGCGCCTCATCTACTCCAAGGACCCCAGCTTCATACCGCTGCCTAGCAGCAGCTCCAACACCCTGTGGTGGAACTTCGTCAAGAACAACCCGGGGCGGCTGGGCCTGGGAGTGACGGGCCTGTTCCTGGCCGAGTGGTGGCTGGACCTGTAGGCGGGGGAATGAAAGGGGTGCTGACGGGCGACCTGGGCATCTCCAACTTCAGCGGCAAGCCCATCGCCCCCAGCATCATGGCCCTGGCCATGTGATCATGGCCACGCCGCTGGGCCGGCGGTGGTGGCGGAGGCGGCCCTCTCCTTCCTGGGCCTGGGGCTGCCTCCGCCCAAGCTCCTCGCCGTGTCGGCCGGGGCCAGCCGGCTGAGCCGCGGGCCAGCTTCTGGCATCCCTTCCAGCTGGAGACCTCGGACAGCGGCTGCCGTGGGCTACCTTTCCTGGCATTCCCGATCTTGCTCCCGGCGCCATGGCTGGCAGGAAGCGCCGTCCGTCTACGGGATCGAGCCCGGCCCAGAAGAGGTCCCTGGGGCTGGCCCTGGCATGGGGGACAGGGCTCCCCAAGGAGCGCACAGGGAGAAGCCCTGGCAGCGGCGCTCCTGCGCGAAGCAAGCGAAGACGGTCGCCTGCTACCGGGCAGGCTGCGGTGGCCGCATCGCACGGAGGGCGGCGAGCAGCACCTCCAGCGCCTGCGCGACCTCGGGGCTGCGCACCATGCGCCACACCTCGCCCAGGCTCAGGGGGCGGGTGCGGGGTCGGGCCAGCTTCTCGTTGGCAGCCTGCGCCGCGTACAGCCCCAGGCGGAAGAGCGGCTCGTAGCGCACCTGGCCCAGGGCACCGGCCAGCATCATGAGGTTCGCTACTAGCGTCATGAACTCGGGGCGGGTAGCCGCGCTGAACTGCTCGTCGAAGTCCTCCAGGACCCCTTCCAGTGCAGCCAGCAGGCCGGTGCGCTGGAGCCGGGCTACCACCTCAAGGAGCTGCTCGAGCGCATCCTCGTGCTGGGCCAGCTTGGCCAGCAGCCGGTCGAGGGCCTCCCTGTCCGCCGCCTGTTCCCTTGCTTCTGTCATGATGCCTCCCTCACCGTCCGAACAGGCTTGCAAACCACAGGCGTTCGAACCCCACCTTCACAGACCGGAACAGCCTCATGCCCCCCAACATGCGACAGTCCGGATAGGGGGCTCTGCCATACAGCTTGTCCGTGAAGTCGCACCAGACCGCGGCGCCCAGGTAACCGGTGTCCATCACGCACACTCCCACCATGTTGTACAGCTCGCCCAGGTAGGCACCGCGCACCCGGTCCAGGATCTGGGTGGCCACATGGTCGGCCTGGAAGTGGGCGAACACGCCAGCCATGCCCAGGCCGATGGTGGGAGCCACCACGTCGCCAATCCCGAACACCTCCGGATAACGGGGGGACTCCATGCTGGGGAGGACCACGTCCATGTAGCCTCCCTCCCCCGCCAGGGGTGAGTTGCGAACGGGCTCGGGCGCCTCGTGGGGCGGGATCAGCACTGCCAGGTCGTACTCCAGGGCACGGCCGTCGGCGGCGATAAGGACCCGGCCTTCGCGGTCGTGGGCCGCGAGCTGGAACCCTCCCTCGAAATCCACGCGGAACTGTTGCAAGAGCGCACGGAAACCCTCCACCATCAGGGGCCCGAAGGTCTCCATAGGCTCCTGCCACGGGTGGAACACGGTGATGCGCGTCTGCTCGGAGACGTGCCGCTGGTCGGCCAGATAGCGGATCAGGAAGGCCACCTCGAAGGGCGCGGGCGGACAGCGGTATGGCCACTCCACAGGCCCCACAACCACGTGCCCACCCCGGAAGGTGCGTAGCGCCTCCCGCATTCGCAGGGCGTAGTCCAGCTCCCACGGCCCCTCGAAACCGGCGGTGCGGGGGTCGTCGCGCAGAACGGCACCCAGGGCCACCACCAGGAAGTCGTAGTCCAAGGGCCCCGCGTCGGTCTCCACCCGTCGCGCCTGTGGCTCGATGCGGGTGACGGTGGCCTGCACTACCCTGATGCCGTAACGCCCTTCCAGTAGCTTCAGGGGCCGACGCACCTGGTCGGGCTCTCGCTTGCCCGTCATGACCCACAGGTAGCTGGGCCGGTACTCGTGCCAGGGGCTGCGATCCACCAGCACCACCTCGACCTCCCCGGGCCGGGACCAGTCGGCCAGCCGCTTGGCCGCAATAGCCCCGCCGGTGCCCCCACCCAGAATTACCACCCGGTGCACCACGATTACCCCCTTTCCTAAGGTAAGGGGACGGAAAGCCGTGCCCCTTCCATCTAGCTGCTCATATGATTCGCCATTTGGCCACCGGGTGTAAAGCGACCGTTGGTAGGAAGACCGTATGTCCGATGGACCCGAATGCGGCTGTGCCGAAGCTCACGGTCATCGGTGAATCTCGCGCCGGGCAACGGATGCTGAGCCGGTGACATACACGTCTGGCCCCGCATGGTGAAAGAGGCCAGGGGTCGGCGCAGCGGCAGCGGCGTGCCAGGGGGCCGCACCGGGCGGAGGCCGGCACCACCCTGAGCTCGGGCTCCCCAGGTCGGGGGCCTGGCCGGCAAGACTGGCCCAGGCAGGGCAGCCGTTTGTCGCCCTCCATCAGGGTACCTTCCGGCGGCCGCGCCGTCCCCCCGGCTTCGGGGAGCGCGTCCGTGGGCTGCCCCGTTTCGTCGCCAGCGGTCTACGGGCGGCCGCCGGAACGGCGAAAAGCTTGCGCCGTGGTAAAGGAACGTGCTAGAGTCAGCCTGCGGGCCGGACACTTGCGGCCGGCACCCCTCGTTCAGGCTATGGCCGCTGGCGTATCCCGGGCAGGGGCGAGGGGGCCCGACAGTGACCCCCTGGCCCTGGATTTCCTGTTCCACCCCCGCAGCGTCGCCGTTGCTGGCGTTTCGCCTCCCGAACACCTCGAGCGAGGCACCTTCGGCGGCGTCAGCCTCGGCTTCTTCACCGCCCTGCTCGAGATGGGATTTCCAGAGGTGCACCCGGTCAACCCCAGGCACCGGGAGATCCTGGGGCGGCGCTGTTACAGTAGCATCCGCGAGATACCGGGGCCTGTGGATCACGTCATTTCTTGCGTGCCCGCGCACGCCGTGCCGGGCCTGGTGGAGGACTGCATCGCCAAGGGCGTCCGCTCCATTCACTTCTTCACCGCCGGCTTCGGCGAGACGGGGGAAGAGGAGCGGGCGGACCTGGAGCGCCGGGTGGTGGCCAGGGCCCGTGAGGCTGGCATCCGCGTGCTCGGCCCCAACTGCATGGGCCTGTATGTCCCGGCCTCGAGGCTCTCCTTCTCGCCCGAGTTCCCCCGCGAGGCGGGGCCCATCTCTTTCATCTCGCAGAGCGGCGGGCATGCCACCGACCTGGTGCAGGCGGCAGCCAGCCGCGGCGTGCGTTTCGCCAAGGTGGTGAGCTACGGCAACGCCAGCGACATTGACGAGTCGGAGCTGCTCCGCTACCTCGCCCATGACCCGGAGACGAAGGTCGTGTGCGCCTACATCGAGGGTGTAAAGGACGGGCGGCGTTTTCTGGCGGCCATCGGCGAGGCCGCGGCCCGCAAGCCGGTGGTGGTGCTGAAGGGAGGACGCACGGCAGCGGGAGGCCGAGCGACGCTCTCCCACACCGGCAGCCTGGCCGGCTCCATGCAGGTGTTCGATGCCCTGCTGCGGCAGGTGGGCGCTGTGCGCGCCGACAGCGTAGAGGAGATGGCCGACGCCTGCGTGGCCTTCCAGTTTCTGGGGGTGCCGGAAGGCCCCCGCGTGGCGGTGGTGGGCGCAGGGGGCGGGTTCAGCGTCTATGCGGCAGACGAACTGAGCGAGGCAGGCCTGGAGCTGCCCGAGCTTCCCGCCCAGACCCAGGCAGAACTGCGCCGGTTCGTCCCGCTGGCCGGAACTAGCGTGCGTAACCCGGTGGACACGGTCACCGTGTTCGGCGAACAGATGCTGTACGATACGCTCAGAATCGTGGCCTCGGCCCCCAATATAGATTCGGTACTGCTACAGCTCGGATTCGGCCTCGGTCGTGCCCAACGCGACTTGCCTGGTGCCCCCTCCGCCGAGGAATGGGCCAGGCAGCTGGCCAGCGCAGTCGCACGGGCAAGGGAGGACAGCGGCAAGCCCATCGGTGTCGTCGCCCGCACCTTCCCCAGGCGGGACGTGAACGAGCGACTGATGGCGTTGGTAGAGGCATGCGTCGAGTGCGGCGTTCCCCTGTTCCTGTCCCTGCCCGGCCTGGCCCGCGTCCTGGCCAAGATCGTCCGCTGGCGCCGCTGGCACGCGTCGCAGGACTAGGACAGCCAGGGACGGCGGCGAACCGTTGCACGGGCCGGACTGTGGTGGGCTGCTGCGCTGACCGGGGGCAGGTCTCACTGCACCGCTGGACATCTCCCCGCCTGGAGCCTGAGGGCGGGGCCAGCAGGTGCCAGCGGTGGGCCTGTCCGCCACGGTGCGCGGGGCAGGGCTGGCACGGCTCGGCCAGGCAGCAGGTGCTGGTGCACCGCCTGTAGGCGTCTTGCCACGGCCCGTCCAACCGCCCTCGTCGGCGACCTGCGCCGGGCCGCGGCCATGCCCGGGGCGGCCTCGGCATCAACGGGCCGGCGCCACGCCCTGGACCTGGGGCATCACCCTGCTGGCCATGAGCTCCATGCACCTGAGCACCTTGGCATGGTCCAGGCCGCCGATGCGAACCCAGGCCAGGTAGAGGCTGAGGCCCGTCGTCTCGACTATCTGGCCGATGCGGTCCACTACCTGGTCGGGGCTGCCCACCACCACCGCCCCCCTGCGCACCAGGTCCTCCCAGGTCACCGACTGCACGAAATCGCGGGTCAAGCTGTAGAGCTCGTAGGTCGGGATGGGGGGATGGCCGGGAGGTGGCGCTACGTACTTGGCGAAGGTGTGGTAGTACCAGAGGACGGGCCCCGCGAAGTCGGCCAGGGCCTGCTGGGTCGTCTCGGCCACGTAGGTCATGGCCAGGCAGCCCACCCGGTACTGGGAGGGGTCGCGCCCTCCCTGCCGCAGGGCCTCTTGCCAGCGCTCGATGTTATGGCGGATGCGCTCCACATCGGCACCGAAGGCGAAGGCCGTCAGCAAATTGAAGCCGTAGCGTCCGCACAGGTCGAAGGAATCGTCCGAGAGGGCGGCCATCCAGATGGGCGGGTGAGGCTTCTGCAAGGGCTTGGGCCTCACCTCCACGTCCTCGAAGCGGTAGAACTGGCCCTGATAGCTGAAGCGCTCCTCCGTCCAGGCCCGCAGGAGCACCTCCACCGCCTCGTGGAAGATCTGCCGCGAGGACTGCTGGTCCACCCCATAGCCCCGGAACTCGTGGGGCTGGTAGCCCCGGCCCAGCCCGAGCTCCACCCGCCCCCCGGAGATGAGGTCCAGAGTGGCGTAGTCCTCGGCCACCCGCACTGGGTGGTTGAGGGGCAGCACCACTACGCCCGTGCCGAGGCGCAGCCGCTTGGTGCGACCAGCCACGTAGGCCAGGTGCACGGCCGGGGAGGCGCAGTAGCCGTACTCGCTGAAGTGGTGCTCTGCCGGCCAGACCGAGTGGAAGCCATAGTCCTCGGCCCGCACCATGATGTCCAGCTGCTCCTGGAGCACCTGCTGCTCCGTGCGCCCGGCGGGGTGCTCGAACAGGTGCAACATGCCGAAGTCGACCATCTCCCGGCACCTCCTGTTCCTTGCTACAGCTCATTTTAAGCTTGTAAGCGCTGCAGCCCCGCCTGCCCAGGAGGGTTCGCCCCACGACGTTGTGGGGGCAGACCCTACTTGCAGGCCCTGCCAGTCGCCCTGGCCGCCCGCGCCTTGGCCAGGGCACCCGCGGCACCGCCCACCTCCCGGCCCCGCAGGTGTGGGGTGCGGCCCGACAGACGCTGCGCCCTGTCCGTGCTTCAATGGCGGAGAGTCGAGCGCTCGGCCAGGCCTCGCCGGGGGCCCGGCGGGACGGGGATGCTTCTCGTCAGCAAGCTGCTCTGCGAGGACGTCGCTCCATCGGAGGTCGCCGCCTCGGAGGGCGACCCGCGGCGGCTGCCTCCGTGGCTCCTCCACTTCGCGCGCCACAGGAGGCCGGTGGTGGTCTGGTCCGTCACCAGGGCCTGCAACCTGTTTTGCATCCACTGCTACGCCAGCGCCCGACGTCGTCCCTTCGCCGACGAACTCTCCACCGCCGAGGGGGAAGCGGTGCTGGAGGACCTGGCCCGGATGGGCGTCCCCACCGTCATCTTCTCGGGGGGCGAGCCGCTGCTGCGTCCGGACCTGTTCTATCTGGCCCGGCGCGCTCGCGCCCTCGGACTGCGGACGGTCCTCTCGACCAACGGCACCCTCATCGATGGGGGCACTGCCCGGCGCATCCGGGAGGCGGGGTTCCAGTACGTGGGCGTGAGCCTGGACGGCCTGCCCGAGGTGCACGACCGTGTGCGCGGCCGGCCGGGCGCCTTCCAGGCTGCCCTGGACGGGCTGCTGCGCTGCCGCGACCTGGGCATCAAGGTGGGGGTGCGCTTCACGGTGCACCGGCTGAACCGTGAACAGCTGCCCGGAGTCCTGGCGCTGGTGGCCCGGGAGGGAATTGAGCGCGTCTGCATCTACCATCTGGCCTACGCCGGCCGGGGCGAAAAGCTGGTCCGCTTCGCCCTGTCGCCACAGGAGACCCGCCAGGTCGTGGACCTGGTGTTCGACTGGACCGTCGCACGTCACCGGGACGGCCAGCCGGTGGAGGTGCTGACGGTGGACAACCACGCCGACAACGCCTACCTTTACCTGCGCCTGTTGCGGCGCGACCCGGAGCGGGCGGGGCGCGTCTACCAGATGCTGCTTCGCAACGGGGGTAACCAGTCGGGTATCGGGGTGGCCTCCATCACTCCACGGGGCGACGTCTGCGCCGACCAGTTCTCCTGGCACTATTCCTTCGGCAACCTGCGGCGAAGGCCCTTCAGCGCCATATGGGAGGACACGACGGAGCCCCGCCTGCGCCTGCTGCGCGACCGGAAGCGGCACCTCAAGGGCCGCTGCCGCCACTGCCGGTTCCTCTCCCTGTGCAACGGTAACCTGCGGGCGCGGGCCGAGCGCTACTTCGGCGACTTCCTGGCCCCCGACCCCGCCTGCTATCTGACCGACGAAGAGGTGGGCATAAGGAAGGGGACGCCCGAGGCCGAGGAGGCCATGCGCTACCCAGTGCCCGTCCAGAGGCAGGCCGAGACCGGTGGCGAGCGGACACCCAGCCCCTGAGCGGGGAGATGCGGAAGGGCGATGACGTCCCTAGGGGAGGCAGCAGCATCGGAGCGCAGGTGGCATGACGAGCGCCTGCAGCGGGCCGACATCGAACGCGCGCCGTTCACCCTGGCCTGGGAGCTCACCAGGGCCTGCGCCTACCGCTGTCGCCACTGCCGTGCCGAAGCCCAGCCCAGGCGACACCCCCTGGAGCTGACCACCAGCGAGGCCTTCCGCCTGGTTGACCAGGTCAGGGAGATGGGGGACCCCATCCTGGTGGTGACGGGTGGCGACCCTATGATGCGCCCAGACCTGTTCGACATCCTGTCCTATGCCAGCGAGCGGGGGCTGCGGGTGGCGCTGGCGCCCACCACCACCCCGCTCGTGACCCGGCAGGCCTTGAGGCGGGCCCGCGAGGCGGGCGTGCGCCGCCTCGCAATCAGCATCGACGGGCCGAGCGCCGAGGTGCACGACGGCTTCCGCCGCATGCGTGGCTCCTTCCAAATGGCCCTGGCCATCGCCAGGGCGGCCAGAGAGGAGGGGCTGCCCCTGCAGGTGGACACGACCCTCAGCCGCTGGAACTCGGCCCTGTTGGAGGAGATGGCAGCCCTGGTCGCCACTCTCGACGCAGTGCAGTGGAGCATCTTCTTCCTGGTGCCAGTGGGGAGGGCGCTGCATGAGGACGTCCTCACGCCGCAGGAGCACGAGGAGGCCTTCCACCGCATCTACGAGCTAAGCAAGCAGGCGCCCTACGACGTCAAGGTGACCTGCGCTCCCGCCTACAGGCGGGTGGTCATGGAGAGGGAAGGGGTGCCGGCACATGGGCCCAGGCTGCTGGCCGGGGCGGGATTCCGCTACGCCGACGGCCTGGACCGCCCGGCGGTTGGCATCAACGACGGCAAGGGCTTCTGCTTCGTATCGCATCTGGGCGAGGTGTGGCCCTCCGGCTTCCTGCCCCTGTCGGCGGGCAACGTTCGCCGCACCCCTATCGGCGAGATCTACAGGAATTCACCCCTGTTCCGGGCGCTGCGGGATCCCACCAGGCTCAAGGGGCGCTGCGGCCGCTGCCCCTACCGGGAGATCTGCGGCGGGTCGCGGGCGCGCGCCTACGCCTTCACGGGGGACCCCCTGGCGGAAGACCCCACCTGCGTCTACGAGCCTGCGCAGTCGTCCTCTACCCGCTGAGGGATAGGTGAGCGGCCCGGCAGTTCCCCACGGGTGCGGGAGAACGTCCACAGGCCGGAAATGCGAGGCCCACGCCCCAAGCGGCGGTGGGCCTTACTGGCGGCGGGCAACGGCCGCGGGTGATCCGACGCTCGTGTCCGTCCAGAGGTCTGTGCAGGGACCGCGGTCACGAGTCCCAGGTCGCTGGCGCTGACGGGCACACCCGCGCACGACGGTGCGCGGCCCTGTACGGGCGTCGTACCACCAGCCTCGCCTCCCTGAGCCCCCCGTCCCACAGTCGGGATGGTAGGGGCGAACATGTGCCTCCGCTCCTTTATCGTGTCTGGCGAAAAAGGTCAGGGCCTCCGCCGGGTCTGTAGCCTGGCGGAGGCCCTGACAGCTACTGCGGGGGCCCTAATCCGCAACCACCTCGATGGCCAGGCGGAAGATCGGCAGCCGGTATCCCAGGGCCAGTCCAGGGTGGTCCTGAAGGGCCGTGAGGAAGGGCACGTTGAACGCCCAAAACTCAGTGGCGTGGTCCCGGTTTCCGCTTCGGTAAATCATGGGGTACAGGTCAATGAGGTGGGTACCGGGGCCGCCGGTGGCGACCAGGTTTATGGTGACGTCACCGTTGCTATTGAAGCCGCAGGCATAGCCGATGTAGGCGTTATCGTAGGTCACGGCCACGCCGTTATCGAGCTCGGTCCAGCCGACCCCCTTAATCTGAACGGTGAAGGTCTCGCCGGCCCGGACCCGCAGGGGCGTTACCCTGACGAAGCTCCGTTCAACAAAGTAGAAGGCCTCACCCACTACCTGTTGGCCGGCCACCAGCTTGATGGCATGCCAGCCTCCCAGACCGTCGGGGACCTGGATGGGGGCGGCCAGGGTGCCGTCGGCCGAGACGCTGGCCCTGGTCAGGGGCACCTCCTGCAGGCTCCAGCCGCTCGGACTGAGCCGGTTGCCGACGGCGGTCATCCAGTACAGGTCCACCTCGCTACCGGGCGGAAGTCCCTTGGCCCGCACCGTGGCGGCTGACAGGACAGGGCCGGCCTGCGGCTCCACCGCCACGCTCGCCACCCCGCGCACGCCGCTGCCGGTCGTCCGGGGCAGCTCGTCGTTTACTGCGCTGGCTGTGGCGGGCTCCGGCCAGTCCAGAGTTGCCGGGGGTGGCCCGTCGTCGGCAGTTACTCGGAAGGTGAAGGTAAAGCGGGGGATGTGGGCGATTGGTGATTGCTCAGGATTGAGGTAGGGGGTAGCGTTGCTACCGCCCATGAGTCGGATCACGTGCTCGCCCGGCGGCCCCGCCGCCCGGATCCGAAAGACGGCCGTCCCCCGGGTAGTAACGGCAGTAACTAGCCCCACGTATCTGTTGTCGTAAAGGACGGCGATACAGCATTCGCGGGGCTGCCAGCCCAGGCCCTTGACCGTGATCGTGATGGGCGTACCTATCGGCCCCTCACTGGGTGTCATGGTGGCCACCCTGGTTACGCGGAATCCGCCCCGGGCCACGTCCTGGCCGTCAACCACGGCATAGATGTCGTGGAGCTCACCGTAATCCTCGGGAGCCGTCAGGGTTGCGGTGACCCGCCCCTGGTCATCGGCGATTGCTCGGCCCAGGGACACCCTTATTTCGTTGAACTGCCGCTTCTGGTAGACCACGTCTTCTGGCCCGGGCTGGAGGACGTAGGAGGCCTCGACGGTCGCCCACTGGAATTCCACTGGCTTGCCGGGTGGCAACCCCTCGCCCGTGACGGTGAAGGCCGTGCCCACCGGCCCCGTCTCAGGGCTGAGCCTTAAGGGCTTAACGGCTGGGGCTGCCGTGGCCCCCGAGCCCTCAAGCCCACCGTCCATTGTCGCGGCCTCCTGCCCGGCAGCCCGCTGACCCGAGCACGAGGCCAGCGTCACCACGAGCCACAATGCGGCAGCTGCCAGCCCAACCTTTCGCCAGGCACGCAAGCCCGCCACGCCGCACACCTCCTTCACGCTTTGGGCCCCGTCACTCCATGATCCTCACGCGGGTGTCGCTGGTCTGGCTGACCAGGGCCGGCGGCTTCCAGAGCATGGAGCGGCCGTCCCTGGTGGTGATGCTGATAGCGTAGTCCAGGGCACCCAGCGGGTAGTCCGGGGGGATGTCCCAGGCCGCGGCCCACATCCAGGGGGCATCCGGTACCCGGCCTGCACCCCGCTGGCTGAACCTGGCGGACAGCTCCTCGCCGTGGGGAAGCACCACCTTCACCGTGGGCTGGTCGGCGTCGGTCAGCCGGCGGCCCGTAGCCATATCCACGATTTCGAAACGCCAGACGATCTTCGTGCCCCGCTTGAACACGCTGTTGGGCACGCAGCCGGGCTCAAACTGGAGGCCATACTTGCTGACGCCCGCAGCCGTCAGGGTCTCAGCATAGACATGGAACGGCCCGACCGGCTCGCGGTAGGTAGCGGGCGGGGTCGGCCGTGGGGCGGGAGTGCCCGGGGTGGGGGTGGCAGGCGGAGTCGGCGTCGGGGTGGGCGCCGCTTTCACGCGCACGACGGCGCCGCCCTGGGCCTCGACCAGTTGCTTCTGGAGGGCAGCCACCTTCTCCTGCTGCTCGGTGAGCTGCTGCTTGACGGCCTCGTAGTCGGAGCGGGAGACCCCCTCACGGCAGGCCACTGCCAGGAGGCCCAGGGCTATGAGCGCCAACCCCAGGAGGACTGCCTTCCGCATGGGTCGCATCACCTCCCTGTTCATGATCGGTTCACCTCCTCGTTCGAAGGTTCGGTTCGCGGCAGCATCGAGTCCTGGCCCTGTAGCAGGCCGCCGCCCGGCCGCGGGCCGCGACCTGGGCGCGCGCCGGAATAGACACAGGTGTATACGGTGTAGGCCATAGCTCCCCACACGGTAGCGACCACCAGCAGGATGGTCAGCGGCCCCCAGTTGTTGAGGGACCAGGACCAGGCCGCAGTCAGCCACCGCCAGGGTTCCCCCTCGACCTCGGCAGCGCCCGGCAGCGGGGCCGAGGGTGCGTTCACAAACCCCGTGGGGGCCGGCACGTAGGCGGCGGGCGGGGGTGCCGCCTGGCGCAGGCTCAACGCTTGCTCCGACTCGTCGTAAACGCCCGCGCTTTCGAACCGGACCACCAGCTTGTGCTCGGGCATATCCACGGTGGGCCTGTATTCCCAGGTGGCCATGCCGCTGGCATCGGTCTTGGCCCGGCCCAGCTCGATCAGGCCCTGCGTGGTCAGGAACTTGGCCTCCAGGAAGAAGCGCAGCTCGGCCTTTGGCACCGGGGCGCCGTTGGCGTCCTTGAGGAGGGCCACGATGTCGACCCCCCGGGGGCCCACCGTGTCGGTCAGGGGCTTGACGGTCAGGACGGTCGGCACCCGGGCCGCGGTGCCTCCCCGGCCGGCCTTCACACTCAACCTGCCGTTCTGAGTGAGCTGGTGGACCTCGCACTCCAAGTCGCATTTGAAGGTGAAGGTGCCGGGCTTATCGGCCACGAAGCGGATCGTCGCCTCCCGGTGGCTGGCCGTGATCTTCTCCGTTTCCAGCTTGTAACCCTCGAGGACGATGATGTGTTCATCGTTGGGATAGGCCTGGTGGGCCCAGACGAAGGTGAGCTCGACGAGCTTGCCCGCTTCGACCTCGACGGTGGCGGGCTTGAAGCCCGTATCGGTGACCTCCACCCGCACCTTCACCACCTCTTCGGGCGACTGGGCGTGAGCAGGAAGGATGCGAGCGGCCACCGCGGCGGCGGCGCCGGCGAGGAGGACGAGACAGCGCAGGAACCCTGCCAGGTCGCGGCGAGCTCTAGCCACCCTGACCACCCCCTCCGAACCCGGTCGAGCTCAAGGCCTTCCCGGGGGCCGGTCGGACAGCGGGCACGGCTCCGGGCGCCCGCTCCCAGGCCTCCTCCATCTCCCAAAGGGAGATGATCGGAAAGAGCCTGGCAAAGACGCTGATGATCAGCCCGAAACCGGCGAAGGATGCCACCGTGATGGCCACTTCCACCGGCGTCGGGCTGTAAAAGCCCCAGGTGTAAGCCGGCAGAAGCGGGTTGGCCAGCGATGGCACCACGATGACGAAGCGCTTTATCCACATGCCGATGTTGACCAGCAACGACGCCACGAAGAGACCGCCGATGGTGCGGGTACGGGGGTGGGCTACCAGCAGCACCGGCAAGACCTGGCCGCCGATGAAGCCTGGCCAGACCAGCCCGGCGTAGCGGCCAAAGAACAGCTCCTCCAGGAGAGGCCTGTCTTCGCCCTTCAGCTTGTAGCTCATGGTGAGGTACTCGGCGAACGTGAAGTAGAAGTAAAGGATGCCGAAGGCGGCCAGCAGGTAGCCCAGGTAGCGGAAGTGATGGGCCGTAAAGTAGGCCTCCAGGTGGTAGAAGCGGCGGAAGAGGAACATGACAGTGATGAGCAGGGCCGTGCCCGAGTAGAGGGCGCCCACCACGAAGTAGGGGGCGAAGATGGTGCTGTCCCAGCCGGACCGATAGGTCATACCGAAGATCCAGGAGACGACCGAGTGAGTCATGACCCCGATGGGGATCACCACCAGGCTCATGACCGTCGCCCCGACCTCGAGGTTCCGCCGCTGGCCAGGCTCCCCCCGCCAGCCGATGGCCAGCCTCGAGTAGAGCCAGTGGCGAACGGGAGAGATCCGCCCTCGCAGCCGGTCGCGCAGGCGGGCGGCGTCGGGGATCAGGAACAGGTACAGATACAGTGCGCTGGCTATCAGGTAAGTGGGTATGACCATCATGTCCCAGACCAGGGGCGATTCCAGCCGGCCGTAGCGCAGCAGGTTGAGGAGCCGGTCGGGCCGGCCCATGTCCACCACCGGCATGAGGGCCGTTATCAGCAGGGCCGCCACGGTGGACAGCTCGGCCAGCCTGGTCAGGGGCCGACGCCACTCGGCCCCGGTGATGCGCAGGATGGCCGAGATGAAGGTGCCGGCCATGCTGAGCCCGCTGAAGAAGACGAAGTTGCTGATGTAGAGGCCCCAGACCACCGTGTCCCTCATCCCGGTGACCACAAGGCCCCGGTCGAGCTGGCGCGCGTAGGCCACGAGCCCGATGACCAGCAGGGCCACAAGCAGCCCGAACCAGAGCCACCAGGCGGGGCTCGCTCTGGTAAGTGGCCGCAAGAGCGCCTCTTCCAGGTCCTGTCGCCGCGCGTCCTGCTCGCCGGTCATGGTCTAGGGTGTCCCTCCCTGTTTGTGGGTTGCCCCCTGTTCCTTCCAGGAGCGCGCTGGCCGTGGCAGCCGCTGGTCGCTGCTGTCCCGACCGTACTCCTGGCCGTGGCCGGGAATGTACCAAACCCTGGGCCTAGTCCCCAGCTCCTCGCGCAGCCGGAAGGCGTGGTTCTCGGCCAGAAAGGCCGACAGCTTGACGACCTCCTTTCCGTTGGTAGCGACGTCCTCGGTCAGGTCCCCCAGGTAGATGGCGAACATGGGGCAGGCCTCGGCGCAGGCGGGCAGCTTCCCGTTCTCGGTGCGGTGGGCACAGAGCATGCACTTCTCCACTGTGCCCTTGCGGTGGGGAACGGGATATTCGGGCCGGTAATCGGCAAAAAGGGCGCCCGGCGGATTCTCGGGCTGTTCCCAGTTGAAGACCCTTACCCCATACGGACATGCGGCCATGCACAGCCGACAGCCGATGCAGCGGCGGTGGTCGATGAGGACAACCCCCTCGTCGTTGTGGTAGCTGGCCCCCACCGGACACACCTTGACACATGGGGCGTTCTCGCACTGCATGCACGGGCGGGGCAGGAAGAAGCTGTGGCCGGTCTCGTCCTGGATGCGGAGCACACGAAGCCACTCCTGGGCCGGTGGCACGAAGTGCTCGGCATTGCAGGCCTCCACGCACTGCGGGGCCTTATCGGTGGTAACGCAGCCCTCGCACTTGCGCAGGTCAAAGACCAGCACCCACTGGCGCCGCCGACCACCGCTGCTTTGAGCGACGCGGCCCGTTCCGGCCAACACGCCTGTGCCGCCCAGGGCCGTCCCGATGGCCAGTGCGCCAGCGGCCCGCAACACCTGTCTTCTCGAAAGCTCACGTCCCATGGCCCAGATCTCGCTGCCGTTGGTCCCCGGCTTCTAACCCTCCGCATCCTTACGGTTAACATCCTTCAGGCCAGGGCGGCGTCGGCGGCCGCCATACAGCCGTGTGCGCATTCGTTGGTATCTGGCCCGTACGCATGTATGCCGACAGGATTTGCGCGGCCAGGGACGAGGGCGACCCACGAAGGGCATATACTGGACACTGGAAAAAGACCCGCAGCGGAGATGATTCGCGTCCTGATTGCCGACGATCATCCCCTGTTTCGGGCGGGGGTCCGCGAGCGGCTGAGCGCCGTGGACCGGGGCATCGAGGTCATAGGCGAGGCGGGAGACGGGGAGGCGGCAGCGGAGATGGCGGAGACGCTGCGTCCGCACGTGGTGCTGATGGACATCGCCATGCCCCGTCTGAATGGCATCGAGGCCACCCGCCGGATCAAGGCGCGCTGCCCGGAGGTGGCGGTGCTGGTACCGACCGTTTACGACTATGAGCAGTACGTTCACGCCCTGCTGGAGGCTGGGGCCGCCGGCTACCTATTGAAGACCGTCGATGTGGCCGAGCTGGCCCGGGCGGTGCGCCAGGTCTATGAGGGCGAATCGGTGCTGAGCCCCGCCATTGCCCGCAAGGTGCTGGCCCGCTTCGGCACGGCGGGTTCGGCGGCTGGGCGGACGAAAGTCTGGGGCTACCTCACGACGCGCGAACAGGAGGTCCTGCAGCTGGCGGCCCGGGGCCTCAGCAACAAGGAGATCGCCCGCGAGCTCGGAGTGGGCCTCCGCACCGTCCACACCCACTTTCGTCGGGTCTTCGACAAGCTGGGGGTCGCCTCCCGGACCGAGGCGGTGGTCTACGCCCTGCGCCGCGGCTGGCTGCGCCTGGAGGACCTGGGTTGACCGCCACCTGGACTGCTGGGCACGTCGCCTTGAAGTCCCTGCCCGAGCGGGGGCGGGTCTTCTTCCGGCTGTTCCGCCGCCGGCTGCGCGACCGCCGCTTCTGGGTGGTGCAGGCGCTGGTGTTGGCAATCACGGCGGCCCACCACATCATCGAGGTGGGCGGGGTCCTCCGCCCGCACGGGGCCATCGCCTTCGTGCCGGTGTCCTTTTACTTCATTCCAATCCTCTATGCCGCCCTCCACTTCGGAATGGAGGGAGCCCTGCCCACAGCCCTCTGGAGCGCCTGCCTGGCCCTTCCCAACGCGTTCCTCTGGCACGGCCCCAGCGAGCGGATAGGCGAGTTTTTCCAGATCGGCGTAACCCTCATGGTGGCGGTGCTGGTGGCACAGCGGGTCGAGGCCGAGGCACAGTCCAGGCGTTCTGCCGAGGAGATGAGCCATCGGCTGCTGATCCTCAACGCCACAGCGGCGGCGGCCAGCCGGTCGTTGGAGCCGACCCAGATCGTTGCCAGCGTCCTGGACGTTGTCCTGCGGGAAGGCCAGGCCGACAGCGTCTGGCTGGCAACGGCCCAGAGGGCCTCGGACCCGCCGGCCCTGACGGTGCGCGGCCAGGGAGTCGAGCTCTCGGACGAACTGGAGGCCCTCGCCGAGCAGGTGGCCACCGACGGGCGACCACGCCTCGTCCAGGACCGGGGCGACAGCCGGTCCGGCCACAGCCTCGGCAACGTGGCCCTGGTGCCAGTCCAGGTGGCAGATCGGACTATCGGCACGCTGGGCATGTGCAGCCGGAGCCGGCCCCTGACGGCAGAGGACCTGGGCCTGCTGGAGGCCGTGGCCCGCGAACTCGGGGTGGCCCTGGATAACTGCCGACATTACCAGGAGGCCTGCCGGGCCATCGCCGAGCTCGTGGTTGCCCAGGAGAACCTGCGTGCCTACCTGCGCATGGCCGTCCGCGCCCAGGAGGAGGAGCGCAGGCGGCTGGCGCGAGAACTTCACGACGACACCATTCAATCGTTGATCGTAATCAAAGCCACCCTGGATAAGGCCGTGGCCTCGAAGGGCGTGCCCGCCGGGGTTAGGGCTGAGCTCGATGGCCTGCGTGGGCTCGTGGAGGGAGCGATAAGGGACGTGCGCAGGTTCTGTTACGACCTGCGGCCCTCGCTGCTGGATGACCTGGGCCTGGTGCAGGCCGTGGACTGGTACCTGGGCGACCTCGAGCGCCGCGCTGGCATAGAGACCCGGCTGCAGGTAGAGGGTGTGGTCCGTCGGCTGGACCCGGACGTAGAGGTCGCCGTCTACCGCATCGTCAAGGAGGCCCTGCGCAACGTGGAAAAGCACGCGCGGGCGACCCTGGTGGAGGTGCACATCAGCTTCGGGCCCGACTGCCTCAGCGTGAGCATCGCCGACAATGGCTGCGGTTTCGTGCCTGCCGAGGTGATGGGCCGCCACGCCCGCCAGCAGGGGCTGGGCCTGCTGGGAATGCAGGAACGGGCCCGCCTGGTGGGCGGCACGCTGGCCATCGAAAGTCAACCCGGACGCGGGACCACGGTGCGACTACAGCAGCCCATCAGTCCGGCCTGACGACTGGACCGAAAAGCCCTCAGGGGGATCGGGTAGCCCGCTCTGAGGCCGATCAGGCACCGTAGCAAGACGCTCGCTCGCCCCGGCGGTGAGCCCATCCCC
>FWWL01002052.1_pt1 | contig 44102 bp, 36 predicted proteins | sample 2228331 | NCBI WGS metagenome assembly FWWL01 (sample SAMEA103939775, study PRJEB20133) | metagenome | reverse complement strand
TTCGCCAAACCGCCTTGATGCAAAGACATTCCTCAACATGGCTCATTATACAGCAATTACATCCTTTTACGGACAGGTTGATCAGTCATATTTATGGTTCAGGGAAACCGCTCCTCAGACCTCAGACCACCTCAAGCCAGGGCTCATAAGAACAATTGAGTTTCATCCCTATGGGTGGACGGAAATAGCGAGCGATTCAGCCCTTACTGCAACTGCAAAGGTGATGACAATGGATACGGACACATTTCTGTTTTTCATAAATGTCAGGAACACATCCTCTGCTCAGATGACTGTAACGCCTGTGCTAACAATTTTCAAAGACAGCGACCCCCAGAGGGAAGGAACAATGGTTCCGGGCTCGTCATTCGGTCAGTGTAATTCGTATAATCTTGATTCAAACAGTATTTTGACCTTCATCTGTGATGGAAAACGTGATTCAAAGGATATAAAATTTGTCAGGGCAATAAAAAGCAGCGAAGGCATATATGGGGCAACCCTTATGGGAGGTGAAAAATATAAAATTGACATAGAGTTAGGAAGCATTCCACTTGGACAGAACGGTCAACGCGAGATTACACTCCTTGTCAGTTATTCTGCAGAGGGCAATGCAGAAGATGGGGCAAAAAATCTTGCCCTTAACGGCTGGGCGAAGATTCAATCAGCCGGTGGCACATCTTCTCTTATAAATAGTATAGCAAGCGAATGGAATGATTTCTTCAATACCCTTCCTCCTCCACATACGTCAGACTCCAGATACATTCAACTCTACAGAATGGCTGCGGGAGCACTCAGGATGAATGTTTATAAAAAGCGAAACAAGATGCCTGCAGACTGTTCTGTGCCCGGCAAGGGGCATTTCAATTATTTCTGGGCATGGGATACGCCATTTCATACGCTCGGTCAGAGCGAGTGGGACATTCAACTTGCAAAAGATAATCTTACAACGCAATTCGCTGGACAGGGCAAAAAGGGAAATATATTGATGGTTATTGATGATAATCTCGTTTCAAACTTTATGCCAGATTTGACCCAGCCTCCTGTTCAGGGATGGGCGATAAAGGAAATTGCAGAAAGAGACAACTATCAGGATGTTGAGTGGCTGGCATCCATGTATGAAGCAAGCAAAAATTACATTAAATTAACTCCTTTATAAAATTTTTAACCTCCCTTATCACCACATCAGGATACTCTGCAAGGGCGTAGTGGGTGGCATCAGGTATAACAACAAGTTTTGAACCCCTTATTTTTTTCTTTATGAATTTTGCAACTTCAACCGGTGTGAAGAGATCTTTCCCTCCAGCAACTATAAGTGTAGGACATTTTATCTTGTCCAGAACATCAGAGGCATCGTGATCGCCCAGTCGCTGAAGCGTCTCAAAATAGATTGAGAAATCCAGGTTTCTGAAATCCTTCAGTATATCCCAGAGGATCTCGTCAGAAAGGGATTCAGCAACGAGCCCTGTCTTTTTTAATATGCCAAGAAAATTTGGAATGGAGGTGAATCCCTTTACCGTGAGCGATGCTACCTTCGGGAATCTTTTGATTATTCCTGTGATGGTTCTAAGAAGAATCCCGTCTTTGTCGCCGCCCAGCGCTGTCCTGAAAGGAAGTCCGTATGTCCCGTTGAGGGCTATTATGCCAGCAAACCACTCTGGATGAGTTCTGTACAACTCAAAGTTAACCTGAACGCCCATTGACCATCCGATAAAGACCGCCTTTTTTATTCTTTGCTTCTTCAGAAAAATTTCTAAATCCCTTGTCTGATATTCAACGCCAAGAGTGCTTTTATCAACCTTCTGGCTGGACTTATAGAGTCCCCTGTAGTCCCAGGACAGAAAGAGACACCTATCTTTAAGTTCATTGATGAGAAATTTCCAGGCAACAAAAGTCCCACCCAGACCGTTGGAGAGAACAACGGGCAATCCATTTTTATTCCCCTCCTTGTAATAACCAATTACTGTCCCGTCAAAACTCTTGAAATGACCGGTGCGGGAAATAAAGTTATTTTTTTTCATAAAGGGTAATTTTTATGGAGAATGATGGATTTGTCAAGAATTTAGTAAGAAAATCTATTTTCAGTAATCCTCTCGCTTATCTCCCAGAGTTTTCGCTGTACCTCTGAATCGTAGGAAATCCGTGATGACCTTGCCTGCCTTCTGCCGATAAAATACTTCCCTGTAACTCCTTCCACATCCGGAGATAGAGCAAGGTAGATGATTGCCTTTGCTGCTTTTTCAGGGCTTATCAGAATTGGCTTGCCAATTTTTACAAGCAATCTGAACCACAGCGAGGCAGTGTTGCCAAAATTTGAATCAACCATACCCGGATGCAAACAATTCACTGTGACACCAGTTCCCTCAAGTTGCCTTGCGAGTTCGTATGTAAACAATATATTACAGAGTTTTGACTGGTTGTAAGCCCTGAGCCCGTTGAACCCCCTTTCCCCCTGGAGATTTTCAAAATCAATACCGTGGAATCTATGCCCCTCTGAAGCCACATTAATTATTCGCGAAGGTGCACTACTTTTCAGCAGGTCAAGGAGTAACTTCGTAAGCAAGAAGTATGCAATGTGGTTGAGTGCAAAGGTGTATTCTATTCCCTCCTCTGTAAGAATACGCTTACCGAAAATACCTCCCGCATTATTAATAAGGACATCCAGTTTATTAAATCTCTCTCTAAACTCATTTGCAAATTTCCTGATTGACTTCTGGAGTGAAAGGTCTGCAATGAATAAATGCACTGATTCATTACCGGTGAGTGAAATTATCTCTCTTCTTGCCTCCTCTCCCTTTTCAGTATTTCTACAGACCATTACAAGAGTCGCTCCAGCACGGGCAAGTCCAATAGCAGTTGCCTTTCCGATACCAGAACTTGCTCCGGTCACAATACACACCTTGCCTTTCGCCCTGGATGTTATGCTATTTACATTCATCCTGCCATCCTTTTTTACTCTTTCAGTCCTATAAGTTCTGCTGAATTCTTAAAGAAGACGCGATCTGAGAGTTCCCTGTCCTCACCAATTGCCCTTTTCATAACCCTGATGTTATATTCCTGGAAAGAGCCGGGCCAGTCAGAGCCGAATAAAATCCTTGAGTTATCAACTCTTGAGAGAATCTTCTTTATGCTCTTTGCTGACTGAAAACTTGTCTCAAGATATACATTTTTGTATTTAACCGCAAGTTCAATTGCTGGTTCAGGGGTATGAAGGCCTGTGTGTCCCAGAACAAACTTCACCCTCGGGAAGGATGAGATAATCTTCTCAAATAATTTCACATTGCCATATTGATAGAAATGGGTCCTTGTGATGTAATAATCATACTCGCCTGTGTGGAAAAGGACAAATTTATCATATCTCTCATATTCTTCAATGATTTCAAAATATGCCCTGTCTTCCGGCGATGTATGCTGGAGAATGGGATGAAGTTTAAGGCCGGCGCAACCGAGACTCATATATCTTCGCAATTTCTCAATCCTCTGCGGATCTTTAGGATCCACTGATGCAGTAACAATTAGATTTTTATCATCCTTGCACTCATCCAGAATCCTCTCTGTTGGTGTCATCGGCTCAATGGGATGCACAACAGAGTATTTAATTCCTGTTTTTTTCATTCCCTCAATCAATCTCTCCTTAAATCCCCAGGAGTGCCTCATCTGCGTTTCAACAGCAAGGGGAATTCGCATCCATGGTGGGGTTGGCCCCTGAAATGGGGACCGGAACCCTATTTTTGAAAAGAGATGTATTATAAACCTGAAGGGCTTTTCACCCGGTATGTAAAGGGGCTCAAAACCATTAATCACATCACCGATGTGGGTATGAAAATCAATTATTCTGTCTTCCATGTATGAACCTCCAGAATTTTTTGATTCTAACAGAAAATTATTGGGAGAGCAATTAACTTCCCGTAATAATTAAATCATCGTAATACCAGTACTGTGAAGGCACCTGATTGTCTGTGGAGAGGCGTAACCTGAGATAAATCTGCATCCCTGCATATGCTGAGAGGTCAATGGTCTCCCTTCGCCAGGTGAATTTGCCAGAATACCTTGCAAGTTCAATCCAGTTTGCAGGATTTGTGCAGTCCAATGAAGCATCGCAGACCTCAACAAGCCCGTAATCGTCGCTGGGTCCATTGTCCTTCAGGAACATCTGCTGGTAAAAGCCGAGTGTAACTGATGTTAATCCGCTGAGGTCAATTGGAATGGCGGAGACCATTGCACAATCAATCCATTGAGAACCACCTCCTGACGGAATATCATAATACCAGGAATAAGGCGGAGATACATAGGTTGTGTCTGTCTGAACCCAGTTTGAGGAACAGTTTGTTCCTTGATTTGCATTCCATTGCGATGGGTCGTCTCCTGGATTCCATTCTGGAACTCTTGTTGTAAAGGACCATGTATATGGTGCGCTCATTGTATTGCCCGCAATATCCTTAACATTCTGGATTTCTGCTGTGTATAATGCCCCACCCTCCAGAAATGTTGATGGCGTGAATGTGGCTGTGAGAGTTACCGGGTCGTATGTGATAGTTCCTGTTACCTCGCCCGAGGGTCCATATAACTTAAAGTTCGCATTATTGATTGTCAATGGGTCAACGGGCTCATCAAAGGTCACAGTAATTACCGTGGTCACAGGCACATTTATCTCACCATTAAACGGCTGAGTGGCAATCACATTCGGTGGTGTTGTGTCTGGAATTCCTCCGGTCGTGAATGACCAGGCTGGTGTGCTCACATTTGCAGGATTCCCAGCAAGGTCTGTTATTCCTGAGGTTATGTAAACATTATATGTTGTGAACTGTGCAAGGTCTGATGAGGGTGTAAATATAATAGTATTTGTCGATGGGTCGTATGTCAGAGTTCCGCTTACAGGATTGCCAGAAGAGTCCTGAACATAAAAATTCACAGAGGTTACTGTCAATGGATTAACTGGCTCATTGAATGTGGCAAGGATGGAGGTATTTATTGGAGCATCAGTCCCTGTGGGAGTATAAGAAATAAGGGTTGGTCCTGTATTGTCAAGACAGGATGTGGTGCATGTCTGGAACGATGAGAAAAAAGGAACTGATAATATATTGCTATAAATGCTCTGAACGCCTGTGGATACCCTGATTTCGTAGGAGCTCGGCCCAACATCCAGATTGCTTGAAGGGGTAAAGATTGCGGTATTTGTAGCAGGGTCAAAGGTTACACTACCATTCACCTGTTGTTCAACTGCTCCGGTTATATCCCAGAGAGTGATATTCGTATTATTTATAGTTGATGCATCCATTGGCTCGCTGAAGGTTATAAGAATTTTTACATTCTCAGGGACATTGTTCTGGTTGGATTGAGGATAAACATAACTTACAAATATATTCACTGTAAGAACCATAGAATCCTGAGTGACGCATCCTGCCGGGCTTGTTGCGGTTACTGTGTAATTCATACTGCAAACCGGACTTGCTGTGGGCTGGGCAAGGGTTGAATCATTCAGGAAACAACCAGCCGGGCAATCCGTATCGCCCGAAACAGTTGAGCACGTCCACGAATAGGTATATCCACCAAGCCCTGCTGTGCCAATAATTGCATTACCTCCTGTCAATACACTCTTATCTATCCCGGCATTTGCACCTGGCTCAACATTCACTGTTGCTGTATCTGTATCTGTCGCTAAGGCGCTGTCAGTAACCTGAAGGGTATATGTTGTTGTGACATTCGGGCTTGCTGATGGCCTTGCGACACTATTGGAGTCAAGCGCACATGATGGCTGGTCGCATGTCCAGAGGTATGTGTAGGGGGTAACCCCACCGTCAGCAGAATGAAATCCATCGGCATCTGTTGTGCCCAATTGAACTGGCGGATTTCCGGGGCAATAATTGTAATCAATCCCTGCCTTTGCAACAAGTGTGTTAACAAAGTCAACTACAACAGAATCGCCATCAGGGTCAGAACATCCATTGCTATCAGTGACATTAAGGGTATATGTTATTGGAGTACCGAGATTTGGTGAACAATCGTTTGTGAAGCAGTCAACTGTTGGCTGTTCAAGGGAGGTGCTGGATAAATATGTTGATGGGCTCCATAGAAATGTATATGGCGGAGTGCCTCCGGTTGTTATTCCGCCAATTGTGTTTGTCCCACCAAGGGTTACTGCCTGGTCCGCACCAGCATTTGCAACCGGGAGAGGATTAACTGTTACTTGATTTTGTACAGAGTCAATGCAGGAATTTGAATCCGTAACTGTAAGTGTAACATTGAAATTGCCTGGAGATGAATAATTGTTTGAAGGATTCTGCGATGTTGAATTATTGCCGTCACCAAAATTCCATTGCCATGAATTTATTGTGCCTGAGCCGGGCGTTGATGTATCAGTAAATTGTATTGGATTTCCAAAACACTGCGGGCTATTTGAAGTGAATGAGGCAGTTGGTGGAGTGAATACAGTAACCGATGCAGAACCCCAATTTGAACAGGAATTGGAATTTGTAACAGTAAGTTTTGCGTTGTAATTTCCAGGAGTACTGTAGATAAATGGTGGAGGATTTGATAGAGTTGAATCAGTATTTCCATCATCATTGAAATCCCAGGCATAGCCCGTGATTACACCTGAGCCAGGAGTTGAACCGCTGCCGTCAAAATCAACAGAAAATCCAGGACAAATGAAGGCAGAGGATGGAGTAATGCTTACAGATGGTATTTCATTCACCGTTACTTCCTGTGTGGCAGTGTTTACACATCCATTGGTATCTGTCACTCTTAAACCCACAGTTTTGCTACCTGCTGTGTTATACTGGTGAGGTGGCGGATCTGCTACTGTGAAATCATTAAAGTCCCAACCCCCATCTACCTCCCAGAAGTACTGGGCAATGGTCGCAGGAGGTGATGCTGACGAAGATGAACCATCAAAGTCAATGGAGCTGCCCCTGCATGTAGAAAAGGACGGTGCTGAAATCACAGGATCGGGGAGTGATGCAACCGTTACTGTAACGGAATCTGTATCCTGCTGTGGTGGGGATGATGAGTCCGTCACTGTCACAGTGTATGTGGTTGTTACATTCGGACTTGCTGTTGGCTGTGCTACACCCGTATCGCTTAAAAAGCAGGATGCCTGGTCGCAGGTCCATGAATATGTGTATGGTGGTGTCCCGCCCCCTGCAGGCATTCCGATAGTTGTGCTCCCGCCGGGGCAAATAACTTTATCAGGTCCTGCACTTACTGTGAGAGCATTTGTTATATTAATGCCCACTGTATCTGAGGCAGAGCATCCGGCTGAGTCAGTGGCAGTAAGCGTATAGGTTACTGTGCGCAATGGTGCATCAGATGGAATAGTAAGGGAAGGATTAATTACTGATGAGTCACTGAGATAACATGAACCCTGGTCGCAGGTCCATAAATATGTGTAGGGCCACGTGCCCCCAGATACATTGCCCTGCAGAGATGTGCTTCCACCACGGGCAACATCCTGGTTGCTACCAGCATCAACATAAAGTGGTGGGTTAACGGTTACAATAACCGAATCAGAATTCACGCACCCTGTTGCCTGATTGGTCACTGTTACTGTATAGACGGTAGTTGTTGCAGGATTTGCAACCGGCTGGGCGCAGTTTGTGCATGAAAGCCCTGTTGCTGGAGACCAGGAGTATGTGTAATTTGGATTTGCTGGAGCCCCTATTGTTGTTGAGGATCCGGAGCATATTGTCCTGTCAGGTCCTGCATCAGCAAGGGGAACATCAACAGTTACAGTCACAGAATCATTGTCTGTCTGCGGAACTGGAATGGTTGAATCCGTAACAGTGAGGGTATATGTGGTTGTGTTCGCAGGAGATGCAGTGGGTGCGGGGACAGTTGTGTCTGAGAGTCCTGTTGCAGGAGACCATAAATAGGTATATGGGGGTGTCCCTCCCTCTGCTGAATCAGGTGGTTCTCCAAGAGGTGCATTACCACCCGGGCAAATCACCTGGTCTTGCCCTGCCTTGGCGACAAGTTGAGTAACTGGTGATTTTATTGTAACATTCACAGAGTCGGAATCATTACAATTATTGGAATCAGTGACTAAAATTGTATATGGGATTGTATTTCCCGCATCTCCTGAACAATCATTTGTATTACAGTCAACTGTGGGCTGTTCAACAGTTGTACTGGATAAATAAGTTGAAGGACTCCATGAAAATAAATATGGGGACCTGCCTCCGGTTGTTATTCCGCCAATTGTATTCGTTCCACCAATAAGCACATCCTGCTCACCTCCAGCGTCTGCAACGGGATTAGGATAGATGACAACCGGCTTTGTTCTTGATGCAGAACATCCATTGGAATCACTGACTGTAAGTGTAACATCAAAGTAACCGGGTGTTGTATAACTGTGTGTTGGGTTTTGTAAACTTGAATTTGTTGAATCACCAAAATCCCATGTCCAAAAACTTATTGTGCCAGAGCCAGGGGTTGAGGAATCAGTAAATGTAATACTTTGTAATACAGATGAATTGTTATCTACATACAAACACTTTGGCGCATCAGAGGTAAAATCAGCGGCTGGGGGTTGATAGACTGTTACAGGAAGTATCTCAGCGTCAGAACAGCCATTTGAATCGGTTACAGTCAGTTGTACTGTTACAGGACCGGCAGTTGTATATGTATATGGCAGTGGGTCCCCTGCTGTTGAATCAATTATAGAGTCATTGTTGAAGTCCCAGGCATAGGTGAGCAATGTGGCAGGCGGAACAGCGCTGGATGAAAGCCCGTGAAAGTCAATCGTTTCACCCCGGCATACAGAATTTGAACTTGCAGTAATCACTGCTGTGGGAAGGGAATGCACTGTAACCTGTGTGGTAAGCTCTGCATTGCACCCGTTGCTGTCCTTTAATCTCAGTGAAATTGTATAATTCCCGGCATCTGAAAAGTTATAGGAAGGATTCTCCGCAGTGGAATCAATTACCCCATCGCCATTAAAATCCCATTCATAGGAAACAATGGTTGATGATGAAGTGGAGCCCGATGCATCAAAATTTATATCATTTCCTGAACATAGTATTGAAGAATTGATATTGATTTGAGGCACAGGTAGATCCATCGGGATGGCACGCACTGAAAATTTGCTGTATAGATTCGTCTCTTTATCCCTCACTGTAAGCGTATAAACCGTCTCCTGCAATGGGCTTACAGTGACCGTTGCAGACCTCGGGTCAGAGATTCCATCTGACGGCTCCCAGAGGTATTCGTAATTATCCTTTGATTCCACGCTTATAAGGGCAGAACCACCCTTGCAGAACTTAACCTCCTGAGGCAGGATTATTTCGGGTGGGCCTGGGGGTAAAACATTCTTCCCGCATCCTGCAATAATTAAAGTAATAGGTATAATCAGGCAATATTTCCTCGCCCCGCCCCTCATAATAAAATTTTAACATATTGGGGTAAAAAGTCAACAATGTGTATAAGTCAGATACAGTTGTTATTACAGGGTAAAGATTATCAGGGTAAACTTTATGGAATGCTCAAGCAATATTCCGTAAAATCTCATTTATTTTTACCGGAAGTTCTTCTATCTTTAATAGGTCCTGCTTTCCGTTCTTCCTCTGTTTTATCTCTATCAATTTATCTTTTACATAATGTTGTCCTACAACAATCCTCAATGGATACCCGATGAGATCAGCATCCATAAACTTTACGCCCGGGGATACATCGCGGTCATCAAGAATAACTTCAATATTATTATGAAGGAGTTCAATATAAAGTTTTTCAGCCATCAGCCGCTGGGTGTCATCCTTCCAGTTCACGGGCATTATAACAACAGTGTATGGAGCTATAGAGACAGGCCAGATAATCCCCTTATCATCATGCGATTGCTCCACCGCTGCAGCCATCAAACGCCCCACCCCAATACCGTAGCATCCCATTACAAATTCTCTTTCCTTGCCCTCCCTGTCAAGAAATGTTGCCTTCATTGCTGAACTGTACTTTTTCCCCAGTTTAAATATGTGCCCCACCTCAATGCCCCTGCTTGCAGTAAGTTTGCCTGAGGCACATCGCGGGCATGGGTCGCCATTGACGACATTCCTGAAATCACCAAACATATCTATCTCAATGTCACGCTCCACATCAATATTTATGTAATGATAGTCCTTTTCATTTGCTCCCGATGCCATCCCATTCATACCGGCAATCTCATAATCAGCAAACTTCTTGACCTTTAAGCCAACAGGTCCGGCAAAGCCAAGAGGCGCGCCGGTGGCTTTTTCAATTGTTTCCTCATCAGCAAACTCAACATTCTTAAAGCCAGTAATATTTTTAAATTTAATGAGATTTACCTCTCTATCACCGCGAAGGAGCAAAGCAACGGGTCCGTTTTCCGTCTTTAATATAATTGTCTTGATAAGACGGGAGGGAGGCAGATTTAAAAATTTTGATACCTCCTCAACTGTCTTTTTCCCTGGAGTGTAAACCTTTTCTAACTCTCTGCCAGCAGAGGGGACTTTGTTTTTACCCTCCTCAACCCCTCTCTCTGCCTTTTCAAGATTGGCAGCATAATTGCAGGTATTGCAACTGAAAATAACCTCCTCTCCTGTATCTGCAAGAACCATGAATTCGTGGGAAAAACTTCCACCGATTGCACCTGTATCTGCCTCCACCGCTCTGAATTTCAATCCACATCTTGAAAAAATCCTATTATATGCCTCATACATCCTGTTATAGGTTTCTTCCGCAGAGGCATCATCCTCGTGAAAACTGTATCCGTCTTTCATTATAAATTCCCTGCCCCGCATCAATCCAAACCTGGGTCTGATTTCATCACGGAATTTAACCTGGATCTGATAAAGGTTCAGAGGGAGTTGCTTGTAGGAGCGAACCTCCTTTTTTACGAGGTCTGTAATTGCCTCTTCATGTGTTGGTCCGAGACAGAACCACCTATCATTCCTGTCCTTAAACCTCAATAGTTCCTTTCCATAAATATCCCATCTTCCGCTATCCATCCATAATTCAGAGGGTAACACGAGGGGCAACTGAAGTTCAATAGCACCGACGTTGTTCATCTCCTCTCTGATTATATTCTCAATCTTGTTTATTACTCTGAGACCAAGGGGAAGATAGGTGTAAATTCCCTGAGCCACCTTTCTTATCATCCCCGCCCGTAGTAAAAGTTGATGACTGATTACTTCAGCATCGGAGGGTGGTTCTTTTAGAGTAGGAATAAGCGTCTTTGAATACCTCATCTTTTCTCCTTAATGAGATTATTTATTTCATTTATCAGAATGTCAACCATTTCTTTCTCCTTTATCTTCTTCAAAATTTTTCCCTGCCTGAAGAGAATTCCTGACTTTTTACCGCAAGCAATCCCTATATCTGCCTCCTTTGCCTCGCCGGGTCCATTTACCACACATCCCATTATTGCTACCTTCAGCGGAACCTCAACATTTCCAATGCGCCTTTCAAATTCTCTTACAATCTTCAACACATCAACTTCTGCCCTGCCACAGGTGGGACAGGAAATCATGGTGATACCCCTCTCTCTCAGATTAAGGGCTGAAAGCAGCATATAACCTGCCTTTACCTCCTCTACTGGATCAGCAGTTAAGGAGATTCGGATTGTATCCCCGATTCCCTCTGCCAGCAAGATCCCGAGTCCGGCTGATGACCTCACAACTCCCTGAAGGAGCGTTCCTGCCTCTGTAATGCCAAGATGGAGGGGATAATTCAACGCCTTTGCCACAAGACGGTAGGCATCAACAGTGGTTAAAACATCGGAGGACTTTACTGAAATTTTAATGTCATTGAATCCCATATCTTCAAGTATCCGGACATTTCGTATGGCGCTCTCTGCAAGTGCCTCTGGAGTAACTTTGCAGGAATACTTCTTTAAAATCTCATCCTCAAGGGAACCTGAATTTATTCCAATTCTTATAGGAATTCCTCGTTCTTTTGCAGAATCAACAATTGCCTTAATCCTGTCTCTGGCGCCGATATTCCCCGGATTTATTCTTAATCCATCTGCGCCCATTCTAATTGCTTCAATGCCGAGTTTGTAATTAAAATGAATATCCGCAATAATAGGGATGCTGATTTGCTTCTTAATTTCTCTGATCGCCCGGGCTGATTCCATATCAGGTACAGCAACACGGACAATCTCGCATCCCGCTCTTTCAAGTCTTTTTATCTGCTTAACTGTTGATTTTACATCCCTTGTGAAGGTAGAGGTCATGGATTGAACCACGATGGGTGCACCACCTCCCACGGGAACATTACCAACCATTATCCTCTTTGTCCCTTCCCTGTGAGTCATAGATAATCGTAAGCCCTGATTCGCAAATAATCCTTCAGGAATTTTATTCTATCTCCCCATCCATCAATCAATGGCAATCCTGCCAAAAGTTGTGCCACTCTCAGATTCATGGCGGGGAATCTGAAGAAATTCAAAGAATTCTCTGTAAAAAACAACCTCAGATAGGTCCTCTTTATAAGATTCGGCACATAATAATAATGGGGCAACTTTTTTTTCTCCATATACTGTAAAAGTAATCTCACTGTCATGAAAAAAATGTTTCTCAGTTTATATCTATTCACATATTCATTTATTCTATCCCAGTTCACCTCTCTTTTGTATAAAAATTTAACAATATCAACCACCCATATCAGTTTTACATTAAAATGATGCATGCCCAGATGATGAATCAGGAACAAAAGGGAGAACTCATCATCAAAGGTCGTTATGCTCTCGCCATCAATCTCTTTTGTAACAACATTTTTTAATGCATCGGCAATAGATAAGTCAAATCTTGCCGGGTGGGAAAATCTTCTGTGCAATTCAACAGTAATGGGAATCTGTGCTTTCTTGGTGAGGGCTATTCTGAAGTTCTCCCTCTCCCATCGCCTCACTGGAAGAAAATCGCTCTCCTTATACCCCAGGGATTTAAGAAGGATAATTGCTGAATTATATTCCTCTTCCCTTACAAAAAAATCAAGGTCTGCCATGGGTCTCAGAGACATATTATCATAAAGTTCCTTCACAAAGAGGATACCCTTAACGGGAAGTACATTTATGCCATTTTTTTTAAATTCCCTTAACAGATTCATAAACTCATCATAAAGCAGAAGATTTACAATCAGGGTATTTCTTGAACCCCATTTGAGTTTCTCAACAAAGTCCTGTGAAAACATATCATAGAGTTCGCCTCTCGTTAATTCATAATATGCTATCCCTTCCAGTCCATGGGCAAAGATTTTTTCAAGGAGTAATTCATTATCAAGATTTCCTTTCATGCTCTTTAAATGATTCCATTCCTTACTACAGTGGAGGTAGTTTTTCAGCAATTTCTGAATAAAGATAACCTCATTCCGCATTTAATTGCTCAATTTTGTAGAGTAAACAGAGACAATTCCAATAAGGGAGAAAAATAGTATTGAAAGCACCGGTTCTACAATATGGCCACCGAAGAAACTTATGAAATACATGCATACAAAAGAGGATGTAATTCCATAGATTAAATCCCTCTCTTCCCTTTCGGTATTTTTGATAAGATGAAAGCACTTATAAAAAATCAGGAAGGAGAGCACCATGTATGCCATAAACCCTGCAATGCCGCTCTCAATGAGAATCTGGAGATAGTCCGAATGCCAGGTGTTATATTTCTGTATGTCGCTGGAGGCAATCAATTTCATTGATTTCACACCATTGCCGAAGATGGGCTTTTCAAAAAATAAGTTCATCGCCTCCTTCCATATAACATCCCGTCCGGAGGTATATTTTACAGGATCTAAAAGTGTCAATGCCCTCTCCCTTATAGGTGGTAGCACAGCAAGAGCAAGTGCAAAAACAATTATAAAAAGAGCAAGAATTTTTCTGTCTCCCTTCAATGTCAGAATTAAAAGAGCAAGAATAGTCCCGCCCCAGGCAGCCCTGCTCTGAGTGACAATAAGAAGTGCAAGTATAATAAGAAAGAGCAGTAAAAATACAGCATTATTTATAAAAATTTTTCTGTTATTCCTCAAGAAGGCAGAGAGAATCAAAGTGATTGCAGAAAATTCCGCTAACCTGCTATAGCCACCTGCAAAGGAGCCAGGCCTTTCTACGCCCTCAACAATTATCTCATAAAAGGCATTAAGTCCGCCAAGGACACAACCTGATATCATGAGCGTAACATATCTTATGGTTTCCCTGTATATTTCGCCGGGCTCTATTGTGTTAGTTATAACAAAAAAGGTGGAGTACAGAAGTACTCTCCTGCCGGCAATCTCAAGAGCATCAAGTGGCTCAAAATAGATAAAAGTTGATACAAACCTCAGGATAATAAAAATTCCAAAGGGTATATCCAGGGGAGTGCGAACAAAACACCTTCCTCTGGTAATGATTAATCTCAGAAGTAATATGAGTGAAAGCCCGCCTGCAATTCCCTGGGCAAGTGTATTGGAAAGAATTAAAGAGAAAAAATAAATATAAAGTAAAACTTTAGAAATATCTTTTAATTTATCATTTTTTAATATATTTTTAATATCCATATTGGTCAAGTCAGCCCTGAAAGTTTTTTTATATTATATAATGCCTCTTCCGGAGAAATCATCTCCATACAATCATAATACTTACATCTTTCAAAAAGGCATCTGTAGCGGGCAGGACACCTCACATCTGGCGAAAGAACAATAGCCCTTTCAGAACAGTAAGGTCCCCATCGCTTCTTAGACTGCACTAAAACAGGAGAAAAAATACCGAGCGCTGGAATATTCAACGATACTGCGATATGAAGGGGACCGGTGCTTGGACCTACAAATAATTTAGAGAGAGAAATTAAAGCAGCTAAATCTGAAAGCCCATTGCAATTCAATATCTCCACTGGCTTATTCTTCATTAATCCCTTAACCTCACCTATCATTCTATAGTCCTTTGCTGTGCCAGTAAAGACGAGATTAAATCGCAGTTTTTCAATAATCATATCAGCCAGTTGTGCATATTTGAGAGCAGACCAGTTTCTTGCAGAACCACCCGACCCACAGTGCATAATTCCAAAACATTCTTTTATTTTATATTCCTCCAGAAGTTTCTTAATTTTGGTCACTGACTCATCCCTGTATGAGACCTTTGTCTTTCTTATTATCTTTTTGATACCACCAAGAACCCTGGCAAGGTCGAGATTGTAATCTGCCTCATGTTTCTCAACCCTGGACCTCCGCTGGATTAAAATTTCATTACAGAACAGGAAAACATACCATTTTGAACCGTGAGAAATTCTCCTTTTTATGCCAGAGAGAAAGATCATTGCACATACCCAGAAGGATGGGAAAAGTATCAATGCGGTATCAAATTTCTCTCTTTTGATTTTATTCACCAGCGAGAAAAAGAGTTTAATACTGAAATTTTTTGTTATATTTTCGTCAGATATAACAACATTTAAATCACGGTTGCCAGTGACAACCTCTTTTGCATATTCACTCACAAACATACCAATGAAGGCATCAGAATAGTTAGCCCTTATAGTGGAAATTACTGGTGTGCTTAAAATGAGGTCTCCTATGCGGTCATTTCTTACTACCAGAACCCTCATTATCTCTTCTGTGCCTTTAATGATGCAATTAATTCCTCCGGAGTTACAGTAGCAGTCCCCAGTTTACCCACAACAATGCCTGCTGCATGGTTGGCAATTATGGCTGATTCAAGTAAATTTAATCCATTGGCAAGCCCCAGGGAAAGCAGTGCAACAACCGTATCCCCTGCGCCGGTTACATCAAAGACCTCCTTAGCAACTGTGGGAATGTCAAACCTCTCCCTTTCCTCGGTAACGAGCGTCATCCCCTGTTCGCTTCGGGTTATCAGCACTGCTTCAGAGCGCTTCTCCTTTATTATCTTCATAGCCGCTCTGCTAAAGTCCTCCTCCTCTAATAGTTCAATTCCGGTCATCTCCTGTGTCTCCTGGATATTTGGAGTCAGAATTGTAACATCTCTGTAGATTTTGTAGTTTTTCACCTTTGGATCTACAACAACATAGAACTCCTTTTTCTTGAAGAGTGGCTGGAGATTCTTGAACAATCTCTCTGATATTACTCCCTTACCATAATCAGAAATTATTACAACCTGATAGTTTTTATAATTCTTATAAACATAATCAGAAATTCTGTCCGCATATTCGTGATTTAATGAATCCTTTGACTCACGGTCAAACCTTACTACCTGTTGATGATGAGCAATCACCCTTGTCTTGATAGTTGTTGGCCTTGAAGAATCTTTAATAATACCACCACAGTCAGCCTTTATTCTGTGGAGTTCTGTTAACATCTCTGAACCTGCATGGTCATTACCCACTACCCCGCAGACCGCAACATTTCCTCCGAGAGCCCTTATATTCTGAACAACATTTGCCGCACCTCCAAGATGACTCGTTTCACTCACAACCTCCACTACAGGAACAGGCGCCTCAGGAGAGATTCTCTTCACCTTGCCCCTTATAAAGACATCAAGCATGAGGTCACCGATGACAAGAATACTTGTATTCTTAAAATCTCTAACTGCCCTGTATAAGTCCTTTTTTAACCTCATTTTTAAATATCTCCACTTTTGCAACATCTATCTTAATATCTTCGGATAAAAATTTCAATAACTTATTGAGAACAATGTCGGGTGTCAAAATCTTCATGCATCTTAAATCATTGCAACTTCTTTTAAAACATCCTATGCAATCAATATCCGCTCTTATCCAGGCGTGTTCCCTTTCAGGCGGCGTCCAGTGCTGTGGCTCACTTGGCCCAAAAATCGTAAAGGTTGGCGTTCCCACCGCTACTGCGAGATGCTTTAAGCCATTATCAAGCCCCAGGAGGAAATCAGCCATGCTCAGGAGCGCACCTGCCTGCTTCAGCGTCATTTCCGGAATTAATTTCGCATAATCACTGCATTTCTTATAAATATCGCACACATATTCTTTCTCTCCTGGCCCATACATAAATGCAGGAATTATCCCTGTTGCTTTATTTAGTTTCAATGCAAGTTCTACAAAATACTCCGGGAGCCATCTGTGAGCGGGTTTTCTACTCGTTGTTGAAAAGATAGCAAATCTCTTTCCTTTTATCCCTAATTCCGCAAGAACCTTCTCAGCGTATATTCTGTCATCCTCAGTGAAATAGAAATGGGTTCTATAATTCTCAGGGTTGATGCCCACCATTCTTAATAAATTAAATTTGTGCTCCACAGCATATACAGGATTGGAGTCCCTTCTAAGTGTATAGTCATAGAACTTATTTCTTAATCTGAATTTAAAATAATAACCATAGGTTTTTCCAGCACCGGACAACAATGTGAGCAGGGCACTTCTCGGATTTGATTGAAAGTCAAAAATTAAATCAAACCTTTCATTCCTTAATCTTTTTAATAAATTGAACTCATCAATAAGTTTTTTTTCAAGAAAGAGAATCTCATCAATGTCAGGGTTAAGTGAAAGGACATCATAAAATTGCCTTTCCACAAGGAAGTAGATTCTTGCGCCTGAAATAATCCTTTTGAGTTCTGAAGCAACAGGGGTTGTAAGGAGAATATCCCCTATTCTTCTGAACATTATCAGAAGAATTTTTAATCCTCTTTTTTTAAAAATTTCAAAGTTATCGTGCATAACTTTTAGTATGGAAAAATATATTAAGATTAAATCTTCGCGCCCATGAAATAATAGATGGTTGTGCAAAAACTTCATAAAAGCCCATCTTTTTGAGTGCCTTCATAACATAGAACACACTTCCATGGGGCAGAAAGTTGGAAAATCCAAAAATCCTCTTGTTCATCTGATATATCTTTTCCAGAGATCTACTAAATCCCTGGCGCTTTTCTCCCATGAAAATTTGCTGGCCTGGATTAATCCATTCTCTCTCAACTGGTTCCTCTTTCTTTCATCTTCAAGTACTTCTGAGATTTTATCAGCAATATCATTGATATCATAAGGATTGACATATTCAACTGCATCCCCTCCTACCTCTATTAAAGCAGAGGTCCTGGAGGTTACAACAGGCGTTCCACATGCCATGGCTTCAAGCACAGGCAATCCAAAGCCCTCTCTGAAACTGGGGAAAACGAAAAGTTGCGCAGCGTTGTAGAAATAGAGGAGGTCTGCCTCATTTACATTCATCATGAGAATAACACTATCCCTGTTCTTATAAATCAAATCCATGGCATTCTCGCCACCGTATCCTGTATAACTTGAGATTATGACAAGTTTCAAATCACGACGTTTATCTCTTACTATTGTGAATGCCTTTATGAGACCATGGACATTCTTCCTTGCATTGATGACACCAACATAAAGTAAATAATTACCAAGATCATTTCTTTTTTTGAATTCCTCCACCTCTCCCTCAGGCAACCTCCTGAAATTTTCTGGATATCCCTCATGGATGACATAAATCCTCTCAGAAGGAAAAAGAGAAGAGAGCGAATCCTTTGTATACTGAGAGGGCACAATCAATATATCTGCCCGATTTATTAGTTTCATCATCTTCTTTTTAAAATTTTTCCCTGCAGATTCGCTCACAAAGGATGGCTCCACGAGGGGAATAACATCATGGATAACAGCGCTTTTGAGTTTAGCAGATATACAACGGGGGATAAATCCGTCAAAGCCATGAAATATATCGTATTTTTTGAACCAGAAGGATTGAGGATTGTATCCATTAATTTTTGACATTCTCTTAAGTTTCGCAGTTAAAATATAAGAATTTCCTCCATTGATTTTAAGAAGTTTATTTAAGAAATTTTTGATATATACCTGAATTCCAGAGAGGGGAAATGATAATGAGGATATCTCAAGTCCGATCTTCATTAACTCTCCATTACCTCAAAATAGAGTTCCTCAATATTGCTGATAAATTTATCCAGGGTGTACTTTTTCTCAACCTTCTTTCTCGCCTCCAGACCCATTCTATTTCTTATGTCAGAATTCAAAAGGAATATCTTAATCTTATCCATAAATGATTGAATGTCTGCTGGTTCTGCTATAAAACCATTTACACCATCATCAATTATCTCACTTATAATCCCCACGCGTGATGCGACAACAGGTTTTCCGCATGCCATATATTCAAATAGAACCCTCGGATGTGCCTCAGAACCTACAGAAGGCAGAAGGCATATATCAAAGGAATTTATGGCTTCTGCTGGATCCTCAACAAAGCCAGTGTATATTATGTCACTGTTAAGTCCGTATTTTTCCGTACACCTTTTCAAATACTCTATGCTGTACTCTGCCTCCCTTCCGACAACGACAAATTTTATCTCGGGAAAGATTGATTTTAATTCACTGGCAAGTTTAATAAAGAATAAATGCCCCTTCACGGGGTCAAGTCGCGCAAGAACCCCAATGACCGTTGTTCTCTCCGGTATCCCGTGAGCCCTCCTGAATTTGAACCCATCCTTATTCTCTGAAAACCTCTTTAAGTCCACACCTCCGTATAGAACCCTCACCTTTGCAGAACTAATACCGGTTGAATCAATCACCCTCTTTTTTAAAAGTTCACCAGGAACAATTACGCAGTCAGTATTTTTATGAATGAATCTGTTGAAGAGATTCTTTTTGGGACTTCTGATGTCAACCCGCGTCCTTATAACCTTCTGCCCACCCAAGAATTTTTTCAGTGCAACAGCAAGGGCATGCCCTTCTGCATGATGGGCATGAATGATGTCAGGTTTAATTCTGTCACAAATGCCCTTCAATTTTTTTAAATCATAAAAAAAATTTAATGGTTTGAAGGAGAGTTCGGTGTTCACATCCAGGCGTGAATCAACTGCTACCTTCATTGCAGGAATTCCCTCCTTACACACAATAAGCACATTGTGACCCTTCTCCCTCAAATGGCGTGAGATGGAAATGGCATATTCAGCGCTTGCGTTAAACCAGCGGACATTTACAATGTGCAGAATGGTTAATCTGAAGAATTTCACGGTTTTATCTATTGTATCCGTTCAAGAACCTTTTCCCATACCATTTCAACGGGGATATTCTTCATGCATTTGTGGTGTCCCTCAGGGCAGTAATCACTTCCGTGCAATGAGCAGGGCCTGCAGGGAAGATCGGTCTCAATAACGCAATCATTTTCACCAATAGGATAGAAACCGAATTGAGGAACTGTGGGACCAAAAATAGACACCACAGGAGTCCCCACAGCCACAGCAAGGTGCATCAATCCACTGTCGTTTGTTACTACAACCCTGGATAATTTTAAAAAGGCGGCTGCTTCTCTGATGGAGAGAAGGCCCGTCAGATTAACAGGTTGCTTTTTCATTAAGGAACATATTCTATCTGAAATTGCCCTATCGTTATTGTCTCCCAGGAGAAACACCGTCGTCTTTGAACACCTCATTATTACATCACCCAGCGCAGAGAAACACTCTTCCCCCCACTGTTTCGTCCTCCATTTTGCCCCGGGTGCAAAAGCCACAATATCAAGAGTAGGAGACTTGTTTTTTATATACTCCTGTGCCTTCATTATTTCATTCTCATCAAGGTATATCTTTGGTTTCAAGATTCCGTCAACATCCACTATGGGTTTAATTGTCTCAAGATATGCCTTCACCACATGGTATCCTTCAGGTATGTAATTCTTTTTAAACCATACAAGGATTCTTCTTTCAAGGGTTCTCTTATCCACGCTATAGTATTCCGAGCATCTCACAGAAGAGGATACAATAAAACTTCTCAGGTTTTTATGGAGGTCAATGACAAGATCAAATTTCCTTCCTCTTATTTTCTTAAGTAATTTCCTTAACCCTCCATTCTTATCATCTTCAAGTAAAATTAATTCATCAATAAAATTAATATTTTTGAAAAGGGGCGCATACTGGGCTTTTGTAACAAATGAAATCCTGCTCTCAGGATAAAATGCTTTAAGCGTTTCCAGAACAGGTGTTGTAAGGAGAACATCTCCCAGTGAGCTGAATCTAATTACAAGTATGTTATTATACTTTCTCAGCATATTTAGCAGTTAATCTTCTTACAGCAGAATAAACCTCTTCCGCTGAAATCATTTTCATGCATTTAAAATGTCCCTCCGGGCATTCCATTGGTCCATGGGAACTGCAGGGTCTGCATTTAAGTCCATTATATTCAATTATAGCAGAGTCCACACCATAAGGTGTGAATCCAAAGGATGGAACCGTCGGTCCATAAATAACAACAACAGGAGTTCCAGTAAAGGAAGCAATATGCACTGCAGCACTGTCATTGCTCAGAAGAACCCTGGAGAATCCAATTACTGCAGCTGATTCAAGCAAGGTTGTCTCCCCACATAAATTGACAATCCTTCTATTACAGAGCGACTCTATCTTTTCTGCAACAGGACGATCCTCCTTTGAACCAATAAGTATAATGTTATATCCATCATCTGTTAATCTTGAGATCACTTCAGAATACCTTTCCGGCAGCCATCGCTTGGTCCTCCAGTGCGAGCCAGGCGCAACAGTAATAATGTTATTATGATTAAGAATACCATGATCTGTGAGTTTTTGTATTATGCTCGCATAGACCTTCCCGTTAATCTTGATCCTGGGGAGATCCTCATGTCTGAAGTCCGGGGCAATCAATTTCAAAAGAAGAAGGTTTTTTTCAATTTCATGCAATTGATTATCCCTGGATACAGTTCGGGAATAGATAAAACTGAGCGCTGATTCCTTAAAACCAATCCGAAGAGGAATTCTTGATAGAAAAAGTATAATAGATGTTCTTAATGAACGATGGGGTGAGAAGACGATGTCAAATTTTTCTCTTCTCAATATCCTTATGAGATGAATCATTTTAAAAATGCCTCTGTCATCTCCGGTCTTATCATACTCAATCACACGCTCAACCTCATCCATATTTCTGATAATTTCACCCAGCCCGCCCCTCACAACGACAACAATTTCTGGATTATTAAAACATTTTTTTATCCCGCATATCAATGGGATTGTTAAAATCAGATCGCCGAGAAAAGCTGTCTGAAATACAAGGACTCTCATCTATTCTATTTTCTTTGCTTCATCAATCAACATGATGGGGATGTCATCCTTTATCTCATAAAGCAACTTACAGGAATCACAGATTAACCCCGTTCCATCCTCATTCAGCCGAACATCGCCCTTACATTTCGGACATGCAAGTATGTCCAGCAATTCTTTGCTTATAGCCATATAAACACCTCCTCCTATTAATCCAGGGAAGTTATCTTTTCTCCCCCTTCTTTTAATCTGTATTCTACCAGAATTCCCTTCAGACTTCCGAGTTTGATTTTCGCCTCAAATTTTAATGGCAGGCGCTTTTCGTCATCGGAAAACCACATATAAACATCTCCCTTTGCCTGCAATATTCCTTCAAATCTTGTCTGGGGTTTAACGACAAAACTATTAAAACTTCCAACAGGCGTATTCAAGACCTCTCGCCTGATTATGTTTGCCTCAAGGGTCCACACCTTCCTTGACCCATAAACATTGAATGCCACTGTGCCATTATCCGGTGTAAACATTCTGTAATAATATAAACTTGCGAATGAGTCCTGTACATCTTCAGGGATCGGAGTAGTATAATTTTTCCCCTTTTTGAAATAATAACATTCCTTCTTTTCAAAATCATAAAGGATTTCTTCTCTGCGCTTCCTCCTGCCCTCTATCAGGTCAAGTTCAACTCTTATCGGTCTGAAGAGATTCTTATCCATAAAAAGACGAATTGTATCCTTCACCCTGAAAAATGTTGAGAAGACCTTTGATGTCTCAGCAACACCTGTAAATTCCATAATAATTCTTCCGTTTTCTTCCCTTTCTCCATTGTAATCAAGGGTAATGTATCCTGCTGTAACGCCAAAATAAGAAACCTCATAAACAAGATGTTCTCCGGGTGCAAAGGGATAATGATTCATCTCCAGTGACAAGAGGAAGACCACTAACGCGCCTGTTTCCTTCATTTAACTCCCTGTAAAGTAGAATTTTAAGAGGAGCAGGACTAAAAATACTGAAAATCCCAGCCATGCCCTGTATTCTTTATTCCTCAGCACGAGTCTCCATTTAAATGAAACAGGAACCAGCGGGCGTAAGTTACCTGCAGGAAAAAACATTGGAACGTCTTTCATATAATTTAAATACTCCTCACCGAAGAGATTTATCAAATGTCTTTCCTCATCCCTCATCAACGGAAAGTATACAATTAAAAAAAATATTATAAATATCAGCAACAATATTATTCTACCACAAATCAAAGAAAATCCCAACCCCATAAGAAAACTTCCGAAATACAGCGGATGCCTTGAGAAAAGATAAGGACCGCCTATTGCGAGGGTTTTATTTTTTGATATATAACCTGAAGCCCAGAGGCGATATAAAAGTCCACTGAAGGCAAGGACAAGCCCTGTTATAAAATATCCTTTATTATACTCAGAGAAGATAATGAATAAAAGAGATAAAATATAGCCACTCTGAATTCTATAGGTTTTTAAGATGTTCTTCATTTTTTTGGATCCATTTAGCAGCATCAAGAAGATCTCTGGCTATATAGTCAGGCATTAACTTTTTGTTAAATTTCTTAAAATACAGTTCTCCCATACCATAGCCTGTCTTCACAAGTATTGTTATCAAACCAAGGCGCTTTCCGAATTCAATATCACGCTTCTGGTCGCCGATATAATAGGAATTTTTAAGAGATATATTGAAATCTTTTATAGCCCTCTCAATTAAGCCGGTGGCGGGCTTTCTGCAATTGCATTTTACCGCATATTTTTTTACGCTCCCATGGGGGTGATGGGGACAATAATAAATCTTATCTATTATGGCACCTGCCTTTTTAACCTCCCTCAACATTTTCGCATGTAATTTTTTTAAAAATTTTTCATCAAAAAATCCCCTTGCCACCCCACCCTGATTGGTTATGACTATACTCAGGAGCCCCAGTTTATTGATAAGTTTTAATCCGCGGATGGCAGAGGGGATAAACTTGAATCGCGAGAGATGATTAACATAACCAACCTCCTCGTTGATCGTTCCATCGCGGTCAAGAAAGACTGCCCTTCTTTCCTCTTTCCTCCTCATATTTGCTTATCTTCCTTTCCAGAAAATCATAAAATCCTTCATCCAGTAACACCTTTATTGACATGAAACAGAATTTTGTCTCTGTTTTTACATTATGCAGTATATCAATTAATTTAACAGCATCCTTTTCTGTGCATAGAGCAAAATCACACTGATTTCTTTCTGCCCGTCTATCTATTTGTATGACAGTATCTATATCATAAGCGAAGTGGTCGCTAAATTCAATAAAATCAAGGGGCTCTAATTTATTTACAGAAAGAATCTCTTTAAAACTCTTCGCATTCCCTATACCACAAAAAGCAATAAATCTTTTATCTCTAAGATCAATCTTTACTGATTCATTCAGGATGTCTTTTATTGAATCCATTTTGATTATTGCGTTATAGCAGGGGCGAGATTTTATTATATCGTTATTCATCATATTGGAATTTTTTCCCTCTATGGTTTTAAGTAATAATACATCTGCTCTCTTAATTGAAGAAACTGGCTCTCTCAGTGGCCCCCGGGGCAGTAAATACCCATTACCAAAACCCATCTCTCTGTCAATCATCAAAATATCAATATCTCTTGCAATTTTTCTGTGGGAGAAGGCATCGTCTATTACAACAAATTCAGGGTTAAATGCAATTTTAAGTTGCAATGCAAGCTCTGTCTTATTTTTCCCCGCGAATACCGGCGTCTTCTTCAGTTTTTTTTTCAATAAAACAGGTTCATCCCCATAGAGGGAAGCACTATAAAGAGGCTTATCCTCATAAAGGCAGAAATTCTCACTAACTCTCGCACGGTATGACCTTGCTACAATACCCACGGAGTAACCTCTGTTTTGTAAATACTCAGTTATAGCAATGACAACCGGCGTTTTACCACTCCCACCTACAGTCAAATTGCCCACAGAGATTACAAAACTACTTAATTTTCTACCCCTCAATATCCTAATATCATAAAAAAAATTCTTTACATAAATTATTACACCATATAAACAGGATAATATTTCAAGGGGTAAAAGCAACAGTCTCTTCAGAAAGGTCTCATCTGATGTAAAAAAAATTCTATTTATAACCCTGACTGAATCCATCTGCGTTATAAATATCTTTTTATAATCTCAAATGTTCTTTCAGCGCTCCCCATGCCCTCCTTCACCGCATCAGTTGCTCTTCTGCCCATCTTTTCGCACAATCTTGCATCGCTAAAGAGCTGAGAGCATCTTTCAAAAAGTTCCTCCCCATCCTTTACACAGAATCCGCCGCCCCTTTTCAGTAAAAGTTCGCAGGCAAACTTAAAATTACTGTAATGGGGTCCAAAAATTACTGGCTTTCCAGCCATTGCGGGCTCAATTACATTATGCCCGCCTACAGGCACAAGAGTTCCTCCAACAAAAACGACAGAGGCAATTTCATACAGCGAACTTAACTCACCGATTGTGTCCAGTAACAATACATCAAAGAGTAAATCCCTGGTAGAGTCAATCTGAGTCCTCCGGAGGAATTTGATCTGATATTCTTTCAGAAGTCTTTCAATGGAACTCAATCTGTCAAGATGTCTCGGCGCGAGAATGAACTTTAATCCAGGAAAGGTCATTATATATCTTGGAATTTGCTTTATAATGATCTCCTCTTCGCCCTCGTGTGTGCTGCCAGCCACCAGGACCCTCCTGTTCGCAAAAAGTTTCTTCAATTTTTCGTCAATTTTTTCCCTCTGTTGATAGAGTGCGACATCAAATTTTAAACTTCCAGAAACAAAAATGTTTTTATCTTCTCCCTTAAGTTCACAGAATTTATTTCTATCCTCTTCTGACTGTGTAATTATTAAATCAAATTTTTTCAAAAGGGGCTTAAAAAAGAACTTTAAAAGCCTGTACCACTTGAATGCTTTATCTGATAATCTTGCATTAATAAGAAGAAGTCTGGCTCCATAGAGAGAAGAATAATAAATTAAATCAGGCCACAGTTCTGTCTCAATAATAAAAATAATCCCTGGCTTAAGTCGCTTAATGGCATTCTTAACCGAAAATCCAAGATCTAAAGGTGCAAAAAAAATATTTTTAATCTCACCATATTTTAATCTTGCATTTTCTTTGCCAGTATCAGTCATGGTAGTTATCACTATGTTTTCAGGCGGGGTCCTCTGCATCAAAAATTTCAAAAATGATTTCAGTATGTTAACCTCACCAACTGATGAACAATGAATCCAGATTGCTTTTCCTGCTGAAGTTGGTCTCGGAAAGAATCCGAGCCGCTCCCGAATTTCAATGAGATTACACCGGGATTTTATAAACCTGTAAAATAGATAAAATACCCCTATAAAATTTCCCACAAAATTATAAATTGCAATCATTATCCGCATAACTCCCTTGCCCTTGCGGAAACATCATCCAGCACTTTTTGAAATCTCTGATTAAGTGCTTCTATATCCTCTTCTTCAAAATTCTTCCACTCAAGGGGTTCTCCGAACACGATAGAGCCCCTTGAAAATGGCAGTGGTATCATCGTCCTGTCCCATGTGGATAACTTAAAGTTAGGAACTGCCCAGGTTGAAACAGGGACGATGAGAGCGCCCGTTCTCTGTGAGATTAAAAAAATCCCGGGTTTGGTTTGCCTGGGTGGGCCAAGAGGACCATCTATTGCAAAGGCAACATCAGATCCGTTCTTTAAAGCCATGATTGATTCTATCATCCCCCTCAGTCCACCCCTTCTTGAAGAACCGCGTACCACATCAAAATTAAATCTCCTCAAAACTGCTTCAGCAATATCCCCGTCCCTGCTGGGACTTGCGAGAACAGTCACTTTGTTATATCTGTAATGATTTATATAGTGGATAAGTAGAAAAAGTTCCTGATGGTAAAAGACAAATATGATCTGCTTTCCATCCCCTTTAATCCTATCAATAAGTTCTCTGTTGTAAACTTTTAATCTCACCGTTCTGGAGATTATAACTATTAATATCTTTAGAAGAAAGGAGATTACTCTGTATTTCATGAGTTATTTGCTCCAGATGGGAGTTGGAATTGGGTTGTGTATAACTTGTAGTAGGTTCCACCAAGTCTAAGAAGTTCTTCGTGTTTACCCACCTCAGTAATAGTTTTGTCCGATAGGACATAGATTCTGTCCGCCTTTTGAACAGTTGAAAGCCGATGGGCTATGATAAATGTAGTTCTCCCCTGCATCAAATTGTCTATTGCTGACTGTATCTCCTTCTCTGCAACAGAATCCAGTGAGGATGTAGCTTCGTCAAGGATTAAAATCGGAGCATTTCTGATAATAGCCCTGGCGATAGCGATCTTCTGGCGTTCACCGCCTGAGAGGCGCACTCCGGACTCACCGATAATCGTATCGTAACCATCGGGCAATCTGGTGATAAATTCATGTATCCCTGCAAGTTTTGCTGCTCTCACAATATCCTCATCGCTCTTTGTTTGTGCCCCATATAAAATATTATTTCTAATACTGTCATTAAATAGAACAACCTGTTGTGTAACAATGGTAATCTGCGAACGCAAACTGGATAACTTAAACTCTCTAATATCAGTCCCGTCTATTAATATTCTGCCATCGGTAACATCATAAAATCTTGGAAGGAGGCTCAGTAGCGTGGTTTTCCCTACCCCCGTAACACCAACAAAGGCGACCTTCTCTCCTGCTTTGACCCTGAAACTTATGTCTTTTAAGATCTCCTTTTCCCCATATTTAAAACCCACCTTTTCAAAGACTATTGAATCCTTTAAACCATCAAGGTCTTTCCCTTTTTCCGGGAAGGTGATCTCTGGCTTCTCTGCAAAAAATTCATTGATTCTATCAAGTCCCGTCAATCCCTGCTGTAAATTGTTATTAAAATTACTGAGTCGTTTAAGGGGTTGATACATCAAGACCACAGCCACGAAAAAGGAGACAAGATTTGATGGCATGAGATCCCCTCTATTGATCCTTAAGCCAGCATAAAATATCACTCCTGCAAGTCCAACGGCACCAATAAATTCCATTAACGGTACAATTGTTGATGTAATCCTTGAGATCTTAACCATTGACCTGAAGAGATTCTGGCTTTCAGCTGAAAATTTGTTATATTCATACGACTCCATACCAAAACCCTTAACGATTCTGATTCCACTTACTGCCTCATGAATAGTTGATATGATGCGTCCAAAGGCATTCTGCGCCCTGTGGCTTACCTTTCTCATTCTCCTGCCAAACTGGATTATTGGAATCACCGCAAGGGGAAACACAAGGGCTGCGATGCTGGCAAGTTTCCAATCAAAGTTAAATGCAAGGATAACAAGTATCAGTATTGTTATTACATCACCCGTTGCCTGAAGAAAAAGTCCTGAGAGCAATTTTTTAACAAGATTTAAGTCAGTGATAATTCTTGAAATGATATTACCGGTTGTAGTATCGGTAAAAAATTGTAATGATAATCTTTGAATGTGAGAATAAAGTTGATTGCGTAAATCCCTTATACATTTTTCGCTCAGATAATCCATCAAGTATGACTGACCGAAATAACTGATACCCTTGATGAAAAAGGCAGAGATGATTAAAAGGGGTACCACGAAATAAGCGGTGCTGCGATGAATTTCTATAGGTAATTTATAATTAAAAATGAGCGGCAATGTTATATTCTCTGATTTGAAAAGCATACCCGTTGCGGGACCGCTGATATATGCAACGACACCATTGCTAATGGAATAAATGAGCATACAAAAAAGCGCGAAAAAAAGTATATGAAGATATGGTCTTACATATCTGAACAGTTGTGTAATTGCCTTTATCATACCTCCACCATACTTTTTATAAATATTTCTGCGACCCTTTTGAATACACCTGGTTCGCCAAGCATAGACCTGACCTTCTTTAAATCCGAGGTTATTTCATTATATCTCTTTTCCGCAGAAATTTCTATAAATGCATCATAAATGCTATTTACTGACAGATTTGATTGAACCAATTCTGGATAAACTTGTTTATCAAGGATTAAATTGGGTAACGATATATATTTAACGCTGATAAGGGGCCTGACAAGGTAATAACTCATGGAATTGAGTTTATAGATAATTACTAATGGTTTTCCTGCAATTGCTCCTTCAAGGGCAATAGTTCCTGACACAGCAATTCCTGAGTGTGAAATTGAGAGGATATTAGCAGCGCTTTCTCCCGTCACCTGCCATGGAAATGAATATTTACCCGCCAGGGACTCAATTAATTCCCTCTTTATTGTTGGGGCACAGGAGATCAAAAAGTAAAAGTTGTCTGATTTACTGAAGATGCGCCGGGCTGATTCAAGCATAATCGGCAGATGAACCATAACCTCCCGCGTCCTGCTGCCCGGGAAAATGGCAATAATTCTTGAGTCATCTGGAATATTTAGCCTTCGCCTTATCTCATCTCCTTCTGAATCCGGAATTGAAACATCAAGTAATGGATGCCCAACATAGGAAGAATCAATACCATTCTTCTCAAGCAACTGCTGTTCAAAGGGTATTATTGGGACACATTTATGGATAAATTTTTTCATCGTCTTAATCCTGGAACCTCGCCATGCCCATACCTGAGGTATAACAAAGTAAAATACCTTTATCCCCAGGCGCTTTGCAAATTTACCAACACGAAAATTAAAATCTGGAAAATCAATCAGAACCACGCCGTCAATTTTGCCTTCCCTTAATATCTTTTTAATTGAAAAATATGCCTTTGTTATTACTTTTATTTTCTCTAAAACCTCTAATATGCCCACCACCCCAAGATTCTCGGCTTTTTCCACCACTTCAACTCCTTCTGCTCTCATCATTGGACCACCTATCCCGGTAAATTCTATCTCAGGATAGATGCTCTTGACTGTTTTGACCAGCATCCCGCCATAAACATCACCTGATGCCTCGCCCGCTATTATCAGAAACCTTTTCATAATCAGAATATCTGCATCCTCTGTTGAATCTGCTCCGCTAACTTTATCGCCTTTACCCCATCCTTTCCGCTCACCACCGGAGTGGTTTTATTCCTTATGCTCTGAATAAATGACTGTAGTTCTGCTTCAATCATATCATATGGTTCAATCTTTTCCTCCCTCTCTACCGTCTTATTACCTCCGGGAGTAACAGTCAACACCTTAAAATTAAGTAGGTCACTGAGTATGTATTTCCCTCTCTCAAAAACAAAAATTTTTCTCACCTTATGTGAATAAACTCTGTTGCTTACAAGATTTACTACACAGCCTTGATCTAAAATAATCTTCGTTGTTACAACATCGGGTTTCTTTGAGACAAATCTGTAGCCGTATGCCTCCACCTTTTTGACATTACTCCGGATCAGATTGAGCAGAAGGTCAATGTCATGAATCATGAGATCCATTACAACATCCACATCCATACTCCTCCCAGGAAAGGGGCTCAACCTGTAAAAAGCAAGCATATAGGGCCTGTTGATTAATTTTTTCAAACGACAGAATGAAGGATTGAATCGTTCAATATGCCCTACCTGCAGAATAGAGCCATTTTGTTCTGCTATTTTACATAACTTTTCAGCATCCCTTACATTTTCTGCAAGTGGCTTTTCAATAAAGAGGTGGACGCCCCTCTTGAGTAACCTCTTCCCCAGTGGGTAGTGCGTGGAGGTAGGAGTTGAAATTATAGCGGCATCAATCTTGTCTAAAACATCATCAATCTTATGAAATAGCGGAATATTAAAGGACTTCTTTAACTCCTTAATTTTTTCTTTATCAGAATCAACCCCGTAGAGAGCAAGGTTCTTCATCTTTGCGAGTTTTAAAATATGCAATCTTCCCATTGCACCAAGTCCAACAACACAAATTTTGAGATTATTCATGCTATCTGCAGATGCCCCTTTTCGTGGTCTCTATAAAGTTTATTATTTTTTCTACTTCACTGAACTCCCCTAATTCCTCTCTTACCTTTTTGATCGCCTCTTTTAAAAGCAATTTTGACTGAAAAAGGATATAATATGCCTTTTTTATCTTTTCAATTGTCTCTTTTGAAAATCCCCTTCTTTTTAATCCAATAATATTTAATCCAAAGAATTTCGCACGATTCCCGGTTCCTTTCCCTGCAACAAGAGAATATGGCAATATATCAAGGGAGGTAAGTGTTCCTGCGCCAATAAAGGCGGATTCGCCTACCCGAACAAACTGGTGGATCCCCACGAGTCCCCCAATAACTGCGTAGTCCGATATAATCACATGCCCTGCTAAACTTGCATTATTTGCCATAACAACATAGTTTCCTATTTTGCAATCATGGGCTATATGAGAATAAGCCATAATAAAATTGTTAGACCCGATTTCTGTCTTCCAGTCCCCTTTTGTAGTGGCTCTGTGAATACTGGCATACTCTCTTATGATATTGTTATTTCCTATTATTACCTTCGTTGGTTCATTCGCATACTTTATATCCTGGGGAGGATGCCCGATTGTCACAAAATTTGAAATTTTATTGTTCTCACCAATCTCTGTTATCCCCTCTATCACTGTATGTGAACCGATAACCGTATTCTTCCCTATTTTGACATTAGGTCCGATTACTGCGTAAGCAGATATTATTACATTTTCTCCAATTTCTGCCCGGTGGTCCACCATAGCAGATGGATGAATCTGCGTTCCTTTCATTTTTTTAACCCCTCAATTATCTTTTTTAATGTTTCAACTTCTTTCTCAAGTTCCATAATCCGTCTTCTCATTTCCGGCAGTCGCGGGAAAATACTTACATATTTTAACCAGAGAGCGCGCTCAACAGCGGGACTACCCATAAACATTCCTGACCCCTTAATGTCATTTGCGACCCCTGATTGGGGACCAACTATCACATTGTCTCCAATCCGGACATGGTCAACAACTCCAACCTGACCTGCGAGTATTGAATCATTTCCAACCTCAGTGCTTCCTGAAATTCCCACCTGTGCCACCAGTATATCCCTCTCTCCTATCTTAACATTGTGCCCGATATGAACGAGATTGTCTATCTTTGTGCCCTTCCTGATCATTGTAACGCCAAGCGTCGCTCTATCAATGGTACAATTTGCTCCGATCTCCACATCGTCTTCTATTTCTACAATACCAACCTGAGGAATCTTAGCATGACCTGATGGATCTCTAAAATATCCGAATCCATCAGAACCTATCACCGTTCCTGAATGAATCCTTACATTCTTTCCGATTCTGCACCCATCGTAAAGGACCGCGTTAGGAAAAATAACTGTATTGTCTCCGATCCTGCAGTTGTCCATAATAATAACGCCAGGGAAAATCACCACCTTATCGCCTATGACTGTTCCATCTCCAATATAAGCAAGAGGAAAAATGGTCACCCCCTTACCTATTGAGGCACTGGAGGAAACAATCGCCCAGGGAGATATACCTTCTTTGTATCTCTTTTCCGGATGAAAGATCTTGATTACATCCACAAAGGCAGAGATGGGATTATCAACATAAAGTAGCGTTTTACCTTCTGCCTTAACTCCCTCCGGAACTATAATTGCTGAAGCCCTGCATTCTCCAATCCTCTTTATAAACTCAGGCCTCCCTGCAAAGGTAATATCTCCCTCCCCTGCAGATTCAAAGGGCGCAACATCTTTTATCTCCACCTCTCCATCTCCGCTGAGGCGTGCAGAAATTACGGAGGCAATGTATCCTGCTGTTAATCTATCTTTTTTCATTTTTGCTTTTTGTTTCATATTTTTTTAAAACTGAATCTGTTATGTCGTATATCTTATCAAAGTAGAGAAGACCGCCCTCATTTTTTTCAAATACAAAGGTATATCCCTCTGCATCTGCGACCTCATCAACGATATCCTGGACATCTCTGATTATACTCTGCGTCAACTCTGCATCTTTCTCCTTTAATGCTTTATCTGACTCCTGCATCTCCTGAAGGAATTCAAGTCGCTTTTTTTCAAACTGAATTTCTTTCTCCCTCTTCGCCTTCTCATCCAGCACAGTCATTTTCTTCTCCAGTTCATTCTGAAGATTTTTAAGTTCCTCCTGTTTTTTGTCCAGTTCCCTTTTCTTCTGCTCATAGAATTCGTTCAGTTCTTTCTTCGCCTTTTTCCCTGCTGTGGATTCCATAAGAATTCTCTGCAAATCCACCACACCAATCTTGATCTTTTCCTTTGCTTCAACGGCAAAAGCAAAGAAAATGGTGAAAACAAAAATCATTAAACTTATCCTTTTCATAGGCAACTCCTTTATCATAATATAATTTAGAAAAATGAACCGATTGAAAATTCAAATACGCTCGCCTTCTCGCCGGGGCGTCGCTTGATGGGAAATCCCCACTCAAATCTGAAGGGCGCAATTGGAGTAAACCACCTTATACCAAATCCCCATCCCAGACGAAGCTCCTCCTGAAAGAAGTCCTGTTCCTCCTTGAATGTGTTACCCGCATCAAAAAAGAAGACGCCCTTTATTCCGGCGCTTCTTATTATATTAAATATATATTCAGCATTGAGGACAATCATTTTGTTCCCACCCACGGGCTTTTTCACTGTTGTGGAATCCGGCTCATCATTCACTGAGATCACTGATTCCATGGGACCTACTGTCCAGTAGTCATAACCACGAACATCGTATGGACCCCCGACAAAATACCTCTCTGAAAAAGGCAATCGCTCTCCCGTAAGGGACCTGCCAAAGCCCGCCTGCGCCTTAAAGAGGATGACCGTCTTTAAAAACAACGGAAAATATTTTGAATAGGAAACATCAAATTTATAAAAATCAAAATTACCACCAAGGTATCTCCCCGCAATCTCAACACTGCCGTTTATTAAAGACCCCTCTGATGGGTCATAAGGATGGTTAAGTGAGTTCCGAACGACAGAAAAGGAAAAACTGCTGGTTACCCCTGAGGTGAACAGGCGTGTATCTGTTGCCCCTATGTCTCTGATATTTACATCCTCGTATTTATATTCAATAAAAACCCTGCTGAATTCACCAACCTTGTATCCCCACTTAAAGTTTCCACCTGAGCTCTTCCTCTGGAATATATAACTTAATTCAGTTGAATAGAGACGCAGTCCAAAGGACCAGTCCGTATCTAAGAAATATGGCTCATAAAAGGAAAGATCCGCCATCTGACGCCTTGAACTCAATTCAGCCCTTAAACTCACCCTCTGTCCATACCCCAGGAAATTTCCAAAGGAGACCTGGGTTGTTAATATAAATTTATCAATTGAACTGAAGCCAGCACCGAGGGTAAAGGTTCCTGTGTGTCCCTCTTTTACATTAACATAGAGGTCTGTGAGGGTTGAATCCTCATGGGGTTTCATTGAAAATGAAACCTCCTCAAAAAATCCGAGAGCATAAATCCTCTCCCTGCTGAATTTTATTCTATCAATATTATACAGTTCACCTTCTGCCAATCTCAATTCTCTTCTAACTACTTTATCTCTTGTTTTTGTGTTCCCCGTAATGTGAATCTTATCTATATAAACAAGTTTATTCTTGCTTATGTTTAAAGTCAAATCAATCGTCTTCCTTTCAGGGTCAACTCTTGTGAGGGGATTAATATTTGCATTGGCATATCCCAGTTTGCCATAAAGGTCCGTCAAATTAAAAATATCGTCCCTGATAAGGGACCTGTTAAAATACTCTCCCTCCTTTGTCTTTATCTCTTTCATCATTTCTGATTTATCAAAAAGAAGGTCACCGGCAAGGTCAATGCGACTGATCTTGAATCTTTCGCCTTTAAGGACATTGATTATTATGAAAAGCCATCTGCGATCCTCACTGAGGGTGATAACCGGCTCAGTAACCTTTACATTAATATACCCTCTGTCCATAAAATATGACTCAACATTAAAAATATCTGATGCAAGTTGATTTTTATTATATTTTCCGCTGCCCGTAAGCCATGAAAATATCCCATACTCCTTTGTTTCAAGGCTTCTTTTAATTTCCTCGCTCTCTTTATCTTCTAACCCCGGGAATTTGATCTCCTTTACCTTGACCTTTTCACCCTCATCAATCTTGAACTCTACCATTATATCTCTGTTTCCCAGATCTATGAACTCGGTTTTAACTTCCGCAAGAAATAGCCCCTCCTCTATGTATAACTGCTGAATTGCCTCTATGCTATTCTGGAGAGCGACCTCGTCAAGGAATGTCCGCGGCTTAATCTTAATTGCCTCATTTATCTTCTCTGTCTCAATCTCCTCATTTCCTGAGACTTCAAAGGACCTCACGTACTGTTTTTCCTGCACTATAAACCGCAGGATAACGCCACCCTCTGTCTCCTCCATTTCTGCCCTGACGGATTCAAAATATCCCATCTTATATATATTTTTGATATCTGATGAAACTTCTCTCTGAGAATAAACCTGCCCTTCCTTTGACTTTATATTCATCAAAATGGCATCCGGATCAACCTTTACATTACCTAAAATCTCAACCATGAGAATCTTCAATTTTTCTTCAGCATATATGGGAGGTATTGGAATAGATAGAAACAGCATAATTTCTGCCACAATCAATAAATGGATTTTGATTGTCTTTCCCAGGAATTTCAATTTTCTTTCAGAACTCCGTCTTTAAGGTGGAGATATCTGTTGAACTTCTTAATTAGTGATTCATTGTGCGTCACAATAACAAGTCCCGCACCATACTCATGTGTGAGTTCCAGCAGAAGGTTTAAGACAATATCACTGTTTACAGAATCAAGATTACCCGTTGGCTCATCTGCAAGTATAATCTCAGGTTTAAGCAGTAATGCCCTTGCAACGGCAACTCTCTGCTGTTCACCGCCAGAAAGCTCCGATGCCCTGTGATACATCCTGTCTTCAAGGCCCATTCTTATCAACAGTTCCTTCGCCCGCTTCATTGAACTTTCATTGTTTAAGCCCGCAATTAATGCAGGAAAAAGTACATTTTCAAGGGCAGTAAATTCAGGAAGAAGATGATGAAACTGGAAGACGAAACCGAGTTTTAAATTCCTGAATCGGGACAGTTCCTCCTCGCTTTTTTCCGTAAGATTTTCATTTCTGTAGAAGACACTTCCCTCCGTTGGTTTATCAAGTGTTCCCATGATGTGCAGTAAAGTGCTCTTACCGGCGCCGGAGGCACCAACTATTCCAAGAGACATCCCCTTATATACATCAAGATTTATTCCCTTAAGTATATGAAGGGACTTTTCCCCGTTGATAAATTTCTTGTGCAGTCCCCGAACTGACATTATTTTTTCATTCATTTTCGTTTTTTAATATAATAACAAGTATCCTGAAAAGTCAAGGAATTTGCAAAACTATAATATAAAGACCCATTTTAATATTGACATACTTTTCGTTGAATACTATAATAATTATAAATGACACTTGAGTCTAATTATAATGTTCTTTCAAGATATGAACGAAAGATACTCCTGTCAATAGCAGAAAGCATCATTCCTGAAGGTGGACCATTCCCTCCTGGCGGGAATAATCCTGATATTATCCAGAAAATTGATGCATTCCTATCAAAATTCAGCAGGCAAAATCAATATGGAATCAGATTGATACTCTGGCTCTTTGAAGTTCTTCCCATTTTTTATAAACTGCGCCCCTTTTCTATGCTTCCATTAAAAACACGATCAGTAATATGCGAAAAGGCAGACAGGTCTAAATTTTATTTCAGACGGGGAGCCATGCTTATTTTTAAATTATTGATAATGATGTTTTTTTATGAACGTGATGATATTGAAAAGTTTACTGGCTATAATAACGACTGCCTGAGAAAATGATTTATACAAATAGAGACATAAGCACTGATATTGTTGAAGATGCAGATGTATGCATAATTGGCAGCGGAGCCGGTGGAGCTGTTGTCGCAAAGGAACTCGCAGAACAGGGACTGAGGGTGGTCCTGCTGGAGGAAGGTGGTTATTATACATCACGGGATTTTGTTAAAAAGCCGTCAGAAATCACAAAACTGCTCTACAGAGAGGCAGGTTCCACCATAGCAGTAGGAATCCCCGCCATCATGATTCCCCTGGGCAGGTGTGTTGGTGGTACCACTGTTATCAACTCAGGGACATGCTTCAGAACCCCTCCTTCTGTCTTACGACACTGGGTAAGGGAATTTGGATTTTCTCAATTATCACCGGAAAAACTGAACCCTTATTTTGAAAAGGTTGAAAAGATTATAAATGTGACAGAAACGCCCGAAAATCTTCTTGGCGGGAGCGGAAGGCTGATTAAAAGGGGTGCTGAGAAGCTCGGTTATAAGTCCGGACCAATATCAAGAAATGTGAAGAATTGTGAGGGATGCGGGGTGTGTGCCTTCGGATGTCCCACAGATGCAAAACAGGCAATGCATGTCTCCTACATTCCCCTCGCTTCTCAATATGGCGCAAAAATCTACAGCAATTGTCGGGCAGAGAGGTTAATCTTCTCCGATGGGCTTCTTTCAGGTGTGGAAGGTGCGTTTCTCAACAACGAAGATAAGCCATTCAAAAGAATAAGGGTAAATTCAAAAGTTACTGTCATCTCAGCAGGCGCAATATTAACCCCGGTCTTTTTGAAAAGAAACAAGATTTTGAAGAGAAGCAAGCATCTCGGAAAACACCTCCACATTCATCCAGCAACAAGGGTGGTTGCAATGTTTGATGAAGTAGTTGAGGGCTGGAAGGGAGTTCCTCAGAGTTTCGGAATAGAGGAATTTTTCAATCAGGGCATAATGCTTGAGGGATTTTTTGTTCCTCCAGGCGTTGGTGCAAGCACACTTCCCTTCGTCGGTATGCGTCATAAAGAAATCATGGCACGTTTCAAACACATTGCCTGCTTCGGCGTTATGATATCGGACACAACGGAGGGTAAAGTCACAATTGACTACAGGGGCAATCCATTTGTCTCCTACTGGATCAACAGAGATGATACAAGAAAGATATTGAAGGGCATCGCAACAATTGCCGAGGTTTTTCTCTCAGCAGGGGCAAGGGAGGTCTACACGGGCCTTGTAGATGTTCCCATTGTAAAGACAGAAAGAGATATTAATGTACTCTATCGCAGTAAAATCCAGCCTTCCCATCTTGAACTGATGGCATTTCATCCAATGGGGACAGCGCGCATGGGAAATGATATAAGTGATTCAGTAGTCAATGAATATTGTGAAACTCACGAAATTAAAAATCTCTATATTATTGATGCAAGTATTTTCCCATCTTCACTGGGAGTTAATCCACAATTAAGCATCATGGCATTCGCCACCTACGCTGCCGAGCATATCGCCAAAAGATTTAAATAATCATTTATGTAAAACTTCGTAGATTCTCCGTGCAATCTTTTCAGGGATATTACCAGCCTTCATTATCTCCTCTACGGATGCATTCTTCAGCATCTCAATACTTCCGAAGGATAAAAGTAATGCCTTTTTCCTCTTTTCTCCTATTCCTTCTACAGTATCAAGGATTGATTCTTTAATTTTCTTCCTCCTTAACTTTCTGTGATACTTGATAGCAAATCTGTGGGCTTCATCGCGAATCTTCTGCAATAGAAGAAATACTGATGAATTGTTATTTAAAAAAACCGGATTCATTATCCCGGGAAGATAGAAATGATCCATTGTCATCCTCTTATCCGGATGATTCCTTTCACCCTTTGCAATACTCAGGACGCTGAGGTTCTCCACACCCCTATCCCTCAGGGCAGTCAGCGCAACATTAAGGTGCCCTCTGCCACCGTCTATCAACATAAGGTCCGGCAAATCATCCTTTTCAATACCGCTTTCAATCCTCCTTTTAATTACCTCATAGAGCATACCGTAATCATCCCTTTCCTCCACTGTTCTGATCTTGTATAATCTATACTGGGACTTTTCCGGTTTACCCATGACAAAAGAGACCTTTGCCCCTACTGCCAGTTTCCCGGAAATGTTTGAAATATCAATTGCCTCAATCACCTCTGGAATCCTGGATAAACCGAATACATCCTGCATTTCTTTTAAAATATCTTGAATGCCTTCCGGAGAATCTAATTTCTGCCTTAAAAAGTCCTTCGCATTTGCCTCAGCAAGGGATACTAAATCTTTCTTTACACCCTTGAGAGAGTGGATAATCTTCACATCCCTGTCTGAAAGTTCCTGGAGACGCTCCTCCTGAATTTTTAAATTCTCTATCTCTCTGTCAATAATAACTTCATCGGGTATAAAATTACCTGAATCATAATACTGAGATAAGATTGTTGAGAGGACCTCCTCCGCGGTCTGGTGTGTGCTCCTGATGAATATGTTTCTCACATTCTGAAGCACCCCCTGCCTTATATTGAGAATACCCAGGCAATAGGAATTCCCTGAGGATGCCACCGCAAAAACATCTCTGTCCATTCCGTCATTAGAAATGACCCTCTGGGATTCAAGGGTCTTTTCAATTGCCCTGATTGTATCCCTCACCTTTGCTGCCTCTTCAAACTTTTCCTGTTCCGCTAATTCATTCATTTTTTTCTTCAACTCCTCAATTATCTCCCTATACCTGCCCCTTAAAAAAAGCAGGGATTTTTTCAATAAAACTTCATAATCATCTTTTTTTATGTATCCCACGCATGGGGCGGAACATTCACCAATGTCATACAGGATGCAGGGTCTCTTCCTTCTCCTGAATTCGTTATCAGAACAGGTGCGCAACGGAAATACCTTCAATAACAATTTAAGTGTTCTTCTTGCTGATTTTGCTGAAGAATACGGACCGAAGACAATTGAATCAGCACTTTCTGGCTTTCTGACAATATGAATTCTGGGAAAGTCGTGATTTTTGGTGATCCTTATATTTACGAACGATTTATCATCTTTTAATTTTATATTAAATCTTGGCTTATACTTTTTGATAAACTCATTCTCGAGAATCAGCGCCTCCTTCTCATTCATTGTAATGATAAACTCAAAGTCAAAAATCCTCTCCCTTAAGAACGCGATCTGGTATCTTGTGTCCGATTCATTATAAAAATATGCCTTCAGGCGCTCCTTCAGATTCTTTGACTTACCTACATAAATGATTCTGTTATTCGCATCCTTGAATATGTAGATGCCCGGTTTTTCAGGGACAAGAGATAATTTTTCTCTAAGAGTCTCAGGTGGTAGATTCATAATTTTATTATATAACGAATTTAGTTGCTAATTCCAGAAATGGATTGTAAAATCTTCCAGGATATGTCCCTTTCCTTCACCAACAGGGAGAAACAAATCCTTGCCGCCCTTGTTGAGACAATTTTCCCCGGTGGGGGAAAAATTCCTTTCAGCGCAATTGAAGTGGACGCTCATTACAGGATTGAGGCGCTCTCTCAAAATCTCCCGAGAGAAGCACAGAGCGGACTCAAATTATTACTTCATCTAATAAACCTGATGCCACTTCTTACATATTTCAGAACGTTTATAGGAATGAATGAAAAAAAGAGACAGGAGTTTTTTGAAAAATTGGAAAATAGCCGATTTCTTGTGAAACGAAACCTGGCAATGGCAATTAAAGGACTTGTATGTCTGGTTTATTACAATTCACCTGAGGTGCAGAAAATTATTGAATATACCCCAAAATGTCTGAAGGAATAATATGATTTACAGCAGCAAGGACATCCCGAATAAATTAGAGGACTCAGCAGATGTCTGCGTCATTGGAAGCGGCGCAGGCGGTGCAGTATTTGCAAAGGAGATGGCTGAGGGTGGCAGAAGCGTTATTCTCATTGAAGAGGGCGGATACTACACCTGTAAGGACTTTACGAGAAATCCTGTAGATATGTTTGCAAAACTATACAGGGATATGGGCACGACAACTGCCTATGGACTGCCCGGTCATCCGCCCATAATTGTGCCCATGGGAAGGTGCCTCGGTGGAACCACAGTTATAAATTCAGGGACCTGTTTTAGAACACCAGATTCAGTGCTTGTAAAATGGACCCATGATTTTGGAGTTGAAAAGTGTATGCCCGATGATATGGCGCCATTCTTTGAGAGGGTTGAAAAGATTATAAATGTCACTACAGTGACTGATGATATTATGGGAAAGAATGGATTGAAATTCCGGGAGGGAGTTAAAAAACTCGGCTATTCCGGGGGTCCCATTAAAAGAAATATGAAGGACTGTAAGGGCTGTGGCACCTGCGTCTTCGGATGCCCCCATGATTCAAAACAGGCAATGCATATAACTTACATTCCATCTGCCTCAGAGAAGGGTGCGAGAATCTACACCCACTGCAGGGTTGATAAGATTGATGTGGATGGCTCAAGGGTGAGGGGCCTATCCGGAACAATTCTTGAGCCTGGAACAGATAAACCAATCGGACAATTCACAATACATGCAAAGGTTGTGGCGGTGGCATGCGGAGCCATACTGACACCAGTTCTACTCCTTCGTAATAATCTTGCGAACTCAAGCGGGCAGGTTGGGAAAAATCTTCGCCTTCATCCTGGAATTAGGGTGATTGCCTTCTATGATGAAGTGATAAATGGATGGCTTGGAGTTCCGCAAAGTTATTATGTAGATGAATTTTTTGATGAGGGCATAATGCTTGAGGGCGTATTTGTTCCTCCTGAGATTGGCGCAATGGGAATGCCTTACACAGGTGAAAGGCATAAAGAACTCCTTTTTAATTATAAATACATCGGCGCATTTGGAGCAATGGCTTCTGATACGACAACAGGCAGGGTTTTTGCACGGGGTAACAATAAGCCGTTTATTTTATACAACCTGAATAAAGAGGACGCAAGAAAACTTGCAAAAGCAGTGGCAATAACCTCAAAAATATTCTTTTCTGCGGGAGCAAAAATTGTATTTCCTTCTATCTATGGTTTTTTAACATTGCGGTCTATTGAGGAATGTAAAAAGATTGAGAATGCTGATATTAAGCCGTCGCAACTGGAGTGTATGGCATTCCATCCGATGGGGACATGCAGGATGGGAGCAGATCCAAAAAGATCTGTTGTCAATTCCTTTGGTGAAAGTTATGATATCAAAAATCTGTTTATCGTTGATGCAAGCATCTTCCCCTCCTCCCTCGGAGTCAATCCACAGGAGAGCATAATGGCATTCAGCACAAGAAGTGCCTTCTATGTACTGGAGAATGAAAGAAGGTATTTTCAATAATTGATTATAAAGAAATTCTAGGATAATGGTTTATACTAAAATTTGAAAAGAGCGAATTCATAAGGGGTTTTTCCCAGACAATATCACTCTGGCAATCTAAATATCTTAAATGAACCAATGTAGCCCTGAAGTTCATAGTTTTGTTCTATATACTTATTAACGGGGTCCTTCTCAAGGAGGGTTCTCCAGTCAACGCCTGGAAACATATTGCGGTTGGGATGTCCCGCCTCTGGGTCAATATACCAGTCCTTTATAATAAGTCGGGGCCGGTATAATTTGAGTGCCTCTATTATCTGTTGCATCTGCTCATCGGTGTTATAAATTGGTTTAAAGGTATCAAAGGGAGTCGGATTCCTTCTACCTGTAAGAAAATAAAGAACAGGACTCCAGTGGTAGATAAAAATGGATTCATCCTTTTTTGTTGAACCCTCAATATATCTGAGCACATCATACATCCATGAAGGTGTATGGTAGGTGATGGATACCTTCCCCCGGGCTGTATTTAATTCTAACTCAGGGGTTGTTGCCATTGATTTATACAATAAGACAGACCTTAAGAAAGATAGAAAAATTACTAAAAGTAATATAGATGAGAGTGTCCTTGGCAAGACTTTTATTTTTGAATTTTTTGCCTCTTTCCAGAAATACCCTGCTGAATAAAAAAATAGGAAAAAGTATAGTGGAGATACGAATAAAAGATGTGTATAATCCGGTCTCAAAGGGATGACAGAAAATAGAAGCATTATAGCATAGCAAATTACTGAGAGGAGCAGAAAATTTCTCTCTTTTAAGGCAATAAAAAAAATATATGGAATCAATATAATCGGAACAAATCCCAGGACTATAAGTGGTGATATATCAATGAGGTAATGAAGAGAAAAACCGTGACGGATAAGCCATTCTTTTATGGAGGTTAATTCAGCATAGAGATATGGATATTTATTAAAGCCAATATAATTACTAAAGGGCCACCTGAATAATGTGTAAGTCGCCTCTTTTACTGAATTGGTCCATATAAGATAAAATAGAAAAGGGATAAAAACTAATAAAAGACCTGATGTGATTAAGAAAACTTCTTTCAGATATTTTTTAAGATTGAAATTATCTCTTAACCTTCCCATCAGGATGATAATCAAAACACCAGCAAGTCCAGCAGCACCTATATTCTGTTGTGCCATTATACTTAAGGCAAGGGCGCTCCCTGTGAGGACAGACATCAACGGAGAGTTATTTGAGAGCAACAGGAATAATGCCAGCAATGCAAAAAAGACAGAGATTATATGTGGTTCACAATTTACTTCTCTAATGGATATATGAAGGAAAAAAATAATTGAGGCACAGAGGGGAAGCACTGGTTTTTTGGAGATCTTTTTCCCAATCAGGTAAATTAAGATACATTGTCCAGCAATAAATAAGTACCCGACAAAACGGGCAACAATGAATTTGTCCCCTGCTATTTTAAACACAAGCGCATAGAGCCATATAGCCCCTGGCAGGGTAATATGCCAGAAGTCCCTGTAAGGAACCTCGCCATTAAGCACCCTCACTGCTCCATCTAAAATTATCCCCTCATCCGTATTAATCGGAAAGTCACTGAAAAGTGGCAATGAAATTAACAGAGATGCAATTAAGATAAAAACAAGAGCAAACTTATCCTGAGGAGTAATTTTATCAGCGTCTCTGGTTTTCTCTCTCTGCAATTTTCCCTGGATAAAGAATTTTTTATTATCATATCCCATAATAAATGCACTGTCAAAATCATATCCCCAAAAATTTTTATCTTGACCATTCCTTCAATTTATTATAATATCTTGCTGTAAAACTCGATGAAGGAGTTCGTTATGAAAAAATTCTGTCTCTTTTTTGTTTTCCTGCTTTTTATTGCCTTTGACCTTATTGCAGAATTTAATTATGAGATTAACTTTGAATATCGCTTCAGGAGAAACTATCTTGCAGACATTACAGTTGGACCTGAAGGTAACCTGCTCGGTCAAAGGATTTGTAATAGGCAAGTTTTTCCAAAAGATTCAAGATTTTATAATTTTGGCTCTTTAATTCTTGTAATTTTATCCTTCTTGACAAGGGAAA